>Ga0310344_10000219_pt1 | contig 47795 bp, 50 predicted proteins | sample HC15DNA20200_MG_FD_203801 | JGI IMG/M metagenome (GOLD analysis project Ga0310344, IMG submission 203801) | Marine microbial communities from station ALOHA, North Pacific Subtropical Gyre - HC15-DNA-20-200_MG | ecosystem: Environmental > Aquatic > Marine > Oceanic | place: Pacific Ocean: North...
AGAATCCAAGATTGCGCTATGGGGATCTCCCCTATAATCAGAGCTCACCAGAGGTTCTTCACTATAGTCCAATATACCATTCAGCTGATTTGATGCTGCATCTAAAAATGCTTGGTTAATCTCTTCAACAGAAGTACTCCCACCAATCTCAGCAGTGAAATCAACAATGGATACCGTAGTTGTTGGAACGCGATAGGCCATTCCGTGAATTCTTCCCTTGAGTTCCGGGAGAGCAAGACCAACGGCTCTTGCTGCCCCAGTTGAAGTAGGTACAATGTTGGCGGCTGCTGTACGTGCCCTTCTTAAATCACCGTGTACTTGATCTAAAATATTTTGGTCGTTGGTATAAGCGTGGATCGTGGACATCAATCCCTTTTTAATTTCAAATCGATCATTTATCACTTTTGCTACTGGAGCTATACAATTAGTAGTGCAAGAAGCGTTTGAAATAACATTATGGTTGACTGGATCATAAGTATCGTCATTAACACCCAAAACTATGGTCTGATCTTCTCCTGAAGCAGGCGCAGATATAATAACTTTCTTCGCACCTCCCTCGAGATGGCCTGCTGCTTTGCTTGCATCAGTGAATATTCCTGTGGATTCGACAACGATATCTACTCCCATATCGCCCCAAGGGATTTTTGCAGGATCTCGCTCCGACACTACTTTAACTTTTTTTCCATTAACTATTAATCCTTCGCTATCGGATTCTACTTCCCCAGGAAATCTTCCATACGTACTATCAAATTTTAGTAGGTGAGCGTTCGTCTCTGGGCTAGTCAGATCATTAACCGCGACTACTTCAAGCTCTTCAGGATATCTATCTAGAATAGCCTTGAATACTTGTCTACCAATTCTGCCAAATCCGTTGATTCCCACAGTAAATGTCATTACTCAAATTCCCCTTATCTTTTTAATATTGATTCTAACAAAATTTTAGATCGAATATGAAGATGTCTTAGCAATTATTCACATTTCTAACCATCAAACCACTGTAATAACTTTAAATTCCTCACATTCGAATAATCTTCCAGACAAGAACTCACCTTTTCCCTAATCCTCGCCCATTCAGGACCTTGATAGATTCTCTGAGTAGCTACTTCCCTGTGTTCTTCATTATCAAAAGAACGAATCCAAATAAATTGATTAGTATCATCTGTAGATCTAAACAACCCACTTACAGAAACACCATTTTCAATATGCAATTTAAGAATACTCTCTCGGAAAACCTTCAGCCAGTCGTTCATTCGTCCTTCAGCTATATCATAAATACGGATTTCGTTAATTTGATTGATGTTATCCGCTTGAAACAAATTATCATCACTAGCCCACGAACCCAGAGGATATAGCAATTGCTCTGAACGAGTAACTAACATACCTCTAATTCTATCCTGTATATTAAGCCAATCGGTCCCATCATATATCGTTGACCGAATTACTTCTCTAGATTCTTGATCTGGAAAAAATCTAAGCCAAATAAATTCGTCCTTTTTATCCATATTGAATGCAGCGCCTTGGACAACAGCACCACTCTGTTCGTTAATAACACGAACCTCTGTGTTAAAAGCCTCAACCCATTCTTCAATCATAGAATTCTTAATTTGGTATATTCTTAGTTCTAGAATGCTATTATTATCTGAAGGTTCCATATTCACTTAGCCCCCATAGTGATATCATTCCCTGCATATTTTGCACTGGGCCCAAGCATCTCTTCAATAACCAATAGTCTGTTATATTTCGCCGTTCTCTCACCCCTTGCGGGAGCACCTGCCTTGATCTGCCCTGCGTCTACAGCAACAGCTAAATCAGCGATCGTTGTGTCTTCGGTTTCACCAGACCTATGGCTAACCATTGTTGAATACAGATTATTTTTAGCAATTTCTATGACTTCCAGAGTTTCAGTTAATGTGCCGACTTGATTAAATTTAATTAGGATCGAATTTGCTACTCGATTATCTATCCCTCTCTGCAGTCTAGATTTTGTAGTAACAAATAGATCATCTCCTACAAGCTGGACTTTAGATCCGATTTTTTCCGTCAACTTTGCCCAACCTTCCCAATCGTCTTCTGCTAAAGCGTCCTCGATACTTAGCAATGGAAAATTTGATGCAATGTTTACCAGATTATCTATCATCTCATCTGATGAGAATTCTGTATTCTCTCTTCTTAGCAAATAGGAAGAGGATATCGGATCCCAAAGTTCTGTGGCAGCTACGTCAATAGCCAATTTACAATCATTTTCAGGGTTTAGCCCTATCAACCTTATTGCCTTGAGAATCAGATCTAAGGCGGCCTCATTTGAATCTAATTTGGGAGCAAAACCTCCTTCATCACCAACGTTTGTCGACAAATCGCTCTCGGCAAGTAAACTATGTAACGAATGATATATCTCATTACCCATCCTGAGAGCTTCAGAAAAAGATGCCGCTCCCACCGGAGCCACCATAAATTCTTGATAGTCAGTGGATTCAGCAGCATGAGCGCCACCATTTAATATATTGAAAAATGGTACAGGCAAAGTGTGCCCTTGGGCCTGACTCATATACTTAAATAAAGGGAGTTTCTGGGATACCGATTCAGCCTTAGCAACAGCAAGTGATACACCCAATATTGCATTTGCCCCAAGTCTATTCTTATTATCGGTACCATCGAGTTCTATCATTGTTTGATCAATGAGACTTTGGTCACTAGAATCCATGTTTAAAATATTCTGTCTAATACTTGTTTGAATATTATTAACAGCCTGAGTTACCCCTAAACCGCGATACCGCTTTAAATGTGAATCTCTTAGTTCTACAGCTTCGTGCTTCCCTGTACTTGCCCCAGAGGGCACTGTGCCCACCCCGATCGAACCATCTGAAAGCAAAACTTCCGCCTGAACAGTCGGATTCCCTCTTGAATCTAATACTTCTCTTCCGGTTATATCTACAATAATACTCATGAGATTCTCAATATCCTCTTAATGAAATACTTAATTGAATCGATTCATAGCTTCTTCGACTCCAAAATTTATGTATGCCTCTATACAATCAGCTGCTTTTGCCAATGCACCATTAAGGATTTCTTTTTCTGCATTACTGAAACTACCTAATACGTAATCAATAACATCGTCGTGTTCCCGAGTTTGCGGATCTCCTATACCAACTCTCAATCTCGGGAACTCTTCAGTTCCTAGAGAATCGATTATTGACCGAACTCCGTTATGGCCTCCCGCACTCCCATTAGGTCTAAGTCGGATTTTCCCTAATGGCAAATCTTTATCATCATATACTATCAATAATTTATTGATGTTTTTAGATTTTCTGGTAACAAAATCTAAAACTGATTTCCCGCTCTCATTCATGTATGTAGTTGGAAGTACTAAATCAATCGGCTCATCACCTATAGAGCCGTGGCCAACAATACTTGCCTTTTTTTTCTTATCAATGCTTATGTTATGACGGCTACTTAAGGTATCCACAACCATGGCACCTGCATTGTGCCTTGACTTCAGATACTTATTCCCAGGGTTTCTGAGGCCGATAATATAAATATTTTACTCCTAACTGTTATCACTAGTCCTACAAATATCTCACACCCTTACGAATCAGTTAACATCTCGATAACTTCCGCTTCATTCAGGACTTTTATAGAAAGTTTTTCCGCCTTTGCTAGTTTACTACCCGGGCTATTCCCTAGGATTAAATAGTCAAGGGAACCATTTATATTATTTGTGATGGTTCCTCCTAAATTACGTATCATCGATTCTAATTGGGCTCTATTCATAGACTCTAATGAACCTGTTATTGCAAATCTAGTACCCTGCATTGCGGGTGCTGCTAAGCTAGATTCGGTTTGATTAAATGTTAACCCCGCATCTCGTAACCTGTTCAAGCTTTCAATATTGTCTTCGTCGGTAAACCAATCCAAAATGGCTTTGGCAACAATTCCCCCTACACCTGGAACTTCCAAAAGTTTTTCCTGGGTTGCGGTCAAAAGAACATCTATATTAACAAAATGATTAGCCAATAACCTAGCTGTTTCTAATCCAACATGGCGGATGCCCAGTGAATATATTACTGCTTCAAACGGGCGATCTTTAGATCGATCGATTGAATCCAATAGATTGCTCGCAGATTTTTCTTGCATGCGATCCAATGATAAAAGTTTTTCTTTGGTCAGATCGTAAACATCCGCAATGTTTTCCACAAGACCTTCTTTTATAAATTGTAATATAAGATTCTCACCAAGCCCGTCGATATCCATAGCCCCTCTTGATACAAAGTGGCGCAACAAATGGTTTCCCCTTGATGGACAATTTAAGTTTAGGCACCTGTGCGCAGACTCGTGATCTTCCTTGACAATTGGGTAATTACAAGACGGGCACCTTTTAGGCATATTAAACACCGTTTCATTTCCAGTTCTCGCGCTCACCAATGGTTCCACAACTCTTGGTATAACGTCACCTGCTCTGGTTATTGATACTAGATCACCAATCCGTATATCGTTGTCTGTAATATAGTCTTGATTATGTAAGGTCGCCGATTTTATTGTTACGCCAGTTAGATTTACGGGCTCCAACCTCGCATATGGTGTTAACACCCCTGTACGACCTACGTTAACCCCTATCCCAGCTAATCTCGTAATCGCTGTTTTAGAGGGAAATTTATATGCTGTAGCCCATCGCGGTTCGCGCCCTAAAGAACCTATAGTATCCCTAATTTCTATATCATTTACCTTAACAACTATGCCGTCACAATCGTAATTAAGCTGCTGGTGACGATCTACCCACTCATTAAAATAACTTTCAACTTGATCCAAATCAGTAGCTAGTTTATTGTTAGGATTAACTTTAAAACCTATATCTGTTAACCATTCTAGAATCTTTTCTTGAGTGCTCGGAACGCGACCTTCGAATGCCCCAATTCCATATATATAAATATCTAGAGGCCTTGATGCTACAACTGCAGGATCCAATTGCCTCAAACTACCAGCGGCCGTATTTCTGGGATTTGCGTATGGATCCTCTCCACGAGCAATCCTCTGCTCGTTTAAAATTTCAAATTTATCCTTAGGAAAAATAACCTCGCCTCGTACATCAAAGCGCTCTGGAATAGAGTCTCCAACAAGTTTAAGCGGTATACTTTTTATAGTTCTCAAATTGGTCGTTATGTCCTCTCCTTGGACTCCATCACCCCTCGTAGCTCCTTTAACAAAAATTCCGTTTTCATAAGTAAGAGAAACTGCTACGCCATCGTACTTAAGTTCGCAGTAGTAAGTTATCAAGTTTTTCTCTGCCAATTTTTCAATACGCCGATGCCAATTCAGGAGTTCATTATTATTGAATACGTTAGACAGGCTAAGTAAGGGAATCAGATGCGTAAAAGAAGCAAACCGTTCTGATCTTTTCCCACCCACCCTTTGTGTTGGCGAATCGTCTGTAATAGCCCAAGGATAATCAGTTTCAATTTTTTTTAGTTGATTCATGAGTCCATCATATTCGGCATCAGAAATCTTGGGGTTATCTTCAACATAGTAAAGAAAGTCGTGAATCCGAATTAAATCACGCAATTTCTCCAAAGTTTTTTGAATATTTTCTGGATCTGGCGACAAGATTACAAAAACCTTTCAAAATCAACTTACACTAGGTATAAATTAACGCATATTTTCTACCTACTATATATGAGCAACCCGCACACGATTGACATCATCAATATTGATGATTGATTCAAGTTGCTCTGGATCAACCTCTTGATCTAGCCCTAATACAGTTAAAGCTGGCCCACGAGCATCCTCTCTACTAACTTGCATCGAAGCGATATTTATATCATTTTCACCTGTCACTGTCCCTATATGGCCGATCATGCCAGGTCTATCGGTATGATTAATCATAATCCATGGTTTACCTGATGGAACGATGTCAACTAAATGCGAACCTAATTTTACGATATGAACCTGACCATTAATAAGTGCTCCTGATATGAGTGATGATCCTTCACTAGATTTAGCTTCAATTGTTATCAAATTACCATAAAATTCTTCTACATCCTCATTTTTTCTCTCTGTCACCTTTATACCGCGCCTCTGAGCAACGAGAGTTGCGTTTACTATACTGACCCGTTCTTCTGAGCTTCTTTCCATGAACCCACTTATAACGCTTGCCCTTAGTACTGCGGTATCGTATTTGGCAATATCACCGTGGAAAAATATCTCCAATGACTCTGGTTGACCATCTAATAATTGGGAAATAAGCCGGCCTGCAGATAAACAAACCGGGATAAATGGAGCAATCTCTTTGGCAGTTTCAGCTGGAGCAAGCGGGGCATTAACGGCATATGAGGGTGTTCTTCCCTCCATAACATCAAGCATCTGTTCAACAACTTCATTTGCGACACCGTCTTGAGCTTCAGAGGTCGAAGCGCCCAGATGGGGAGTCAAAACTAATCTAGGATGATCATAAATTTCCGATTTCTTAAGTGGCTCTTCTGAATACACATCCAATGCTGCGCCTGCTAGCTGACCTCCATGAAGCGCCTCTAGCAGGGCAGTTTCGTCTACTAGTCCCCCGCGCGCACAGTTGATTAAGAGCGCTGTGTTTTTCATATTCGATATTTGTTCTTTGCCAATTAAATATTTAGAGTCTTTTGCTAAGGGAGTATGCAGCGAGATAATATCCGAGTTTTCAATTAAATATTCGAAGTCAACTAAATCAACTCCAGCGCTATTCGCATGATCTACGGCAACGAAAGGATCGTAAGCGATTAATTTCACATCAAATGGGCCTGCTTTCCGAGCAACTTCGCTTCCAATCCGGCCTAAACCGACCAATCCCAATGTTTTACCACGAAGTTCAGTCCCCATAAAATCTTTACGATCCCACCTTCCAGATATCATCGACGCATGAGCTTGGGGGACATGTCGCACCAAAGATAAAATCAAAGCAATAGTATGTTCTGCAGCGGCTATCGTATTAGAAGAAGGTGCGTTAACGATAATGATCCCTTTTTCTGTTGCTACTTTTATGTCGATGTTGTCCACACCAACTCCAGCGCGACCTACGACCTGCAAATTTATCCCGGCGTTGAGTACTTCCTTAGTCACTTTCGTATCGCTTCTAACAACAAGACCGTCATAAGCAGAGATAATTTCAATTAAATCCGCCTGTCCAAGTCCTATCTTTTCATCTACTTCAACTGAGTGGGACTTTAACAAATCGATACCTGATTGAGCGATTTTATCCGCTACTAATACTCGCATCCATTACCTCTTGGTTCACTATCCGCTCTAACTATCTACTATTTTAATACGTTTCTTAACACATTAAGGGCTTCTTCTATCTCAGAATCTGGTATATATCCAAGGTGTCCTATACGAAAAATTGAGCCAGACAGTTCCCCCTGGCCTCCAGCAAAAACAACCCCTTCAGATCTCGTTTTCTCCCTAAATTGGGCTATATCCATATTCTCTAAAGCTTTTACAGCAGTAACGGTATTTGAACAATAAATTTCTTCTTTAGGAAATAGTGAAAACCCAGCCGCTTTAACTTCATTTCTGACTTTGTCTGCAACCCTCTTATGTCTGGAATGAATGCCTTCAAGACCTTCCTCTAACATTAATTCTAAAGACTTGTTTAGTGCGTTAAATAATGAAAGTGCAGGGGTCCATGGTGTTTGACCTCTGGTCGCATATTCTCTTGCCACAGCTAAATCAAAATATGCCCTGGGCATTGTTGCCTTTGAATTAGCGTCCCAAGCGGTGTCGCTCATGCTAACCATAGTTAAACCCGGTGGCACCATCCAACCTTTCTGTGAACCCGTTACCACCACATCTAATCCCCAGTCATCTACTTTGCACGGTAGAGATCCAAGGCTACTGACAGCATCAACAACGAGCAATTTATCTCTGCTTTTGACTTCTTTTGCAATCTCTTCCAGCGGATTAGTGACACCTGTAGAAGTTTCATTATGTGTTACTAAGACAGCAGAAATATCTGGATTTTTATCTATCATTATGCCGACTTCGCTCGCCAATGCAGGAAGTCCCCAGTCTTTCTTGAGCCATATAACTTCGGCCCCATATATCTCAGCAATCTTACCAAATCTATTTCCAAAAGATCCGATTGAGACTACTAAAATTTTTTCTCCAGGTGACAGAACGTTAACAACTGCTGCTTCAAGACCGCCTGAACCAGATGCAGTAAGGATCAAAACATCATTATCAGTTAGGAATAATGTTTTGAGGTTATCCGTTATTGTCGGTAACATCCCGGCAAATTCCGGTCCTCGATGATCCACCATAGGGTTCATCATCGTTTCCATAATATTATCTGGAATGGGAGTGGGGCCCGGTGTCCGTAAATTCACTAATTTAAACTCCTAATCGATCAATAATTACTATTTAAGTTTGTTAAACAAATAATACTATTTTAATTATATGTCAGCCGCATGACTTCAGGCTACTAGAAATAAAGAAAAATCTATGATCATTATTTAGCGAAATATTCTCTAGTAGCGTCAACGTCTAAAGCGATCTGCTCCGTAAGTTTATTGACAGTTTCGAATTTTATCTCCCCTCGAATTCTACGCAAAAATTCGACCCTAATAGTCTCATCATAGATCATTCGATCAAAATCCAAAATATAAGTTTCAACCGACAAAACTTTATCATCAAATGTCGGGTTATCACCCACATTGGTTACGGATGCATATGTTTTAGATCCCAAGGTGGTCGATGTTACATAGACACCATCCAAAGGAATAATTCTATTGATGGGAACCTCAATGTTCGCAGTCCTATAACCAATAGTGCGCCCGCGTTCATGCCCTTTTACCACTGAAGATTCAATAGAATAAGGACGTCCTAGAAGCCGCTCAGCCAATTCTACATCGCCTTCCTCGCTTAACAATCGCCTTAAGCGAGTACTACTTACTCGATCACTAGACATATCCGTAGAATCAATCGGTTCCACTGTAAAACCTTTATTTTGGCCGATATCTTTGAGCACCTCAATAGTACCCTTACGTTTGTACCCAAGAGCAAAATCTGGCCCAACGATTAAATGTTTAAGATTTAAGTTATCAACCAAATAGCCTACAAAATCATCAGCTTCAACTGAGGCTAAGGCTGAGTCAAAAGTCAACGGTATAACCAAATCTAAGCCAGAGGTTTCTAGCATATCTATTCTGTCATCCAAAGACATTAGATAACGAAAAGATTGTTGAGGTCTCAAAGTTTCTCTAGGGCTAGCCTTAAATGTTATACACCCAGAAAGATAACCATCTTTTTGAGCCTTATCCATGACAGCAGAAATAATAGAATGATGTCCTCTATGGACACCATCGAAAGTGCCTATTGTTAATACGGTGCCTTGAGAAACTTTGACTCTCTTAATTTCTTGCAGTGCTGTTAACGACAATGATCAATTATCTCCCGAAAACTACTATTCATTTAGTCCACGTTTTCTAAGTTCTGAAGCTCTTTTTAAATAAACATGATGGATTTCAGTTTTAGATTTTGTTGTATTTACCAACAATAACACTCTAATACATTTTACAGGTGCTCCAGGCACAGGGCTTTCCATAGCTGATATGAATGCACCGTCACTCCACCCTAATCGAACTCTTGCAGCCTCAGCTGGAAAAGCAGCTTTGATATCAGGAGTGACGGTAAAAATAGCACTAGCAACATCATCCACTGATAAATCATTATCACTTATTAATTGCTTCAATAAATCTTCCGTTGAGTCCAAAATTTCTTCTCGGACATCATTCTCTATAGTTGTAGCTCCTCGGATCCCTCTCAACTGTGTCATATGTTTACACCCTCACAAATTTACAATCATATACTAATACTATTTCTACAACGCTTGCTTTAATTCAGATACGTAAGTTGCTATAACCTTGGGCAGATCTGCTTCAAGATCATTGTTAATTTTATCTACAAAAGCACTTCCAATAATGACTGCATCTGCTACGGCAGAAGCTTCTCTAACATGTGAAGCCGTAGAGATACCAAAGCCCAGAGCAACAGGAAATTGAGTTGATTGCTTAACTTGCCTTACAAGTTCAAGACCATCCGCTTCTATGGTTGAGCGTGCTCCTGTAACACCAGAAACGCTAACACAGTAAATAAACGACGTAGTACGTTTTATGACCTGTTCAACTCTATCAGGTTCACTCGTTGGCGCTAATAGATAAATAAGATCAAGCCCGTGAAGATTTAGGGCATCCTGTAAAATACTAGATTCTTCCGGTGGTAAGTCAGGCACGATTAGACCGTCAACCCCAGCTAATCCACATTCCTTTGATAAATTCTGAATACCATACTGCAAAAAGGGATTGTAATATCCCATTAATACTATTGGAGTATTTGGAGAAGCTGCTCTCAATAAGACTGCTAAATCAATACAATCTTGGAGAGTAACCCCATTCGACAAAGCAGCGGTGGAAGCATTTTGAATCGTTGTTCCATCCGCTAAAGGATCACTATAAGGAATACCCAGTTCGACTATGTCTACTCCTGCATCAATCGCCGCTTTAATAATTGAGTAGCTCGCATCTAAATCAGGGTAGCCAGCGGTAACATACATAGATAAAGCAGCACGGCCACTTTCCGTAGTCGATTTGAACAGATTTTTTACACGATTCATAAACTTACCATTATTATAATCACACTAATCTGGTTAAAGACTGAGTGGACCAAAATTGGTGCCAGCAGATTAGTAGTCTGATGATACACATAAACGAGTATCAAACCAATAAAAAATGCGATGATTGCATTTGCAGTAACGATGTGAGCTAAACCAAACAGAATTGAAGTCGAAACAGCGGACACTATAACCCCATACTTGTTGGCTATGGCTGGATAAACGAAGCCACGGAAAAATACTTCTTCAACAAACGGAGCAACAAATACGGCCATAATTGCGAAAACCAATACTGATGTTCGGTTTGAGACTATCGATTCTGGTAAGCTTGCCGGCTGTAATTCGTTCATATTAAGCAAAGATATTGCTATAGAATATAAAACAGGAACTAGCAGAGTTAATAACACTGCAGCGGGTACAAAACGTACAAATAGGTGTAACTCTGGCTTTTTTATACCCAATTTACTAAAATCTGACTGTTTTTTATGGAAAGCTAAAAACCAAACTGAGCCCAACATAACTATTTGCGCCATAAAACTCATCAGCAATACATAAAGCTCTACCAGCGGATCGTCACCAGTGATACTAGAGATACGACGTAAGACATATGCTATCGCTATCGAAGCAACTACTGGGCTCCCAATACTAATTAAAACGGCAAATAAAGCCTCTTTAACACCCCAAGATATTTCAGGAAAAATTAGTTTACTATTTTGTACCATAACTGCAAATCCAAACTTGTAGAGAGGCTAGGTCCTTATAATTCTTTCGAAAAAACCCTTCTGAACTGTGATAAAAAAAGTTCAATGAATTTAGCACGATCAGCTAAACCAAGTGCTTCCTCGTAAAGAGAATCCTTACCTTTTTGTGTGATCTCATAAATGCGGCGACGAGGGCCTTTACCATCAAAATGGACCCACCGAGAAATCACTTTCCCTTCAGCCTCCATTTTCCTCAACCCTCTATATACATTTCCGCCATCGGCAGAATTCGGGAGAAACCCTCTAGTCTTCAATTCCTCTAATAAAGCATACCCGTGCCTAGGCTCCTCCATGATAAGTATTAAAACGGCCGGCTGCACTAAACCCCATGAAGAAAGTTTTTGTTCTTTATCTCCTCCATTTTGATTAGTCATATTATTATCTCTAGGTAACCGCCTCTATTATTTTTTGCATATCATCAAGAGGAAGATAAATTAATTGGTCATTCGCATCAATTCGATTTTTTATTTCCACAGTATTACCATTTTTTATAGATCGAGCGCTTATTGTGGCTCTGACTGGGATCCCTATCAAATCAGCATCAGCAAATTTAACACCTGGTGATTCATCTCGATCATCTAGGATAACTTCGACCCCTTGTTCCATAAGCGTTTCGTAAAGCAGATTTGCCGCCGCGTTAACGGCTGCATCATCAGTATTTAATGCAATTATTATTACTTGGGCTGGAGATATCGCTTTAGGAAAAATAATACCTTTATCATCATGATTACTTTCAACTGTCGCCCCTAGAATTCTCCCAATTCCGATTCCATAGCATCCCATAATCATAGGCTTTTCTATTCCATCATTGTCCAAAAATGTAGCGCCAAAGGTTTCACTGAATTTCGTGCCCAATTTAAACACATGACCGACTTCAACGCCCCTTCTTATGATTAATTTATCTCCGCAGTCTATACATTCATGTCCCTCTTGGACTCTATTCAAATCGACGGATTCAGATATTGTGAAGTCAGATCCGTGGCGAGCACCAGTGTAATGATAATTTTCTCTATTAGCTCCAACGATAACATCTATATTTTGTATAGCAGAGTGATCTGCAATCACTCTCACGCCTTCCAGCCCTACAGGAGATATAAAGCCGGGGATTAGACCTTCCTCGCGTAGCTCATCATCCGTTGCTATATGTATATTTTGTGCTCCCAAATAATTAACCAATTTAGTTTCATTAACGTCCAAATCGCCTCTAATCATAACTAATATCAAGGCGCCATCAGCAACATAAGCAACGCTTTTTAGTATTCTTGTTTTGGGAACATGGAACTCTTTGCTCAAGGCATCAATAGTTTTTATACCTGGAGTGTTAACTTCCTTTAACCCAGCTTTTGTGTCATCGATAATATTTTCGATATTAGATCGAGCTTTTTCCCTGTTAGCTGCATAATCGCAGCTACCACACAAGATAATTTCATCTTCTCCAGTCTCAGTAAGTAATATGAATTCCTGTGAGTCCTTACCTCCAATGGCTCCACTATCTGCGTCAACAGCTCTGACATCCAGTCCACATCGACTAAAAATACTTTGGTATGCGCTAACCATCCGGTCATAAGTTTTATCAAGGTCTTCTTGGTTTGAGTGGAAAGAGTATGCATCTTTCATCGCAAACTCTCTCACCCTGATTAAACCAGCTCGTGGTCGAGCTTCATCGCGAAGTTTCGTTTGAATTTGATAAAGATTTACAGGGAGATCTCGGTAACTTCTTATGTGGCCTTTAACAAGTTCAGTTATGACTTCTTCATGAGTAGGGCCCAAAACTAAATCTCGATCTCTTCTATCTTTTAATCGAAAAAGTGTTTCACCAAAAGCTCCTAGCCTACCACTTTTTTCCCAAATATCTTCCGGTTGCAATGTGGGCAATAAAACCTCTTGGGCTCCAGCAAAATTCATTTCTTCCCGTACTATAGTTTCAATCTTTTTTAATGAACGCAAAGCCAAAGGTAAATAGCTATATACTCCTGAGACCAGTTGGTTTATAAATCCAGCTTTAATTAGAAGTCTATGACTGTTCGTATCTGCATCTGCAGGATCTTCTCGTAATGTTTTTCCGAATGACTGGGAGATCCTCATAATTTTTTACTGACATATGAATCGTTCATTTTGATTCCAGGTCAATCTTCTCCATCTCTTCGATCAAAGCAGGCAGGAATTCAGATTCGGGAACCACTTTTACTTTTTGCCCTTTCCTAAATATGATTCCTCTGCCAACTCCAGCAGCTATACCAATATCAGCATCCTTAGCTTCGCCTGGCCCATTAACCTCGCATCCCATTACGGCTACCTTTATGGGTTTATCAAATTTTTTCAATGCTTCGTCCACCATGTTCGCATACTTTACGATGTCTACATCCGCCCTACCACAAGAGGGGCAGGCAACAAGCGTTACACCTTTATTACGCAGATTCAGGGATTTAAGTATCTCGTAACCGGCTTCAACTTCTAATACAGGATCACCCGCAAGAGATACCCTTATGGTATCCCCTATCCCCATTGCCAGCAAAGTTCCAAGTCCGACCGCACTCCTTATGGAGCCGTTCAGAGGAGTCCCTGCTTCTGTGATACCTAAGTGCAGTGGATAATCGACCTTGTCAGATAATCGGGTGTAAGCATCCACAGTCATCGGAACATCAAACCCTTTGACAGATATTTTGATTTGATCGAAATCCATGTCTTCTAGTATTGCGACTTCCCATAACGCTGTATTTACCATGTGGTCTACAACATTGTATTCAGTGTCCGTTTCTTTACTGTCTTTTGCCAGCTTATTCACCCCATCAGCAAGTCTATGGAAATCACCTGTTTTACCAATTCCTCCAATAGGCGGTAAACTACCAAAATTAACACCTATCCTTATAGGAATCGATCTTGTTTTGGCTGCTTTAACTACCTGGCGAACTTTATCCGCATCCCTAATGTTTCCTGGATTTAACCTCAAAGCATCCACGCCATTTTCTATTGATTTCAATGCAAGGTTATGGTGGAAATGAATGTCCGCTACGAGAGGGATTCTGATATTTTTCTTGATCTCTGATAGCGCCTCTGCGGCTTCTAAGTCAGGGACCGCACAGCGAATAATTTCGCAACCAGCATCCTCTAGTTCCTTAATTTGTAAGATTGTGCTTTTTATGTCCCGAGTATCAGTCTTTGTCATTGATTGAACAGATATTGGAGCGTCACCGCCGATGACGGTATCTCCTATTGCAATCTGGTTAGTTAATCTTCGTTCGAACATAATCTATAAGCCATATTCTACTAGTAAATGCAAACACATTTCCAGTATCTAATGATTCAGTTTAATAATCTAGGTATGTCCACACCCAATGTTACGAAGATTATTAAGCTTATTAAAAACGCAAACCCCATCGCATGTACGATTCTTTCTCTGCTAGGAGGTATCCGTTTTCCATTTCTAATTAGTTCCAAAAACAAAAACGGTATCCTTCCTCCATCTAATGCCGGTATGGGCAATAAATTTAATATCCCTAAATTCAAACTCAACATGGCAACCAAATAAACCAATGGCAACAGACCTGCTTGTGCAGCTTCACCAGTGATTTGTGCAATCCCTACTGGACCCGTTATTTCAGGTGTCTTTGATCCAGAAATCCATTTACCAATTTCTGTATATATCAAAAATGTATTATCCCAAGCTAGAACAATCCCGTAGTACGGAGATTGCCATATTGCAACTTCTTCGTAAATCACATTTATCAAACTTACCTCTATACCCATCGGTCCTTCACCAACAGGTGGGTTCGATCTTGGTACTAGCGAAAACTCTTTCGTTTCAAAATTTCTACTCACGAAAATTTTTGTTATTTCATCTGGCTCTAAATTAAATGCTTTCGAAAAATCTTTGGGATCGTCCAAATTTACCCCGCCTATGGAAGTTAAAATATCACCTTTCTTTATACCAGCTAACTCTGCAGGAGAATCTTTAGACACAGCCCCTATTACAATATCTGCCGAATCAATACGGTCTGTCGCAGTAGCTAAAACCGAAAAAAGAATAATTGCTAAAACAAAATTCATAGCTGGCCCCGCAAATATCACAAGGAATCTTTTCAAAACACCTTTTGAGGCAAATCCATCTGAGATTGTAGGGTCGGATTCGCCTTTTAGCCGAACGAACCCACCGAGAGGCAAATAATTCAGTGAGTAGATTGTCCCTTTATGTTTGATCGATCTAAATCTAGGAGGGAAACCTAAACCGAACTCTTCTACAGTTATACCCAATCTCCGAGCAGACCAATAGTGACCAAGCTCATGGACGAGTACCAAAACAGTTAAAACTATCAGAAATATAAATATGTTTAGCACAATTGACATTAATCAGTATCTCTTCATCACTATTTCTCTTGTTTGATTTCTGGCCCAAGCATCTGACTCCAATATATCTTCGAGATCAGGGTTAGGTACAGAGTTATGTTTACCAAGAGTCTCTTCTATCAAGTCTGAAATACCATAGAATGGCACCTTACCTTGCAAGAAAAATTTTACAGCTTCCTCATCAGCAGCATTGAGAACAGCTGGGTATGTTCCTTTACGCATCCCAGCCTCCAATCCAATCCTGAAGCACGGAAATGTATCTTCGTCTAAAGCTTCAAATGTAAATGTAGGCATTTCATAGATTTCTCGAGAAGGGAAACTCGAAGGCCTGGGGAGCCGGTCTGGGTAACCCAGAGCGTATTGAATAGGTAATCGCATATCCGGCATAGATAACTGTGTTTTAAGTGTCCCATCCGTAAATTCTACTATCGAGTGTACGATACTCTGAGGATGCACTAGTACTTCAATATCGGTATAGCTAACATCAAAAAGCCAATGTGCTTCAATAACCTCAAATGCTTTATTCATGAGCGTAGCAGAGTCTATAGTGACTTTGGATCCCATCCTCCATGTCGGGTGTTCCAAGGCTCTTTGAGGAGTTACATCACGAACCGAGGAAGCATCCATTCCTCTGAACGGCCCCCCGGAAGCCGTTAGGATCAATTTACTTAAGTGATTCTCTAATCCCACCTCACCACGAAGACTTTGCCAGATCGCACTATGCTCACTATCTAAAGGAAGTACTTTTGTAAAAGGGAATCTGATGCTAGGTTCAATAATTTCGCCTGCGACAACTAAAACTTCCTTGCTAGCAAGTGCTACAGTTTTATCCTGCTCCAAAGCTTTTAGAGTCGGTTTTAGAGCGGCTAACCCCGGGATAGCGATAACAATGATATCTACGTCAGAATCAGAAACAATTGTATCGGTATCAACTATTTCAATTTCAAAATTATGGTTTGAAGTACTAATGTTACCGTTTTGTAGACTAACCTTGTTAGGAAAAAATTCATCCACCTGAGCAGCAAAAAGCTCTGACATATTACCTGCCGTTAGAGCAGTTATAGAAAAAAGGTCAGGGTTATCTCTAACTATGGCCAAAGTTTGAGTTCCTATCGATCCAGTTGAACCGAGAACCGCAATATTCTTTTTCATACCCACAATAGTAACCAATAATAAACAGCTGGAAGAACAATAACAATTGAATCAATTCGATCTAAAACCCCGCCGTGGCCTGGCAGAAGTCTACCTGAATCCTTTGATTTCATCTTACGCTTGAAGTAGGATTCCAAAAGGTCTCCACTTTGACCAAGCAATACAATAATGGTCCCCAGTATGATGGTAATTAATGGATTAAGGCCAACCCCCAAAATGCTATTAAATGCAAATACAGTAGCTAGACTAGTGACCGTGCCAAAAATTGCGCCTTCCCATGTTTTCCCCGGACTTATTAAAGGGGCCATTTTATTTTTACCTAAAATTGTGCCAAAGACGTAAGCTCCGGTATCAAACGCGAAAATGCCGAATATTGTTGTCAGAAGCAATTCTGTACCCAAAGGCAATTGTTTCAACAAAATTCCGTAAGATAAGGGGACTGAGATTATCAATATGGCTGAAAAGGTAATTAGAAAATTTTTGATGGGATGGTATACGTCAATTAATTTAATTTGAAGTCTGTTCTCTAGTTTGCTCTGTTGAGAGGGGGAAAGTTTATTAGTTAAAACAGCAGCAGCAATTCCTATAAAAATAATAGAAGTAATGAAAATGGAATTCCTAACATATCCTTCTCCATTTGTTATTAAATAGATTATTCCTATAGTTAAGGGGACAAATAAGTAGGGAGATAATTGGACATTACTATTATTTAGAAGTTTTTTAATCTCAAATAATGAAATTAAAACTATTAGATTGATGAATAAATAAAGAGGCAACGATCCGGCGATAATGATTGCCAATATCAAGGGAATACCAAAGACGGTTACGATAAGACGTCGAGAAAAATTGGATTCTAGGAGTTTCATTATACCTCGCAGGTCGAATGTATTATATTCCACCAAATCTTCTATCTCTGGCTTTATATTCTGAGATCGCCAATTTCACTTCGGGAGGCCCGAAATCCGGCCACAAAACTGGGCTAGTATAAAACTCAGAATACGCTGATTGCCATATTAAGAAATTGCTTAATCTCATTTCGCCACCAGTCCTAATTATCAAATCGGGATCAGGCAATTCTTTTGTATATAAATTAGATCCAAATATTTTTTCTGTAATATCTGTGGCGGATAACCCTTGTTGAATCAACATTTTAACAGCTCGCAATATTTCATGCCTTCCACCGTAGTCAAAAGCTATAGAAACAGTAATCCTACTGTTTTTCTTAGTGGATTCGATCGTCTCGTTTATTAAATCAACAACATGCTGGGGAAGGTTTTCCGTCCTCCCCAAATGGGTTAGCCTTATACCTTCTTTGATCAAAAAATCAATGTTTCGTGTCAACGAGTCATAGAGTAATTCTATAAGACCTTCTACTTCTTTTTCTGGACGCGACCAATTTTCGGTAGAGAATGTATAAAAAGTGGCGTACTTAACTCCAGCATCTCTAAAAGCAATTATGACTCGATCTATGTTCTCTAGCCCAGCTTTATGTCCCTGTATGCGGGGCAATCCATTATTAGAGGCCCATCGGCCATTACCGTCCATAATAACTGCTACATGTTCTGGTATTTCAGAATTGGCCATTAGCTACGTCTCTTAATCCCCAAGGCACATTTAATTTTAATCTCAAACCTGGCAACAAAAAATCTATACTTCCATTACTTCTGCTTCTTTAGCAGCACCCATACCATCTATATCACTAGAGTATTTATCAGTTAATTTCTGGATCTCGTCACTAGCCCTCTTTGCTTCGTCCTCAGAAACCTCTTTATCCTTAACCAATTTCTTCATTTGATCTAATACATCCCTTCTAACATTCCTTAAAGAAACCTTCTCAGATTCTGTTTTAGATCTAACAATTTTCGCGATTTCCTTCCTCCGTTCAGAGGTTAAGTTTGGGATGGGTAGCCGAATAAGATCTCCGTCCACTGCAGGAGATATACCTAAATCAGATTGTAAAATGGTTTTTTCTATGGCTTGTACGATTCCTTTATCCCACGGCTGAATTGTTATTAACCGTGCCTCAGGAACGTTCACTGTAGCAACCTGGATGATTGGGGTAGGGGTGCCATAGTAGTCAACCGTAAGACCTTCTACAAGAGCAGAATTTGCTCTGCCAGTTCTAATTGAACTTAACTCTTTCTCAAGAACTGTACGCGTCTTCCTCATCCTTTGATCAGCATCATCAATCAGTAATTGCGTCATCGTCATAATAATACCCTCAACATAAATTCATAGACTTACCCGCCTATATATGTGCCTTCGGAGGACCCATCAAGAATTTTATTTAAACTTCCTTTAGAAAAAAGATCAAATACAATGATAGGTAAATCATTCTCCATACATAAGGATAAGGCAGTGCTATCCATTATACCCAACCTCTGATTTAAAGCTGCCATATAAGTTAGTCTTTCATACTTATTAGCATCTTTTACAGCATTTGGATCAGCATCATACACACCGTCAACTTGGTTCTTTGCCATAAGTAAAATATCGGCGCCAACTTCTATAGACCTTAGAGCAGAAGCAGTATCCGTAGTAACATACGGATTACCAGTCCCAGCCACAAATATAACAACCCGACCTTTCTCCATATGCCTGATCGCCCTGCGCCTGATATAAGGCTCCGCCACGGATTGAATTGTAATTGCCGTCTGAATTCTTGTGGTCACGCCAGCCTGCTCCAGTCCATCCTGCAATGCTAACCCGTTTATAACCGTCGCTAACATACCAGCATAGTCTGCCGTAGCTCGATCCATACCCGCTTCTTCTGCTGTCGCCCCTCTCCACATATTACCGCCACCTACTACAATAGCAACTTCTACATCTCTATCTCGTATGTTCTTAATTTGGTTTGAAATACTTGAGACAACATCGACATCAATACCGAAAGCGCGAGATCCCATCAAGGATTCGCCACTTATTTTAAGGAGAACTCTTTTATAAATTGATATATCCACCCCGGTCTACTTCCGTTATGATTTTCCCAATTCATACCTAGTGAACCGTCTGACCACAATATTTTCCCCGATCCTAGATACTGCCTCAGTTATCAAGTCACTAATGGTTTGATTGGGATCTTTTATAAAATCTTGATGCATCAATCTAGTCTCTCCATCAGAGTCATTCAAATCAACACCTATTTTTTCATCATCTACCGATTTAGGATCCATACTAGCTATCTGAAGAGCCAGATCATGAGCCAAACTGAGAAACTCAGGAGTCCTAGCAACGAAATCAGTCTCGCAATTTAATTCTAATATGACTCCTATCCGTCCGCCTGAATGGATGTAAGTTTCTACAACTCCTTGATTCGCATCACGAGAAGATTTTTTTTGAACTGCAGAGATGCCCCATTTTTTCAAAAGAGATGTAGCTCTTTCCATATCCCCTTCAGACTCTTCTAGGGCTCTTTTACAATCCATTATCCCGGCTCCGGTTTTAGCCCTTAAATCTCTGATGATTTCCGTTGTGACAACCACTGAATTTATCTCCTTGATTATTTACTTTCTTGATCGGTTATTTTCGATTGTAACTCAGATTCAGCAACATCCTGTTCTGCCATTTCTGCTCCAACTAACGATGCCAATCGCAATCTCTCTTCTTCCGCCTGCCTTCTTCCTTGTATAACAGACTGTGAAATAGTTTCCGTCATAAGTTTAATCGCTCGGATCGCATCATCGTTGCCCGGAATTGGATAATCTATCAAATCAACATTACAATCTGTGTCAGCTATTGCGACAACTGGTATTCCTAGTTTGCGCGCCTCTGCTATAGCAATGCCTTCACGAGCCGCATCTATCACATACATAGCACCGGGTAACTCGTTCATATCTTTAATTCCACCCAATTGCCTATTTAATTTTGCAATTTGATCTTCAATTTTTCCTGACTCTTTTTTAGGTAAATAAGCAAATTCACCTTTTTCTTTCCTATCTTCTTGAAGATGCAAATATGAAATCCGCTGACGGATCGTAGCAAAATTGGTTAGAGTGCCACCAAGCCATCGGTGAGTAACGTACGGCATCTCTGACCTTTCAGCCTCAGCCTTTATAGTATCTTGAGCTTGTTTTTTAGTGCCAACAAATAATACGTTTTTACCTTCTTTGCTAATAGCCTCAATAAATTCTGCTGCAAGCTCTAGGCGCTTGAGAGTTTTCTGCAAATCTATAATGTGAATACCATTACGCTCAGTAAACACAAAAGGTTTCATTTTAGGATGCCATCGCTTTGTTTGATGACCAAAATGTACCCCAGCTTCAAGCAAAAGTTTCATAGTAACTTTTTCGGGCTCTGATGCGTCGATTTCAGTTGCTTTTACGGGCTCTGGTGCATCCGTTTCAGCCGGCTCTGTATCCATTTCAGTCGCTTTTGCAGGCTCTGCCGTATCCGTTTCAGTCGCTTTTGCGGGCTCCGCTGAGTCCGTCTCAGTCGCTCTATTAGGATCTAGCTCCACGTTTTCTACCGGGGTTTCCTCAGTCTCTTCCACCATATATAAGTTACGCCTTCCTGAATCATTCTTATAATTAATTTCCGATCATTATAGCACGGGGAATTTCATCAGACACCGATTTCTCTATTTACACGGAATATTTTATCAACTTAAATAAGTAAAATCCCTTTGGATCTTGACCGAGTCGATTTGCATATCTACACTATTCACCAGTGTATTAGAACAAAAATTAATTATTGGACCAAGGAGAAAAACTTGCCAATATATGATTATAAGTGTTCTAAATGTGAAAATAGATTCACACTTAGACAAGGTTTTGACGCCAGTACAATCTCTGAATGTACTGAATGTGGCGCAGATAGCACTCGTGTAATACATGCGCCACAAATAGTTTACAAAGCAGATGGCTTTTACACTACCGAGAAAACCCGCAAAGGTTTTGGAAGTTACTGGTACGATAAAGCTAGTGAAGAAGATCGCGGAGTACCTCAAGAACAGAATGTAGCAGATATGGGGGATACCCCCACTGTCACTGAAGAATAATAATTATTTAAAAAAGCTGAGAATATATTATGCCATTTTACGACTACCAATGTACCAAGTGTGATCAAAGATTTACGGTTAGACAGTCATTTAATGACAAGCATGAAGCATCATGCCCAGAATGCGGCGACGCAGCAGATAGAAGATTCAGTACCCCAGCCATTGTATTTAAGGGCAGTGGGTTTTATGTTAACGATTATGGTGGTAAATCTGCCTCCTCAAGCCCAGGTGAAGAACCAATGATGGAAAATACACCAGATGAATCCTCTTCTGGTACAGAGAATTCCGAAAGCGGCCACAAGCATCCCCACGAGTTCTAGGGTTGGAAAAGATTCTATAAATGCGGCTGGTTATTCAAAGAGTCATAGAAGCAAATGTACGGGTAGAAAATAGGTTGATTAACGAAATCACTAGTGGTCTTCTGATTTTAGTGGGTATTGATCGTAACGATACCGCTTCGGACATCATTTACAGCGCAAAGAAGATTGCCAATCTCAAGCTGCTACCGACTGGTACGCAAGAGTTCGGTAATTCAATACTCGAATTAGGGCAATCCATTTTATTGATTAGCGAATTCACGCTACTAGCTCGAACATCAAAGGGATCAAAACTTTCCTTCTCCAAAGCAGCAGAAAAAAATATAGCTAAACAATTATTTGACCAGTTGGCAGACGAACTAAAATCTTTAGGGATAGATGTTAAAACTGGGGTTTTTGGGGCAGATATGCAGGTGGCTTCCATAAACAATGGACCTGTGACCGTTTGGATAGATAGCCAAAATATTTAGATCAAGTAGTTACCGGAACGAAAGAAATTCCCACTGAAACAAGGATCAAAACGGCAAAAATAATAATGAACAAAGATATACCTACAAACCATGGTATATAACGCTCAAACGGAAGCGGCTTATCGTCATTAACCGGTGGAGCGTACATTTGCTGAATTTTCGTAATACCCCTAGCTTCCATATCCGGATAATCTACAATACTGATACCCATTTTTTCTGCTGAATCCTTTAGATCATCTTCAATAACGTAATCAGTATATAAATAACAGTTCTTCGTCTTCAGCAAATCCATATTGTTACGAATTACGGTTATTTCGTTTAGACCGAAAGCGGCATCCTTCGACCAAAAAAATATAAGCATGAAAAGGTTTCTATTTCTATCCGTCATCATAATGCTATTACTAGCTGCTATCGATGAGATATCTTCCCCTATTTCATAACCTTCTCTCCTATATAAACCAATAATCCTTGCCTGTAGAGTAAGTACAGGTACCGAGTTAAACATCGAAGCCATAATCAGCTTTTCTCCAAATAATCTTTATTCTATCGATTACGAATCCTAGATTTACGCTGTTTCCTTGGTCGTTTTTTTCCGCCTCCTGGACCGCGATAAGCCTCAGAAACAGTGGTTTCACCATCGGTTTTTGGTGATTTTTTTCGCCGTCTAGTCCAAAGCCAGTAATATATTGGCATCATAACGGCGGTGAAATAGACCGTACTAAATATAAGGACCCTCTGCTCGTTTCCTTGAACATATTCACCTAATGGATTATCTAATTCAGCTACATAAGGGAGTGTCCAACCCAAGTGAATAGGATTAAATAAAACAAACCCAACAAAAACCAATAAGATCAACAACCGTTTTAAAGTCATGGTGAAACTATAGTCCCTTTCTCAAATATGAATTATACAATCGATCAGAAGAATTTATAGGGTTTACAAGCTATTTATTAATTAAATGCTTATCCATTGAATTAAGATGATCGATAGATATTTCAAGAATATCTATTGTACTAGTCGCCGTACCAGATTCTAGTCTACCTTGAATATCTATATCTGGTATCAAGCCAATTACCTCTACAGATCGTAGTTTAGGGGTATACCACAGCGCTGAGGTCAAATATAAGGCGCTACCACTTGATATAGGTTTTAAGGTAGTTATAGCACCCTTCCCAAAAGTATTAGCTCCTATCAAAGGGTATCTACCGCTATCTTGAAGAGCGCCTGCTACTATCTCTCCAGCAGAGGCAGTCCTTGCGTTCACTAAAACTACCATTTTCATATTAATAGGTATTATGGAATCATTTTCTGCAGTCACGGGTTCACGATTTTTAGTTTTATCTTCTTGATAGAACACGACCGAGGGGCCAATGAATACGCTCGCAACATCAATAGCAGTATCGACATATCCACCTGAATTATTACGCAAATCCAATATTAAAGATTGGGGAGAATCCGAAGTATGATTATCAACAATGGAGGCTAGTATTTCGGTCAACTCAGCATACGTCCTGTCAGTGAATCGCGGTATTGATATTAAATATATACCAGTGTCTATCTCCTCAACATACACGCTTGGCATCTCAACAAGCTCCCTGACGATTTCGTAGTTAAAGGGAACTTCGAAATTAGTTCGGTTCACATCAATAATTACGGTGGTTTTTGGCATGCCTCTTATCAAACTAGCTATCTCAGATAATGGCATCTCCGTTACATCAATTCCATCAACTGAAACAATAATATCGCCTTTCTGTAACCCTGCACGGTCAGCTGGTCCCTCGGGAAACACCTGTGTGATCATCGTTGAATTATTTGGTCCCATTAGAACACTAATTCCAATTCCTACAAGAGTACCATCAAGTTTCGATATCTGGTCCTCATAACCAGATTCTAAGTAACGTGTGTAACGATCATTAAGGCTAGAAACCATCCCAATAATAGCTTGGTTCTGCAAGTCATCACTTTTCAATCGATCGACATGAACGTATTGTCCATCCAATGCTCTTTTTACCTCGAGAAAACGATCGATCGATATTCTATCGTAATCATCATCGATATGAACATATGTGAATCCCTGGTGTTCACGCGCGGACCCACCCGTATATCTAACTATTTCAAAGGAGCCACATACACCAAAAAATATACTAGAGTTAACAATTACTACAAAAAGCAAAAGGGGAAAGACTATATATTTGATTTGTGTCTTCATCAATCTTTTTAAATAATCCATTTCTCGCCGTAATCTCCATACCGAGGTTTGAGTATTAAATATTACTATATCTCGCTTCTTATATACCGAACTTTACATAATATCTATTGTGCGAAGTCTGCAATATCCCCCAACCTACTCTCTTTATGCTCAAATCCTTCACTCGAACATCTATTTACGATAAGATATTTTTTGTCGAAATGCCAAAATTACTTGGGTTTATAAGGGAGGCCGTATGGATGAGCAATCGAAAAAAGTCTACGATGCGATGAAAGATCGTTTTACAAATATGACCGAGGATAAAATAGGTACTATGATTATCAACCGTCCTCCGAGGGAGGTAATACGGGATATCAGATCTTTGGAGAGTCCAGCAGCCGATTGTGCTGATGCTCTTAACCACTTAGGCTTCGATAATTTTGGTATACCAGCAACAATATTACGACCCGTAGTGGACAGAAAGGTCGCTATAGGACCTGCGTTAACAATATTGAATGCTCCTGGGCATTCAGATCTTTGGCCGTATGAATTCACCGACATATTTTTGATATCACAGCCAGGAGACTTCGTTGCTATTAGTGGAGAAGGATATGAACACACAGGATCTTGGGGGGGTACCACAACTGGTATAGCGTCGGAGTTACAACTGGCAGGGACAGTATCAAAATGGCCCTGTAGAGACAGGAATGTTATACTAAAACATGGATACCCGGTATGGGTACCAGGCCACACACCACTACCAACAATCCAGCTAATTACCAAAGCTATCATGGTACCCATCGAACTACATGGTGTGACAATAAATCCGGGTGATTTGATAGTAGCTGATTCCACTGGAATCGTAGTCATCCCTAATAAAGCCGTTTCTGACGTCCACAATCAGATAAAAGGAACCGCTGAATCAGTTCAAATGTCACATTTAGGTTCTATACCGGATGAGCATATAGATGCGGTTCATAAAGGCCTAGAGTAAACCAAACCCATTAAATCAAAGATTTGGCAGTAACCTTATTATCAACTAGTAGCAAGAGTTCTTCCAAATTAAATCGGGACATAGCAGATATCGATACTGATTCTGGAGATTCATAGTATGTACCGGCGGCTTCGTTTATGATCGTCTCATAGATACTTACTTCAGACGGCACCATAATATCCACTTTATTTAGAACGTGGATTGTTGGCGTGTTCATTAAATCTAAATCCTTAAGTAACTCAACAACAGATTCATATTGCGCAAGAGCATTTGTATTACTGATATCTATAACGTGAAGAAGTATATCAGCATCACGAAGTTCCTCTAGAGTTGCTCGAAAAGCTGCTACAAGCGAAGTAGGTAGCTTATTTATGAATCCTACCGTATCAGATATGAGGGACATTCTACCGCTTGTAAGTGGCATCTTGCGTGTCACTGGATCCAAAGTAGCAAACAGCTTATCTTCCGCGACCACATGCGCCCTAGTCAATGCATTCATCAGTGTGCTTTTCCCCGAATTTGTATATCCTACTAAAGAAACAACAGGCATACCCTGTTCGAATCTATTTTGTCTAGCTTGGCCGCGTCGGCGACGCACGTTTTCAAGTTCTTTTTGGATCTTATCAACACGTTTGCGTACTAGTCGTCTATCTGTTTCAAGTTGGCTTTCACCTGGTCCCCTGGTACCTATCCCACCACCAAGTCTCTCTAGGTGGCTCCACTGTCCTACAAGTCTTGGCAATAAATAGTCCAACTGAGCAAGTTCGACTTGTAATCTTCCTTCCCTGGTCTGTGCACGCTGTGCGAAGATATCCAATATAAGAGCAGTTCTATCAACTACTTTAATCTCAAGTAGATTCTCTAGATTTCTCTGTTGAGCGGGGGAAAGTTCATCATCCAAAACAATCGTGTCTATTTTTTTATCATTTACGAGATATTTTAATTCCTCTATTTTACCTATACCCATATAAGTAGGCTTCATTTTATCAACTCGTTGGCTCTGAACTTCTACTACCGTTGCACCTGCACTATTGACTAAGGCCTTTAATTCTTTAAGTGATTCTTTTGTCCTCCATACGCCAGGGAAACGCGTCTTTAAATCTACCCCAAAAAGTAAAGTTCTCTCTTTTCGGGGTTTTACATCAACCGATCGAGACCTCTTCCGAGACTTATGAATCATATGAGCCTAACCCACTTAATCGGTCAGATACAGGTTGCACTAAAGGACTCTTTATCCAATAATCTGCTTGAAAAAAGTGGCGTTTATTAGTTATCCTTCTCCACCTATATAAGCATCAGGATTACCAATAAATTTTTGGCGCTCTGATAAACTCCGGAAATAAAACCATTTACCCTCATGTCGATACTTCGTTCCGACTCTTGCATTGCCTTCATCTATCTGTGTAACTTCGTCATCCGTAAAGTCATAACCTGTGACTGGATCTTTTTCGCTCATTTTATCCTCCCATATCCGATATTCGTTAACTGTATTGGTTAACCAATCAACGCCGAGGCTACGCTTTAATAGTTACATCTGTCAAGGATAGGTTTGTGATTTCTGTCTAGTTATAGGACAATTCTATAAAGTACGATGACTTTGTTTGAGTACAACAAGACTGGGTATTAATTTGAAAACCGCTATTGTCCGTTACCATGAGATAGCTCTAAAAGGCCATAATAGATCCTGGTTTATTAGTACATTAGTACAAAATATAGACCGGAAACTTCATGGGCTAAAAGTTAAGGTGTCTCGAGTCGATTCAGGCATAATGATTAATTACGCTGATACCATTCCGAGCACTGAAATTATTGAAAAATTGTCAACCGTATTCGGTATAGCCAAGTTTAAGCTAGTAGAAACGAGTGAAATTGACCTCCCAACGCTTATCAAGACCGTAAAAAAGGTAATCGAAGAAAATACCATCCCTTTTAATACGTTTAAGTTAAACAGTAACCGCAGCAATAAAAGTTATCCTATGACTTCCATGGAATTAAATCAGCAAATCGGAGCTTATGTACAACAACTGACGGGAAGCAAAGTAGATTTATCTTCTCCCGATTTAACTATTACCGTAGACATCAGGGATAAAATCGCATACGTTTCAACAAAAGATTACAAAGGACGAGATGGGCTTCCTGTTGGTGTCTCTGCTCACGTTGCAACTTTATTATCCGGAGGTATTGATTCGCCGGTGGCAGCGTTCAATATGTTTAAAAGAGGATGCTCGAATTCATTCATCCATTTCCATAGTTTTCCAATGGTCGACGCATCTTCTAGAGAAAAGGCAATAAAATTAGCAAAATCCCTAAGTGTTAATCAGAGAAAAACACTACTATATTTGGTCCCATTTGTTGACATCCAAATGGAAATAATAGCTAAGGTGCAGCCATCTTATAGGGTGATAGCTTATAGAAGATTCATGGTTAGAGTAGCAGAAGCAATAGCCAAAATCGATGGAGCGTCTGCACTCGTTACGGGTGAGAGCGTAGGACAGGTAGCAAGCCAAACAATTGAGAATATAGCCACTATAGGTTCAGTCACAACTATGCCAATTCTGAGACCGCTAATCGCCACTAATAAGCCAGAAATAATTGACCAAGCAAAAGTTATTGGTACTTACGATGTTTCAATTCAGCCAGATCAAGACTGTTGCTCTTTATTTGTCCCATCAAATCCGGCTACAAAATCAACATCTCAAAAAGCAGAACTGTACGAAACGGGTATCGACTCTGAAGATTTAGTAAATAAAACCGTTAATAACTTAGAGATCCTGGAGTTTTGATACATTATCGCAATTATAATGGAGCTTTTGCCCTTTTTTTTGCCAAATTCGCCGATAAACCCCTATTTCGAACACGCCTGAGAGCGTATACTAAATTCTTATAAAAAGGGGGGATTAACTATGGCGTCGGAATATCCAGGGGCAGGATACACCGTTTCTATTAGGCTTTCTTATGATAATGGAAGGCGAAAACTCGCAAATATAACCACTAACATCGCGGATGCAGATGGAGATATAACATCAGTGGAGTTAGTGCGAACCCATAAAGGCAGAATCACAAGAGATATTACCTTGAACGCCTTTAATGAAGAACATGCGATAGTTTTGACCAAGAGACTTCGGAAACTAAAAGGGGTGCGTGTCGTAGCAGTATCAGACCCTAATTTTTCAGTTCATCTAGGAGGAAAAATAGCTCTTAGGAGTAGAACTCCTGTAAAAAACCATAGGGATCTCGCGCAGGTATACACACCTGGGGTTGGTAGGGTTTCATCCTATATCGCTAAAAATAAAGAGTCAGTCTGGTCTCTAACTTCAAAAGCAAATACCGTCGCGGTGGTATCAGATGGTACTGCGGTGCTCGGACTGGGCGACATAGGGCCTGAAGCTGCTATGCCAGTTATGGAAGGCAAAGCAATTCTATTTAAAGAGTTAGGGCAAGTCGATGCGTGGCCTATTTGCCTTGACACAAAAGATCCTGACGAGATAGTCAATACGGTTAAAAATCTAGCACCTGGTTTCGGTGGAATTAATTTGGAAGATATTTCTGCGCCCAGATGCTTCTATATAGAAGATAGATTAAAAGAAGAGCTAGACATACCCATATTTCACGATGACCAACATGGAACGGCCGTAGTTGTATTAGCCGCGCTAATAAACGCGCTTAAAGTCACTAATAGAGATATTGGTTCTATAAAAGCCATACAAACTGGAGCCGGAGCAAGTGGAGTGGCAACGGCAAAAATGCTAATGTCAGCAGGACTTAAAGACATAACGATTTTCGACAGAAATGGGGCAATACACAAAGATAGAGACGATCTCCAGAATAATGAAGCCAAGTTATGGGCAGCTGAGAACACAAATCCTGGAAATATCGTTGGTTCACCCAGAGACGCTTTAGACGGAGCAGATCTATTTCTAGGGTTGTCAGGCCCTGGAGTCATAGAGTCAAAAGATTTAGAGAAAATGAATCAAGATGCAATAGTCTTTGCTTTGGCGAATCCCGACCCTGAAGTATCGCCGGAAGAAGCACATAAATATGTCAGGATCGTTGCAACCGGTCGCTCTGATTACCCTAATCAAATTAACAATGCTTTATGCTTCCCAGGTTTATTTAGGGGAGTTTTGGATGTCAGAGCAACAACAATAAATGAGGAAATGAAAATTGCAGCAGCACAAGCTTTAGCTGACACTGTACCGAATAGGGATTTGAGCGACGAATACATAATACCAAGCATTTTTAACAACAAAGTTGCCACTAACGTAGCAAAAGCTGTATCAGATGTCGCGCTAAAAACAGGTGTAGCAAGACGATCAAGAAGTCATAGTGGAGAGCACTTCCCTAACCTATCCAGGATAAAAATTTAGCGATTTCTGAGATTTACTAGCGCTTGTTTTTTATCCCAATGCGGCTTCTAATTCCGTGTTGGATGGCTCTGCCAGCACTTTCCCCCCGGGCAATATAATGGTTGGAACGACCTGCAAGCCTTTATTGAGGTGCCTAACAATCTCAGCTGAATCAGGGTTCTGCTCAATATCTATCCACATATACTCAAGACCTTTACTGTCTAACAATCTTTTTGATCTTGAGCAATCCGGACACCAATTTGTACCATATACAGTAATCTTTTCTTTATTTTGCATCTTAAAATCTCCTATGTATTACGAGTAAAAATTCCGTTTCGATCTCATCAAAATGGCAAATCCGTACCTTTTCCTTCGATCAAAGCTCTCTCCATCACGAGCTTAGCAAGTGATATATCCCAAAGTCCTATGCCCTGCGATTCAAATAAAGTATTAATTGTCTTGCCATCTCTTACATTCGGCTCATCAACTATATCGCAAAGCTGAATCATCGTATTAGGATCAATTAATCCATTTTCCCATGCAGCGAGTAAATCACCACACTCTCGCCTCGCTTGTGCACGGTCATCTACAACAATAATATCACTTCTACTCACCACTTCTAAATCAATCTCAGATTTTAATATGCTATTGGATCCAATAGCATTAACGTGTACACCTGATTCCAGCAATTCCCCTCTTAATACCGGGACTTCTGAGCGCGTTGCAGTAGTAACTATGTCGCATCCGGACACTTCCTCGAGGGAGGCACCATTCTCAATAGAGATATCAGGGAATATCTTACTAACTTTCGTAATAAAATCTTCTCGTCTACCTGGATCCCGACTCTTAACTAGCACTTTCTCAATATCAAACTGTTCGCAAATTGCTTGTACTTGTGTATATGCTTGAAACCCTGCCCCAAAAACGGCCATAGTTGAAGATTTTGGATTGGCCATATATTTAGATGCAACCGCACTTGCAGCTCCTGTTCTGAGTGCCCCAAGCAGACCAGCCTCTATAATCGCCGACATTTGTTTACTTTCGGTATCGTAAATTACGACGTGAACTAAACCTCCGCTATAATAAGCAGATTTAAAGCCAATAGTGTTTTGATCATCATCTCCAGCGATCAATAAATGAATTCCATCCCTAGATGTTCGCAATCTATGTCGCGGCTCATTTACAGCATTTGAATATTTCTGGCTTATAAGCCCGTTTTCGACAACCTCTATGGCATCTACCATTGAAACAAGGTTCTTCACTTCTTCTTCGTTTATATAAATAGCCAATTTAACTCCTTTAGTGCACTAGCAATCTTATACATGATTAACCGCTCTAGCAAGAAAATAAATTGACACTGCTAATCTCTACTAAGAGAATAGTTATCAAGAAATCTAATTAAATTATAAATTTAGAGGTCATTAAATATGCGCAAAGCGAAAACCATCTCCGATCTGAGAGCCCAAAAATATAAATCCGTTAGTGTCAAAGATGAGATGCGGAATAATTTAATTAAAAAGATGCGAAATAAGGAGCAGTTATTCAAAGGCATTATTGGGTATGAAGAAACTGTGATACCACAAATTCAAAATGCGGTTCTATCTGGGCAAGACATAGTTCTCCTGGGTGAGCGCGGTCAAGCAAAGAGCAGACTAATTCGCGCACTTGTAGAATTACTAGACGATGAAATACCAGTTATGGAAGGCTGCGAAATAAACGATGACCCTTTTAATCCTACATGCTCTTCCTGCAAAGATTTAGCAAAAAAACACAAGGGATTAACGCCAATAAAGTGGATCCCCAAAGAAGAGCGTTACGGCGAAAAATTAGCCACGCCCGACATAACTGTTGCTGATTTGATCGGAGAAGTTGACCCTATAAAAGTTGCAGAGGGGCGCTATCTTTCCGACGATTACACCATTCATTATGGACTAATACCAAGATCGAATAGGGGTATTTTTTGTATCAATGAACTGCCCGATCTTTCAGAAAGAATTCAAGTCGGTATGTTTAATATTCTTGAAGAGAGAGACGTACAAATAAAGGGATACAAAGTAAATTTGCCACTGGATTTGTGTTTGATTGCAAGCGCAAACCCAGAAGACTATACAAATAGGGGCAGAATTATAACCCCCCTTAAAGACAGATTCGGTGCACAAATCAAAACCCACTACCCTCAAACGATAGACCACGAAATTCAAGTTATGGAACAAGAGGTTCCCAAAATGAAAGGAACGGGTGTCGCAATAACTGTTCCAATGTATATTAAAGAGATAATAGCCGAATTCACGCACTTGGCGAGAAAAAGTGGAGATATTAACCAACGATCTGGAGTAAGCGTAAGAGTTTCAATTGGTAATTACCAAACAGTTATAGCTAACTCAATCAGAAGGTCACTCATATCTGGCGAATCAGAAGCTACACCGAGAATTAGTGATATGGCTTATATGAATGCTTCAACTATTGGAAAAGTAGAGCTGGAAAGTATTGAAGATGGAAGAGAATCAAAAATAGTAGAGGAGATAGCAAAACGCGCTGTACTAAACACTTTTAATCACTACTTTAATTTAAATGAATTTGATTCCCTAATAGGTAGGTTTAATGAAGGATTAACAATCGATACCGGTGATATGATGCCCTCAAAGAAAATTGCGGATTGGCTAAAAGATCTTAGTGATCTCAAATCTGCACAGAAAAAATTGAAAATAGGCAGGAAACTATCAGCTCAGGCATCTGCAATTGAATTCATATTAGAAGGCTTACATCTTTCAAGACGAATTAACAAGGATTTTAATTCCGATACAATTAGATACAGAGGCTAACGTAACACCTTAGTTGAGTTTCATAGGAGTCAATATACTACTTTGTATGTTTTGAACCGTTGGGCCTAGTTTTTCAAGCGATTCTAACCATAAAGGGTCATTATAAAAAGATCCCCATGCTTTAGCCCTTTGCTCCCAACTATCCCAAGCGAGGATATATATCACTCTATGAGGAACTCCCACCTCTTCAGTCCAATAACCAATCGGTCTAAAGTTATATTTTTCAAAAAGAACTGCATTGGTTTCAACAAACCGTTTTATAAGAACTGGAAGCCTTGCCGGTTCTGCCTGGTAAATCCGCATCTCATGAAACATATTCACCTCTTAGTCTTGATGAGATATTGACTCTTAAAGTCTAGTGAGAATATCAATAGAGTCAACATTAGTAATGCCGCCAATACCAAAAACGATACCTCAAACGTAAAAGTTTCTGATACTAGACCTATGATCGCCCCCCCTAGCGCAGTGCCAATCGAAAACGACGCAGACATTATAGACTGGGTTTGACCTTCAGCATTTTCAAAAGAATAATCAGAGGCTAAAGCCAGTAATGTTGGAAAAGCACAGCCCCACCCTACACCAAACATTACTGCCGTTACCCACAGAGTGATCAAGGTGTATGAAAAAGCTAAAACCGCCATTGCCAGAGAACATATGAGTATGCAAGGAATTATTATAATTTCTCGACCATATCTATCTGAAAATTTACCAACGAACAGCCTTGAGACAAACACCGTTAAACCATAAACGGTAAAAAACGAAAAGTAATTCGGAATCGATCTCTCCTCTGAAATTAATGGAATAAAAGTTAAACAACCAAAAAAAGCCACCACCATCATTAGCAAGGTTAATGGAGGGATCCATGTCTTGAGCCGCAAAGATTGTTTGAATTTTGAGATTGACAAGGTGTTGTTAAGATCTCGTCGATCATCCTTAATGAATCTCGACGGTTCATCGAGTAACTTAACTATCATCAAGCCAATTATGATCAATAGAATGCAAAAAATTGTAACTCCCGTGAATCCATATCTGTCAAGAATATACAGTCCAATTGGCGGCATCAGCGCAGTACCAAGATTATGTGAAGTTGTGAAAACAGATAGACCTTCACCTCTCTTAGTTTGGGGCACTATCTCCAAGATTCTTGACCTTGTAGCAGTGCTAGTTGTCGCAGTTCCAAATCGACGAGTTAAATCCACTAGGACAAAAAAGATCGGGAGTTTAATCAATGGCATGAATAACAAAGACATTATATTAAAAGCTAGACCAATAGCTATCATTTTTTTGTCGTTCCAGTTATCAATCAAATACCCTGATATAGGGATCAGCATAGCGGCAATTGGAGCTGCTACGCCCATTACTATACCTACTGTAGCTAAAGTTCCATCTATTTGAATTATATGAATAGGCAGAGTTGAAAGAAGCAAATAATAGATTCCAAACAAAATGAATTCTAATGAAAATAAATATAAATATTGACCAGAAAATAATCTCACTTTAATCTAAGGTCTTCTTTATGCAAAATTTCCCCGTTGATATTATCATTCTTATCTAGATTCATTAATTTCAAAGCAGGTTCTATCACAGATTCAATCTCGTCACCATGCTCATAGAAATTATTCATCTCCGTTTTAACAAGTCCAGGCCCCAAAGCGTTGACTACAATGTTTAAATCATTGACCTCTTGTGCAAGGTTTTGGGTGAATCTGTTTAGGGCTGCTTTAGATGTACTATAAGCCACATGCCCGCGGTCGTATCTTTCAGCGCTACGCGAAGTAATGTTTAGTATCACTCCTCCACCCTTTTTGATCATCATCGGAATAGCAAGTTTACTCATTAGCATTGGAGCAGTTAAATTTACAGCAAGACCAAGTACCCAATCCTCTAACGTAATATCTTTTATGGATTTACCAGTGTATATTCCTGCATTGTTCACCAAAATATCTATACCATCTAGGTCGCGATCTATATTGGTAAACAAATCATAGATTTCTTCGGGTTTGCTAACATCACAAGCAAAGGGAAACGCCCTTCCTCCGCTCGACTCAATCAACTCGGCAGTCTCCCGCAAACTTCCTCTATTTCCATCTCTTTCTAAAGTACGGCCCACGCATATCACTGTGGCACCTTTTGAAGCCGCCGCCAAAGCTATGCCTCTTCCAATTCCTCTACTTGCGCCTGATATAAGAACAGTTTTGCCCTTTAGATCTATATCTGGTTCCGCCATGCGAAAAAACCTCCTAATAAGTTAATTGAACCTCACAAAAATCCGGCTAGTCTCTTATAGGTCTTTATATTAATCTAGATTGGCTGCCATCTGTTTGTGATCTACGTGTAGAATCATCAGAATCCCAAGGGATTCCTAGGTGTTCGAAAGCCCGTTTAGTCGCCACACGACCTCTAGCGGTCCGCTGCAAAAACCCGATCTGTAAAAGGTATGGTTCATAAACTTCCATCACAGTATCTGGTTCTTCAGACATGGCCGATGCCAGAGTTTCAAGTCCAACAGGTCCCCCATAAAACGTTTCAACAAGCGTTTTCAATACCATGTGATCGGTATCATCAAGACCAAGCTGGTCAACACCCAATTCTTTTAAAGCTTCTTGAGCAACCTTCTCGGTAAGAATACCATCGCCTATAACTTCCGCGTAATCTCTGACCCGGCGTAAAAGCCTGTTTGCTATCCTTGGTGTATTCCTACTGCGTCTGGCCACTTCATCAATACCCGTTCCCTCTACTTCGATACCTAATACCTTGGAGGAGCGAGATAGGATGTTGCTAATTTCTTCATTGGAGTAATAATCCAATCTATAAGTTGAACCAAAACGATCTCTAAGAGGGGAACTTAAAAGAGCAAATCTAGTAGTTGCAGCAACTAAAGTAAAGGGGGGTAATTTTAGCCTTACGCTATGGGCTCCAGGTCCTTTACCAATCATAATATCCAGCACGTTATCTTCCATAACCGGATATAAAATCTCTTCTACAGCTCTGGGTAGTCTATGAAATTCATCTACAAACAATACATCATGCGGCTGCAAGTTAGATAGAATTGCAGCGAGGTCTCCGGCACGCCCAATTAAAGGCCCAGCTGTCACTTTGACGTTGACGCCCATTTCTGCAGCGAGTATCAGTGAAAGGGTGGTTTTACCTAGACCAGGCGGCCCGTTAAATAACACATGGTCTAATGGTTCTTCTCTTTTTTTAGCGGCGGTTATTGCTATACGCAGATTATTAACTATTCTCTCTTGTCCAACATAATCGTTAAAGGATTTGGGCCTAAGCCCTCCCTCAATTGATTGCTCTTGTGACTCAAGATCTGGATTTACTAACCTTTCAGATGACATAATGGTCTTATTGTCTCATAACAAGTTATGAATATCACATATAGGATCGACCAACTAAGAAATATTACATAAATTATATTGAGGTATGATCGTTAGAACTTATTAATAGAAATGAAAGGATTTGATATGCCGTCATTTGACATTGTTTCGAAGGTCGATATGGCAGAGGTAGACAACGCCATCAATAACGTAGTAAGAGAGGTACGTCAAAGATATGATTTTAAAGATAGTGCGACATCTTTAGACAGATCGGATTCAATTATTACACTCATCACTGAAGATGACCTAAAACTATCATCACTTCAAGATTTATTGAAGCAACAAATGAGTAAGAGGGGAGTAGCTCTAAAATCGTTAAGTTTCGAGCCACCGGTAAAGGCTGGCGGAGATACTCTCAGGCAAACGGTAAATGTAAAGCAAGGTGTCGATGCAACATTGTCAAAAGATATCATTAAAACGGTCAAGGCGAAAAAGCTTAAAGTACAAATGAGCATTAAAGGAGACGAAATTAGGGTAACTGGTAAAAAACGGGATGATCTTCAAGAAACAATAAGCGTAATCAAAGCCATTGAACTACCAATACCTTTACAATACGTAAATTTCCGTGACTGAGTTCAGCTCGTGATTAGGTGGCCTTAGATACCTGGCCCCAAATTTTGTCAGAAGTGAAGGGTAGACCATAGATTCTAATACCCACAGCGTCTTCTATTGCGTTTGCAATCGCTGGAGCAGTTGCAAGATTTGAATGCTCCCCGATACCTTTAACTTTGTATGACCCCCTACCCTCGCTTGTCTCAACCAAAGAAACAGTCAGTTCTGGGATATCTCTTTCTGTAGGGATTTTAAAATCTGCAAAAGAGGCATTAGAAACTCGCCCACTTTCATCAACGTCTAAATCTTCCATTACAGCAAAGCCATAAGCTCCGATCATTCCACCCTCAAGCTGGCTGTGAAAACCAATAGGATTGATAATTTTAGATGTGTCATGAACGGCCGTTATTCGAGTAACTTGAGCATTACCTGTTTCTTCATCAATTTCAACCTCTGCCACTTGAGCGACGAATGATGTGTATTGATTTGGAGCCATATCCTGCAAATCTCCGTTACCTTTGACTAAGCCCCCTGATCGCCCCGCTATTTCTTCCATAGTGATTTTCTCATCCGTTCTTCGGTTGACCAAAGATCCTTCAGAAAATTCCACCACTTCTTCATCCCAACCTTTATATTCTGAAGCTAGTTTTTTTAACTTGCCTTTGAGGTCGTTTGAAGCCAAAAGAGAAGCTTCACTTATCACATAGCTGCCTCTACTTCCTCCAACTCCGGTGTCAAATGGTACGTCGTCAGTATTGTATGGGACCACCGATATTCGATCTATTGATATCTGCAATTCATCAGCAATCACTTGCTGAAGCATCGTGTGATTTCCCATCCCTGAATCAAAAATAGAATTATAGGCAGTAACAGATCCATCTTCGTTAATATCGATCGCGACATGTGTTTCCCCACCAACTTGCGATCGGTGTCCAAGCGCTATACCTCTACCAACACCTTTGGATTTAGGCTTATCCCAACCAGAAGCTTTAACAGCCTCTCTAATTACTTCCTCAGCTTTAATATCTAAATAAGCATGCCCCACTGGGGTAGCATCCCCATCATGAATCACATTTTTTAATCGGAATTCAATTGGATCCATACCCAATTCTTTTGCAATGATATCCATATGTGATTCACCGGCAAATATGCCCTGAACTTCACCCGGTGACCTGTGGAATCCACAAGGCACCGTATTTGTATACACTTGAAACGCGTTAATTTTTACATTAGGTATATTGTATGGACCAGCAATTTCCGCAATACCTGGAAGGTTCGAACCAGGAACGGGCTTATATCCGCCGTAAGCGCCGGAGTTGAAATAAACCTCAGCTTCCCATGCGGTCAAAGTCCCATCTTTTTTTACACCCGCTTTAACTCGCATCGTCGACTCATGCCTTGGGTTCATCGCCTGAAGTTCTTCGCTATAATCAAAATTAAGTTTAACTGGGCGCCCTGTTTTTTTTGCTAAAAAGTAGCAAACGGGTACTCCATTTATATCGCCCTTACCTCCAAAGTCACCGCCTACATACGCAAAATTAATTGTGATCTTCTCAGGCGGAACACCAATAACAGATGCCAAAGAATTTTTGTTGGCAAATGGAGACTTAGATCCGTTCCAAACTTGGACCTGCCCATCACCATCAATCCATACAATAGTATTATGGGGCTCTAAATAAGCCTGATGAGTTCTAGGTGTCGTATAGTGGCGTTCTACAATAATATCAGCATCGTTAAATCCAGTATCCATATCACCATTTGCCCACTCTGTTTCCGCGAAAATGTTCGATGGTTTTTCTAGTTCAGCCGGTACGCCATCATATGAATTAAATTCAGGGTGCAAAATAGGGGCACCCTCTTCCATTGAATCATCCATAGTCATAGCGGCGGGTAATTCCTCATATTCAACTTCAATCAAACTTAAAGCTGATTCAGCTATATCTTCAGTTTCTGCAGCGACAGCTGCGATTTTATCACCAATGTACAGTGCTTTGTCCCACGCGAGAACAGGTTCATCTATCAATCTTTTACCAAAGCGAAGACCTTGGACTTCGTCAGGCGTTAGTATTGCAACAACGCCTGGTAGCTTTAGAGCTTTTGAAGTATCTATACTTTTGATACTTGCATGAGGATAAGGAGATCTCAAAATTTTGCACCAAAGAGTGTCTGGTAAAACGACATCAAGACTATACTTTCCTTTGCCAGTAACTTTATCTGGCCCATCTTCTCTACCTACAGGTTGTCCAACAACTTTCTCAAAAGACGTCATTTTTCCCTCCCAATGTTTATACCGTTCCATTGATTATACAAAAGTTTTGCATAAATCGTATCATGTTGACATTAATAGTCACTCAAAAAATTCAAAGAGGTCAATTCTGTGCTTGATTCTATATCGCGGTCGCCCAACAAAAAGTGGCTTGTACTACTAAGCATAGGGTTTGGAATAGTAACAAATGGTATCGACAATAGTTCTCTAAATCTTGCCTTACCGATTTTGTCCAATATTTTTGATGTGGGCGCAGACATCATCTTATGGTTGATTTCCGCATTTATGTTGGTTGCGGTCGGATTGGCCCTCACATGGGGGAATTTCGGGGATACGTTTGGAAGAAAAAGAATATACGTATCAGGTTTCCTTCTATTTGCCTTGGGTTTACTAGTGTTAACTTTTAGTACTTCGGTAACCCACTTAATAATTGGGAGAATTATTCAAGCTTTGGGCCAATCGATGACAGTAACAAACGGGTTCGCAATCGCAGTCGCAATGTTTCCAGATAGACAACGTGGTCTTGTTATTGGACTTGTGGGCGCGTCGGTTGGTGTGGGCCTTTCTTTGGGTCCAATATTTGGAGCAGCAATATTGGACAATTTTGAGTGGAGAGCTCTCTTTTGGACACGTATACCGCTAAGTATTCTGGCGATGCTTATTGCGGCAATCATAATTCCAAAAGATCTCAACAGATCCCATGAGAAAAAGAATTTCGACTATATTGGTGCAATACTCTTATTCATAAGTTTAACTTCTTTTTTAGTGTTCATTAACCGATTACCTGTAGAACCTATTAGCAGTCAGCTAATGCTTATTCTTCTAGTTACTTTTCTAATATCCGGCACCACATTTATTGTTAATGAAATCAAAAGTCAGAGGCCAGTTCTAGAATTCAAGTTATTTAAAAACCGTTTCCTTGCTGTTTCTCTTTTGGTACATTTTTTGCACTTCCTCGCGTATATGTTCATCATTTTCCTCATCCCATTCTTTCTACTTCACGGAAAAAACATGTCAACAACTGAAATGGGTGTTCTGCTAGCGTCTATTCAAATTGTTCGGCTATTTATTGCCCCAGCAGCAGGCGTATGGACTGACAAAATCGGGGCCAGGAGAATGGCAACCTTCGGTTTATTTATTACTACAACAGGGTTTTTCCTAATGTCACAATTAGACCCAACTGCAAGCTTCCAATTTATAGCTGCGAGTTTGATTATTACTGGTATTGGAGCGTCTATTTTTGACCCTTCAAATGAGCATGCGGTTTTAAGTTCTATTCCTTCAGAAAAACTCGCTTCCGGTACGGCTCTAACCACGACCGCTAGACAGGTGGGGTTTTCTATAAGCACGACTATAGCAGGGACCATGTATGCTTATCGACTCGGGCATTACGAGTCGTATCTCACTGATACAAAATTAGCGGTGACCGGAGCTTATCAAGAAGTACTTTACCTAGGCCTTGCAATAATGTTGGCTGCTACATTACTTTCATATGCTCGCGGTACCGAACAAAAAAGCTTCTGGAGTGACCAAAAAAGTAAAATAGCATAAATGAGCATGAATTTTATTGACAATGTATCTATAAATGTTGACATGATTTCTATACCTAACCTATTCTGGATGAGATTTAGTCTTTATATCCAAATGTGATGGGGGAAAATGTGGAGAATCCAAAAAGCAAAAAAGATTGGATTGATAGCGTATGGAGTCCAGCGGTTGAAAAGCGGAAAGAGCGAGACATAAATTTTTCAACTACCTCTGATATCGATATTGAGCCGATTTACGGACCAGAAGACCTACCAAATCCAAGTGATTCAGATGATATCGGATACCCAGCCCAATATCCCTTTACCAGGGGGGTCCAACCCACCATGTATAGAGGGCGTCTTTGGACGATGCGACAATATTCCGGTTTTGCATCAGCTGAAGAAACAAACACCAGATACCAATATTTATTAGACCAAGGGCAAACAGGCCTTTCAATGGCTTTCGATCTGCCTACTCAGACCGGATACGATTCAGATCACCCTATAGCTTTGGGTGAAGTAGGTAAAGTAGGAGTACCAATATCCCATATGGAAGATATGGAGATAGTTTTCAATGACATCGATCTGTCCAAAGTTTCGACATCAATGACTATTAACGCTACCGCTTCAATTCTTCTAGCTTACTATATCGCTGTAGCAAAAAAACAAGGAGTACCGGCTAAAGATTTAAGAGGGACTATCCAAAACGATCTCTTAAAAGAATACGTCGCCCGAGGGACTTACATATATCCTCCAAAACCTTCTATGCGATTAATAACCGATTTATTTGCCTATTGCGCCTCTGAAACCCCGAATTGGAACACAATATCAATTAGCGGTTACCACATGAGAGAGGCGGGATGTACAGCTGTTCAAGAGATAGCTTTCACCCTTTCTCATGCGATCGCGTACGTAGAAGCTGCCCTAGCCGCAGGCCTAGAGGTAGACGATTTTGCACCTCAACTGGCATTCTTTTTTGTAGCGCAAAGTGACTTACTAGAGGAAGTAGCAAAATTCAGGGCAGCTAGACGACTATGGGCAAAAATCATGGTTGAACGCTTTGGTTCAAAAAATCCAAGATCCCAAACTTTAAGATTCCATACTCAAACAGCAGGAGTAACACTAACCGCCCAGCAGGTGGACAACAACGTAGTGCGATCAACACTTCAAGCTCTTTCAGCAGTATTAGGTGGCACACAGTCTTTACACGTGAATTCTAAAGATGAAGCTCTAGCTTTACCTACTGAGGAGGCGGTGACTGTGTCTCTTAGAACGCAACAAATATTAGCCCACGAGTCTGGCATAACAAATTCAATCGATCCTTTAGCTGGTTCCTATTTAATCGAAAATTTAACTAATCAATTGGAACAAGAAGCTAAAAAATATATAGAACAAATTGATAAACTTGGAGGGGCGGTCGTAGCCATTGAACAAGGATTCCAACAAAGAGAAATTAATGAAGCGGCCTACCAAATGCAACTTGAAATAGAGAAGGGAAGCAGATTAGTCGTCGGAGTTAATGCATTCCAATCAACGGAGGAACCCCCTATAGAAATATTGCGAATTGATCCGAAAGAAAGCGAGAACCAGATTGGACGGCTAAACCATGTCAAGGCTAAAAGAAACTCATCTGAAGTAGAAGCAGCCCTAGCTAATTTAAGCAAGGTCGCTAGAAGTGAAGAAAACACTATGCCAGCAATAATTGAGTGCGTAGAGGCTTTGGCTACAACGGGCGAAATCAGTGACGTTCTTAGAGAGATATTTGGGGTCCAAAAAGAAATGGTAGTCTTTTAGGTTATGACCAGTAAAAAAAGATAAAATAAATAAGGCAGGTTACCAATAGATGTTTAAAAGAATTGACCACATAGGAATTGCAGTAAAAGATATATCCGAGGCTATAGACAAATTTTCTGCAGTTTTAGGGCTAGAAGTCGCTAAACAAGAAGAGATAGAAGACCAACAGCTCATTGCCGCCCTAATTCCCACAGCGAATGTAAGGTTTGAGCTCATGCAGCCAACCGTGCCTGATAGCGTGGTGGGTAAATTTCTGGAAAGAAGAGGCGAAGGAATTCACCATATATGTTTCGAAGTAGAAGATATAGCAAATGAAATAGAAACGCTGCAATCAAAAGATGTACAAGTTATTGGAGGTAGCCCAAGAGAAGGATTTGTAGGGGAAATCGAATTTATTCACCCTAAGTCTGCAAATGGCGTTCTTACAGAAATCGCTGAAGTTACTTTGCGGACACCTACAGAAACAACAACAAGTGTTCATCATCTTCTTATCGCAACTCTAGACCGTGATGCAGCTGTAGATAACTGGGTAAATAGTTTCAGTTTAAAGTTAAATAGAAAAGCCGAGCGTGATGACGCCCCATTAAAAACCGCGATGTTGGATGCAGGTAACTCTCAGATTGAATTTGTACAGCAAACAGCGCCAACCGGACCGGTGATAAAACGTATAGAGTCTCAAGGGGAAGGTATATATGGCCTAGTCCTGGAAACGGATGATGCTAGCGCATTACAATCGAAAATCGAGAAGCAGGGCATAAGAGTTATCGCAGATCAACAGGGTGAAAATGTCGCAAGATTAATACACCCATTAGACTTTTTTGGAACCTTAATCATGTTCAACAATAAAAAGAGTACATAATGTCAATAAACAAAATTAAACATGTTTCAATCTTGGTAAATGATATTGACGCTGCCGCTTCCAAAATCGAATCGGTGCTAGGTATTTCGCCTGAGGAAAACAGCTTAAAGACTATAGGCATAGGCCAAACAATCTCAATTCCTACAAAAAATGCTAACATCCAACTCATATCGCCATCTCCAGGAGAATCTGACGCAGCGGAGCTTCTTTCAACCAGAGGAGAAGGCCTGTACGACATCTGCATGGCAACAGACGACCTTGAGTCTCTACAAAAGCATATTGGATCTTTAGGCGCCAAATCATCTATCGAACAAAATGAGATTTATAACAAGAAATCTATTTTGATGGAACCTGCATCTACAGGTGGCACAAGGCTAAGTATTATTGAGGAGCCCGAAACACCTCTTCACCCTAATATCGAGGTCTCTCTACATCATGTGACTTTAAGAACTGAAAATATGAAAAAAGACCTGGAACTATGGTCCAATTTATTTAGAATCCCAGTAAAAAGAACGGCCATATCTGAAAGTTATGAGATGGATACTGGATGGCTCGATACAAAAAATAGCGAAGTTGAATTCGCGGAACAACTAAACTCAACTGGGCCAGTCGCAAAAGCCATAAAGATTTTTGGCAGTGGTTTGCACGCCATAGTTATAGAGAATAATGATAGCTCGGTCATTGCTAAAAGGGCTGAAGATAGAAATGTTCGCGTTATCGTTGACAACGGAGATCCAGTTTTAACCGCCTTACATCCTTTGGATTTTGTAGGAACTCTCGTATTATTAACAGATGAAAATGCGAATCACGCTGGAGAAACTTAGTACAAATATTTGAACTAGTGAGGAGAATATTACGTGTCTACCACCACACCAAAAAGAATACTGATCGCTAAACCCGGGCTCGATGGCCATGACAGAGGGGCAAAAGTCGTCGCACGAGGATTGAGAGACGCAGGTTTTGAGGTCATCTATACTGGGATACGGCAAACACCAGAAATGATTGTACAGGCGGCCCTGCAAGAAGATGTAGATGCCATAGGATTAAGTATACTTTCTGGAGCACATTTAGATCTATTCCCAGCAATCGTTGAAGGACTACAAAATGCTGGCTTAGATAACGTGGCAATTTTCGCTGGGGGTATAATACCTAAACAAGATTATAAAGAACTTGAAGATCTAGGTATCAAAGGTATTTTTGGCCCGGGAACGAGTTTGGGAGATATTGTTTCTTACGTCAATGATATTTAACCAAATTGCATGAAAAATCAGAGTAATGATGGATTGCACCACTTTGACGGCCAAGGATTACTACATCTATAATCAATCACAATTATAGTATTGAAAGAATTTAACTCATTGTGAAAATTAATGTAGAGTCCATAGCTTCTGGTAAAATCGGTGATCAATTTGAACACGAGTTCACCTATGCAATTCAATCGAATACCAATCGGCTAGTAAAAGGTAAAATGTTTGTCATGAAAACAAACTACGGGTTTAACGTACGTGCAAATTGTTTCACAAACCTTAAACATAATTGCGGTAGATGCTTAGAAAGTTTTGAATCACCGCTGGAATTTAGTTTTAATGAACGTTTTTCAAAAGAACCCGATCAAACTGCAGAATCACATATGAAAGATGAGTTCACACTAGAAATGGATGGCACTATCGATGTTTCACAGGCGATAGAGCAATACTTAATCATTGAGACACCATTTAACACTTTATGCAGTAATGACTGTAAAGGTCTTTGTCAGCAATGTGGCGCCAATTTAAACCAAGGTGAATGCTCGTGTGCTCCTAGACTTTCAGATCCCGCTTGGGAAAACTTAAGGGATTTGTGGGAAAATAAAACAAAACAAGTTTAATATAATTAACAACAATATATAAAAGGGGACAAATAATGCCAGCACTTCCAAAAAGGCGAAGAACGAAAACGAGAAATGCCAAACGGCTTTCCCACACCGCGCTAAAGTTAAAGAATCTAGCAAGATGCCCAGAATGTAATAATGCGAAGTTACCGCATCAAGCATGTCCATCCTGTGGAACTTACAACGGGCGCCAGGTGATCCAACCAAGGACAAGGTCGACAAACGTAGACACCGAAGAATAAACACAAATAAAGGAGCTGAAAATATAATGTCAATCGCTTATTTATTCCCAGGACAAGGTGCCCAAGCAGTTGGAATGGGCAAAGATGCTTACGAATCAGATGAGAATGCCAAAAATATATTTGATGAAGCTGATTCCTCTCTCGAATTCTCGCTATCGGACCTATGCTTCAATGGACCCGAGGATACCCTCACTCAAACGATTAACACACAGCCAGCGATACTAACTGCAAGTATTGCTATGCTAGAAGCATCACGTTCAATACTAGCTAAAAAAGGCTACTCTGAACCAGCATTCCTTGCTGGCCACAGCTTAGGAGAGTACTCCGCTTTAGTAGCAGCTGACTCCCTACCCTTTAGAGATGCAGTCAAGTTAGTTCGAGAGAGAGGAAGACTAATGCAAGCTGCTGGAGATGCATCAGAAGGTGCTATGGCTGCTGTAATGGGCATGGATGAGTCTAAATTGGAAGAAATCTGTAGCGAGAATGGCGTCGATATGGCGAACTTAAATTCAACTGATCAAATAGTAATTAGCGGATCAAAATCAGGAGTTGAAAAAGCTCAAGAAATGGCAGAAGCAGCAGGAGCAAGAAGAGTGGTTGCGCTAAAGGTAAGTGCTGCTTTCCACTCTTCACTCATGGATCCTGCAGTTCCTGGGATGCGAGATGCTCTCAACAATTCCAAAATAGAAAGCCCCAATATACCGGTAGTAGCGAATGTAACTGCAAAGCCGTTAAACGATAGCCAAGATATATTCGAGGAACTAGCTTCCCAAATTCGAAGCCCAGTCCAATGGTTCCGGACAATCCAATTTTTAGATGCCCAAGGGGTAGATACTTATATTGAAATAGGGCCAGGAAGAGTATTAACCGGCTTGGTGAAACGGATACTTGGAGAAGCTGAAACGATTAACATATCTAACATGGAAGATCTGGAAAAATTAAGTGGCAGTTAAAATACCTAAGGAAAAGGATGTATTAGTGATATCACACGCCGCGAAAAGGAAAGCTCGGCGTCTAGTGCTCCAATCCATGTACGAATGGGACACCGTTCGTCATAATCCTGTTACAGCTTTATCAAGGCTAATAAATTTAGAAGAAGAGAATACTGTTCAAGAGTTCGCGAGAGATTTGATGGAATCATACAGCGAAAAAAACCATGAGATTAACGATTTAATCGCTGAATACGCTCCAGATTATCCCGTTAATCAGTTGCCGATCGTAGACAGGAATGTTTTGCGAATTGCCCTAACCGAAATAACCCAAGGTATTACTCCACCAAAAGCGGCGATTAACGAAGCTGTAACATTAGCTAAGTCTTTCGGCAGCGAAAAATCAGGGGGGTTTATTAATGGTGTGTTAGGAACAGCGGTTGCGAAACTACGTCCTGACCTCTAACCTATAGGTGATATAAAATATATATGGAGGTGGTTTTGGTGGCCACAGTTGCTGATAGAGTTAAACAAGTCATTGTTGAACAACTAGGTATTGATGAAGGTGATGTTTCTTTAGAATCGTCATTTACCGAAGATTTGGACGCGGATTCATTAGACATGGTTGAACTAGTAATGGCTCTCGAAGAGGAATTTAGTTCATCGGGAATAGAAATAGAGATTCCTGACGAAGAAGCGGAAAAGATACTAACCGTCCAGAACGCAGTTTCATTTTTGAACAGTTTGGGCATAGAGGACGAATAAAGATCTAAGACTTAAGGTCAAAGGATTCTTTTGAGATATTAGGTTACATCATATGACCACGGAATCCAGTCAAGTTCGTTTAGACTTAATGGTGAGCGGAATGCTCTCCTGTCAAGCTTGTCCTCTATCGTCAAATCGTACCAACGTTGTTCCAGGTACAGGGCCCGCTGATGCAGAAATAATGTTTATTGGAGAAGCCCCAGGAGCAAAAGAGGATACTCAGGGAGAGCCGTTTGTTGGCCAGTCGGGTAAACTATTAGATACTCTTCTATCATCAATAGAATTAGATAGGAATTCCGTCTATATAACTAACACAGTAAAATGTCGTCCACCAAACAACAGGGATCCTGTTCAATCTGAATTGGATACCTGCCAGGACCATTGGTTAGACGCTCAAATCGCAATAATCCAACCGAAAATATTAGTACCTCTTGGAAGGCACGCCTTAAATAGAATATTACCAGGTGCAACAATAGGAGAAAGCCACGGGAAAACGTTCACTAAGATGGGTTTTACTGTGTACCCCATTTACCATCCAGCAGCGGGATTGAGACAAATCAGATACAAAGAGTTGCTGGAAGAAGATTTTAAA
>Ga0310344_10000220_pt1 | contig 47598 bp, 40 predicted proteins | sample HC15DNA20200_MG_FD_203801 | JGI IMG/M metagenome (GOLD analysis project Ga0310344, IMG submission 203801) | Marine microbial communities from station ALOHA, North Pacific Subtropical Gyre - HC15-DNA-20-200_MG | ecosystem: Environmental > Aquatic > Marine > Oceanic | place: Pacific Ocean: North...
TGAGACTGGGCTGCCGTGTGATCGCTCTCGAGCCGCAACCGGATGTCGCGAAACTCCTTCGCTGGATCGTCGGAGACACGCCGCAGGTCGAGGTAGTCGAAGCGGCCGCGGCCGAGCGGCCCGGGCGTGTACGACTAGCCATCAGTGACCGGGCGCCGACGATGACGACGACGGCGCACGACTGGCGCGAGGCGCGCGAACAGGATCCGGTCTTCGCCGAGGTCAGTTGGAACCGCGCCATCGACGTCCCGGCCATCACGTTAGACGAGCTCATCATCCGTTACGGACGCCCCAGCTTCGTCAAGCTCGACGTCGAAGGGGCCGAGCCGGAGGTACTGGCCGGACTGACCGAGGCCGTTCCGACAGTCTCGTTCGAGTATCTGCCTGGGGCCCTCGACTATGCCACAGCCTGCGTAAATCGGCTGTCTGTCCTCGGTCCCTACCGGTACAACTGGTCACCGGGCGAATCCTACTCCCTCGTCAGCGAGGACTGGCTGACGGCCGAACAACTTCTTGACGCCCTCCGGTCCCCGACTGGACAGGCCAGATCCGGTGACGTCTACGCCAGGCTCGACCATGTCTGAGTTCGATGCGGCGGACGTGAGCCGCTACTACGACCGTCATACCGATGACTTTGTTGCCCACGGCCAGGGGGGTGCGGTGGGCGCGCTACACCGGGCGGTCTGGGCCCCGGGAATCGAGCGGGAGGCAGATGCGTTCCGCTACATAGAGGAACGTATCGGTGCGGCAACAGCAGAGCTTTCTACGACCTGCGAACCACCGACGGTGCTCGACCTCGGCTGTGGCGTGGGCGCCAGCCTCTGCTACCTCGCCGAGCGCCACCCGATCCGTGGCATCGGGCTCACCGTTAGTCCGGTACAGGTCGCCCATGCGCGCCGCCGCATCGACGCCTGCGGCCTCGGCGATCGGCTCCAGTGCATCGAAGCCGATTTCTTGCGTCCGCCGGACTCTCTGCCACCCGTCGATCTGGCCTACGCCATCGAATCGTTCGTTCATACCCCCGACCCGAGCGCCTTCTTCGCCACCTGCGCCCGCCTGATCCGACCAGGCGGGCGGCTCCTCATCTGCGATGATTTCCGCCGACCGACCCCGTCGCCACAAGCGGTCGGTACCGTGGAGCGATTCAGGCGCGGCTGGCACCTGAACAGCCTGGTCGACGGCAATGAGCTCGTTCGGCTCGCCGACGCCGGCGGCTTCGGCCACGAGCGGACCCACGAACTGACACCCCATCTCCGGCTGGGACGCCCTCGCGACCGTCTGATCGCGCTGTTTATCGCGTTGTTCGGCTGGCTGCCGCTCGACGGTACGCGGGCTGGACACCTCGTCGGCGGCAATGCGCTGCACACCTGTCTCTCCAAGGGGTGGATCGGCTACGATCTCGCCTACTTCAGGCGCCGGGCCTGACCACGCTCATGATCACCCGCCCCAGCGTCCAGTGGCAGGACCTGACGACACGCGACGTCACCGCCCTCGTCGAACGGGATCCAGTGGTTGTGCTGCCGCTGGCCGCCATCGAGCAACACGGACCGCATCTGCCGCTCTCGACCGATCTGGAGATCGCGCACGGCCTACTCGACGACGCTATCGCCCGGGTCGGAGCAGAGGCAGCCCTCTCAATCCTGCCCGCCGTCACGGTCGGTACCAGCCGGGAGCACCGGCAGTTCCCGGGCACGCTCAGCCTTGCTCCGGAACTGCTCATCGAGACCGTATGCCAGCTGGGCGCGGCCGTCGCAGCGACGGGTGTGCGTCGTCTGGTGCTATTCAACGCCCACGGTGGGAACGCCGGCGCCATCGACACAGCGGCGCTCCAGCTTAGGGACGAATGGAACCTCCTAGTCGTGAAGGCCAGCTACATGACCTTCTCGCGGCCAGAAGTGGATCTCCCTGAGTCGGAGTGGCGACATGGACTCCACGGTGGGGCCGTGGAGACCGCGATGATGCGCCATCTCCGACCGGACCTGGTGCGGGACACCCAGGTCGCTCGATTCGCCTCCAAGGCCGAGGTACTCGAGGAGACGCTTAACCGGCTGGCCCCGGAGGGAGAAGCGTCCTGGGCCTGGCGCGCCGAGGATCTGCACCCGTCCGGCGCGGTCGGCGACGCCTCGCTCGGCACCGCGGCGCTCGGCGCTGCACTCGTCGCCCACTACGGCCAGGTACTGACGGAGATCTTCATCGATACGGCGGAATTTCCGGTAGACCAGTTGACCTGAGGCGGTCGAGGGAAAGCTAGGAGCGCTTACCGCGCATCGGTCCGGACAGCATATCGGTCAACCAGTGGCCGGCGCGGTCGACCTTTGCCTTGACGTACGGCAGGTTGTGCCGATTGAGCGTGCCGTAGAGCGGCTGCCTCTCCGCCACCTCAATCCCACCGACCTGGAGCGCGCGCACCTTCTCTGGGTTGTTGGTCAGCAGCTGAATCCGCTCGACCTGAAGGTAGCGAAGCATCTCAACCGCTGCGTCATACCGCCGCTCGTCAGGCCCGAAGCCAAGCGCGCAATCCGCGTCGACCGTGTCCAGGCCTTCCTGCTGCAGGGTGTAAGCGCGCAGCTTATTCCCGAGCCCGATACTACGACCTTCCTGGGCCAGGTAGAGCAGCACGCCGCCGCCGCGCGCCGAGAACACCCGCAGGCTGCCGCGAAGCTGCTGTCCGCAATCACACCGCAGGCTGCCGAACAAGTCGCCCGTGAGGCACGCCGAGTGGAGCCGCACCGGCACCGGATCTGGCCACATGTCGCGGGCGCCGATGAGAATCGCCACGTGCTCCAAAATACCGTTGGCCTCGCGGAAGCAAACAAACCGGGCGTCCTCAGCTTCCTCGAGCGGCACCGGGCCGTCGCTAACGTGGGTCACCTCCACGCGCGCGTTCGCGGCCAGTGCGGCTATTTGCTCGTTCGAGACGGTCAGAATGGTCCGGCTGTCAAGGCGGGACTGCAATCCGTCGTCGAGCGGCTCGCCAAGCGACACACTTACCACCGCGGGCAACAGCTGTCCGAGTCGCGATAGCGTCAGTCCTGCGATCTCGGGACCTGAGGCGGCGCTCATCTCTACCGGCGCCCCGCCCTTGCGCGGGAGCCCGCTCGCGAGCCTCCAGATAGACTCCGGTGTCGCATCGACATCGACCAGCAGGCTCACATCGCCCGTGTGGTGTCCGGCCGATCGATCGACGTGCCCGGCAGGGGGAGGCGGCGTCAGGCCCATCGAATGAGCCCGGTGGTGAGTTACCGACAGCCGGGTCGGTCCCTCTGAGACCGCCCGCAGTAGCGATAGGGTCTCATGGGTGAGCCCCTCGGCCGCAGCCAGCAGCACTCCCGAGACCGCACCCTCCGCCTCTCCCGTCACGAGGTGGAGGGGACGCCCGCGCCGTAGATCGAACAGACCGCGTTCAGCCTCGTACATTAGCTCTACGTCACGTCACCGTTATCTGAGACGGTATGGTTAAAGGGTGCAGATCAACGAAGCTACCGCCTGGAACCTCCTCCGTGCCATGCCTCCGGTTTCCGCGAGCACGCCATCGGCCGTTCGCGTTCATGATACTGCACACGATGGAGATTGGCTGCAGGTGGCCCGGGACGGTACCTGGGAGGTGTCTGGCCCGATCACCCCCGAGGCGGCAACCTTGCTCGACATCTTCATACCTTTACAGCGTACCCCGAGCTTCGTCGTCGGTCAGATCGGCCAGAGCCTGGACGGCCGCATCGCCACCGTCGAAGGCCATTCCCACTATGTGACCGGTCCCGAGGACATCCGGCGCCTGCACCGTCTCCGCGCCATCGCTGACGCCGTCGTGGTCGGCGCAACTACCGTCGAACTCGACGACCCTCAACTAACCGTCAGACAGGCCGAGGGCCCGGACCCTGTCCGCGTCGTGCTGGACCCGAGCGGTCGGGTATCGGCCGATCGGGCAGTGCTGACCAACGCGGCTGGCTTGACCCTGATTCTCACCGGCCCGGCCGCGGCGGCCTCTCCCCCCGGAAGGCAGGTGGAACGTCTCACACTGGCGACCAGCACCGAGAAGGGAGCGCGCCCGCGCTTCGCACCGGCCGACGTGCTGGAGGTGTTAGCGACACGCGGCTTGCGCAGGGTGCTGGTCGAGGGTGGCGGAGTCACCGTCTCGGAATTCCTGGCCGCGGGCGTTCTGACGCGCCTGCACGTCGCCGTCTCGTCGCTGATCATCGGGTCCGGACGCCCAGCTTTCACCCTGCCACCGGTCACCCTGCTCGACCACGCCCTGCGCCCCCCCACACGCGTGTTCCACCTGGGCGGCGATGTGCTCTTCGATCTGGCTCTCGAACGCCACCCCGAGACAGCCAAGACCGGGGTCTAGGAGCGCCCTTCCATCGACGTCCTTCGCGCCGTCCCCACCGGCGACCGGAGCAGCACGAGTCCACCGGGTAAGCTGCTTAGAAGCACCAGCACGCCATAGGCCACCGACACCACGACCCCGTCGGCTGCCGTCAGCCCGACCGCACTCCAGAGCATGGCCGCCGCACCCTCCCTCAGCCCCCAACCGGCCACCGTTACCGGAAGGAGCATGGTCATCAGAACCGGCGCTACCAGCGGCAGCAGCACCGCTACATCAGTCTCCACACCAACCGCTCGGACGGCACACAGGAACGTAAGCAGATAGCTTGCGACTGCCGCCACGGCAGTGAGGAACTGAACCAGAAAGACCGAGGGAGTGAAGTGTGCGGTAACAAGTTCGCGAATAACCTGGCCAGCCAGGGATTCGCTTGATGCCTGGCGGCGCACCCAGGCGACGGCTCCAGTCGCGATGAGGGCCGCGAAAGCAATGGCGCCGGCGAGGACGGAGCCGGACGCTGCTACCTGCGCGGGAAGTGTCAGCAACGACACCACCGCCACGGTCGTCATGACCGCCTGCGCCGACAGTCGTTCGAATATCACGGCCCGCGCGGCAGGTCCGCCGTTGTCACTAGGCGGTGTCAGCACCCGCGCCTGTCGCCAGGCACGCGACGCGTCACCCAGCACACCTCCGGGCAGAACCTGGTTTAGGAAGATCGACAGGTAGTACTCCCGCCAGGCGGTCCCGAACGGTAGCCCCACGCCGAGTTGCGTGGCGGTGTAGCACCATCGCCAGGCCAGCAGCGCCACCTGTGCCACAGAGAGGCCAAGCGCGGCCGCCACCCATCCGAGGTCCATGGCGGCCACCCGTGCCGCCACGGCTCGTAGGTCCAGCCACCAGCCCACTACTGCAAACAGCGCCACGCTGACGCCGACTCGAAGCAGTGGACCCGAGCGTTTCATTGACTTCCAGGAGGCAACGCGAGTAGGTCGACGTGTCCCACCTCGACGGTCACATGTCCGGCCGCCAGCGACCGCACCCGGTCGTCTGCCCAGCGGGCCAATTCCGACGCTTGGTTCGGCTCGGCCGAGGCGGCCACCTCCTGCCACCCCGCAACCAGCCGACGTACCAACGCGGCCTCGGCCGCGGCCAGTCGCCAGGGGCTTGGTTCGAGCCAGGTCCGGTAGCCGGCCGCCCGGAACAACCGTTCGGCGGTCACACCAGCAAGGGAACCGAGGGCTGGACCGAACCCCTTATCTCGCTGTTGATCACGGTTCACCGCATCAAGGACGAGCGTGTCGAGGGCGCTCACCTCGAGTGAACCCGCCCCGCTGGCCCGCTCCCACCCCACCTGACCGTCATAGCTCAAGACGAACAGGGCCGCCGCCCCCGCATCGGCGCAGGCGCCGACCAGGGTCTCCAGCCACGACTTGGACACGAGGTCGAGTAGCGCGGCGGCAGTCACCAGGTGGGCGGACCAGACGCCCTCGACAGCTGAGGTGGCCAGATCCCGCGTTTGCACGTCGACCCGACCCGAGGTCGGGGACACAGCGCGCAAGCGCGCGACATGGTCCGGGTCTTGTTCGACCAGTATCCACTCTTCGACCTCTGCCAGACGCCCATCCAGGAAGCGAAGGTTGGAACCGGTACCACTGCCGAGATCCACCACACGCGACCACCCCGCTGCGCTCCAGGCCTGCGTCAGTCGGTCGGTGAGCGCCGACGCCCGGGCGCGATGATCGATGGGCTCGCGCAGCGTGAGCCAGGCGTCTTCAAATCGCTCCATCTGGGGCCAACTCTTCGAGCGCGCGGGCAAACAACCGGACCATGTCACCCCAGCCCGGCAGCTTCGTAGCCTCGTCGCGAGCCGCAGCAGCTAGGGTCGCACGGCGTTCCTCGCCTCCCTTGCATGAAAGCAACGACTCGAGCGCCGCGCCGAGGGCGGCCTCATCCCCCGGGGGGACCAGTAACGCCGCAGCGGCAGGAACAGTGTAGGGAATGGCCCCCCCGGTGGTGCTGACCACAGGCACGCCGTAGGCCACGGCATCGGCAAGCGCCATCCCGTATCCCTCGTAGTACGACGGCATCACGAACAGGCTCGCCCGCCGATACCACGCATCTACGGTGTCGCCGTCACACTCGCCGAGCCAGCGGACGCGCGAGGACAACCCTGCCTCATCGAGACAGTCTCGTACTGCCGTGGCATAGGTCTGGTCCCGATCGAGACTCCCGAGACATACCCACGCCCACGGCAGCGCGGACAGCCGTGCAAGGGTGCGAGCCAGCTCAAGTTGGCCCTTTCTCGGCACTACGGCGCCGACGGTCAGCAGCACGGGCGGCGAGGCTTCCGGCACCCGAACAGCGACAACGGGGTCGGTGCCGGGTCGGACCACCCGGATGCGACCCTCTGGCACACCCAAACCGGCGAGTCGACCCTGCGTGAAGCGACTGGTCACGACGACGCCGCGGCATACCGACAGGGTCTCCCTCTCCAGCTGGAGGAAATATTCGCTCGTCTTGGTATCGAGACCGCTCTCGTCGCCGAGCGGGTGATGAACCAACGCCACGACACGTAGCCGGTCAGACACCTCACTGACTGGGCGCGGCAACGCGCCCACTGCGAGGCCGTCGATCAGCACCCGCCGCCCGTCGGCCATGCTCGCGAGCGTGCTACGGAGCGCGCGCTCCCCGCCCTCACCCCCGTCGGGGAACCGTCCCGCCAACTCGTGGACTCTCACCGTCCAACCGAGCCCACGTAGACCGTCTACCATCCGCGCATCGTAGATGTAACCGCCGGTGCGCTGGGTGATCGCCCCGGGCACCACCACGTCTAGCTCGACCGCCGTCACACCGGTCCTTCGTAGCTACCCCAGGCGATGTGCGACTCGTGGAGCGTCACGATAAGACTGGTGAGCCCCTGGGCACCCGCTCCGAGGGAACCGTTGTGAATCGCGGCAGATAGCTGGTCATGGATGTGGCGAGCTAGAAACTCCGTGGTCGTGTTGCGGCCGGCGAACGCCGGTTCGTCGTCGAGATTGCGGTAGTTCAGTCCGGCCAGCACGTCCCGCAGCTGCTCGCTGGCGAGCCCGATATCGACTACCAACCCATCGTCATCGAGCTCGGCGCGACGGAAGGTGGCGTCGACGACGTAGGTCGCACCATGGAGGCGCTGCGCAGGCCCGAAGATCTCGCCTTGGAAGCTGTGGGCGATCATCGCGTGGTCACGAACGTTGAGGCTGTACACCGGGATCTCGGCTCCTCTCTCGCGGGACTCACCCGTCGTCACGGTAGCGAATGCGGTGACAGAGCACGCCCGCCGGTCCCTCGCTCAGCGTCCGCATCGTAGTCGGGAGCTCGTCGAAACTGCTCTCTCCACTGACGAGCACGTCAAGCCTCGGGTCACTCAGCAACGAGAGCGCCACCGCAAGTCGGCGGCCATGATCCCATCGCGGGGTGCGGTCAGCCGGCACCCGCCCGACTTGACTACTTCGTATCGTCAGCCGGCGAGCATGGAACGCCTCACCTAGCGGCACCGACACTGACCGGCTACCATACCAGCTGGCCTCGATGACGGTGCCTTCCACACCGGCCGCTTCAAGCGCGGCCGCTAGTCCGGCCGGCTGGCCGCTGGCGTGGATCACCAGATCGGCGTCAGTCCCGACTGGCAATTCGGTGCTGAAGTCCAACCCGAGCGATTCAGCCGTGGCCCGACGGCCCGGATCGACGTCTAACACCGTGACGTCGGCCGCGGGCAGCCGGGCGGCGAGCCAAGCCGACAGCAGGCCCACCACCCCCGCACCAACTACAACGATGCGGTCGCCCACCCGGGGCGTCGCGTCCCACAGGATATTGACCGCTGTTTCCATGTTCGCGGCCAGCACAGCGCGCGAGGCCGGCACTTCTGGCGGGAGGGGCGTCACCGCGGACGCCGGGACCAGATAGCGGTCCTGATGCGGATGCAAACAGAACACCATCTGGTCGCGGAGCTCGGCCGGGCCGTCAACCACCACACCGACGCTGCTGTAGCCGTACTTGACCGGTCCAGGGAAGTCACCCTCCTGGAAGGGCGCCCGCATCCGCTGATACTCGGACGGCGGCACCTCGCCGCGAAAGATGAGTGCCTCCGTACCCCGGCTGATCCCTGAGAAGTGGGTCTCAACCATCACACTGTCGGGCCCGGCGCCAGACAGCGCCCCTTCGCGGATCTCGCCGATCCCAGGCGAGCGAATCCAGAACTGACGAGCGGTGATAGGCTCCGACATGGTGTTGAGGAACCTTACCCCATGAGCGCCGACGCCCACCACAAGACTGCCACCGAGGCTTCCTCTGGGCGCCGCCTAACCGAGCTCGGTCTCGGGCTCGGACCGCTGGTGGCGGCCGCTGGCGCCACCGCGTCGTGGTTCGTCCTGCCAGCTAGCTATCTACTGCTGGCGCTGGTGCTCTACGCGATGCTCGGGATCGTCCTGTATCGCCTCGCCCCGTCCGGCCCGAACCAGGGACTCGGGCCAGCCAATCTGGTGACCCTCGCCCGGGCCGGTCTCGTGCTGGCACTAGCGGCGAGCATCCCCTACTCGGTCACGTCGTCCATCCAGGGCACCTGGTGGATCATTGCCGTTGCCACCATGGCTCTGGTCATGGACGGCTTCGACGGCCAAGTGGCGCGCCGCACCGGCTCGGCCACGCCATTCGGGGCACGGTTCGACATGGAGCTCGACTCGTTTCTGATGCTGGTGCTAGCGACCCTCGTATGGCGTAGCGGGCGGGTGGATGGCTGGGTAGTACTCCTCGGCCTACCCCGCTACGTCTTCTTCGCAGCGGGCGGGATCTGGCGCTGGCTGACCGCCCCGCTTCCGGAGCGGTTTCGGCGCAAGGCCGGGTGCGTAATGCAGGGCATGGCGCTCCTGGTCGCTCTGGGCCCCATCATCCCGTCGCCACTTGCCGCCGCGGTAGCTGCGACCGCGCTAATATTGCTGCTCTGCTCGTTTCTGATCGACGTGGTGTGGTTGTGGCGGGAGGCTCACTAACCGCCGACAAGTCATGCTCAGCGCCGTGACGAAGCACCCCCTGGGGGAAGTGCCATAAGCGAGTAAAAGGCGAGCACCCCTCCGGCACCGTTGTGAAAAGAACCGGGCTAGGGCTTATCCTCTCGTGGGAACTGGTCGGTCGCCCGCAACTGATTTCGGTCGCCTCAGGGCATCTGATAGCCCCATCGGCAGCGATTCGATAGGGTATGACCGATGTTGATACGAATCACCGTCCTGTGCAGCCTGATAGCAGTGGCGGCCACGCTATTACTGGTCGGGGCTGGGCCCTCACTGAACGCCGGTACCCAACCAGCGACCCCACCGCCGCTCGAAGCCATCCACGTCTCCGGCGACGTCTACACACTGCAGACCCCGACGGCAGGCGGCAATCTCGGCGCGCTCATCGGCCCGGACGGCGTCCTACTGGTCGATGCGCAGTTCTCGGCCGAGAGTCAGCCGATCCTGGACGCGCTCTCCGGACTCACCGACGAGTCGATCCGCTTCCTGATCAACACCCACATCCACCCGGATCACATCGGAGCCAACGCCGAGCTGGCCGACCACGGGGTGCTGATCTTTGCGCACGACCTGGTGCGGGAGCAGATGCTCGACCGCATCCGCATTCCGCGACGGGACGGTGTGTTCTTCGACCAGCCGCCGCCTAAAGCACGGCCAGTGGTGACCTACGACACGGAGATCACCTTTCACGTCAACGGTGAAGCAGTGCGATCTTTCCTGGTCCCTCCCTCACACACTGGCGGCGACAGCTTCGTCTACTTCCCCTCGGCCGACGTGCTGCACACCGGCGACGTGTTTCGAACCAACATGTATCCGATTGTCGACGTGCGCAACGGCGGCACCTTCAGCGGCATGGTCGAGGCCATTGAGCTGGCTATCGACTTGGCCGGATCCGAGACCAAAGTCATTCCGGGCCACGGGTTCGGCTTCACGAACCAGGCGGGTCTCGAAGAGGTACTCGGGATGATGACCGACATCCGCGACCGGGTGCAGACGCTCATCAATAACGGCGCGAGCCTCGACGAGGTACTGGAGGCCCGACCTACCGCGCACCTCGACGAACGCTGGGGCGGGGTACCTTCGTGGACGGCAGCGGATCTGCTGCCGATTGTGTACGAGGAATACAGCGACTGAGGGGATGCAGTCCCAGACTGGTTCTCCGTCCGAACCGAGCGGATCAGCCCACCTGCGGAAAGCCGCAACCGCTATAATTGCCCGGTTACATGGCTGATTCACCCGTCGACCCGACTCCGTCCGCCTCAGACGCCGATCGCCCGGCGACCCGCTCCGCGGGCGAACCATCGGATGGTAGTGCCCTCAAGCTTCTGGGCATCCCGGTGGGCACTACCGTGGCAGGCGCCGCGGTGTGGGCCTCATTGCGGGCCTGGGTACGACGCCGAAAGGCTAGACAAGCCGCCACCGCGCCGTCGGCGAGCCCGGCGCTCGAGGCGGGCGAACAGCAAGCGCTCGCGTCGGCCGGGGACCCGAACGTGAGCCTGCGGTCGAAGTCGACACCGGCCGAACCGACGACGACCGACGTCCCTGCCACATCGAGCGCGCCCCCCGAGCTGGCGCCAGCGCCACCCACAGAGCCCGAAGCACCCGAGACGCCGCCGGCTCCAGATGACCCCGTGGCGCTGCGACGAGCAGAGGTACGCCTGGGGGGCGGGCAAAAGCGTATCGACGCCCAGCATGCGCGTGGAAAGCTGACGGCTCGCGAACGGATCACGAGGATGCTGGACCACGGCTCCTTCGAGGAGATCGCGCCCTACATCGAACACCGACACAGCGATTTCGGACTCGAGAACCAGCGTTACGCTGGAGACGGCATCGTGACCGGCTTTGGGTTGATTGACGGCCGGCGGGTGGCCGTCTTCGCCCAGGACTTTACGGTGATGGGTGGCTCGTTCTCCGAGGTTCAGGCGCAGAAGCTGTCGAGGCTGCTCGAATCGGCGACGAGCGCCGGCCTCCCGATCATCGCTCTCCTGGACTCGGTCGGCGCCCGGATCCAGGAGGGAGTCTGGAGCCTGGCTGGATTCGGCGACCTGTTCTGGCGTAATACCCAGGCGAGCGGCGTGGTGCCCCAGATCAGTCTCATGCTCGGGCCATGCGCCGGGGGTGCCGTCTACTCGCCGGGGCTGACCGACTTCGTCGTGATGACACGCGGCAGCAGCTACATGTTCATCACTGGCCCGGACGTAATCAAGACCGTCACCGGCGAAGAGGTCGATGCCGAGACCCTTGGGGGCGCTCAGGTCCATGCCGGCACCTCCGGAGTCGCCCATCACGTGGCCGAAGACGAGAACGGTGCTTTCGGCTTTACTCGGCAGCTGCTGGGCTATCTTCCGTCGAACAACGCCGACGATCCACCGAACCTAGAGCCCGACGCGCGGCTCGACCCGGACGTTGGGGCCCTCGACCGCCTGATTCCAGCCTCGACCGAGATGGCTTACGACATGCGGGACGCCATCCTGGGATTCACCGACCGCGACTCGTTCCTCGAGATTCACGCAGACTTCGCCCCCAGCGCCGTGGTCGGCTTCGCGCGGCTACAGGGGCGTGTCATCGCCTGCATCGGCAATCAACCGTCGCATCTGGCCGGGGTGCTGGACATCAACTCGTCGGACAAGATCGCTCGGTTCATTCGGTTTGCCGACGCGTTCAACATCCCTCTGGTGACGCTGGTCGACTGCCCCGGCTTCCTGCCTGGCGCCGGACAGGAGCACCAAGGCATCATCCGGCACGGGGCCAAGATCGTCTACGCCTACTCCGAGGCCACCGTACCCAAGATTTCGGTGGTTCTTCGTAAGGCCTACGGCGGCGCCTACATCGTGATGAGCAGCAAGATGATCAGGACCGACGTCTGCCTAGCCTGGCCATCGGCCGAGATCGCCGTGATGGGCCCCAAGGGCGCGGTGAGCATCCTCTACGCCCGCCAACTGGCCAAGGTTGATCAGGCCACCCGGGACAGCGAACGGCAACGACTCGAGAGTGAGTTCACTGAACGGTTTAACTCGCCGTTCGTCGCGGCATCCTCCGGTCACATAGACGATGTCATCTATCCCAGGGAAACGCGGATGAAGGTCGCGGCCGCCCTGGAGTTCCTGCGGGACAAGCAGACCCCGGTGCTGCCGAAGAAGCACGGGAATATTCCTCTCTGAGCTCGATGTCACACGCAGAGGGCGGGAGAAACGCGTGACGCCGCAGCTCGAGACGGTACTGCAGATTTCTGCCATCGGCACGGCGCTGCTCTTTATGGCGCTCGCCGGCCTCATCGGGCTGATGTATCTGCTGACCGCCCAGTGGCTGTTCAAACCGGCCGCCGTTTCTTCGGAAGCGGAAGCTCTCGAGAGCAGCGCCGCCTCTGATGAGCCAGAGCCGGACGGAGAGGACAAAGAGGAGGCGGAGCGTGACCGCCAGCGCCGCGCGGTGGCGATTGCCGTGGCGCTCGCCTGCGCCCAGGCCGAACGTCCGGCTGCGTTAGTTACCTCGGCCGACACCGACTGGCGTCGGCTCCATCATACCCGGCGGCTGAACCAGCCCCGGTCGCGTGCGAGGACGAGACGGTGAAACGATATCGGGTCACGGTGGACGGTCGTATCTACGATGTCGAGATCGACGACCCGGACGCGCGCCCGGTCACGGCCAGACTGAGTGGGTTCGCCTTCTCGGTCGACGTTGAACCGGCGCGGCCAGACGAGCCTGAGCCTGCCGAAGACGCGCCCACCCCTGGTCCGGCGCCGCCCGCAGCGCCCATTGACCCGCTCGCGACCTCTGGGGACACCCCTACGGTCGACGGGCCAAAGGCAATGACAGCACCGATCCCAGGTGTCGTGGCGAACGTGTCTGTAAAGTCTGGCCAGACGGTCGGCCGCGGAGACGAACTGGTAACGCTCGAGGCGATGAAGATGATGAACGTAATTCGGTCCCCCTGGGACGGTACCGTGGCCAACGTGCACGTCTCCGAGGGTAGCCGCGTGGTTCAAGGCGAGCCGCTCGTGACCTTCGTCCCAACCTAGACGCTTCCGTGTCGCAAACCGCCCCAGCCTATACCCAACCCGGAACCGGACCATGATTCCCGCGATCGGACCAGAAACGCTCCTGATGTTCGGCGTCGGCGGCCTGCTTATCTGGTTGGCCATCGGCAAGGAGTACGAGCCGACGCTGCTACTACCGATCGGCTTCGGCGTCCTACTCGGCAACCTGCCAAACTCGCCGATGAACCAGCCGGAGGGCATGCTCGCGCTGCTCTTCGACTTCGGCATCGACACCGAGCTCTTTCCGCTCTTCATCTTCATCGGCATCGGCGCGATGATGGACTTCCGTCCACTGCTATCGCAGCCACTATTCGCCGTTCTTGGTGCCGCTGGACAGCTCGGTATCTTCGCCACGTTGATCCTGGCGACAGTGGTCGGTTTCCCTCTCAACGAGGCGGCGTCGATTGCCGTCATCGGCGCCATCGACGGCCCCACCAGTATCTACGTGTCGTCGTTACTCGCGCCCGAGTTGCTGCCGGCCATCGCTGTAACCGCCTACTCGTACATGAGCCTAGTGCCGATCATCCAGCCGCCGCTGATGCGGATGTTCACCACCAGCAAGGAGCGGCGCATCCGGATGGAGTACGCACCCAGGCCGGTGCCGCGCAGTGCCGTCATCGCGTTCCCGATCGTGGTCACAATCGTGGTCGGGATGCTGGTGCCGGCCTCGGCGCCGCTCGTGGCGACGCTGATGTTCGGCAGCCTCCTGAAGGAATCGGGCGTAGTGAACCAGCTCGCCAGCACCGCGTCGAACGAGCTGGCGAACCTCTCCACCATCTTCCTGGGTCTGACCGTCGGCAGCCTGATGCAGGCCGACACGTTTCTTCAACAGCAGACGCTCTTTATCCTGCTGCTGGGCCTAATCGCCTTCGCCTTCGACACCGTGGCCGGCATCATCTTCGGCAAGATACTGGCGACCGTCACCGGAGGCAAGGTCAATCCGCTGGTCGGCGCGGCCGGAATCAGCGCCTTCCCGATGAGCGGCCGACTCGTCCAAAAGGTGGCCCAGGAAGAAGACTTCACCAACCACGTCCTGATGCACGCGATGGGCGCCAACACGGCCGGTCAGCTCGGCTCGGTGATCGCGGGGGGCATCCTGCTCACCTTGGTGCAAATGCTGGGCTAGACGACAGCCTGGCCGGGCAGCCGGTGTAAGCTATGGCCGTCATCGTTAGTTAAGGAGAATTCGGCATGCGCCAGCATTTCAGGCTGAATCGGCTGCTCGCCTGCGCAGCGGTCATCGCTGCCCTCGCCATCACCGTTGAGGGACAGTACAGCCTCACGGTCAACTTCGATCGCCTGATCAATGCCGGGAACGAGCCGCAGAACTGGCTCCACATGAACGGGAACTACGAGGCGACGCGCTACTCGAAGCTCACCCAGATCAACCGAGAGAACGTCGCCGACCTCCAGATGGTGTGGGCGCTGGCGCTGGGCGGCATGCAGGACACCGGACGGAACGGCCCAGAGAGCGAGGTCAACCCGCTCATCGACAACGGCTTCATGTACACGGCCGACGGCTGGGGCACCATCTACAAGATCGACGCTCGGAACCCGGATTATGGCGACTTCGTGTGGATCGCCGACCCCGGCGTAGACCACGAAGGTAACACCTCCCGCACCCGGGGAATCGCGCTCTGGGAAGACAAGGTGATCAACAACCTGCCCGACGGACGGGTCATTGCGGTCGATCGCGACAACGGCGAGATCATCTGGGACGTCGAAGTCGCCGGACAGAACGAATTTGGCCGGCGGGAACGCTTCCTCACCGCGCCCCTCGTGGCCAACGGTAAAGTACTGGTGCAGAACGGCGCTGGCGACGGGGGCACCCGAGGCTGGGTGGCCGCGCTCGACGTCGACACAGGCGAAGAGCTGTGGCGCTGGTATGTGGTGCCAGAGCCGGGTCAGCCTGGCAGCGAAACCTGGAAGGACAACCATAACGCCTGGAAGACAGGCGGGGGTGGTATCTGGCAGACCGGGGCCTACGATGCCGAGCAGAACCTCTACATCGTCGGCACCGGTAACCCTTTCCCCGCCTATGACGCCGAGTATCGGCCAGGCGACAACCTGTATACCAACTCCGCGGTGGCGCTTGACGTCGACACCGGGGAACTCAAGTGGCACTTCCAGTACACGCCCAATGACTCGTGGGACTACGACGAGGTGGGCGTGCACATGCTCTACGACCTGGAGATAGACGGCGAGCTCCGCAAGGTAGTTTCCCACTTCGGGCGCAACGGCTTCTACTACACGCTCGACCGGACCGACGGCAGCTTCATCCGCGGAAACAAATACGTCAACGACCTGAACTGGACCGCCGGGCTGAACTCCGAGACCGGTATGCCGCTCGAGTACGACCCGAACCTGGACGTACAGATATACAACCCCGAGGCCCGCGCCCTGCGCTCCGACCGTGACGAGATGAAGCGGACCTGCCCGACCTGGCACGGCGGCGTCGCCCATCAGCCGCTCGCCTACAACCCGGTGAAGCACATCGCCTACGGCGTGGGCACCGAGGGCTGCTTTTCACAGACTGGCGCCGAGATGGTCCCTGTGTCGCCAGACGGCAACGTGGACGTCCGCAACAGCGAGCGACGGGAGACCGACAGCGACCTCTACTACGGCGCGCTGACTGCTGTCGACGCAGTCAGTCACGAAGTAATCGGCAAAGCGGTGACCGACATCGAGATCCGCTCCGGTGTGGTCGCCACCGCCGGCGGACTGGTGTTCACCGCTCTCCAGGACGGCTGGGTGGTCGCCTACAACGACGAGACACTGGAAGAGCTCTGGCGCTTCAACGTAGGCACACCGCTCAAAGGCGCGCCGGTGACCTACTCGATCGGACCGCGCCAGTATCTGGCCGTGCAATCGAGCGGGCGCCACCTGCATCCGGTCAAGTACGACAACCTGGAAACATCGAGCTACCTGTTCATCTTCGCGCTGGATGAGCGCTAATCGGCCGACCTAAAGACCCGCTCTACCGTCTGTGAATCTCGGAGCCGGGTAAGCTAAGAGCAAAGCTGTACAAGCGGCTGAAAACCTGCTGCGGCAGCTGGAGCGAGAGATTGATCCGCTGCACCGAGGCAGGAGCCGCCACCACTGCGTACACCCGCACCGTACTCAGATATCGCCTGTCTCTAAAGCCACTCGACTAGAAATCGTTACAGACGTCGACCTCTTCGCCCCAGAAGTCGACACACCTTTCACGAGTCATCTCTCCCTGCCCGACGACCTTCGCGAGCAAGAAGTCAGCCAGTCGCTCCACCTCGCGGTTCTGCAGCGTGGCGGCCGGGTCCGGGAGCCTCAGTCCCATGCGATTCAGGTCTGCCTGCGTCCGGCCAAGGCACCGGTCGTCCGAGTAAGACAATCGGTCGAACGCCGGCATATCGCGACCGGGCAACCCGCACTTGATCACGAAGATGAGCTGGTCGCGATCCAGGGTCGACACGCGGAGGTTCGCGCCGTCCGGCGACTGAGGATCCATCCTCACGCCGTCACCAGACCAACCGTGACACGCCTGACAGTCCGCCTTCTGGGTGTAAATTCGCCGCCCCGCCCTGATGTTCGCGTCGCTCGGTCCCTGGGCCGCCGCAAACGACGGTCCGCCGGCCAGCACGACGGCCGCCAGTCCAAAGATCAAGAGAATCCGTGTGGTCACCGCTCCTCCCGCTTGGAATTCCAGTCCATGCTACCGCAGCCCACGGGTGCCACGCACTTGGAACCGGAGCCTGACCATTGGTAGGATGGCGCGATCACAGCGAACTCCCCTGTTGACCTGGAGGAACTAATGCGTGCGATCCGAGCGACGGCGTGCGGACTCCTTCTAGCCCTGGTGGCTACTGCCCCAGCGCTGGCCCAGTCTGGGGGTGACGGCATGCCGATGCGAACACCGGATGGCCAACCGGACATCTCCGGAATTTTCACGTTCCGGACTTTGACGCCGCTCGAGCGCCCTGGCGCGCTGGAAGGCAAAGATCGGCTTGGTGCGGAAGAGGCTGCCGCCTTCGAGGCGTCGGAGCGCACCCGGCTGAACCGGGACCTCTTCGATCCAGAGACAGGTGCACCGAGTGCCGGCTATCAGTCACGCGATGAGGGCGGTGTACTCTCATACAACGAGTTCTGGTACGAGCGCGGCATCGAGCTAACCAGTGACAAGCGGACGTCGCTGGTCACCGATCCGCCGAGCGGCCGGATCCCCTACACGGACGAGTTCCGGGTAGACGCCCAGATTCGGCGCCTGAACGTCCGGAACGGCTTCGCCGACCACTACCTGGATCGCACCCTGGGCGACCGCTGCATGATGGGATCGAACGCCGGCCCGCCGATGCGACCGGGGTCGTACAACAACAACGTACTTATCCTCCAAGTTCCGGGTTACGTCACCATCACCAACGAACACATCCACAACACCAGGATCATCCCGATCAGCGAGAACCTCGAACATAGTGACATTCGGCAATGGAGCGGCGACTCACGCGCCCATTGGGAGGGTGAGACGCTGGTGATCGCGACCAAGAACTTCCGTCAGGCCACCAACTTCAGAGGGTCGTCGCAAGATACCCACCTGATCGAGCGGTTCACGCGCCTGGACCTAGACACGGTGATGTACGAGTTCACGATCGGGGATCCGAACAACTACACCCAGCCGTGGTCGGCCGCCATCCCCTTCCGGCGCACCGACGGACCGATCTACGAATACGCCTGTCACGAGGGGAACTACGGCCTGACCGGCATCATGGCTGGCGCGCGAAACCTGAACACCCAGAAGGTCACGGAGCTACCAAAGCGGTAGAACCGACGCCGGGAAGAAACGTTCACGGGCTCACCCTCAGCGGTGAGCCCGTTTCATGTACGGCTACTAGATGGCGAAGGTGTCGAGACACGCTGTAAGAGCGGAGTCAGGCACCGGGTGGGTTCCCAGGAGACTTAGCGCAGGTGCGCCTCGTCCCACTCTCGGTCGGCCTCGGCGATCTGCTCGGGGGGGGGGCATCAGCACTGCAATGCGACCACGCTTATGGTCTATCTCTTGCGGATGATGTCCGTCGACACGAGACCATCGACTGAGGTGTCCCTGAGGACATCGAAGATCTGTGCGAACTCGTTGTCACTACTCCTCTTTCTCGTAGGCGCCGAAGAACGTCTCCTCGGTACCCACCAGCAACGCCTCTCCACGCTCGACGGTACCAAGTGCCAGCTCCAAGTCGTCGAAGTCCACCGAGATCTCGCCTGTTTTGGGACGCTCGACGAACTCGGTCCAATCGTTGCGCGATCGGAAGTGGACCTCGAGCGCCGCGGACGTCTCCTTGATCACGCGGAACGCTCCGCCCCCCACGAGCTCCACCACTTGCCGATGCACCGCTCGGATGTCCGCGCCGGCTTCCGCGCTGTGAAACGCGGCCCCCATCGGTCGATCTTTGCCCATGCGCCTCACTGCCAGCGCCATCGGCTCGTCCAGCGGCTGGAACACGATGAGCGTGCCAGCCGGACGGAGCCAGCCGTGCACCCGGCGCAGCGCGTCACCGACGCGCTCACGAGCGTGTCATCACAAGGACCGGGAAAAGAGCGCGACGTCTGCACTCTCTGGAGGTAGGTCGAGGTCGTGGCTGTCGTGAACGAGATACCGGCAGTTCTTGCGACCGGCGTCGTGCGCCGCCGCCTCGGCCTTCGCAATCACCGCGGGGTCCGAGTCGACAGCCAGTACCGATCTGGCCATCTCCGACAATCGGCGTCCAGTCCGGCCATCACCGCACCCGAGTTCCAGAATGTCGCGCCCGGCAAACGAGGCGAGGGCGGTCAAGGTTTCCACTTCGCGCGCCTGCGGATCCACCAATCTAGTCATCGGCACCTCTAGCGTCGACGGTGTAACTGCTGGCCGGTAGCCCCTCTGTTAGCCGCAGATACCACTCCACTAAGATCTGGGCGCTCCCTGGCGGGACCGTGGGCTGGACGGCTCGGTCGCCTACGCTCCAGACGACCTAGAACCTTCAGAGGTCCACCTAATTCCCTCCGACCTGGTACGAATCATTGAATAGGTTCAGCTTGTCCGCTCGCACCTTGCTCGTAGGTGCCGTGCCGGATGTCGCGAACTCGATGGCCTGCTCACCCGTTTCGTCGTAGGCCGGCCACTCGGGAAGTCGGTCGCCATTCGGGTTGCCGGTGCGGGCAAAATTCACCCAGTAGCTCGACAGCTCCTCCGACAGCTCGCGGTCACGGTCGTCCCACCCCACGCCGACAACCCCCACGTTGTTGAACGCGAAGGCTAGATCACCCGAGTGGTACGCACCGGCCGAGCGATCGCCCACCTCATACCCGCTAAGCTCGGGAGCCTCCGGACGATACAGCCGGAACACCGGGGGCGCATGGCTGAAGAAGTAGAGATAGACGTCGTTGCTGTCACCCACCGCGCGTGCCCACTCTCTCATCTGCCAGGTGAAGCTACGGTCGGCTTGGATGGCCTGACCGGCGATCCGGGTAGAGCTATCCACCTCAGCTTCGTAGGCAGTGAGCAGCGCCGTCGCGTGACCACCGTACTGGTTGCGGATGTTCTGCTCGAACTCGTCTCGCGGCAGCTCGGGGACCCCAGCGTAGAGCGTGGTCCCCTCGTCGGACAACGACCCGAGCATCACCGCGACGTTGTTCTGCTCGCGGTCGGCAAAGATCAAGCTCGGCAGCTTGGGAAGCACCCAGCCATCGACCACCCAGCCGGTCCCAACAGCCGCCTCGCGCTGCGCCGCCATCACGTCCTCAGGCGACGCCGCCCGGATCGCGGCCGCCGCCGCGGCATCTTCGCCCTCAGCGCCGAGCACGGCCGCCACTGCCAGCCCAGCCTCATGGCCGGATCGTCCCGTCGCATTACCACCAGCACCGTCTAGATGGGCTCGTGGAGCTCCCAGGCAGCCGCCGGAATGACCGATAGCCTTCTGGAACAGCCCGCGCGCCAAAGGCGAGGCGTGCATCGCACACACCGACCAGGATCCGGCCGACTGACCGAAGATCGTGACGTTACCCGGATCGCCACCGAAGGCGGTGATGTTGTCCTGCACCCACTGCAGGGTGGCCACATGGTCGAGTAGCCCGTAGTTCCCTGAGACGCCATGCTCCGACTCAGCCGAAAGCGCCGGGTGCGCCAGAAACCCGAGCGGACCCAGCCGGTAGTTCGCGGTCACCATTAGCACGCCCTTCCGAGCCATGGCGGTGCCGTCGAACACCTTAGCGCTTCCCACGCCGCCGGTATGCCCACCGCCATGGAACCACACCATAACCGGCAGCGACTGACCAACCGTGGCCGGGCTCCAAACGTTCAGCGTCAGGCAGTCCTCGCTGCGCTCGAGGTTGCCTCGGGAGTAGACCGAGTCGTCGGCATTGCGGGCCTGCCAGCAGGCGGGCCCGAACGCGTCGGCCATCTCGGTACCGTCCCACGCCTCAACCGGCATCGGCGGACGCCAGCGCAACTCACCGACAGGGGGCTGCGCAAACCGCACGCCGCGATAGACAGCGATCCCGGCGGCTTCGTCCGCCCACACGCCTTCGAGCTCACCGTGCCGGGTCTTGGCCACGGGGCTGTGACCCGACTCAGCCGGCTCTTGGGTCATCTCGCCCCCGCCGCACCCGACCCCGGCCACCAGACTACCGATCACGCACCACTGCTGGATTCTCATCTCTTCTAGCTCCCGTGGGGGCCATTGTAGACCGGTCCCTATCTGGCTTCGCTGACGTCGATCTGGAACCGTCTGAATCGGCTGTAGGTGGCCGTCCCATCGACACGAGTCACCGTCCGCCGATTGTCATACCGCTCACGCATCTCGACCGGCACGGCGTGCCCGATGTCGTGCGGCTCGAACCGTACCGTGATGGTGGCCCGCAGCGCCTGGTCGTCCACCGCAAGCTCGGTCGCCAGCACCCGTCCGGTTGCCGGCGCGACCCAGAACCGTCCCTGGGCAGGCATGTTCCGTCGGTCAGCCCCCCGAATGACCGTGGTCGGCCAGGTCTCCCGGTAACTCACCACCCAGAGTTCGTCTCCATCCGGGGCGTCGAGCCCCAACGGCGGATCGTCGTCATCCACCCGCTCGAAGCTGAACCGGCTCTTGTGAGATTCGCGGAGAAACAGCAGCGCGAAAGTCGGCACGTTGAAGTTCCGCTGCACCCCGCCGATGTTGTAGAGAGCGCTCTCGGTAAGGATCCGCTCGATCTGGCGTTCGGCAGAGGCGGCGGGATCGAGAAAGAGCCGAGCCAGCCGCTCTTCCCGGTCGCGCACCTGACGGCCATCGGCCTCGAACACGTCACGGAACCCGTAATACCGTTCGGCCCCCTCCGGCTGCACCAGCAAAAAGTCGGACACCAAGCGCCGGCGCCCCGAGCGGCCGCCACCGCGCGCCTCCTGTTCATACCGCTCCTCGGCCACCATCCCCGAAAGCTGTGCGTGAAGCGTCTCGACGTACTCGGTGGCCCGCTGGAGGACCTCGACCAAGGAGGACTCCTCGGCTCGAGCTGGCCAGACCACCAGCAGCAGAACGGCCAGCCCAACCACGACCACGAGGCAAGGGCGAGAGTGGCGACTCAACCTAATCGGTGGGGAGCTGACAGGAGAAATTCTCGGCCGCGTCGGTACTGCCGCTGCCGTTGTAGACGGCCACCTGCGGGTAGGGACACAGGGGCCGCGTGCGATCCACCTGACCGTCACGCTCCCGCTGAGCCACGATCTGGTCCGGCGCCTGCCCTTCTTCGACCCACTGTTCCATGACAGTCAGCGCGTCGAACCAGTTGGGACCTTCGCCTCCGGCGCAGTGCCCCATGCCGGGCGCCATGAACAGGCGGTAGCCCTCCTGGACCACGTCCTCGTCACCGACCAATTCGACCACGCGCCGGTAGTACTGAATGGCGTTTACCGGCGAGATTTGAGCATCGCTCCAACCGTGCGACGTCAGCAACTTCCCGCCCCGCTCGAGGAACGGACGCAGGTCCGGATCCAGAGTATTCAGTGTCTCGCCATCTACTTCCTCGGCCTTCGCGATATCGGTCTCGAAATCGAACCGATCGATCGTCCAATCGAGGTCCTGGTAGGTGAGATAGCGGTATTGTTCAAGCCCGGTGTTCCGGGCCGAGCGCGTCCATCCCTCATCGGTCCAGTTCGCCTCGCTGCCCGGATACGCGCCCGTGATCAGGCGCCCGCTCGCCGGGTTCGCCGGCGATTCGTACATCATCCGCGCCGTACCCACCTGAGCCGCCGTCAAGCAATCTGCACCGTCGGCGCCGTCACACTCGAGCACCCCCGGATCGAAGTCACAACGTTCGGGGTCGTTGATGACCCGGTCTTCCACCCCGTCGGCCGCATCGCACGCCTCGAGCGCCCCCTCGACCAGAAGAGCACGCTTGGCTTCGGGCAGCGCCGCGGCCGGGTTGTCATGCACGTGCTTGGCTACGCGGAGGGCGCCGGCCGCCCGCCCCATCCAGTCGTTCCCAGGAGCCCAGGCGACGATACCGTCGTAATCCTCCGGATACTTCTGCGCCTCGGCAATCGCCTGCCGGCCGCCGGCCGAGCAGCCGAAGAAGTATGAGTAATCGGGAGCGTCTCCGTAGTAGGCGGCGATAACGTCCTTGGCGGTGACCGTCATCTCATGGACCGAGCGATACCCGAAGTCGATCACTTTCTCCGGGTGCTGGTAGCCGAACTCGGCGCTCCCTCCCACATGACCCGTGTCAGTTGACGTCGTGGCATAGCCGCGCTCGAGCCCGGTAGACATCGAACGCCCGCCGCCGTAGCGAAGGCTGCCAGTGAAGGCTCCATTGCCGACCGCTTGGAGCTTCCCGTTCCAGCCGTCGGTCGGGAGCCAGACCTCCATCTTGATGTCCGAGTCGTCGGACGGCGTCAGTGTGGCGGCCACCCGGCAAAATTCCGGCAACGCACCGTATTGTCGCACCTGCCCTCCCGACAGCGACCGCCCCGGTGGCAGCGGCGGCTCGAAGCCGCCGGCCGGCACCACCTCGGCCATCGTGATTTGGACGTTCGAGAGCGACAGCGACGCTAGCGCCTCGCACAACGGGGGAGAACCCGCGCCCGACACCTCGCTCTCCTCCGGAGCCGGACCGGTGCCGCAGGCGGCCACGCCCGCCAGCGCCACGGCAACACCCCATCCCACGATCAGCCTGCTAGCCTGCGTCATCTATCTCTCGCTCCTTGACTCGGTCCTCAAGAGCAACTACTGCCCGGCCTCGGCGCGCTCAAGCGCGCGCGCGCCGGTCATGATGCCGTCCATGCCAATGTTCCCTTCGTGGCACGCGTACTCGAACACCGGATCGCGTGAGCTTCTCAGCGGAATCATCGCTGTCCATGGCGCAGCCCAGGTGTCTGGGTCGCTCATGGTTACTTCGTACTCGATGACGCCGTCACTGACCCGGGTCAACCGTTCCTCAATATACAGACCTTCGGCGGCACCCATGATCGAGACTTTCGGCGAGTAGTTCTGAGTCTCGACCACCAGCGTGTCGGCTTCCCACCGGGCCCTCGAGTCACCGTGCCACAAGCGAACGCGATCGTTTACATGTTTGGCGGTCGTGATCGGGATAACTCGTGGTCCACCCATCTCCTGGTAGAGCACGACATGGGTCGACGTCTGAAAGATCTGTATGTAGCTGTTGTAGCCGGCACCGAGGCGGGGCGCGCCCCAGGTGATACAACGCTCGCCGAGACTGCGGTCCTCTGGTCCCCACGCGTGTCGGCGCCGAGCCTCGGCCCGATCGGCCGCGCGCGACCGCGCGCGATCCGTCTGGGCCGGCAGCCGGCCGCTCGACGGATCGATAATGAGCGACGTGCGGTTGTCCCACTCGCGCTCCACCATCCAAAACTGGTTGTAGTTGCCAGTGGCTGCATCGCGCGAGCTGAAGGACTCGGCTTCAGCCAGGGCCGCTGCGAACACGCTGTCGCCGAACGCGGCGTCACCTGATTCGTCGCTAAACAGCTCGCCGGCTCGTGACTGGAGCGCCGCGACTTCTTCGTCAGTCAGCGTGGTCCGCTCCCCGAGCACCTCGGGACGTTGCAACGGCGTTACGTTATTGTTGGCCCAGACCCCCTGCAGATCCGGCTGGTCGTCGGGTGTCCTGGGTACGGTCCAGTCCTGGGCGACCGCCGTCATCGGGAACGACACAGCCAGGGCAACCGCAAATGCTGCGAACGGATGTCGAGGATAAATCACGGCACTCCTCCTTGCCAAAGCACCGCTGGTAGGCTGACGACCCGGGCTCGCTCTTAGCGCCCGGTCGTGAGCCATTCCACGATGCGGGGCGTCACGAACTCAGGCGCCTCGGTGTGTGGTCCATGTCCCACGCCAGGCAGGACTTGTATCGTCAGCGGTCCATCAACCCATTGCCACATGTTGTTTAGGGTCTCGGGCTTGAACGGCCCGCTGTCCTCGCCGTAGATGAAGAGCGTTGGTGCCTGCACGGGCGGGAACTCGCCCAACTTAAACCCGAACCCGACCGTGTCAGCGGTCACCGGCGGACGCGGCCAGTTAGCCTTGTAGAAATTAACAATCGACTCCACCTCGAGCCGCGAGTAGGCGTCGCGCCGCAGCTCGGCGACATCGGCAGGATCGTCCGGGTTCATCTGTCCACCACCGATAAATCCAGACAACTGCTCGCCCGCCTGTGGGTTCTGGAGCATGTTGTTCTGGAACTGCGTCGACTGCTGCTGTGCTTCGTTGTCGATCAGCTCGCGAATCAGCCCAGCCGGATGCACCGATCCTAGCGAGATCAGCCCCGCCGTGCGCTCCGGATGGGTCATCGCGAAGTGCCAGGCATGCAGGCCGCCGCTGTCCTGTCCGACGATCGTGGCCATCTCTTCACCGAAGTGATCGATCAGTGCATTAATGTCATCTGCGATCCGGGCACTGGCGTAGTGCTCCACGCCTTCGGGCTTGTCACTGCGGTCGGTCCCCCGCGTCGACATAGAAACCACCCGGTGGGTCTCGGATAGCGCCACCATCTGGTGACGGAAATCGAACCAGGGCCCAAAGATGCTATGAACGAAGATGACGAGCGGGCCCTCGCCCGCTACGTGATAGGAGATGGCGACACCGCCTGAATCGGCCTTGCCCTCGACAAATGTCGCCGAGCGACCCATCCAGTCACTTATGGTCTCATTGGCCCCGGCCGCGGCGGGCAGAAGCACCAGCAGCGCCACGCAAATCACGAAGCGTTTCACGATGCTCCTCCCGGCTGGACCGGTGAGACCCAGCAGCTACGCCAGCAACGGATCGAGCGGCAGCCGCCCTGTGCTGTGTCCGAGCTTGTCGAGCGGCACGCCGAGACGATCCAGCAGACTGAGGTGCAGATTGGCCAGCGGCGTCCCCTTGTCATAGCGGACGTGCCGCCCGCCGGTTCCGGCACCGCCACCAGCCAACAAGATTGGAAGGTCCTCAGACCCGTGGGCGTTGCTATCAGCCATCCCGGCGCCATAGATGATCATCGAGTTGTCGAACAGCGTGCCGTCGCCGTCCTCGGTGTTCTTTAACCGATCAACAAAGGCCGAGAACAGCTGCACGTGGTACTCGTTGATCTTGGTGAGCTTCTCGAGCTTCACCGGGTCCCGCTGGTGGTGAGAAATCGGGTGATGAGCATCGGCCACGCCGATCTCGGCATAGGTCCGCCCGGTGATCTCGCGGCCCATCATGAAGGTCGCCACCCGGGTCAGGTCCGTCTCATACGCCAGCGCCATCAGGTCAAACATTAGCGCGGCATGCTCGCCCACCGTGTCCGGCACGCCGGCCGGCTGTTCCACCACGGGGAGTTCCCGGTCCGACTGCGCCTCAGCCATCTGGATCCGGCGTTCGATATCGCGTACCGCGTCCAGATACTGGCTTAGCTTCGCCTGATCTCGCTGTCCGAGCTCGCGCGAAAGGTCACCCGCACGCTCGGCTACCGAGTCGAGTAGGCTCGCGTCCTTGGCGAGCCGCGCCTTCCGCACCGCAGGGTCGGTGCTACCGGTATCGCCGAACAATCGCTCGAACACCACGCGCGGGTTGTTTTCCATCGGCAGCGGCGTGGTCTCGTTCGCCCAGGAAATGGTATTCGTGTAGGCGCAGCTGAAGCCGTCGTCGCACGACCCGGCGAAGTCGCGGCCGTCGAGCGCAAGCTCGAGCGTCGCCAGCTGCGTTTCCGCTCCAAGCGTCCGCCCCGCGATCTGGTCCATCGATACACCAGCGAATAGATCCGAGCCGTCATCAGGCTTGGAGGGGACGCCAGTTAGAAACCGGGTGGATGCCCGGGCGTGCGGACCAGCGCCCTCAACTCCGTGCATGCCCGAGAGCAGCTGAATCTGATCGCGATACGGCTCGAGCGCCTTGAGAATACGGGTATAGGCGAAGTCCTTCCCCACGACCTCGGGCGTCCAGTCCGGCATCATCATGCCGTTGGGGACGTAGACCACGCCCAGGCGCTTGATCGGGGCCGCACCCCGGGTCGACGCAAAAGCCGGAACCATGCCGTCGAGCAACGGCAGTGCCAGCGACGCGCCCAGCCCGCGCAACACCATCCGACGAGGAATCGCTTTACCAGTGATGATCATGACTCCGTCCTCCGCATCCGGAACGGTCCACTCTTCACGATGTTCACAATGACAGATGACCACCGGTGGTCATCCACCGCCGTCTGCCGCACAATCTCCCGCACCGTGGGCCGATCGTAGTACTCCGGTCCGCGACCGATCGCATAAGCCAGCAGCTTCTCGGTCACTGTCGCCACGAACTGGTCGCCCCGCTCGAGTAGTAACGAACGTAGCCCGTCAGGGCCGTCGAACGCGGTCCCGTCCGGTAACGTCCCTGACGAATCGATCGGCAACGTCGCCTCGCCCGTGGTCCGCCACTGGCCCACCGCGTCGTAGTTCTCCATGGCTAGCCCCAGCGGGTCCATCGGCGCGTGACAAGTCGAACAGACTGGGCTTTCGCGATGCCTCTGAAGACGTTCGCGTACTGTCGCCGGATTTCCATCCTCGCCGCGATCCGGCAGGTCGGGCACGTCGTCAGGCGGGGGTGGCGGCGGGGTACCCAAAATGTTGTTCAGAATCCACTTGCCGCGGAGCACTGGTGAGGTGCGGTTCGGGTAGGAGGTGACAGTCAGCACGCTGCCGTGACCGATGATCCCGCCGCGCCGCTCGGCCGTCTCACCGTCGAGCTCAATCCGGCGAAAGTGGCTACCGTAGACGTTCGGGATGCCATAGTGCCTGGCCAGCCGCTCGTTGGCGAACGTGTAGTCGGCGCCCACCAGGTCCAGCACACTCCGGTCCTCTCGGAGCAGGCTTTCGATGAAGAGCTCCGTCTCTTGCTGGAACGCCTCGCGCAGGTTCTCGTCGAAGTCGGGAAACACGATGGCGTCTGGAACCACGCTGCCGAGGTCACGCAGCCGCAGCCACTGCCCCGCAAAGTTGGCGACTAGCGCCGACGCGCGGGAATCGGCCAGCATGCGCCTGGCCTGCGTTTCGAGAACGGCGAGGTCCTGCAGCCGGCCTGCCTCGGCCAGATTGAGCAGCTCATCGTCCGGGCCACTCGACCACAGGAAGAACGACAGCCGCGACGCCAGTTCCAGGTCCGTCAGCTTGTAGCGCTCACCCGGCGTGACGCCGGTAGGATCGCGCTCGATCCGGAACAGGAAGTCGGGCGAGATGAGCAGCCGCTCTAGTGCCAGCTGGAGACCTCCATCGAACGACCCGCCTTCGCGTCCAGCCCGGTAGAACTGCAGTAACGGCACCAGATCCGCCTCGCCCACCGGACGCCGATAGGCGCGTCTGGCCAGACGCCGGAGGATTTCGCGAGCGCAGGGCTCCTCCTCACCGACGCTTTCGGGCGTGCAGCTGAAGACGGCGCGGCGGCTCAGCGTGTCCCCAGGACCACGACTCTCGTACGGACCGCCGATGACCACCTGATCGACCGCGGCGTTCCCGTCGCGCATCTCATTCACTGACACGGCGAAGATGCTCTGCCGCGGCTGCTGAACCCCCTCCGGCTCGGTGTGGCGTCGCACGAACGACACGCTGACGACACGCGGACCAGCCTCCGCCTCGAACCGCACCCGGAGATTGGCGTCGGCGAAAAGCATGTACTCTTCCCACTCGGGGTCACCAAACTGGTTTCCGCCATAGCTAGCGGGCGCCTGCAGCACGTCCGGCTCCGTGCCGCCAAACGTAAAGGTCCGCACGAGGCGACCATCGAGCCGCACCTGCAGCTCGTGGCGCGATCCCATACCACGGACGTAGTTTACGTAGTTCCGGTGCAGTGTGACCTCCAGGTCGTACTCACCGTCCACCGGGAAGTAGTGCTCGATCCCGATACCGCCCCGTGAACCGAACGGCAACAGCTCGCTGACGCGGTCGTCCTGCACGTAGAGAATGGGCACCCGGTAGGTGGAGGTTGCCGGACCCGACGGCGTCTCGCCCACCGCGAGCCGGGCGATCTTGCGTGCCGCCGACAGATAGCGCTCCAGCAACGACGACGAAACGGTGAGCACGCTGGCCATGTTGTCGAAGCCGTGCTCATCGAAGTTGTCGGCGGGCAGGAGCTCCGCCACGTCTACCTCGAGGCCGAGTAGGTCTCTGACTGCGTTGGCGTACTCGGCCCGATTCAAGCGATGGAACGCCTCGGTACGCCCCGGATCCACGGCCGGAAACGCCGCCCGATCGATCTCGTCTTCCAGCCACACCGCGAGGCGATCGTAGGTGTCGTTCTCGGGCCGCGGCCGGCCGACCGGCGGCATGGACCGGGTCCGCAGCTTGCGGACCACGCCTTCCCAGATTTCAGCGTGGGCACCGATCTCTTCGAGATCCAGCCCCTGCAGGCTCAACTCGGCGGTCTGGAGTCGCGGATTGTGACAGGTAACGCAATACTGCTTGAGCGTTTCATCCAGCAACAGCGCTTCGCCCTCGAGCGCGGCACGGGCTTCGAGCGGTGGGGACAAAGCGGACGGGATGAGGAGAGCCAGACATACTGCGACTGCACCCAGCCCAACCAGTACCCCCTGTCTTCGAAGGATGCCTCTAACCATCTGAAAACTGTGCTAGTTTCGCCGATGGTCGGGCAGGTGTCAATTGACAGACCCCGGCGATAGCATGGCCGCCGGCCACGGTGCTCACGTGACGGACACGCCCCTCCCGCAACAGATCGGACGCTACGAGATCGAGCGCACGCTCGGACAATGCGGCATGGGCCCCTTATCTAGCCACCAACCCGGTGATCGGCCGCCAATTCACCAGCCAGTTGATTCACGAGGAAGTCGCCGAGGCCCCGCGGACTGAGCCATCTTTAGCATCGACCTGACTGGCGTGCGTTGACCGCCACGCTGTGCGACGTATCATTACCGGCCATGAAGGACAATATCGCGAACGCCCTCGCCGAGAGCCCGGCGCGCGAGTTCGCGGTCTATCTGCTGGGCAACGTACCCGGACTCCCCCCGATCGCTCAGTCGCTCCACATCCTCGCTATCGCCGTCATCATGGCCTCCGCGGTGATGGTCAACCTGCGACTTATCGGTCTGGCTGTCCCTAGCCAGAGTCCCAGCGAGATGATCCAGCGACTGCTGCCCTGGACCTTCTGGGCACTACCGGTGAATCTGATTACCGGCGGCCTGTTCGTAGTGGCCCGACCGAATCGGTACTTCTACAACCCGGTGGCGGAGTGGAAGTTCCAGATGCTTGTGCCTGTCGTACTCCTGGCGGTAGTGCTCTACTGGATGAACGCGCGTGAACCCGGCTATTGGGAGGCGTCCCACACACGACGGAATGGCGCGCGGGTGATCGCCGCAACGTCGCTCCTGCTGTGGCTGGGCATCGTGCTGGCTGGTCGCTGGATCGCCTATACCGACTACCTGTACTTCCTGTACGAGTAACCGCAATGCCCATACCCTTTCCCGAACTCTGGTCCTGGCTAGAAACGCAGCCGCTCGCCGAGCACATCGGCTTCACCTGGTGGTTCCCGTTCCTCGAGTCGCTCCATGTAGTTGGAGTGGGGCTGGTGGTCGGCTCCATCCTGATGGTCGACCTCCGGTTACTCGGGCTGACTGCCTTGACCTATCCGGTCAGTCGGATGACGAAGGAGCTCATCCCGTGGACCTGGGGCGCCTTCATCCTCACCGTGATCACTGGGTTCGGGCTCTTCATGACCCGCGCGGCGACCTACATCGAAAATCCCGCGTTCCAGATAAAGCTGATCGGTCTGGTGGCCGCTGGCGTCAACATGACGCTCTTCCAGTTCAAGACGTTCCGCCAGGTCCCAAACTGGGATGCCGACGCCGTCATCCCAACCGCCGGCCGACGTGCCGGGCTCGCCTCGCTCGCCCTCTGGATCATCGTGATCTTCGCCGGAAGGTGGGTCGGTCACATAATCTAGCTTCCTGGCGAGGTGCCTGTCTGGTAGCGTTGCTTCGTCAGTCTCACATGTGCCCATGGAGGGCAGCGGATATAAGCAGGAACTCTACGAACATCTCACCAGCGAAGCACTCGCCTCCCGACCAGGACCAACGGGGCCAGGGACGATACTGATGCCAGCATCACGACGACAGTTCCTTAGACACGCTGCCGCCCTCGGCAGTGCCACCGTGGCCGGCGGTGCCAGCGCCCACGCCGCCACCTCACGCGCACGAACGTTCTCACCACCAGAGCTCTTGACACGCCAGGCGACGAGACGGCACGAGTCGACTACCGAGAGCGTGCTGCAGCCGGGCGAAGTCGAGACCTATGCCGCAATGTACCGGAACCGTCGGAACTGGGGACGGTGGGGTGACGACGACCAGGTAGGTGCCATTAACCTCATCACGGCGGAGAAACGAGCGGCCGCCGCGGCGCTGGTCCGCACGGGTAGGACGGTGTCACTCAGTCGTACCTTTGAGCCGCCACAGCACTTCATCACTAAAAGTTCCCTCGGAGCCGGCGGGGGCTATGTGATGGACTATCTTGGGTTCATCTACCACGGGGCGACGGTGACCCACATCGACGCCATGTGCCACATCTGGGACGAGGACGGCATGTGGCAGGGGCGAAACCACACCGAAGAGGTCACGACCCAAGGCGCCCACTTCGCCGACATCACGCACTGGAATCGCGGCATCATCACCAAGGGTGTGCTGATCGACGTGCCGCGGCACCGCGGAGTACCCCACGTCACCCGCGAGGACCCGGTCACCGGCGACGAACTCGCCACCATCGCCGAAACGCAGGGGGTTTCAGTCGATGCCGGAGACGCGCTGCTCGTCCACAGCGGCTGGGAAGCGGCAACAAACGCGGGAGCCAACGCCGGCGCCGGCCTCCATGTCAGCTGTGCGGAGTTCATCCGCGATCACGACGTAGCGCTGCTCGGGTGGGACCTGATGGACGCCGGTATGGGCGGAACGGGTCTACCCTGGCCGGTGCACGGGGTGCTGTTCAACTTCGGCGTCGCGCTACTAGACAACGCTCGACTCGAACCGATCGCCGACGCCTGCGCGGAAGAGGGGCGACACGAGTTCATGTTCATGCTGCTTCCTCTGAACGTCGCTCGCGGCACGGGATCGCCTGCTAACCCGGTCGCAATGTTTTAGGCCCTCTACTGACAATCAGTCCAACCGTTGGCCTAGGCGGGGCGCGCTCCGCCTAGGCGGTGGGCCTCTGGGCGTCACGCCCTACGACGTGAGGCGATGGGACACCTCCAGCGCCGCGTAGGGCTTGTGAGCGAAGCTCCATCTAAATCTAGAACCGAAACAACCTGTTCAGCTTGATCACAAAACCGCGGTTACGGAGCTCAGTGAAGCGGTTGGGGCGAAGCGTGGCGCTGTCACGATCCTCGGTATAGACCACGAAAATTTCGCTACCAGGACTGTACTCCCAACGGAACCGAAGATTGCTGCTGACGGTGTCATTGGCCGAGTTGTATTGCACCAGGCCGCTGAAGAACATCCACGGGCTGACGGCGTAGTTCATCCGGGTCACCACCAGGTCTGTCCGGAGCGAGCCGTAGGGCGTTTCGATCCAGTTGATCGACACGCTCGGCTCAATGGACAACTGCGGCAGGACGGCGAGCCGCCCGCCCTGCAACCCGACCGCCGTGATATCTCCTCCAAAGAACCCACCACGCTGGACGCTCACCCCGCCGCTGAAGGGTCGTTGCTCTCCAAGGCGATACACAGCCTGTGCATCTGCAAACGCGTAGCCACCTAGCGGAATCGAGAAATCGGCGCCGCCCGGACTGAACGGGTTGAGCAGCAGCTCGTAGTTGTCGGTGAGGCTGACTCCGAACGTGTCGCTGTTCTGGAATTCGGTCTGGAACTGCAGCGTATTGGTCCTGGTCTCGAGCACTTCGGTATCGGCGGTCTGGATATAGTCGATGCTGCCAACGAGCCGGAACTGCCGCACCCAGTCGATCGACGCCGGCCGGGGACTGAAACGCCCTTCCGCAAACGTCCGGCGGAAGTTGTCACGCCGCAGGAAGCCAACCTCCGGATTGAAATCGTCCTCCACCAAGAGGTGCTCGACTTGCATGCCGTAGCGATCGCCAGCATAGAGCAGGCGGCCCTGGTAACTCGTATCGCGGCCCGATACACCTGGAGTCTCGGTGCGCGCGTAATAGCCCACCGCTTCGATGTTCTCGAAGAACGCCAGCGTCGCGTCTAATCCGTAGGCCTGACTGGACCCGGCACCGTCGACAGCCACCGACCGATTAGTGAAAATGCCGCCGATCGCGCTCCGCCGCAGGATGTCCCGCTTCAGCCGCACCACCGTAAAGTTCGTGGACTCCGCCGCGCCCAGCAACTGGTCATCAGTCGAAATGCTCAGGGCACCGATGTCGAACATGCCGACCTTACCGGTGACCCGCCCTCCGCCCAGAATGGGTACCACTTCACCTGCCTGAAGGCCAATGCGACGGCTGTAGAAGAGCGTGGGCGCGTTGCCGCCCCCGAAGAAGCCGCCCCCTCCCCCAGCGCGAAATCCACCTCTGGCAAAGTCGAAGATGCCTCGCCCCTCCAGGAAGAACTCTCGCTTCTCAGGAAAGAAAAGGCTGAACCTGGTGAGGTTAACCTGCTGCTCGTCCACCTCGACCTGCGCGAAGTCGGTGTTGTAGGTGATGTCGGCGGTCAACGCATCGGTTATCCCGTACTTCACGTCGAGACCAAAGTCACCGTCGCTCACGTTTCCGCTGCGGGGGTTCCCGACCCGATCGCGCGTCACCCCCCCAATCGCGTACGGCTTAATCTCGAGGTTCCGCCCCGCTGGAGGTGGCTGGATTCCCACGAGAGTACCAGCCTGCGACACTCGGAACACGCCAGCGGTACCCGCCCCGGCGCCGGCGCCGGCCGCCGAGATCGGCAACCGCGTGAGATAGGCCATCTCCGCTCGCCGTCGGATACCGCGCCGCAACTGGACCCCCCAGATCTGCTCGTCCCCGGGCCGATAACGAAGCGACTTGAATGGAATCGCCATCTCGGCGACCCAACCGCCATCGAAACGCCCTGTCCGGACATCCCAGACGGGGTTCCAGTCAAGGTTCGGATTACCCTCGTTCGTCACCTGGAAATCAGAACGAGCACCGATCGGGGTAACCTGGAACGCAACGCCGTTGCGGCGGTCGTAGAAGGTGTCGAACAACACCATGAACAGGTCATTCTGCCGGATCTGCCGACCGTCGCGACGCATCTCATTGGCCACCCACTCACTCTCAGGGGCCCGGTCCCACGCTCGGGCGGAGACATAGACGTTCGTGTCGTCATACAAGACCCAGGCCTCGGTTTTCTCGGTCGCCGGCGCACCTTCGATCGGGGTCTGCTGAATAAAGTCCGTGATGGCTTCGACGCGGCTGTAGACCGCCTCGTCCAGGCGACCATCGAGTTCCAGAGGTGCATCGACGCGCACCGCTCGCACCGTCGCCCGTCCCTGTGCATCACGTGTGACCGTAGCAGGTGCGGCCGGAGGCGGAGGACCATCGATCAATCGGAGAACGTCGTCCCCCATCCGGAAGGCTGCCGTTTCGACCTCGCCAAACTCGGGATCGTTGCCGGACACACGCTCCGACTCGGCCACGCTCCCGAGAGCCGTAGTCAGTTGCTCCGGCATGACCGACTTCGGCATCGAAGGTCGGACCAACAGTGCCACCACCACCGCATCCTGCAGCTCGAAAAGGTCGCTCCGTAAGCCGTCAACCTTCGCCGAGGCAACGACGGAGCCATCAACGCGCTCGATCAGCTGCGCCGTGATGCGAATCTCGTCGCCTTGCCGTTGATACGCCCCCTCGACCAGAAACCGCGTGGCTGCACCCTCGGCCTCTGGCTCCGCTGAGACGAGGAACCGCTCGGATAGACCAGCGGCCAGAGACTCTGCGATGCCAGCGCCGATCCAGGCGTCGTCCTCATTCCCGCTCAAATTCTCGAACGGCGTAATAACTAGGGACGGCGGTGCCTGTGCGACCACTGGAGTCGCGAGGAGCACGGCCGCGCAGGCGAACGCGCAACCACCGGTCAGGCGCCGGAAGACATCAAGAAACGACAGGAGATTCAGGTAACGGACGGGCTCTCGGAGCTCTTCGTAAGGTCGCAACGCTTAAGGATACGCCGCATGTGGCGCGCTAGGCCAACACCTCGCGCACCACCCTGGCCGGCTCCACCCCGGTGAGCCGAGCATCCAGCCCTCGGTGCTTGTAGGTGAACCGCTCGTGGTCGATCCCGAACAGGTGCAGGATCGTGGCCTGGAAATCCCGAATGTGGACCGGGTCCTTCACGATGTTGTACGAGAAGTCATCCGTCTCCCCATACACGGTCCCGCCCTTCACTCCGCCGCCCGCCATCCACAAGCTGTAGCACCGCGGGTGATGGTCGCGCCCGTACTCGGTGGGGGTCAAACGACCCTGTGAGTAGATGGTCCGTCCAAACTCGCCACCCCAGATAACGAGCGTTTCGTCAAACAGACCACGCTCCTTGAGATCCTGAATCAAGGCCCAAGCCGCCCGGTCGACATCTCGTGCCTGGGCCGGCAGCACCTGCGGCGCGAACGCGTGGACGTCCCAGCCGCGATGGTAGATCTGCACAAAGCGCACGCCGCGCTCAACCAACCGCCGCGCCATCAAGGCAGCATTCTGAAACTTACCGGCCTGACGAGCTTCCTCGCCCCAGCGAGCCCAAGTGCTTTCCGGTTCACTCGAGAGGTCCGCCATCTCCGGCACCGACGACTGCATCCGGAAGGCCATCTCATACTGCTCGATCCGAGCCAGTGTTTCCGGATCGCCCACCTCAGCGTGCCGGAGCCGATTCAACTCGCCCAGCCCGTCGAGCATCTGGCGTCGCACGTCCGATGACACCCCGTCGGGGTCGCGCAAATACAGTACCGGGTCCAATCCGGTGCGCATTCCCACTCCCGCATACTCGGGAGACAAGAATCCGGCGCTCCACAGCTTCGCGGAGATCGCCTGCACCCCGGCCCGGGGATGACTCCGCTCAGCATTCATCACGACGAAGGTCGGCAGATCCTCGTTCATGCTGCCGAGCCCATACGCGAACCAAGCTCCGATACACGGACGTCCTGGGATCTGCTGACCGGTCTGAATGAAGGTGATCCCTGGCTCGTGATTGATCGCGTCGGTGTGCATGGACCGAATGACGGCGAGGTCGTCGGCCATGCTAGCAGTGTGCGGCAGGAGCTCAGAGAACCAGGCGCCGCTCTGGCCATGCTGCGAGAACTCGAAGATCGACGGCGCGATCGGAAATCGAGATTGCCCGGAGGTCATGGTCGTCAGTCGCTGGCCTTGTCGAATCGACTCGGGCAGATCCTGGTCGTACATGTCCTTCATCTTGGGCTTGTAGTCGAGCAGGTCCATCTGGGGCGGAGCGCCCATCATGTGTAGGTAGATGCAACGCTTAGCCGTTGGGGCAAAATGCGGAAGACTGGGCAGTCCACCTATGCCGTCCGCGCTCTGGCGCGGCAGGGCGAAGGCGTCCTCGGCCAAGAGGTTAGCCAAAGCCAGCCCGCCCAGCCCCTTGGCTGCGGTTCCGAAGAACTGACGCCTAGTCTCGGAGTGAATCGCTTCCTTAAGTGGATGCATGCTGTCCCCGCGGTCGTCGTCCACCGGCCGACCCACTCGTCGGCGGCGTGCTACTTGTTCAGCACCTCGTCCAGATTCATCACCTGACTAACCAGCATCGTCCACGACGCCGAGTCGACCAGCGGTAAAGCGGCATCGAAGGCTGATTCGCCAACATCGAGCAACCGTCGCGCCTCCTGCTCGTCCCCAGCATACAGTTCGGCGAACCGGTCAAACGTCGAACGCGCCACCCGGCGCTCGGGCGCGGAGAACGGACGGGACACGAGCCGAATGGTCAGATAGTCAAGTCGGCGGTCGAAGTCATCGCCTGCCTCGCGCATCGCCCGCTGCGCCAGGTGACGCGCCGCTTCGACGAACTGCGTGTCGTTCATCGTCACTAAGGCCTGAAGCGGAGTGTTCGTACGCTCCCGGCGAACCGTCGAGTGCTCGCGGGTGGGAGCGTTAAAGATGTCCATGGAGGCGGGCGGCGCCGACCGCTTCCAGAATGTGTACAGACTCCGCCGGTAGAGCTTGTCTCCGTTATCCACTTCATAGGTCCGGGTGTTGCTCTGGGGCATCGCCACGGTCGCCCATACGCCGTCCGGCTGATACGGCTTGACGCTCGGGCCACCGATGGTCCGCACCAAGAGGCCGCTGGCGGCCAGCGCGTAGTCCCGAATCATCTCCGCGTCCATTCGGAAGCGGGGTCCCCGCGACAATAGCCGGTTGGCAGGGTCACGCTCCACCTTCTCGGGTGTCGTCACCGCCGCCTGGCGGTAGGTGGACGAGGTCACCAGCGTGCGGAAGAACTGCTTCACGTCCCACCCGGACTCGCGAAAGTTTGTGGCTAGATAATCGAGCAGCTCTGGATGCGTCGGCGTGGTCCCCTGAGCGCCGAAGTCTTCTGCCGACTCGACCAACCCTACACCGAAGACCTGCTGCCAGAACCGATTGACCGTGACGCGCGCTGTCAGCGGATTGTCCTTGGCCGTGAGCCACCGTGCGAGGCCCATCCTGTTCCGCGGCAGCGAGTCAGCCATCGGAGGCAACGCGGCGGGAGTACCTGCCACCACGCGCTCGAGCGGCTGGTCGTACATGCCGCGGTTGAGCACGTGCGCGAACGCCTCACCCTCGGTATTCTCTTGCATGACATGGGTCACGCTGCCGCGGCGGCGCACCTCTCGCCACTCGCGGTCGATCTCCTGGCGGCGAAGGAGTAACGCTCGGTACTCGGCATCATCGATGGACAGATACCGAAGGCGTAGCGCCTCCCGCTCGTCGGAGTCCAGTCCTTCCGGCGACTTCCCGCTACCTCGCCGCACCGCCTGCCACTCGGAGACCACTTTGGCCTCTTCCGGAGACAGGACCCGGCGGAATACTCGGAAATCGGCGATCCCACCGCCACCAAAGTACCGCACCACGGGGTTGCCCTGTCGATCAGTCGCATCGCCCCGACCTAAGTAGAAGGGCGCGTCACTCAGAATCCGGCCCTCGGCCTTAGCAAAGAACTCGCTCCCCTGCTCTTCGATCCGCTCACCGTTCTGGTAGACGTGCAGGCCGCCTCGCTCGGCCGTTCCGTCGTGAGTCAGCACGATGTGGGTCCAGAGCCCAGTGGGCATCCGCTTCGTGTTAATCGGCCCGACCCTGGCGCTAGTGGCGCCGAGTCCCGGACCCAGTCGATCTCCGCTGACCCGGAAGCTGAGCTGGCGGGAGCCAATGGTCACCGCCCACCCCCGGCCACCGTCCTGCTGGTCGTATTGCCCCGCGACAACGAAGTTGCCTTCGTCTTCGGGTTGGTAGATCCACATCGCCAAGGAGAACGGGATATCGCTGTCGAGCCCCAGCGACGGCAGCTCGGCCCAGGCTCCGTCGTCGAACATCAACGCCCGAAGTCCGTTCGGTCCCTCGCCGATAGTGGCTCCCTCGACGGTAATGGTTTGACGCTCCCCATCTACCCAGACGGCCGGCTCGGGCTCCTCGAGCATCAGTCTGAGCCAGTCGGCGCCTGGCTCGAGCGGCGTCTCCACCTCGCGATGATCGCCACGAGTCAACCACTCGACAAACACCGGGTCAATGGCCGCGTCCCGGGCGCGGATCGCGCCGTCTAGCTCGCGCGCTTCGGCCCGCAATTGGTGCCACCGTTCCCTGTCACCCTCCCCCGGTACCACCAGGATGGGAGGCGGGTCTGACACGTTGCCATCCATCACGTACTGGGTAGTGTTCCGGAAGAATGCGGTCATCGCATAGAACTCACGCTGGGCGATCGGGTCGAACTTATGGTCGTGGCAGGTGGCACATCCGACCGTCAACCCGAGAAAGACGTTCCCAATGGTCTCCGTCCGATCTTTCGCGTAGATCGCCTCGTACTCCTCCGGCACCACTCCACCCTCGTTAGTGGTGATGTTGTTACGCTGGAAGCCCGTGGCAACGAGTTGGTCAAGCGTCGGCTCCGTCAGCAAGTCGCCCGCGACCTGCTCGACCGTGAACTCGTCGAACGGCTTGTTGGCGTTGAACGCCCGAATCACCCAGTCGCGGTAGGCATACATCTCGCGATAGTTGTCGATGTGGATGCCATGAGTATCCCCATAGCGGGCCGCGTCCAGCCAATAGCGAGCGCGGTGCTCACCCCAATGGCTCGACGCGAGCAGGCGATCCACAAGACGTTCGTACGCCCCCGATTCGGTGTCTTCGAGAAAGCTCGCTAGCCTGCCGGGATCGATCGGCAGGCCGGTGAGGTCGAGCGCCACCCGTCTAGCCAACGTGCGGCGCTCAGCCTCGTCGGCCGGCCCGAGCCCCTCGGTCTTGAGTCGGGACAGCACGAAGCGGTCCAGCGGCTGGCGCACCCAGGCGTCGTCCGAGATTGCTGGCAACGCGGGGCTCTCGATCGCCTTGAAGGCCCAGTGCTGATCCCATGAGGCCCCTTCGTCGATCCAGCGCCGTAGTGTCTCGACCTCGGAAATATCCAATGCCTTGTTGGCGGAGGCCGGCGGCATCCGACGGGCCGGATCCTCTTCCGTAGTCCTGGCGATCAGCCGGCTGGCGGCGGGATCGGATCGGACCACAGCTGCACCGCCAGGACGCGCAGCCGTGGCCCCATCCTCTGTGTCGAGGCGGAGACCGGCCATACGGGAACCTTCGTCCGGCCCGTGGCACTGGAAGCAGTTGTCTGCCAGGATCGGCCTGACATCACGCTGAAAGTCGACCGGTGCCGTGGCCTGGGCCACGGCCTGTTCGGCGTCTCCCAGCAGGACTGCCACGCAGCACAGCAACGACGAGACCGGAGCAAGACGGCGGAGATGCATAGGCTTTACGCTCCGTCGGAGAACACAGGGTTATATCTGGTGTTTTATACACCAGGAGCAAGGGGTAGACGACGAGTATCCGTCACTGGCCTCGAGTTGGCGCCACAGGCTCTACCGCGCCCCCATCACGTCCGCCGGTAGCCACTATTCGATTTACCAGCCGATCCGCGACATTCCCCCGGCCTGTCGGAGAACGGCATGCCTCGCGCCTCGTGGTTCGTGGCGACCACGGCAAGCACTGAATGAACGGGGTGAAGCTTCTCGAGTGCGACATAGACAGCGACAACCGGATGACCCAGATGCAGGCCAGCAAGCTCTCTGAGCTCCCGCGCTACGGCCGGGAAACCTCAGGCGACACCGCCATCCGCGGCCAGAGCGGACCCGTCACGTTCCGTAATCTAAGAATCCCCCGACCACGCTAGCTACGCACCCACCCTCAACGAGGCTCACCTCGTCCCACTGGGACTGGAGCAGCCCATTGATCTTCTTTAAAAGAAAATTATTTTGAGTATAATTCAATATGGAAACGCCATCAGACATCACATGAGCGACTCCCTTCCAATGCCCGAATACCGACGATCGTCAGTGATCGATGCGCCGCGTGAAAGTGTCTTCGAGTGGCATACCCGCCCCGGCGCGTTTGACCGACTCGCACCGCCTTGGGCGAAGACTAGGGTCCTGGGCACAACCGGAACTCCTCCCGAGCCGGGCACTGAAGTGAGACTTGCCGTGGGCCTAGGCCCGCTATGGCGCCCCTGGACAGCTCGTCATGAAGAATGGGAGCCTGGTGCCTTCTTCACTGACCGTCAGCACCTGGGACCATTCGGAGCCTGGCACCACTTACATCGATTCGAGGATGTCGGTGACAAACAGACTCGCCTGGAGGACGTGGTTACCTACGCCCTGCCCTTTGGTCTACTCGGCCGGGTCGGAAACACTCTGGCGCAACAAGCGATCGATCGCATGTTTGCCTATCGGCACCGAGTCACCACCGCCGACCTCTCCTGCCATCAAAACTACGGACTCGCACCGCAACGGGTCGCCGTGACCGGTTCGAGCGGCCTCATCGGCACCGCGCTCACCGCGTTCTTGGGGAGTGGCGGGCATCGGGTCACTCGATTGACACGGCCGGCCTCTTCAGACCAAGACGCCGTCTCCAGCGTGGCAGGTCGGTGGCCAGACGAGGTCCTGGGTACATCCGACACCGTGATTCACCTCGCCGGCGAAAACATCGCCGGCGGCCGCTGGACAAACGCGCGCAAACAGCGAATCCGAGAAAGCCGGGTCGCTGGAACACGACAACTTACCGAGCAGCTGGCGCGACTCGAACACCCTCCACGCACCCTGATCTGCGCATCGGCCATCGGTATCTACGGCCACCGCAACCTAACTCCGGTCGACGAGTCGTCCCCTCAGGGTGAGGACTTTCTGGCCAACGTGTGCCAGGAGTGGGAGGCCGCTGCCCAGCCGGCTAGGAACGCGGGCATCCGCGTGCTGCACCTTCGTCTTGGTGTCGTGCTGACTCCGGCTGGCGGCGCACTCGCTCGGATGCTCTCTCCGTTCCGCTTGGGGATAGGCGGAGTGCTGGGATCAGGTCGTCAGATGATGAGTTGGATCTCGATCGATGATGTGCTCGCGGCGGTTCTACACGTGATGTCCGAGCCATCCCTGGACGGGCCTGTAAATGTAGTGGCCCCTCACGCGGTCGACAATCGCACGTTCACCCATGCCCTTGGGTCGGTGCTCCGTCGTCCGACCATGGTCCCCGTTCCCGCGGTGGCCCTCCGCGGGCTCTTCGGCGTAATGGCTGACGCGTTGCTGCTTGGCGGAACGCGGGTGCGACCATCACGTCTTCTGGATTCGGGCTTCACGTTTCGATATCCGGAGGTCACACCGGCGCTACGACATCTACTTGGGCGTATCAGATGAACAACCAGTCGAAACCATCAGAACGTACGGACTCACGTCTCGAGTGTCTGCAGGTCTGGGGAGGTAACGGCGCCGCCAACACCACGGTGTCTACCGCAGGCCTCGACGTCTGGCTCTACAGCAAACCGTTCGGCGACGATCCAAGTGGCGGCGACGTCTACTACCTGTCATCGTGCTCGTCGGGACGGATCACACGGTTCGCGCTGGCAGACGTTTGCGGTCACGGTCGGCCGGTCGCGGAGTTGGCGACTCGCCTGCGCAAGCTAATGCAACGGCATATCGACCACATCGACCAGGACCGTCTCGTCAGATCTGTCAACCGGGAGTTCGTGTCTCTGGGCGACGCCCGCACGTTCGCCACGGGCATCATCGCGACCTTCTTCATTCCCACCAGCGCGCTCACACTGACCAACGCCGGTCACCCTCCTCCCCTTCGCTATGACATCCAAGAGGGTATGTGGCGAAACATCGAGACTCCCCAGGTTGAGGCAACGCCCTCGAACATCCCCCTTGGAGTTTTCGACTCCGCCGGGTTTAGCCAGAATCGACTCTCACTTCGGACCGGCGATCTGGTGCTGTGCTTCACCGACGGGCTATATGAAGCGGTCGGCGCTGACGGAGAGATGCTCGGAAGCGACGGTCTCCGCCGCCTCCTCGACCAAATCGGACCGACCGAACCCCAGCAACTGATCTCTGCGCTCGTCAAGCGAGTCAAAGCTCTGTCGCCTCAAAATCTCTCCGAGGACGATGTCTCGATTCTGCTATTGCGCCCACACGGTGAGACGGTCCCGCTGCGCAATACGGTGCTCGCGCCGGTGCGCTATCTCGCTAAGCGTTTCCGCAAGGCGCCGACGTCCGTCGAGCTCCCTAACGGCCCCTCACTCCGACAAGGCGACGAAGTGTAGGGCGTTCACGTTCTCTGGTGCATAGATCTTCGGCGTCTGGCTCCGCCGTCGCTTCGTCTTACCCCGTTTGCGATAAGCATGTCGGACAAGACCTCCAACAGCGCCACAGCCGACTTCCGTTCCACAGGCGCGTCTGGGTCCGGAGCATCGTCGGTCGTGAGATCACTCTGCTTCGTGTACCGCGTCCTTGAACCTGATGCCCCACGGCCCAACCGTCAGAACCCGAGCGATCGCAGGCCCTCGGTCAACTCAATGTAGACGCCCCATGGATCGGTGAGAAAAGCGTACCCGATGCCTGACGCATGGACCGTGTAGGGCACGTCGAACTGGATTCCTCGTGCCTCGAGCTCAGCACAGAACGCTTCGAGCCCGTCCACCTCGAAACCGACGTGGTCCAGCATCCGCCCCCTAGTGCCCACTCCTCCAGCGTCCGGATTGTGCGAAAAGTTGATATTGATGCCGGGGAGATCGACTGCGTCGTAACGCCACCGGGTCCCAGGTATCCCGCCAAACGTCTCGGCGTACCACACCTGCGCCATAGCCACCTCGTCCGCCGTCAGATAGAGATGGAAATGGTGGGCGGCAATCGGTCCAAGAAGCGGTCGATTGTGACGATCTGCAACAGGATCCCGGCCACCGTCGGCCAGAGTGAACTCAAGATTGGTCGCGCTTTCGTCGAAGAGCTCGATCCGTTCGGCCTCCGGCGTGAACACGTTGGTCACCCCGGGGAATCGCTCGGACACATCAAAGGTCAGCCCTGCCGCCGCCACCTGATCGAGCGACCACACTCTAAAGGCCATGTGGTTGAGCACCGAACCCTCGGTCCCACCCTCAGGCTCTCCCTCGGTCAGGAAGACTAGGACCCCGGGAAACGACAGTACCCTCGACGACCCAAACTCTGACGCCACTCCACCTAGCGCCTCCCAAAATTGCTGGTTGGCATCCAGGTCGCGCACGTAGTAGTGAAGGTGTCCCATCGCCACCCCAGAGGCGTTGGGCTCGGCGAGTTGCGCGCGCGCAGGATGCGCCAGCGCTGAGAACAGCGCCAAGACTGACAGCACGGTCCATCGTCGATTCACCGCGCCCCAGCCGCCTCGAGTTCCTCGACGCGGGCCCCACCGAGCATCACGGGCATCGAATAGTTGCCCTCGTGGCAAGCGAACTCGAAGACGGGATCAGGATTCAGACGGAGCGGCACGCTGGCCGTCCACGGCCGCATCCAGGTCTCTGAATCCTCGACAGTGAACTCGTACTCGAGCGTGTCCTCGTCGATGCGGGTCAACCGCTCTATCAGTCTCGCGCGGCCCGTCGTGTTCCGCCAGCGGCGCTTGGGATCGAAGTTCCGGGTTTCGATCAGCAGCGTGTCACCCTCCCACTGGCCGCGTGAATCGCCCGACCACTGCAGAACGCCTGCCGGAAGATGCGGGCGCCCATCAAGCGGGATCACCCGGGAAGTGTGAACCATTTCGGTCATGATCACGACGTGGTCTGGGGTCTGGAACAGCTGGATGTTGTTGTTGTAGGCGCTCGGGGTGAACGGAGGACCTGCATTGAAACCAAGGATGCAACGAACCCCGGCGCTGAAGTCCTCCCAGCTGTCGGCAGGGTGCTCGGCAGCATAGGCGCGGCGCGCCGAGGCTCGCTCACGAGCGGCCTCGGTCTGCTCCGGGTAACGACCGTTCGGCGGGTCTATAACGAGCGACGTTCGGCGGGTCTCGATCGTGTTGGTGCCAACGTCGATCCAGAACTGGTTGTAGGACCCTGGTGCCCCGCGCACCTCACCGACCCCGGTTCGTCGGTCGACGTTCTCACCGGCGGTAGTCCGCTCGGCGGGCGCCTGCCAGAGTAACCGCTGACGTTCCTCTTCGGCAGCGTCGAGCTCAGCCGCCTCCTCTGGGGTGAGGAACTCTTTGTCCCCGTAGTGTTCAGGGCGCTGCATCGGAGTAATGGTGCGAAAATCCCAGACCCCCTGGAGGTCAGGCGCTCCCCACCCGGTGCGCGGAACCTCTTGCGCCTCGGCGAGACCGCCAACTCCAAAACTTCCGACCACCACGCTCCAGACGAGACCTGACACGACAGCTCGGCAGCTCATTGCAGATTCTCCCCCGACCGGACCCCAGCGAGGGGTGCCTGGTCTCATATTCCTCCGTTCTTGCCCCTTATACACCCGTTCGCCGACGACGGCCATTGCAGAAGCGGCTTACGGTGACCCTTTGCGTGTCGACCAAGGTTCGACATCCAATGAAGATTTTCCAGGCGAAACAAGCGACATGGCCCCCATCGAATCCTTGCCGAAGATCGCTCGAAGGACGTCACGCTGGTGGACTGCACCGCTCAGGCACGAGAGGCACTTCGGGACAACTCCGTGCGACTCGAACAAATTCGGCGCAACGCGGGACGGGAGAGCCAGATGGAGCGGCTCAAATAACTGATGTCGGTTAAACGGCGAATGGGATCGAATAGGGCTAGCCCCTAGCGAACGTCACGTCGTCGCCCGGTCCCAACAGCCAACGGGCGGACCGTCCGGGCACTACGGAGCGACCGTCACCTTCACCAGCGCCGACGTCCAGCAGCACTGGAAGCCGCCGCCGCCGGCCCCGGTCTCGTCGAGCGCCTCGGCCCTGAGGACGTACTCACCAGGGGAGCTGAAGGTCACCGTGGTCCGGGGATTCTGATCCGCAGAGTCGGTAAACCGCTGCGACGTTTCTCCGATCTCCACGTCGGCCGGACCGCGGTGCAAGTACCAGTTCAACGTCAGGGTCGCCCGGCGACGACCGCCACCTCCGCCCGGCTCCTCATGCTCCGGCTTAACGTCGGAGGTCCACACACTCAGCTCAAGCGGGACACCTACCGTGGCGGTCATCTCCCACGCGATACCGATCGGCGGGCCAGTGAAGCCCCCACCGTTCTCGGCGAAACGGATCGTGGGCGGTTCATTGCCGTCAGCCGCGTCACGAAGCGGCTCGATGAAGTACGGCGCGTCGAGGTTTACCGGTATCGACGTCGGCTGGTCGTTGGCCGACAACGCCCAGCGCAGCTCGCCGCTGAAGTCGCGCGGCACCTGGAGTGTCATGACCCCCCAGCCACGCCCGGGCGGAAAGTGCGTCGGCTGGCCCCGGTCGTCGTCGCCAGGCTCCCACCGGTTCAGCTCGCCAACCGGGATGTCGATCACCTCTTCTTGGTTAGGGTTGAAGAAGCCCACCAACACGGTCACCGTGCCGTCGCCGTTGTCGTACCAGCCTTCGAACATCGGGGCTACCGGCCCACCGAAGTTCTCCAGCGAGCCCGGTATCTGCGCCGACGCCCCAGCGGCGCCCAGCAGCACGACGACCCCTCCGACCAAGCAAGCCAGATCGAACCGCATTTCCGTTCTCCTCGTACGTGACGGAGCCGCCCCGAATCGTCCCGGGCCGGCTCCGATATTCCCCGTGGCCGTCGGTGTGACCAGACTACTCGCCGTCGCCGTCCTCGAGCTCGGCCAGCACCTCTTCGCGCTCGGCCTGCGCAGCCTCGAAGTCTTCGTCGTCCATGTAGGTGACATTCACCCAGGCGTGCGCCATCTCATCCACGGTCCGATCTCCCCAGCCCACCCACTGATTAGGGTCCGGATTGGCTCGGTTGGTCGACGTGTTGTCCCACCATGCCTTAACCTCGATTACCGTGCCCTTGGGCAACAGCGGGGCGGCGTGGTCGGCGTAGACGTAGTTGTTGTGCCAGTTGAAGTTGAAATCGCTCACCCGGCTCAGCACCTGCGTGCGCCCATTCGGTGTGATGGCAGTCATCTGCATCCCGTCTCCACGCAAGTGCATATGCGGCTGGAAATTTTCGATCCGGCCGTTCTCGCGGAGCACGATGTTCGACTCAGTCGACAGCACGGTGTTAGGTGGAATCAGCAGGTTTCTCGGTCCGCCCTCAATGCCCATCCAGATCGACAGCACCTGACGGTGCTTGGGGGGCTCGTCCTTCGGATAGAAATACAGGCCCAGTTCAGCCTGATCAGTGATCTCCTCACCGGCCGACGAGTAGTGGATATCCCAGTGGATCTGCGAGCCAGCCTTCACCAGCTTGCCGCTGTTCTCCCGCATGATCTCGCCCTGCTTACCGACCGCCCACTCCATAAGCAGCCCAGCACCCTGAAGAAGGTTTTCCTTGTCGGCTTCGTCCTCCTCCTGCACAAGGCGGGCCAGCGCATGGTGGGTAATCTTCCGGCCCTGGACGGTAGAGGGGCGGATCTCGATGGCCCGCACCCAGCGGTCCTCGGTCAGACCGGTCGGCACCAGCGGCTTCCACCAGTGGTCCTGCGACAGCGCCGGCATAGTGTAGGGCGTCGACTTGACGATCAGATCGGGGGGGCCTCCAAATCGGTCGGCGAAGTTCCAGACATCGTCGTCGGCGAACACCGCCGCCGGCGGCATGTCGGCCGGATTCCCCTGCTGGGCGCCACCGTCGACCCAGCGCACGATGGTGTCGATCTCCTCGCGGGTCAACGACCGGTCGTTATCGAACTCCTGAATGCCGACCGTGGGGTCGAGATGCCACGGCGGCATCTGCCGCGTTTCGACTCGGTTCTTGATCGAGCGGGCCCACGGCCGCGACTCGGCGTAGGTCTGTAGCGACATCGGCGCGATGTAGCCAGGCCGGTGGCAGTTCTCGCACTTCTCGCGGAAAATCGGCGCCACATCCTTGCTATAGGTAGGCGTTGCCTCTGCCTGCGCGTACGAAGCAGCCGGAACAGCCAGCACCAGCCCGAGACCGGCAAACGCGCATCCGCCGAACAATGTGCTAATCCGTGTCATCTGGTCCTTCCTCCCGCCGCGCTCTGCCACGCGACGCACAGATCCCGGTTAATTGTAATGGAAGACTGAGCGATACAATCCATTTACCTGAAACCCGTCCATCTTCAGACCGGAGCCCGCTCGATGCACAAACTTGTCTCCAGCACGCTGGTCGCCCTGTGCGCAACGGTCCTCCTGCCACACCCGGCTGGTGCCCAAGGTCAGGCCTTCTACGAGTCTCGGTGTGTGCTCTGTCATGGCGCGGATGGGAC
>Ga0310344_10000221_pt1 | contig 47558 bp, 45 predicted proteins | sample HC15DNA20200_MG_FD_203801 | JGI IMG/M metagenome (GOLD analysis project Ga0310344, IMG submission 203801) | Marine microbial communities from station ALOHA, North Pacific Subtropical Gyre - HC15-DNA-20-200_MG | ecosystem: Environmental > Aquatic > Marine > Oceanic | place: Pacific Ocean: North...
CTTCAAGATCATAAGTTTTACGTGTTGTGTGCTCACTAAAACCAAGAGTAGGTATAAGTATTACGAATTCAGCCTTTGATTGATTCAAACGATCGGCCATCAAATTACCAATTGCCTCGAATTCTTCGGAGTTAGTCCGCATTAAAATATTTTGAGCATTATATTGGAAAAACTCCCTATCAGAATATTTATCAGGCACCTGGTTAACCCAGAAATTAGAGTGGTCAATTGCCCCAGGTACAACTATTTGAGGCAAACCAACCTCAATAGCTGCAGTAAAACGACTTTCTCCAGCGCTATAAACTCCTTCAACGAGGTAATCTGTAATCTCATGTGTTGTTATATCTAAGACCGCTGATAAATCTTTCTGTCGTGCCAACGACTCCAATGCTTTACCGCCTGGTCCTGAAGCATGAAAATGAATAACTTCATAACCTAGGTTCATAAGGGTTTCTGTCAATCGATTAACGCAACCTGCAGTTCCCCCAAAAGAAGAAATCCCAATTAGTGGTGATGCATCATCGGGTGCTTTGTCAGTTGTCTCATGAACCATCACCATTCCGGCTAAGGCCCTTCCAGCGTTATTCAAAACTCCCCGAGTAATGCGATTTAGTGTAAAATCACCAATAGAGGGAAACATTGCAATATTACTCTCGGCTACATACCATTGTACTGCCCCTGTTGCTGCAACAGCACTAACCATAACTTTAGGCATTAACGTCGGAAGAGAGCGCATTATTGCACAACTCATAGACGTACCATTTGCTCCACCCAGACCCATAATTCCTGAGAATTTATTCTTTTCAAGCCATTTCTTAAGTATGATAGAAGCGCCTTTAACCATAAATTCTGAGGCTTGGTTTCGATCCATTTCCGCTAATTCTTTCCATGATGAACCAGCAGCTTGAGCAAAATCATTACCATTGCTAACAGCACCTTCTATATCATGAGGTCGCAATGATAGATCACATAGATAGGGAATCACACCAGCTCGTTCTAATACAGAACATACATATTTAGCTTCATCAGGTTTACTATCCAGTGTAGCTAAGACAACTGCTTTTTTTTCTGACACACTCCAATACCCCGAGCGATAATTAAGCTCAAAAAATTAATTTATGTGGATGTGGGGGGAACCCATCGTACTTCCCCTGAGACACCATCCACAGACACCATAGACCCATCTATAATCTGTTGTGTTGCATTTTGAACACCTAAGACCATTGGAATCCCTCTTTCACGACCCAATGAGGCTAGATGAGAAGTGCTGCCACCTAATTCAGCTATTATTCCTGAAACTCTGGGTAAAACACTTGCTAAAGCAGGGCCAGCAACCTTGGTAACCAAAACGTCTCCAGGGTTAATGCGTGAAATTTCACATTCACAACTTATTATACAGGCCCTACCTGATGCCCAGCCTATTCCACCTGGATGCCCCCTCATCGAGGGTTTACCTTTCCACATTTCATCCGGGATGTTAATTTCTCGAACATGTAAAGGTCTCGCCTGCAACATTTTAATGCCTTCATCGTTTGCAGCCCATTCTACTTCTACTGCCTGTCCCATTATCTTCTCAGCGGTTTTCATATAACCAGCGATTTCAATAATTTGATGCTTGGTGAGACAGCGATCCTTATATTCTTTGTTTTCATGCTCAATTTGATGGTTATGAGACACAGGGTTTACTTGATTATTTGGCATGCCGTGAACGTTACAGTAGACACTATGTTCAAACTCCTGACCTCCAACAATTTCAAGAATTTCTCCGTCAGAAGAAAGATCATAGCGATCGGGCACCACTTCGCCTTGCGCTAAGGCTTCTCCCAATCCCCAAGTAGCACTAATTGACATACCTCCATCTGCTTTTTGACTAAGTCCCCCACCTGAAGCATTCGCTTCTACCAATGGCTGAACCAAAACTGCCATAGCTGTATCGACAGCCCTAATATTTTTATCATCCATATATCTCATAGCCCTAGGAGACCAAAGAGCTCCCCAACAAGCCCTCAACGCGGTAAGAAAATCATCTTCGTTATCTATACCAAGAAATGTCTGAAATTGTCCTGCAAACGATGAACCCTCCGTATCCTCCATCAAAGAAGATGATCTAACAGCTATTCGGCAAGCAGGTGCAGAAACTAGTTGATGGTATGCTGCTACTAATTCTGACTTTATTTCAGGAGCTATTGGCATAGAAAATAGTCCAATACGAACGTCTGCAACGTGACTTCTTGATTCCATAAATGGCAGACTTACTGCTTTTCTAGCTGCGTCATCAAGATTCAAAAATTTTATCTGATGGTTATAAGCATCAGCACCCAAACAAAAACCTCCAGGCGTTGGTAAACCAGCATGCTCAAGAGCAGCCTGATTAGCTGCCTTTGGGCCAAAACGACTTGGATCCGCGGCCTCGAAATCCGATAGATTTACAACAAATTTGGTCATCACTTCATACAACTATCTAATATCGAACGGCCGGACGATCCTCGCCCGGCCGTTTTATTTTCTTTTTAAACAAATTTAAGTAGATCTAATGAGACATTGGATCTACAACAGTAATCTGATTGACTGGGAAGTTAGTAATAATTTCGGTGTCGTCATCATGAACAATCAGCATTTCCTCGATTCGAACACCAAATTTAAATGGAATACCATGCTGTGTTTCTAAAGCAAAAACCATTCCAGGTTTGATTTCGATTGGATGATCAAGAGACCAAATACGAGAAATCACTGGAGGATCATACTGAGCCAAACCAAGGCCGTGACCCCACAAGTTAGCTGCAGCCTGGTCTTCTTCCTCATATCCCCAGGTCTCCTTAGCAGATGGCCATTTCAAAGCTATCTCTCTTGTGGTTGTTCCTGCTTTAACCGCTTCAATAGAGTCGTATAACCAACCCAGTGCCTCTGAATACACGTCTTTCATCTCTTGGGTCGGCTCTCGTCCAACGCAATAAGTTCTATAATAGCATGACTTATAACCATTCCATGTTAAGGCAGCTAAATCCATAAAGACGATATCACCTGGTTGTATTATTCTGTCACCGAAATTCCTCCAGTTTGGCCAAGTATTAGGTCCGGACGAAACAATTACATCCTCGACATCTTCCATACCGGGAATATCATATAAAAATTTCATAATGTGAGCAGTAACCTGGTTTTCAGTTATCCCTGGTTTAAGAAATTTCATGCATTCCCAATGCGCCGCATCACCAATCGCCCCAACGATACGAGAACATTCTTGTTCATCTACATTCTTTACCGCACGAGCATCCATCATCGGGGACATACCATCAACCCATTCGATACCTACTTCATTAAAGTGGTTGATCATATTTAGATCTATAAAATCTACACCGAGTTTTTCTCCAGCGACGCCATGTCGTTTCATCTCTTCCAGAATTGCATTGGTGAATTTTGTTACCTGTTGAGTAGAGGCAGGTCCAGCTGCTCCTTTAATCCAAGCATATGAATACCTAATATTCTCGGGTGGAATCCATGGAGCATGGCGTTCTACCTGAGCACCAATATCCCCTTGTTCGAATAGAACTGGTTGCCCGTCGCCACATAAAAGAGCATACCTTAAACCTGGTTTTAGACGGTTCCAGCCAGGAGTTAGCGTACCAGTGATATAACGCACATTTTCATCATATAGGCAAAGCATAGCCCCTAGACCTGCTTTTTTCATCATATCACGCGCACGTTCAAGACGATAAGTTCTCATCCGCTCAAAATTGATACGTTGCTGCCAGTCAACTCCTGTTATCCCGAAATTCGCGCTACCATATCGCATAAAATTTCTCCCGCATTCTTATTATCTAATACTTTAATATATACTCTAGAATAATTTAAACATAAATCAGAAAACAGCAAAAATTATGACTGAATTCATCGGAAAATAATAGATCTTTATAAATTTAAATATATCAATTGGCTACTAATTATCTACCAACTCAGCATTACCCGTTAAAGTTGATTTGGCTAACGCTTCAAGAACAGCAACATTAGAAATCCTTTCTGTATCACTAAATCGGTAGTTTACTTTTCCCTGAACAGCATCAGCCCAATGATCAAAATTTTTTGTGACCGTATCAGTAAATTCAAAAACTTTAAGATCACGCTTACCAGATTTGTCGCAAATCGTCATATGTGTGGGTCCAACATCCTCTGGATGAGCCATTTCCTGTATATCTACCCATCCTTGTTCTCCATAGACGGCAAAACGTCCATAAAAAGGTGTTGCTGATACTACATTAATGGTTCCTGTCGTGCCGTCACCAAATGAAAACTGCGTGCTAACAACATCTCCACTAGGCAAATCTAGTACACGCTTTTCACAAATTGCACGGATTTCTTTGATTGGCCCCAGCATGCTGATTAGCATGTCTGTTAAGTGAACTCCCATACCTGTCCATCCTGCAGCTGGTGCATCGATCTTCGAACCACGCCAGTTATTTGAGGCAAGTGGGGCAAATTTATCATGAGAATAGTGCCCTTCAACATGTAAAATTGTGCCCAACTCTCCACCTTTTACCATACGGGCTAACTCTTCCATGGCAGGCTCAAAACGGCGTTCGTGCCCCAATCCAAGAATAAGACCTGAATCACTACATGCTTTCACCATTTTTTTTGCACTAGAAGCTGTTAACGAAAGAGGTTTCTCGCAAAAAACCTGTTTACCTGCCTCAACTGCTTTTAGAACTAGTTCCTCATGAGTAGAGTGAGGAGTGGTCAAGATAACCCCCTCAACATTTTCATCCATCAGGGCATCTTCATAATTTTTTGATAGTTCAAATCCGATATCCGAGGCTAAGTCTTTGACTGCATCCAAATTAATTTCAACCCCTCGAACTACTTTCAAACTGCTACTATTAGCATGGAGGGCATTACAGACGTGCTTACCCCACCATCCCAAGCCAACTACAGCTACATTAATCATGAACTTTACTTCTCCCTAAGGTTTTTAGAATAATTATAGGTCTTCTATTTTATCAGCTAATAATAAACATTAGCACAGCATTTATAAAAAATAGCTTATAAAGTAAGTATTTTAACACAAAGGTACTATCGCCTATATTACCAGAATTACTTTTCCAGTAATTTGTCGAGATTTTAAGGCATCTAGAGCATCTACTGCATCAACCAGCGGATAGGTCTTGCCCACGTATGGGTTCAATTGACCCGCTTCATAGAGTGCAATCAGATTATCATGGTTTTTACGAGTGCGCTCTGGGTATATTCGAGAGAATTGTCCAAAACGCACAGATATTAATGACGCCCATTTTACTAATATAATATTTGTGGGAGCTTTTGAATGTTCACCACTCGTAAAGCCTACGATTAAAATTCGACCTTCTTTTGCAATAGCGCTCAGAGAAGCATTAAAGACTTTTCCTCCAACAGTATCAAAGACAATATTCGCTCCTTTGCCTTCTGTTAAGTCTTTCATACGCTGCCGGGTATCTTCAGTATTATAATTTATTAGGTGATCTGCCCCCTGCGATGAAACAATCTTCAATTTTTCGTCGCTGCCTGCGCTAGCTATAACAATAGCGCCCATTGCCTTAGCCAATTGAACCGCCGCCAAGCCCACACCACCAGAAGCTCCATGAACAACTACAGTTTCACCTGAAACTAGGTTCCCACAATCCATTAAACCATGCCATGCTGTTCCATAGACAAGCATAAATCCTGCAGCCTGCACATAATCCATTCCTGGGGGAACCGGAAAGGCTCTTGAAGCTGGCAGGGTTATCTCTTCTGCATAACCATCATATTCTGAACCACACCACAACATTACTCGGTCGCCAAGAACAAAGTTTTTCACAGAATTTCCACATTCAATAATTTCCCCTGCAGACTCTCTTCCTGGGCTAAATGGAAATACCGGCTTGTCTTGATAAGTTCCCGCACAGGACAAAATATCGGGAAAATTAACAGAACATGCGTGTAGTCTAACCCTGATTTCTTCAGGCCCAGGAACACGTGATTCCAGTTCATCTATTTGTAAGACGTTGGGCTCTCCATACTTATGGCATCTGATAACTTTATGCATTGCTATTTTACTTTTGAGTAAAAGAGCCGCCTGATTGGGCAAGCTCTTTTAACAAGGCAGACGGTTGCCATAACTTGCCATGAATCTCATGGAATTCCTCTATACGGTCTAGAACCTCCGACAGCCCTATAACATCAGCATGGTACATTATGCCTCCTCTCCAACGCGGAAAGCCAAAACCATACTGCCACATTATATCAATATCACTTGCTCTATAGGCTATTCCTTCCTCGACGATTTTTGAACCTTCGTTCACAGCTGCATATAAACAGCGATCCAGTATCTCAGCATCATTAATTTTACGTCTTTCTATTCCATTCTCTTCAGCCACTTTTAAGGCAATTTCTTCTACTTCAGGGTCGGGTATCGGCAAATTCCCCCCTTCACTGTAGCTGTAATAACCATATCCCGCTTTTCGTCCAAAACGTCCCATTTCGCATAGCCTATCGGCTAAATGAGGATACCTCTCCTCAGAATCTCTTAAATGAGCTAAAGATTTTCTCATGCGCCAGCTAACATCTAAACCAGACATATCACTTACTGCCAAAACCCCCATTGGCAAACCAAAATCCCTAAGCACAGCATCTATTTGAGCTGGACTAGCCCCCTCCTCAACTAAAAACTGTGCCTCCCTTACTAATGGAGCACGGCTTCGATTAGCAACGAACCCATGACTTACGCCAGCAACTCCTCCCACTTTTTTAAATTGTTTGGCTAACTGCATACCTGTTGCTAGGGCCTCTGGTGAGGAGGAGGATGTGCGTACAACTTCTAACATTTTCATTACATTTGCTGGCACAAAAAAATGGAGCCCTATTATATCTTCTGCTCTCTGTGTAACAGCGGCAATCTGATTGATATCCATGTATGAGGTATTTGTGGCTAATATCGCACCACTTTTTGCAATCTCATTTAATTTAGAAAATATTTCTTTCTTTAATTCAAGATCTTCAAATGCAGCCTCTATAATTAAATCAGCATCAGACAAATCGTTGAAATTCAAACTAGTTGAAATAAGGGATATGCGATTAGCTTTTTCAGTTTCTGTTATGCGGCCTCTTTCAATCATTCGTTGATAATTTTTAGAAATTGTTTCCATTCCCGTTTCAAGGGCCTCAGAAGAACTTTCTATAGCTAATACAGGAATACCAGCATCTGCAAAACACATAAGTATTCCCCCTCCCATTGTTCCAGCCCCAATTACTGCACCTTTTTTTATCTCGCGAGGGGTTATTTCTTTACCAACACCGGGTATTTTAGATGCCTCTCTTTCAGCAAAAAAAGAATACCTAAGCGCCCTGGACTGGATGCTATCTTTACACCGAGGAAAACGCTTTCTATCAGCTTTAACCGCCTGATCGTAGGGCATTTTTAGTCCATCAATAACACTTTCAATAGCTTCGTGGGGAGATTCCTGCCCTCTCATTTTCTTTGAAGCTATATCTCTATACTTCTGAATGACCTCTTGGAAGTCTTCCGGAGAACCAATACCCTCTCGAGGTTCACTAGAGGTTTGAATTGCAAGGTTCTCATTTAAAACTTTTCTGGTAAAACTGATTGCCCCTTCAAGTAAGTCTCCTTCAACAAGCTTATCAATAAGTCCATACTCAAAGGCTGTTCTGGCGTCTATGGGCTCACCCAAAACTATTAATTCCAATGAACGATCAAGCCCTATAACTCTGGGTAACCTCTGTGTCCCGGCTGCTCCTGGAAAAATACCCAACTTAACTTCAGGAGTTCCAAACCTAGCGGTCGGTAGGGAAACACGAAAATGACAGCCAAGAGCTAACTCCAACCCCCCTCCCAGAGCCGTACCGTGAATTGCTGCGATTATAGGCTTCTTGATGGAATCGAAGTGATCAATTATTGAAAGCAGATGTGGTTCCTCAACAGGTTTATCGAATTCACGAATATCAGCCCCTGCCGGAAATGTTCGTCCAAGCCCTATTAATATTATTGCCAAGACCTCACTATCCATAGCTGCACGATCTACTCGCTCCATGAGACCTTGTCTAACACCTAAACTAAGTGCATTAACCGGCGGATTGTCTATTGTTATAATGGCGTTCCGGCCACGTAATTCAAAACCGACTACTTCAGACATGATTACTATCTCCTTGAATCAGATCATTTGTGAAAAAAGTTTGATCTGCTCTCTTCTTTATAATTCAGCTATGATAAATTTAAACAAACTGCCAGCAAACGAAAGGAATTTCTATGATTTTTGCGCATCCACACGATTTACTCAACCATATAGGTGAAGATGTAGGTGTTAGTAGCTGGGTAAAAATAGATCAGCAGAAGATTAACCAATTTGCAGATGCGACTGGGGATCATCAATGGATTCATGTAGATATTGATAGAGCCTCTTCAGAAGTGCCTGGAGGTAAAACAATTGCACATGGATTTTTACTATTGTCTTTATTTCCCGGTTTATCTGATGAATTTTTTACTGTTGAGAATAGTAGTTACACGCTTAACTATGGGTTAGAAAAACTAAGATTTACTTCAATGGTACCAGTTGATTCACGCGTTAGACTAAGACAGTCTATTGCTAGGGCAGAAATGTCTAAGCAAGATGGAGTCCGCGTAGTGTTAGATGGCATCCTAGAGGTTGAAAACTCAGAACGGCCAGCTGTAGTTGCAGAAACAATTCGTTTAATCTATCCATAATATAAAATATAAGTAGACCCCCTAGTGAGCACAGCCAAACGAACATACTCTCGAACTGACCAAGTGGTTCCAGTACTCGAACAACACAAGTTTGAGACTAACTCTCTTGTTGCTTGGCTTGAATCTCAAGTAAAAGACTTTAGGGGGCCAATTCAGATTTTTCAGTTTCAGGGGGGTATGTCGAATCCAACTTTTTTAATCTCCGATATAAATGAAAATCGGTTCGTTCTTCGTAAAAAACCTCCTGGAAAGCTGTTGCCATCAGCGCATGCAGTAGATCGTGAGTTCCGGATTACAAGTGCTTTACACAACTCTTCTGTGCCAGTCGTAAAAACTATATGCTTTTGCGACGATACGTCAGTGATAGGAACAGAGTTTTTTTTAATGGAACATAAAGAGGGACGGATATTCCATGATCCCTCGCTGCCGGATTTAACTCCTGAAGATCGTGATTGTGTATATAATTCGATGAATAATACTATAGCTTATCTTCATCAGGTTAATTATTCATCTAAACAACTTAATGATTACGGTCGTATTGGAGGATACATTGGTCGACAAGTCCGTCGTTGGTCAGAACAATATCAATCAAGCAAAACTGATGAACTGATTGAGATGGACCAATTAATGGCCTGGTTGCCAAATCATATCCCTGACGACACAGAAACAACAGTAGTACATGGAGATTTTCGTCTTGAAAATCTTATTATTCATCCAAGCAAGCCCGAGGTGATAGCAGTTTTAGACTGGGAGCTCTCAACCCTAGGACATCCGCTCTCGGACTTGGCATATAATTGCCTGCCCTACCATTGGCCTGAAGAATCTTTTGGTGACATGAGGGGACTGGACACATCGACGGCAGGAATACCTTCTGAAGAAGATTATGTGACTAGGTATTGTAAACTTACTAATCGTAATCAAATTGAAAACTGGACTTTTTACTTGGTTTTATCTCTTTTCCGTCTCGCCGCCATCATTCAAGGCGTTTATTATCGAGGGTTAAAGGGGAATGCTGCTTCTCCAGAGGCTTTATTGCGACGCGATCTGGCAAGCCAACTGGCACACAGAGCTTGGGAACTCGTAGAACGAGATGATCAAGACAAGTAAATCCGAATCAATCGCTGCTAATATCAATATTGGTGTCGTTGGAGGTGCAATTTCTGCTTGTGCAATTGCTATATTGCTACATAGGGCCGGAGCAAATGTAAAAATTTTTGAGCGATCAAAGGGAAACCTAGAAGATCGCGGGGTCGGCCTTACAATGAAAATATCTACATTGAATGAGGCGATTAGAAGAGATCTAATCGATGCGGATATGCCATATGTACCTGTATGGCAAAGGACATTCGGACGCAAACATACTTCTAAAGCAACTTACAGCACACCATGGAATGATTATTGGAAACAACCAATCGCATTTCACGCCAACCATTGGGGAGTACTTTATCGCAGTCTTCGAAAACGAGTACCTGACAATATCTATCAGGCGGGTTCGGAGGTGACTCATTTGCGGGAGAATGATGATCAAACAGTGTCCATTAGAATTAAAAACAAAAACTGGCAAACCTTTGATCTAGTAATCTGCGCTGATGGCTATGAATCGCTAGGAAGAAAAACTCTCTATCCAAAATCAGAAATCTCCGGGGCTAAATACTTTCTCTGGCGTGGTATGATAGATGAGTCGACTCTTCCAATCCCTTCAATGTATGAATCCTGTATCCCTTTTTTTGGTTACCCCTATGGCCATGGGTTTGTTTATTATGTGCCTAGCCCAAAGTATGGTGCAGAAGTTGGAAAAAGAAGAGTTAACTGGGCCTTTCATGAAACAATTGCTAATAAGAATATTCCAGGTATAACGCCTGATGATAAAGGTTTTGTGAGAAAGGGCCTTGCACCGGGAGAGGCATCAGTAGAGCAAGCAGCTTATTGCCATAAAATTGCTCAAAAATATTTTCCTACCTACTTTTCTGATGTTGTTACCGCGACCAAACAACCATTTATTCAACCTGTAAGAGACTGGAACGTGCCTAGTTACGTTCGAGGGCGCATTTGTTTAATGGGTGACGGGGCTACCCTTTCACGACCTCATATCGGCGGCGGTGCAGGAAAAGCAATTGACGATGCAATAGCTTTGGCTAACTCTTTTGAAAAACATAAAGATTTGGATGTTGCACTTTCACACTGGAACGATGAACGATGTGCTGCTGGAACTGAAGTTTGGGAGATGGGAAGAACACTGGGTTACCACCTGGTCGAGTCGACACCTGACTGGGATTCAATGGACTCAAAATCGATGGATACATGGTGGAAAAATATAATGAAAGATAGAAAATGGTTTTGGGTCGATGAAGTTGTCGATTGGCATCCAACTGAAAATGCTAGATCCTGCTCAAAACTCTGCTAACTGATTTTCTTTTATTACTTTACCTTACTTTGCATAGGATATCCTCCAAGCTGCCGCCTCAACTCGAGACGCGCAATTTGTTGACGATGTACCTCATCCGGTCCATCAAACAATCGCATGGCTCTTGTGTGAGCAGACATATATGCTATAGGAAAATCGTTGGTCATCCCCCCCCCGCCGTGTATTTGCAACGCCCTATCTATGACCTCAAGAGCCATTTTCGGTGCTGCCACTTTGATCATAGCAATTTCTTGTCTAGCTTCTTTATTGCCTACTTTGTCCATCATCCAAGCAGCTTTCATAACTAAAAGACGGCACATATCTATATCAATACGGGATTGAGCTATACGCTCCTGAGTTATCCCCCTATCAGCCAACAAACGGCCCCACGTTTCCCGTTCAGCTGCCCGGGAACAGAGAAGCTCTAGGGCACGTTCAGCTACACCAATTACTCTCATACAGTGATGAATTCGTCCAGGTCCAAGCCTACCTTGCGCTATTTCAAATCCCCGTCCTTCCCCGAGTAAGATGTTATTAATAGGAACTCTAACGTTATTGAACAAAACCTCGCCATGACCATGAGGCGCATCGTCATAGCCCATAACAGGTAGCATGCGTTTAACCTCAACACCTAGCGTGTCTGTGGGTACTAGAATTTGTGATTGTTGATTATATTTATCCGCTTGGGGGTCTGTCTTGCCCATAAGGATAATTACTCTACAACGCGGATCTCCCATTCCAGAAGTCCACCACTTTCTTCCATTAATGACATACTCTTCTCCATCTCGTTTTATGGAACATTCGATATTACTTGCATCAGAAGACGCAACCTCAGGTTCAGTCATCGCAAAAGCAGAACGAATTTCACCAGCCAGTAATGGCTCAAGCCACTGCCTTTGCTGATCGGGTGTCCCGTACATATGCAACACCTCCATGTTGCCAGTATCAGGTGCCGAACAATTAAAAACCTCAGGGGCCCAATGAACCCGCCCCATAATTTCACATAAAGGGGCATATTCAACATTTTTTAAGCCAGCTCCATGTTCGGAATCGGGTAGAAAAAGATTCCAAAGGTTTTTTGAGTAAGCAATTTTTTTCAGATCCTGTACTATTTCAGGTAACTGCCATCTATCGCCCTGAGTATTTAGCTGATTTTCATACAGTTCTTCATTAGGATAGACATGCTCATCCATAAAGGCTTCAATCTGAGCCTTGAGTTCATTGGTGCGAGGTGATAGTTCAAAGTCCATTGGCAGAGCCTCCTAGCTATTCTAACTTTTATTTATACAGTATTTGCCTATCCATAAAGAGAAATCATCATGTCAAATAATTTTGATTTAACTGGAAAAGTTGCAATAGTCACTGGTTCAACAAAAGGAATCGGTAAGGCAATAGCAATAGCAATGGCTGAACAAGGAGCTAAGGTCGTTGTTTCTAGTCGAGATAAAGATCGAGTGAAAGAAACAACAGATTTTATTAAGGACAAAGGCCATGACGCAATTGGTCTTGCTTGCAATGTAGGGCATAAAGATCAACTCAGTGAATTAGTTGAAGAAACAATTTCTCAGTGGGGGAAAGTGGATATTGCGGTAGGCAATGCCGCAATTAATCCACATTATGGTTCGTCAATGGAAATACCTGATGAAATCTTTTCCAAAGTGATGCAAACAAATATTCAGTCTAATTTATGGCTAGCACAACTTGTAAGCCCCACAATGAAAAAGCAAAATGATGGAGTGATTATTTATATTTCATCTATTGGTGGCTTTCGCGGATCAGACGTCATTGGCACATATGGCATCTCAAAAGCAGCTGATATTCAACTAGCTCGTAACTTAGCAATAGAACTCGGACCCTCTAATATTCGAGTCAATTGTATTGCGCCTGGACTTGTAAAAACTGATTTTGCTCGGGCTTTATGGGATGACCCAGATTATGCTGAACCACGAATAGCTTCTACTCCCCTACGAAGATTTGGAGAACCGGAAGATATTTCCGGAGCAGCTATTTATTTAGCCTCTAGTTCTGGACGCTGGATAACTGGTCAAACCATAGTAATTGATGGTGGAGTTACAGCTACCGTTTAAAGAATATTATCTTTTCATCTGTTTATTATCCCAATCCGCAAAACTAGAACCAGAATTAGCTAGTTCTCTAAGAAGTGATGCTGGCTCCCACTTATCGCCCCATTCTTTATGGTATTGCTGTAAGACATCACAAACCTCTCTTAGCCCTATTAAATCCGCATAAAACATTGGTCCACCGCGATGCCGAGGAAAACCGTATCCATGGAGCCAAATAACATCAATGTCAGAAGAACGAATAGCTAGACCTTCTTCGAGGATTTTAGCTCCTTCATTGATCATAGAGTACAGACATCTTTTGAAAATCTCATCATCTTGGATGGTTCTTCGATTTAAAACCATTTCTCGAGATCTAGAATTTATCAAATCTTCTACTAGAGGATCTGGGATTGCGTTGCGACCCCCCTCATATCGATACCAACCGGCTCCCGTCTTTTGTCCATAACGACCAAGCTCACAAATACGGTCGAGTAAAGGTGAATATCTCTCATCTTCTGGCCTAGTTTCTGCTCGTCGTTTTTCTATTGCCCAGCTTATATCTAGTCCAGCCAGATCGGAAACTCGAAACGGCCCCATACGAAAACCAAATTCTTCTATCACCCTATCTACATCTTGAGGCATTGCCCCTTCTTCAATTAGAAAATCTCCCTGCCTAAAATAAGGCGCTAACATACGATTTCCTACAAAGCCATCACAAACGCCAACAACAACGCCAACTTTATTTATTGTCTTAGCCATTGCCATAACAGAAGCGATAACGTCTTTGGATGTCATTTTTCCACGTACCACCTCAAGTAAAGTCATAACATTAGCTGGACTGAAAAAGTGCGTTCCTAAAACATCTTCTGGTCTATTTGTAACTCCAGCAATTTCATCCACATCCAGAGTAGAAGTGTTAGTTGCCAGAACAGCATTTTCTTTTGCAAGAAGATCAATCTGAGTAAAAACTGATCTTTTGACTTCCATTTCTTCAAAAACAGCCTCAATAACTATATCCGCATCCTTCATATCTGAATAATTGATAGACGGATTAATATTATTGAGACGGTTTTTCATTTCTTCACTACTCAGACGACCTCTCTTGGCCGTGGCACTATAATTTTGAGTAATTCTGTTCATTCCTTTTTCAAGATTTTCGGGAGACATCTCTATAAGGGTGACAGGAAGTCCCGCATTAGCAAATGACATTGCAATGCCACCACCCATCGTTCCAGCTCCAATTACCGCAGCTTTTCTTATAGGTCGCACTTTTATATCTGATGGTATATCGGGTATTTTAGTAACCTGTCGCTCTGAAAAAAAAGCATGTACTAAGGCCCGTGATTCCTCTGATGCCATTGCCTTTTTGCTAATCTCGGCTTCTGTTTTTAGTCCTTCCTCGAAAGATAAAGACAAAGTATTACTAACACTTTCCAAACATAGAAGGGGAGCTTTTACACCGCGTAACGTTTTTTTTATTTTATCACTGAAATTATTTATTATTACAGTATTTTCATCCAAGCTGCCCCCCACCTCCATATCTTTAATACGGCGGGGACCAACGCCTTCTCCTATCAGCTTCTGTACAAATGAAATTGTGTCCGCTCTCAGATCCTCGTCTAGAATCTCATCAATAACACCCAATTTTAGAGCATTTTCAGCACTTAAAGATTTTCCACTGGTTATTATATCTAGAGCTGGCGACAATCCAATTAATCTTGGGAGACGCTGAGTTCCTCCGGCACCCGGAATCACTCCCCGCAGAACCTCTGGCAGTCCAACAAATGAATCTGCTTCGGCAACCCTGTAGTGGCACCCTAGCGCCAACTCTAATCCGCCACCAAAAGTCGGGCCACGGATTTCAGCTATAACTAGCTTTTGGAAATCTTCAATTAAGTTGATTAAATCGCGGCTCATGGGCTCGACCTCTCGGTCAGGGGTATTAAACTCACGTATATCAGCTCCACCGCATAGATTTTTTCCTGCACCACATATAATTACAGCGTCTATATTCTGATCGGACTCTGCTCTCTTAAGATGGCTGGCCAGTTCCAATCTCACATGCTTGGACAAAGCATTAACTGGAGGATTATTTATTATTAAAATTGCTATGTTTTCATGGGACTCAAATAAAACCTTATCCCCAGTTTGATTATTTATCATGTCGCCATTCCTTCTTTTTCCCTATCAATAACATTTAGATAAGCAAGCAGCAAAATTTGTTTCTAATCGTAGTGCCAAATAAGCAGAGCGTGTGCTATAGGATCTTTCTGCTATTAAATCTGGCTCACCTGTTAACCTCAAAAGATCACAAACTAAGAAATATTATATATGAAGCAAAATTTAGTTTCACTTGTTGATGCCACCAAATTAATAGCTGTATTAGCTAGCTTAACCGGCATAGTGTTAGTCTCTTCGCCGCTTTGGTTGAATGACCCAGATTTAATTCAAGCAGCAGGCATTGTAATTTTTTCTGTTGTTTTATGGGCAACTGGGGCCATTCCTCTGCATGTTACAGCTTTAATAATGTTTCTTACTGCCACGGTATTAGAGATTGCTCCAACAAATGTGGTCTTTGCTGGTTTCCACGCAAGTGCCACATGGCTAGTTTTCGGTGGGTTGGTTATAACCATCGCAGTTAATAAATCTGGCTTAGCTAACCGAGCAGTTAATACGTTGGTCGAAGTTTTACCTGCAAAATACTTTGCTATGGCCCTAGGAATAGCCTTTGCAGGAGTTTTACTGGCATTTATTATGCCTTCTGCCTCAGCAAGAGCCGTATTAATGGCTCCTTTGGCAATGACATTATCAGATAATCTGGGGTTTAAAAGAAATACCCCTGCTCGATTTGGTCTGATTATTGCCGCCGGCATGGGATCAACAATCCCAGCATTTGGAATCTTACCATCTACGGTAGTTACAATGGCATTCGCTGGTGTTGCAGAAAGCCTTCACGGCGTCACTTTTAGTTACTTTGAATATCTTCTGTTGAACTTTCCGATATTAGGGATGACAGGGCTATTAATTCAGACAGCATTGATAACAGTAATATTTGGGAGCAAACCAAACACAATAAGAGAGATAAAAACCACATATAATTGGTCTTTCGAAGAACGCCGTCTTCTAACTATCTTGCTTATTGCGCTAGCTTTATGGATGTCTGATGCCTTACACGGCATCTCACCAGCATGGGTAGCTCTGGCAGCAGCACTAGTCTGCATTACGCCAGGCATTGGCCTTTTAAAATCAAAAGTATTAACCGAAGAAATAAACTACGGACCCTGGCTATTTATAGCTGGCGTAATTGGAATGGGAGCTATAACTAGCCACACTGGACTTGGTAAAGCGATCGGGAGTTTCTTATTATCAAATTTACCACTAAGTGAAAATGGTGGAATAGTTACTTTCTATCAAATCTTTGCCATTGGCGCTCTAATCAACCTGATATCTACCGCTCCTATAGTAGCCCCTATAATGACGGCTTTTGCTGACTCAATTGCGCTGTCAACCAACTGGCCTATAAAATCAATTCTTCTTGCTGAGGTGCCTAGTTTTATGATTTTTCCATTTCCCCATCAAGCCCCTCCAGTTGCCATAACGATGGCGTTAGGCGGTGTACCAATGAAAGAAGGAGCAAAAATCCTTGTAATTTACTTTGTTATAGCCTTATTGGTTCTTATGCCATTGCAGTATTTCTGGGGAAAGCTTATAGGAGCTTACCCATAATTATTGATGATTAATTTTAAAATTACTACCAGTGAACAAAATGGAGGTCAGAAAAAATTAGTTTTGTGGCCCTAACGATTGGATTTTTCTAATTTCTTTTGATACAAGCTTCCAGATTGTCTCCCCTTGAAAATCCCCAATGGCAATGCATTCTCGCGCAAGTTTGTCCGCTTCAGATAATGCATCATTCCCATATTTTTGAATTAACTCATTAGCAGACTTTTCTATATCCTCCACTTTCAGAGAAGCAATTCTGTTTTTCGAACCTCGATTTAAGACCGACCAAACCATCCACAAAACAAACGCTCCAAAAATAACTGCTAATAGGGTATAGATGATGCCTGCCAATTTTATCTCTCCAATTTATCAATAGTTCTAATATAGAAACATAATCCAACTACTGGCATTAGATTAATAACCTCTGATTTTTTCGAGTTCTCTTGAAGTTTTAAAGTGTTCTGAATACCGTTCAGATATGCGGCTTCCAGGATAAAAAGTAGCCTGAAATGACGGTCTCTTTTTTAAGGCATCAAACCAGGCGGTCATAGCTATTAAATCTTCTTTCCACAGACGCTCATAGCCCATATCACTCATGCGATCGATTAAAGGAGCAACCAGAACATCAGCCAAAGTAAACTGTTGTCCCATAATCCAAGGTCCTCCTTCACTTAATATGGCCTGGTCAATTCGTTCGCATGTTTGCCTAATCTGTTCTTTAGCATAAGAAATATCATCAGCACCAAAGCCTCTTTTTGTCATGCGCTGATAAAATCTCTTTCGTAATGGAAGACGGCCTGCATGTTTCGAAAACTTTTCATCTGAATAGTCGGTATATCGCATGGGGGCAAATAAATTCGCAAAGGAAGGAACTCTTACCGCAACCGTAGGCACCTCCTCAATATAACGCATCCATGCCCTCATCTTTGCTCGCTCAACAGGGTCTTCTGGAGTTAACTTCGGCTCAACAAACACTTCATCAAGATACTCAACAATTGCCGATGATTCGATCAACACAACTCCATCGTGCACAAAAGCCGGTACAACGCCATTCGGATTAATCTTTAGATATTCCGGAGTTAAATGATCAAAATTCCCCAAATCTATTTCATTAGCTGTCCAATCTTTATCCGGATGGGGCATTCCTTTTTCCGCAAGACACATTCTTACTTTCTGACTGCAGGTTGAATGAGCCGTATGATAAAGTTCTATAGTCATGTTTTATAATTCCTTATAAATTTTATAATCTGTCATATAAAATTAAAATTCTTCAGATAAAGTTCTCTGTTGTTTATGTCTGTTTCTGAGCAACAACCGCAAACAGAGGATCCTTATGGGCCTCCCCTGAAGATAAAGTCTCCTTATATATAAAGTTAAACAAGCCTGTTGATTCAAAGTATTTTTTTACTAACCATATATGTCCTTCATCATCTAAAGTCTGCCAAACACGTATTGCTTTTGTAGGAAAACAGCGATTTGAAAAACTTACAATACATTTACCCTCAGGTTTAAGAACTCTTGCAATCTCATTAAAAACATCAACGGGACGCGTCAGGTATTGGACGGAAAGCGCAATTAAACAAACATCAAAACTCTCACTTTGAAAAGGTAAGTCTGGATCCGCGTTTAGGTCATGTAAAGCTCTTTTATCAAGTCTACTATTGGCGTTCAGCTCAATTGCGTTCATTCCTAAACCAACAATAGAATTAAATATTAACTCTTCTGGTAGATGAGATATCCAACTAGACATAAGATCAAGAATTGCTCCGCCACTGGGTATTATCTGACGATAAAAATTGGTCAGTAATTCAATGCCCTCATCATCAAGGTGCTTAACCAGACGTGGGCCAGAGTAGAATTCCGCATCATTACTTTCATCAAAACGATAAAAGTGTGCAGGTTCGAAAGAAAAGTCTTCTTGCATAAAACTAATAGCCGCAAGCACGGCCGTCACTTCGTGGATCAGCTCCTGCTTCTATTAGACCACCAGGTTTTAAGATTAATCCCCCTGCATGCCCCATTAGATCACTATAGGGTTCGACTTGAACCACGTCATGACCCGCTTCGATTAGTGAGTCAATTAGTTCTTTAGAAAATCGACTCTCTACTTTCAGATTACTACTATCTTCTCCCCAGGTTCTCCCTAGCAACCATCTAGGCGCCGAAATTGCTTGCTGTAGATTCTGTCCAAACCAGATATGACGAGCAAAAATCGCAGCCTGAGTTTGCGGCTGACCTTCTCCTCCCATGGTTCCATATGAAAAAACACTTCCATCATCGAAACTTGCCATCGCCGGATTAAGGGTGTGGAATGGTTTTCTTCCAACTTTAAGCTCGTTTCGACTGTTTTCAACAAGCGAAAAGCTAGCCCCTCTATTTTGCCAGGTTATACCTGTGTGAGGTAGGACCACTCCCGAGCCAAATTCCCAATAAATACTTTGGATAAAACTTACAGCCATTCCATCTTTATCAATCGCTCCTAACCAAACTGTATCACCAGTTTCTTCCTCTCGTTTCCAATTCCTTGCCACTCTCTTATCAACAGCAGTCGCGAGAGAAGATATGATGGAGTCTTGAAGAAATGTCTCTGGATTAGCTTGCATATAACTGGGGTCAGTTATGTGCAGATCTCTTATAGAAAAAGCTTGTTTTGTAGTCTCGACTAAATAATGGACGAATTCAAAGCTTTCTGCACTTGAACATGAGAGTTTTTCAAATGCCCCAAGTATTAGCAATGAAGCCAACCCCTGAGTTGGGGGGGGTAAATTAAATAGGGTTCCCCCTTTGATTTTTAGGCTGAGAGGGTTTTTCAATGTTGATTGGTGATTGGTAAAATCCTCTAGTTTAATAGGGCTACCTATTGACGCAAGATCTTCAGAAATAGACTTAGCAATATCGCCCTTGTAAAAATCATCTAGCCCTGCGTCAGAAAGATACTCAATAGTAGCAGCTAATTTTTCCTGCTTAAATACTTCCCCAACCTCTGGTTGTCTTCCTTCAATTAAAAAATGATCACCGAATCCAGGAATTTTTATTAACTCATTATACTTTTCATCAGTATTACGTTTTTGCCCCTCTGTAACCGCCATACCTTTCTTAGCATATAATATTGCATCATTTAGTAGCCGTTTAAGAGGTAGTCGACCGCCGTGTTTTTCTGATAATGAGAGGGCCGACTGCCAGCCAGAGACTGTTCCCGCCATTGTTAAGGCAGCGTCAGGTCCCCGTGTTGGAATTTTTTTATATCCTTTGCTTTTGTAATACTTGCTTGTTGCTAATTTTGCTGAGGCTCCACAAGCATCGATGCCCAAAGGAGTTTGATTTGGGGGTCTGATCAACCAAAAACCATCGCCACCGATGGAATTCATATGCGGATAGACAACCGCGATTGTTGCTGCCGCCGCTACTACAGCTTCAATTGCATTTCCTCCGTCTCTTAAAACATCTCGGCCAGTTTCCGCAGCAAGATGATGAGGAGCAACAACCATACCATTATTCGCAAAAGTTGAACGAAGCATAATAAACTCTCTAGTAAACAATAATAATTGTTAGACTTAGCATTAATATATTTACGTGTTCTGGCAAATACTCATTCGTTCAAAAAAACTTGAGCGCAATGCAAAATCAAAAAGGGCGGCATTAAATATTTGCCGCCCCTTACACGATGAGATTAAAGAACCTATTCTGCAGCTTGTCCTAAATCAGGATAATCTGTTAATTCGTCTAATGCCGGCTTAACTTCTTCCATGAAGATTTTTAACTGTTTAATCATCTCTTCTTTTGGTGTCTGAGCATAATGATAGATTAAAGTTATATACTCAGCTGGAAGTTGTTTCCATTGATCAATATAGTAGTCCCGAACTTCTGACACTGTTCCATATTGGAATAGCCCCGTTTTATCCATCAACCCAAGAATATCCTCTTGAGAGGTCTTACCTTGACCTTTCTCAGTCCAATCGGGAAATAAGGGTCCATAGAAGTTCATAAATATATCACTAGACCAATCCATTGCCATTTGTGCACCCTCATCACTAGTCTGTCCAATGTGAGGCCAACGGACTATCGCCTGATTCTGTCCAGGCTTGAAATTAAACCCGTTTTCATTTGCTACTTCCGTATACCTCGGGCCATAACTTGCGCAACGGCCAATACTGGAGAAATAAGCAGGAATAAAGCCACGTTTTCCTGCGTACTCCACTGTCTCAATACTAGCGTTACTCGCTATAAAAACAGGAGGATGAGGATCACTATAGGGAGCAGGAACAACACAAATTTTCCTTAATTTACCTTCTTCATCCATCTCTCCTGGAGCCCCTAATTGCCTAGTTACATCTCCCATGAACCAACCTTCAAGACCTTCATCATGGGGATAGGGATATTCCCAGAGATCGCTTTTGTAGTCGAAAGCCTCTTCGGTCCAAGCCTTAAGCACCAAATCAACTTGTTCCTCATATATTTTTCTATTGCGCTCATCATCTTCACTACCGTCAGAAAGTGTTGCAACATTTCCCACTTTTTGTCCGAGCACCTGAGTCCATCTCGATTGGTAACCTCGAGCAAAACCCACAAAACATCTTCCTTTTGTGATATGATCCAGCGTTGCGGTTTCTTCAGCAACTCTAATAGGATCATCCACTGACATTACATAACCTAAACTGCCTACTCTGACATTCTTTGTTAATCCTGCCCAATAACCCGTATTCATTCCAATCGCGGGCCCCACCTCATATCCTTCAGAATGGAAATGATGCTCAATTGAAGAAACTCCCCAAACTCCGAGATCGTCCATTGCTTTAAGAATATCTGGCATACCTGCCATTGCTTCCTGGAAGCGTTCTACATTACGTCCCATAGGACGCATTTGTCTTCGTTCCTCTGTGCTTTCGGCGCGTATAACTGGATACATTTGTACCATGACCTTGACCATGGATTCCTCCTCTTAGACTACAGTTTTATTCTCATTAAAACTCTACAACACTTTTTTTTGCATACCAACGAACAAATTCACGTATGCAGCTTTTGTTGAAGAAACTATACACCTTTATTAAAGGTTATGTCCTCATAACCCGATTCCATAGGTATTACTACTGTATTTATAAACCTTGCTAACATACCATAGTAGCCAATCATTATTGTAAGGTCGACAAAACCATCCGGACCAAAGTTCTTTTTAAGAACGCTAACAAGTTCATCATCAATTATTTCATTATGTGTTAATAGTCTAGCATAGCGAACTGCAGGGCCAATGGGATCTGGTTCAGCCTCTAACTTTACAGACCCTATACTTTGTAACTGTTCTTTGGTCGCTCCAACCCTTTCAGCAACCTTGTAATGATGTTTCCATTCGTACTCACAACCTAATTCTTGCGCTACTGTCATTATCACAAGCTCTCTTAATATATCATCAAATTTGGTATTATATCGAACGTGAGCACCCACTGGAGTGACTACTGACATAGCTCCAGGGCTATTTGCCAATAGAGAAAATACATTGGGCATAACGTCCATACCCCGACTTCTTAATATTTCATCCCAAGCATCAATATACTCTGCAGGGCAATCTTCTCTCTCCACACGATCTAATCGTGAACCTTCTAATGGGGTTGTCATATTATAGCCTCTCAATAATTAATTTATTTTAGGAAAACATTTTCCGACTACTTGCGTCAATAAACGATCTAATTAACTAAAATGTTTTAGAGCCAAATCATCACTATATGTGCTAAATGTTATTCTTATTTAAAAATGAGGTGGTCTAGTGACTGGAGAAGCTACCAACAGAACTATCGCTTTTGCCTCGACTATTGTTGTCGTTGCAGTTACTTTTTCTCTTTTAGTACTTGGCAGAGACCTTTTAATTCCTATCGCAGTAGCAATAATGATCTGGTACCTGCTAAATGCACTAGCTAAGGGATTTAACTCATTACCTTTAAAAAAATTTCAAATTCCAGGATGGGCATCTATGACACTCGCAATAATTACAGTGTTGATAGGAGTTGCCCTTATAGCGGAGCTAATAAGCGATAATATATCTCAAGTAAGCGCTGCCGCCCCAGTATACCAGGCCAACATAGAGCTACTAGTTAAGAAAGCATCGCAAATAGCTGGATTTGAAAAGCCACCTGATATTGCTGCCATTTTTGGACAAATTGACTTAAGGCTTTTAGCAACTAGATTTGCTGCAGCTACAGCCAGCTTTGCCGGAAACTTTGGCATTGTTTTGATATATGTGCTGTTTCTTCTTTTCGAGCAGAATGGCTTTCATAAAAAGCTACACGCCCTTTTCCCTGATGAAACCCGGAGAGAGGAAATTGAAAGCCTATTAAAACGTATGCAAAAGCAGATTCAAACTTATGTGGCAATTAAAACTCTTACAAGTTTAATGACAGGGTTAATTAGTTACATAATTTTATTAATGGTTGGTGTCGATTTTGCTGAATTTTGGGGCTTTATAATATTCTTATTAAATTATATCCCCACAGTAGGTTCACTTCTTGGCATAATATTCCCAGCTCTACTTACTCTAATTCAATTTGCTAACCCAGTACCCTTCTTTATAGTCCTAGGTAGTATTGGCTCAATTCAATTTATAATTGGAAACATTATTGAACCACGGCTTACAGGAAGCTCTCTAAATATTAGCCCCCTAGTTGTTATTCTTTCTTTAGCTCTTTGGGGCAGTATCTGGGGTATTGTGGGCATGTTTTTATGCGTTCCGCTAACAGTTATCGCAATGATCATTTTTTCCTATTTTGATCGAACACGTCCCCTGGCCATACTTCTTTCAGGCAATGGAAAAATAGAAACCCAATAATCTTGAATTAACCGGTGACGCCTGCTTCTATAAGACTAGTTAAGTATTGAGGGTCTACAGGATAGTAATCGACCTCTACCGAAAATTCTTCTAATGCATTTTCTATTGCTGCAATTATTGCCGCAGCAGCAGGAATTGTACCTCCTTCGCCAGCACCCTTTACACCAAGAGAATTCAGAGGCGAAGGAGTTTCAATATGAGTCACATCTATCCGTGGCATCTCACTTGCTAATGGCAAAAGGTATTCGCCATAGTTCATAGTTAATGGCTGACCTTGATCATCATAAATCATTCGTTCGAACAGAGCATTTCCAATTCCATGGACAACACCACCAACAATCTGCCCATGAACAATCATAGGGTTGATCATGACGCCACAATCATGAGCGACAGAATAACGTAATATTTTGACTTCACCTGTGCCTGTATCAACCTCAACCTCAGCTACATTAGTACCACTAGCTATGGGAGAACCAGACGACCCATCAAATGAAGTGGCTTCCAGTATTGGATCAAACCCTATAGGAACTCTCGTTGATGAAGGAGGAGTTAATTTTATAGCAAGCTCTCCTAGGGAAATAGACACATCGGGAGCACCATTTACACGAACGATTCCAGCCTCTATATCGAGATCTGCTTCAGCTGTTTCGAGAATCTCAGCTGCAAGCTTCAAGGCTTTCGCACGCACTTTAGAGGCTGCATCAAAGGCTGAAGGAGCTACATTAGCAGCTATGCGGCTTCCTATTGCCCCAATACCATGAGGAAACTTTCCCGTATCAGCTGATTCAAAAATAATGTCTTCTGGCGTTACTCCTAAATTCTCCGCCACAATCATCGATATCATCGTATGATGGCCTTGCCCCTGACTAGCAGCACCAGTTTTCACAACTATTTTACCTGAAGCCTCTACACGCACAGTGGTTCCCTCATAAGGTCCCATGCCTGTATCTTCTATACAAGAAGATATACCGATACCAAGATAACGTCCTTCCTTCCGTGCTTCAGATTGACGGACTTTGAAGCTATCATAATCTGAAAGCTCCAGAGCTTTGTCTAAGAGAGCCTCATAGTCACCACTATCATAAATAACCGGATCACCCCCTCGGAGTTTGGCTCCTGTCTCGTAGGGCATTTGTTCCGGCCTAACAAAATTTCTTCGGCGAACAACAGCCGGGTCGATGCCAAGCCTGCGTGAAACCAATTGAACCATTCTTTCCACAGCATATATCCCACAAGGTCTCCCTGCCCCTCGAACTGGCGAGTTTGGTACTGTATTCGTAAAAACAATATCCAAACCAACATCAATTGCAGGAATAGAGTATGCGCCTGGCAAAGGGGTTAAAGAGCTATTTGGCAAAAGGATGCCATAAGGAATATACGCGCCGTTTTCATGTGTAACTTTTCCCTTTAATCCAAGTATTTTTCCATCCGACTTGCACGCCACTTCCAAATTCCAGTATTGATCACGCTGAGTTGTGGTGGAAATAAAATGTTCTTGTCGATCCTCAATCCATTTGACTGGGCACTCCATAATTCTTGCCACCAGAGGTATTACAATCTCTTCAGGATAAAAACCAGCCTTAGGCCCAAAGCCGCCTCCAACGTCTGGAGCTATCACCCGAACCCTTTCTTCTGGTTCTCCCAGCCAATTAGCCAAAGCCCTTCGAATCAAGTAAGGCGATTGTGCTGAAGTCCAAAGAGTTAGCCCATCACCCCAAGGATCATCACGAGCTATAACTCCTCGTGTCTCCATCGAGTGACAACCTCCGCGGTGCTGCATAAATCCAGCAGAAAAAACATGATCGGCCTTGCTAAAAGCATCCTCAATATCGCCAAATTTGGAACGCATTTTACCCATTAAGTTTGATGTTGCATCTGAATGTGCTAGTTGAGCACCATCTTCAAGTGCAGTTCGAACATCTATCACCGCTTGAAGCGTTTCATAATCCACAACAATAAGGGCAAGAGCATCTTCAGCAATTGCACGGCTGTCTGCAACTACTACAGCGATAGCTTCACCAACATAACAAACTTCATCTTTAGCAAGTGGATATTGAGTTTTATTCTGCTCTATAACAGGGGCTGGATATAGTTGATTCATCCTTCGTTCATAATTAGGACCAAGATCCGCTAGTGTAAAAACCTTTTTAACACCGGACAAAGCCGAAGCTTTACTTGTGTCAATTGAACGAATTTTAGCATGCGCCTGAGACGAGCGAAGAAAAGCAGCATGCAACATATCGCCAAAAACAATGTCGTCAACATACCGACCATGTCCTGTGATTAACCTAGGATCTTCCATGCGTTGAACTTCGGCACCTATATAACGAACTCCCATAATCTTACTCCCCACGCATTTTCTTGGCAGCATCTAGAGCTGCATCAACTATACTCTGGTAACCGGTGCATCTACAGATGTTACCGGAAATAGCCTCACGTATATCACGTTCGTTAGGCTCTGGATTTTCACCTAAATAAGCCGTAAGAGAAGTCAACATGCCGGGCGTACAGAAACCACACTGTAAACCATGATGTTTCCAGAAGGCTTCTTGAAGAGGATGTAAACTTCCATCTTCCTCAGCCAACCCTTCCACCGTTGTGATTTCATGTCCATTAGCCTGTACAGCCAACATTAGGCAAGATCGTACTGCCTCACCATCTAATAACACCGTGCAAGCTCCGCATACGCCATGTTCACAACCTAAATGAGTGCCAGTCAACTCGATTTCTTGACGTAAAAAATCTCCGAGACTAGTTCTTGTCTCAACATCGAGCTCATGTTCAACTCCATTCACAACAACTTTAATATTTCTGTAATCAGGCATTATTTTCTCCCCTACTAACGCGTTCGGCAGCCTGTACAAGGGCTCGTTCAACAAGTGTCGCTGCAAGTCGCTGGCGGTATGAAGACGTAACATAGGCATCCGACATTGCATCTACTTTACGCGCTATTTCTGCAGCCGATTTAAAAACTCGAACATCTAAGTTTTCGCCTATTAAACCTTCTTCAGCTTCAAACAAGCGGATTGGACGAATATCAGCGCCACCAACAGAGATTGACGCACGGCTGATTGTTTTTCCATCCATTTCTATAAGAACCGCAACAGCTATTATCGCAAAATCACCATGACGACGAGCAAACTCGACAAAACTATATCCATGATGAGAACGCCAATATGGAACACGTACTTTTATAAGCAACTCGTCTGGTTCTAAACTTGGCATCATGTAAGCCAAAGGCCATTCTGAAAAGGGTATCTCTCGCAGGCCATTAGACCCTTGTGCAATCATAACGGCATCATAAGCTGCCATTAAGCATGGTATTTCAGCTGCAGGATCAAGATGACAGAGGCTCCCACCAAGGGTTCCTCTATTTCGAGTTTGAAAATGACCTACATTCCCTAGAGCCTCAAGAAAAATAGGTGTTTTAGTTTTTACATCGTGGCTTTTGCTAAGATTACTTTGACGAGTCATAGCCCCTATTTCGAGGGATTCTCCATTATCAAAAACACTGTCTAAGTCTTTCACGCCGTTTATATCTATTACATGATCTGGAACAACAAATCTCATGTTTAACATCGGAATTAAAGACTGACCACCAGCCAGTATTTTAGCATCCTCATGTTGGCTCAGCAGCTCTATAACCTCATTAGATGTCTTAGGGTCATGATAAGTAAACGCAGCAGGTTTCATAATATTTTCTCTCTCTACCGCTTGCCGCGGATCATTGATAATATTGCTCGAAACAACAGACTTATAACCGATAAAGAATTCTTAGGTCGGCTTTCAAGATTGATGGGTTTGCTTAATTCTTCATTAACGGAGTTCTCATTAGACCCACCATCCGACACCTCACTATCGCCAGTAATTTCTGTTTCTAGGTTCTTGGCAAAATCCGAGATTATTTGGCCCGCTATAGCATCTATTAATCCAGAGGCTCGGCCGTATTGAGCGACCGAACCGGTGAGATTAAGTGTTGTCGTTACGTCAACGCGTGTCTGACCAGCTTCGTCATACAAAGCAAAAACCACATCTGCTTCTGCCGTACCTCGGCCCTTAATATCATTGCCTTTTGCATGAACTGTAGCGGTAAAGTTTTCTTGATCTAAATTAGTAATTTCAGCTTGACCCGAAAAGGTTAACTGAACTGGACCAACACGCAGCTTAGCATTCCCTTTATAGGATTTGTCATTGATCATCTCAGTCAGCTCAGCGCCAGGCATACATGGCGTAATCCGGGGCACATCAAGCAAAATAACCCATGCTTTCTTTAAGCTAGCTGCAACCTGAAAGGTATTTTTTATTTCCATTAAATTTACAACTAAAAGCTTCTATAAAAATAATATTAAAAAAATATTCAATAAAATTGAAGTGTTGAATGACACTAAAAGTTAGACCCGTTAATAATAAATCGCAACTGAGACATGAAACCGCAACCAAATTCTAGAAAGATTATTATGAGAAATTAAATAAATGGTGCGGGCGGAGAGAATCGAACTCTCACTCTGTTACCAGAACGGGATTTTGAATCCCGCGCGTCTACCAATTCCGCCACGCCCGCATAAAGAGTATTAAAGAATTAATCTTGTCGATCACTTTCGTCAATGAGAAGATTAGAACTAAACTAATATAGAAATAAATCATAGACTCATTAGCTATAGGACTGATAGAGGGCGTTATACGTTGAAATAAATAATTTATGATATTTGTAATGTTTAGAGGAATTAATAAAAAGCTTCTCAGAATGAGCGCTCATAAAAACGCGCTTTGGGTTTTGGCTTTGGTGGCATTTCTGGAAAGCTCTGTTTGGCCGATTCCTCCAGATATACTGCTCATACCAATGATAATTGCAGCACGTAGTCAAGCTTGGAAATTAGCAGGCATATGTACATTAATGTCTGTCCTTGGAGGTTTTTTAGCTTATGTTATTGGAGCCCTTTTTTATGATTACTTAGGTCAAAATATAATTACCCTTTACGATCTTAATGATGACTTCATTCAATTCACAAAAAAGTATAACGAAATGGGCCCTTGGATTGTTGGTTTTTTTGGCTTAACCCCCCTTCCTTACAAATTAGTAGGCATAGCGAGTGGTATTACAGACTTAAATCTATTTGTCTTTGGCGCTTCTTCACTTTTATCACGCGGGCTGCGGTTCTTTCTCATAGCAGCCATTATTTGGTATTTTGGTCCTTTATTACAAAATTTTATTGAGCGTTATTTTAGCTGGATAATACTTCTATTTTGCGCATTAGTGATAGCTAGCTTTTATCTACTAAAACTATTTTAATATATATAAATTGGATAGTTCAGAAAATGAAAAAAGAAAACATGGAAGAGCAAAACACTTCTCAAAACATTAAAGATACTACCGATAGAATGATTAGAGTTAATCACGCAGGAGAGTTCGGAGCTTCACGTATTTATGAGGGCCAACTTTCTGTTTTGGCAAAAAGTACTGTAGGACAAACAATTCAAGACATGGCCGATCAAGAAAAAGATCACCTTGAAACTTTCGATAAACTGATCATAGAGCGGCGCATAAGACCGACAGCTCTTTCACCAATCTGGAGCTTAGCAGGCTATACTTTGGGCGTTGTAACAGCAAGAATGGGCGAAAAAGCTGCCATGGCATGTACAGTTGCAGTAGAAGAAGTTATTGAAGAACACTACAAAACACAATATGAAACTCTAGGGGAAAATGACCCCGAATTGTCCAAGATAATTGATAAATTTCGACTTGATGAAATTGAGCATAAATCTATTAGTAATAATTTTATTAATTTAAATAATTCTAGCGAATCTGAGCAGGATGAAAATATTTATCCCTTGATGTCAAAAGCTATAAAAGCAGGATCAAAACTAGCCATCTGGTTGTCTACTCGACTGTAAACAGCCGAAGTTAACCCTGATTTGTTTGAAATTATTGCTGAAAAAATCAAAGAATCTTATTGATCAAGCTCTGCATCCCAGTAGAGGTAATCTCTCCAACTTTTATGTAAGTAGTTAGGGGGAAATGATCTACCGTTTTCTAGAAGTTCCCATGTGTTGGGACGTTTTGGTGTTTTCTTCAAAAACATACCTGCTTGTTCTGGCGTTCTGTTGCCCTTCTTCAGATTGTATTCTGCGGATGCAGTGACCACATTATCCCAAGTCGTTTTTCCCCCACGTGATCTCGGTAGAACATGATCAAAAGTTAACTCATTGGCCGGCAGGCGTCTTCCACTGTACTGGCATGTAAATTTATCCCTGAGAAAAACATTAAAACGAGTAAAAGCGGGATGTTCAGAGGGTTTAATGTACTGTTTTAGAGATACAACACTAGGTAGAGCTATTTCAAAACTAGGTGATCGGATCACTCTATCGTACTCTGCGACAGTGTTAACTCTCCCTAAGAGCGTTGCTTTAACAGCATCTTGCCATGACCAAATAGACAAAGGAAAATAACTTAATGGCCTAAAATCTGCATTCAGCACCAGCGCAGGACTTCTTTCTAATGCTCCCAACATTACTGCTGCTCCATACTTTTCATAATTAAATTGTCCTTATATTCTATTCGAGTAATCCGCGTCGACAAAACCCTAATAAATATAAAGCTCAATTACTCCCAACCAAAACGGTTTTTAATAACTCGACTCCAGCTCGAATCCCCTCTTCATCAATGCCATGACCCAATCCAGGCCGAGTAAGCGTTTGAACATCAATCCCTGCAGACTCCAATCCTTTCCTGGCTTCTTCCAACCTAACGAATGGAACCACCGGGTCATTTTCCCCGTGAATTAAAAGTACCGGAGGCCTGTTGGTTACTTCTGATATTAGTTTATCAGGAGCCACCAAAGCACCAGAATACCCCAGAATGGCTGCAATTTTATTACGCAAACGAAACCCCACGAATAAGGACATCATACATCCCTGACTAAAACCTAATAATGCTATATCACTATGTTTGAGGGATCTTTTTTCACGATGGTATTCGATAAAATCGATTACTAAGGGCGCTGCAGCCCTTACGCCAGATTCAATCGCTAAAGCACTTCTGTCTTGTAAACTAAACCATTGATAACCAACTGGTGCCATATCACAAGCTTGAGGTGCATTGGGAGCTAGAAACTCTGCCTCAGGTAAAACCTCAGAAAAAAAAGGTGCCAAACCGATTAAATCATCGCCGTTCGCTCCCAAACCATGTAATAGAATCACTAGCTTTTTAGTATTTTTTCCTTTCGCTGGACCAAAAGTTGGACCCTGGAGGATTGTTTCATTAGACATGTTTTACTTTCCGTTTATTAGAAATTATATTTTTCCACTCTCATATCCATGCCACAACAGCAATGCCACCGAACTTCTCCAAGGCCTCCATTTTTCAGCCTCACCTCGCAACACTTTTGGACACCATCGTTCGCCATTATCAAAATATCGGCCTGCTGCAATCAATAGAGCTAAATCATCCGCAGGAATTATATCTTGTCTACCTAATACAAAAATTAAATAGTTTTCTGCACTCCAGAGTCCAATCCCTTTAAGTGCTAACAAAGCAGTTATAGCATCTTGATCTGACATTTTACGCAAATCATCAAACTCAAAGTTGCCAGTCGAGGATAAAGATATAATATTTCTACAGTAAGAAACCTTTTGCCTACTCAGTCCTATTTCTCTCAAAGTCTGATCATTTTCACTCATAAATTTTAAGGGGTTAGATACAAAACCAGCATCTAACAACCTATTCCATATAGCATTCGCTGCTTTAGTCGAAACTTGCTGTTCAATAATTATCTTTATTAAGGCAACACAACCATGTTCGCTGATAATAAAATTGGGAGTCCCAACCAGACCCCAGAGCTTTTTGATACGAATATCCACTGCTGCTAATTCACGCAAGTGTTCTTCTATACTTTCTTGATCAATCATCACGTGATAGTTAAATCATTGTATCCAAAGTTAAAAGCCAAAATAATTAATCGCCTAGAAAGATATTGTGAACAATAATAATCATAGTTCAAAAAAAGTTGTCACAAGGTTTGCACCATCGCCCTCTGGTCGCCTGCACCTAGGCCACGCCTATACCGCCCTTTTTGCTTGGCAACTTGCAAAAAGATCTAATGGAAAGTTTATCTTACGTATCGAGGATATAGATATAGGACGTTGCAATGCTCAGTTTGAAAAAGAAATATTTGAAGACTTGGAGTGGTTGGGAATTGAATGGGAAGAACCTGTGATGCGTCAATCCGAGAGAGCACATGCATACAAAGATGCGCTAGATAATCTATTAGAAAAACAACTTATTTATCAGTGCTTCTGCACAAGAATGGAAATTACTCAAGAAATAAGCAATTCTATTTCTGCCCCTCATAAAAACCACAATCAATATAAAATATATCCAGGCACTTGTCGCAACTTATCTATTTCTCAGCGTAGAAGAAAAATTTTATCGGGGAGTCCGTTTGCTTGGAGGTTAAATTTTAAAAAGGCACTGAAACACGCAGGAGACATTTATTGGTTTGACCGTTTAAAAGGGAGCCAAAAGGTCCAATCTGAAAACGTCGGAGATATAGTAATTGCAAGAAAAGACATAGGAACTAGCTATCATTTAGCGGTAACTATAGATGATGCCGCTCAGGGTATATCAGTAATTAATCGTGGTGAGGATCTATTTGATGCCACTCATATACATCGTCTACTACAAAAATTACTTGGGTTAAAAACCCCTGAATGGCACCACTCACCTTTGTTAAAAGATGAATTTGGAAAACGGCTTGCGAAAAGGGAAGGAGCGCATACCCTCAGAGAACTGCGGCTAAAAGGAGTTACAAAAAATGAAATCTGGAGACTAGCAATTCAGAATTTAGCAACAAACTCAGCAAAAACATAAAAATATTAATGGATAAGTTTTTTGTAAATTATAATGATCAAATCATATTACGACGATATAGTTCTTTGATAAGATCCTTAAACATATCTTTGATACCCCTTATAGAAACGCCAAGAGATTTTTGACGGCTAAAATCAAATTGGGTTTCCATTACTGGAGTCTCTGCAGGATCTATGTTTGGCATAGTATAGTCAGGACACGCGATTTCGATCTCTCTAAGTATCTCGCGCCAATGCCAACTCCTCTTAACTCCAAAATATCTTCCCCTAGAATCTTCATTTTCTAGAGCATTTATATGCAACTCAGCCAAATCACGAACATCAATTATAGAATTGGAACTGTTTGGAATTCTGTCTTTAAAACGTCTGCCATTAATAATATCAGCGAAACGAATAAGACTAGTTACTGGTTCGAGCTGGTATGCTGGGCCTACAATCATTGAAGGATTGATTACACAGACACGAAAACTTCCTTCTGTAATTTTCATGCTTTCTAAAACTATTCTATCCATTCTAGTTTTCCCAACTGCTGCAAATTTTCCTGCATCATATTGTTCGATCGGATCAGACCAGTGGATCTCTTCATTTTTTAGTTCAGGTTCTCCTTCGGGAGGATTAGTAGACCCTGTACTAGAGGTATAGACTGCCCGCTCTATACCTGATTCTATAGCAATTTCGGATGTGTTTTTTCCTACTGCGACCATCAAGTTAATTGTTTCTGGAGCAATTACAGGAGAGCCAGCACAAACAATTATACCGGTGCAATCAGCCATTGCTAATCTGAGTGATTCCTTATCAAACACGTCCGCCGAGAATAACCTTAGAGAGTTGTCGCTTATCGCTTTGCATGAGACATTAGTCCTCAACCACTCGGCATTAGAGCCTTTTGAATCTCTCAGAGTCCCATTAACGCTATAACCACGCTTTAATAGCTTTGCTGTAACATGACTGCCAACAAATCCACTACATCCAATCACACAAACTGTTCCTAAACTCATTTTTCTTCCTAGTTCTATTAATAGTTTAATAAGTTAATAAGAATGAGTATCACCATGTGCTATTTCCTTAGCTTTTTTGTATTAAGAAATCCTCTACCTTGGTAAACGGCCTTAAACCTCTATTAAGCAATTTATATTCGTGATGATCCGGTTTCAGAATTCCGTGCCTAATAGAAAAATCTATGATTACCAAGTTAACATTAAATTTAAATTCGTCGCCATCTTGTACTAAAGATAAGGCCTTACTGGCAGGAACTTTGATAAAATTGATATGCTCTCCATCCCGATCAACTGGTTCAAAATCCTCCGGAACAGCTAAGTCATAAACAAATAGTGTGTCACGTCGTAAACCTTCCTTTACTTCCATTATATAACCGATGTAACCAGCGGAATGAGCTTTTAACGCCAAGTCCTTATCAATCGAGGCTTCTTCTGAGGCCTCTTTGAGTAAATTTTCTTCTAGAGTATGTCCAGCAGGTAATCCCCCAGCTACCATATTATCAAGTTTTTCTGGGTCTATAAGACAATCTGGACTTCTAATTCCTAACCAGAGCTCTGGTCCTGCAGGAGTTGTCACATAACCATTTACATGGACGCCATAGGACTCAAATCCAAAAACTGAAATCCATGCGCGATCAATATTTAATAAAGGAGCATCCCCTAGTGAGGGAGCAACAGAAAATAGTTCACCCCTGCTGGGAGGAACGGCATTTTCATCAGCCAGCATTTCACAAACTTCTTTCACAGCTTTTGTTCTTGTTTCACAACTAGAATAATTATCATTCATTAATAATTTTCCCTCTGATAAATCGAAAATCTTAGGCCACCTATGTAAATGATCTGCAAAGGTATTTCTGATCCAGCCCAAATGTTTTCCAGAGATTATAAAAGGAATGAATAAATCTAAATTGTGAGCATTGCATCTAAGAACATGTCGGTATAAAGACACTTATTGACTCTCCTGGTAAATTATTAAATTAAAATACATTTTAGTTATATTTTGATATATTCACATCTTATTGAATGCGAGAATATCATTTCTTGCCAAAGCCTAGTTAGTTCTATTATTTATTTTATCTAAGAACGGAAAAAATTATGGTAAAACTAACACGTATTTATACTCGAGGTGGAGACACAGGAAAAACTTCTCTCGGGTCAGGAGAAAGAGTTTCAAAATCCATCAAGAGGGTTGAAGCTTTTGGTACCGTTGATGAAGTGAATTCAATAATAGGAATTGTTCGCCTTCACACAGGAAATAACTCTCACATAGACAATATGCTTTTTCGCATTCAAAATGACTTGTTTGATTTGGGGGCTGATCTTTGTATGCCCAAAGAAAGTCAGGAACACGAAAAGCCAGCTCTTAGAATATTAGCAAAACAAGTTGAACGTCTAGAACAAGAAATTGATGAACTTAACTCTGGCTTACCGAGCTTAAGCTCATTTATTCTTCCAGGAGGATCTGAAGCCGCGTCATACCTGCACCTTGCAAGAACTATAACTAGAAGAGCAGAAAGGGTTATGGTTGATCTGTCTAATACGGAATCAATCAATTCCAATTCCTTAAAATATATAAACAGACTCTCCGATCATTTTTTTGTACTAGCTAGACATGTGAATAATGAAGATAAAAAAGAAATTCTCTGGGTGCCAGGTGACAATCGATAACAACCTTCTGTATCATTGACTAACCAAGATTGGTTGGGCATTTTCTATGTCGTTTATAATGTTCTATTCAGACAAAATTTTTTAAAGTAATTGCTTTTAATTTCACTAAAACCAAATATGTTTAAAACAAAAACAGGTGAAACAAATCATGAAGGTTCTGGTACCAATTAAACGAGTTATTGACTACAACGTCAAAGTACGTGTCAAAGCAGATAAGACAGGCGTTGAAATAGCTAATGTCAAAATGTCAATGAATCCTTTTGATGAAATATCCGTAGAAGAAGCAGTACGCATGAAAGAAGCAGGTAAGGCTGACGAAATTATTGCTGTTTCTATAGGTGTTCAGCAATGTCAAGAAACTATACGGACTGCACTGGCTATGGGAGCTGACAGAGGCATACACATTAAAACTGACGAAGATATTGAGCCCCTAGCAGTGGCAAAATTACTTAAAGCCCTAGTAGAAAAAGAATCGCCAGAATTGGTGATACTGGGCAAACAAGCAATTGACGATGATTCAAATCAAACTGGACAAAAGTTGGCCGCTCTTTTGGGGTGGGCACAGGGCACCTTTGCATCGAAAATTGATCTACAAAATGGAAAAGCTGAAATTACAAGAGAAGTGGACAGCGGTTTAGAAATCATGGAGGTCAACCTGCCTGCAATAGTCACAGTTGATCTGCGTCTCAATGAACCTCGCTATGCATCATTACCAAATATAATGAAAGCTAAGAAAAAACCTATTGATGAATTTTCAATAGCAGAACTTGGAATAGATGCAACCTCACGATTAGAAATATTATCCGTTGAAGCACCAAAACAAAGAGAGGCCGGCGTTATGGTTGATTCCGTTGCTTCACTGGTCGATAAACTAAAAAATGAAGCGAGGGTAATATAATGGCTATACTTGTAATTGCAGAACACGACAATAAAACTCTACAACCATCAACTCTGAATACTATAACCGCAGCTATAGAACTTTCTGAGCATGGTGCAGGAGAAATTAGTGTTCTAGTTGCAGGAAAAAGTTGTTCAGGGGTTTCAGAAGAAGCAGCTAACATGGAGAAAATAGTCTCAATAATTCAAGCAGATAGCCCTTCTCATGAGCACGCCTTAGCAGAAAATCTTGCCAACTTAGTAGTTGGCCTAGCCAAAGATTATGGTCATATCTTAGCCCCAGCTACAACATTTGGTAAAAACTTTTTACCAAGGGTTGCTGCATTATTAGATACTCAGCAAATATCAGAAATTTCAGAAGTAATAAATGAAGAAACCTTTGTAAGGCCAATTTATGCTGGTAATGCAATGGCAACAGTTAAGTCAAGGGACACAATTAAAGTTATATCTGTTAGATCAACGGCCTTTGAACAAGCCTCTAAAGAGGGAGGAAACGCTGAGATTATAACTATAGATAGCAGTGATGAATCTGAGCTGTCTCGATTTATTAATACTTCTGAATCCACTGGAGATCGACCTGAGCTAACAACAGCTCAAGTAATTATCTCTGGAGGAAGAGGAATGGGTTCAGGAGAAAACTTTGATCTCATTGAACCTATCGCCGAGAAACTAGGGGCAGCTATGGGAGCATCAAGAGCAGCCGTCGACGCTGGCTTCGTCCCTAATGACTGGCAAGTAGGGCAAACTGGTAAAGTTGTTGCTCCAGAACTTTATATTGCCGTGGGAATATCCGGTGCCATACAGCACCTAGCAGGCATGAAAGATTCAAAAATAATTGTAGCTATTAATAAAGATGAAGAGGCACCAATTTTTCAGGTGGCTGACTATGGTTTAGTTGCAGATCTGTTTCAGGCTTTACCTGAATTAAATGCTGAATTACAAAAAATTCTCGATTAAGCTTATATAAAACATGATTAATAGAACTCTGGTTGAATGTTAGACAAAATCGGAATCATTGGAGCAGGCCAGATGGGCGCCGGAATAGCACACGTTTGTGCTTTGTCAGAATTTCAAGTAACCCTAATGGATATTTCCTCAGAACAGCTTGAAAAGTCTTTATCGAAAATAAATGACAACCTTGATCGTCAGGTGAAAAGAAGTTTGATCCAGGAACTAGACAAAAAAGAGGCTATCAATAGGATCGATACTGGAACCAATCTTGAATTCCTTTCCGACTGTGATTTAATCATTGAAGCTGCGACAGAAACAGAAAAAATTAAAATACATATTTTTAATGAACTCTGTCCTCACTTATCTGATAAGACTATTATAGCCTCAAACACATCCTCTATCTCCATTACGAGATTAGCGTCTAGAACTGACCGCCCTGATAAGTTTATGGGAATGCATTTTATGAATCCCGTTCCTTTAATGAAGCTTGTTGAGCTTATTCGAGGGCTTGCCACCAGCGAAGAAACTTTCAACCTTATTGAAGATTTGACAAAGAAGCTTGGCAAGATTGGAACTGTTTCAGAAGATTATCCTGCATTTATAGTTAACCGCATATTACTTCCAATGATTAATGAAGCAATCTACTCTCTTTATGAAGGCGTAGGTAATATAGAAAGTATTGACATCTCAATGAAACTTGGTGCAAACCATCCGATGGGGCCCCTAGAACTCGCAGATTTTATTGGCCTAGATACGTGTTTATCTGTAATGCAAGTCCTTTACGAAGGCTTGGCAGACTCTAAGTATCGTCCCTGCCCTCTTCTAGTAAAATATGTCGAAGCCGGTTGGTTAGGACGCAAAACCGGCAAAGGATTTTACGATTACTCAGGTGATAAACCAGTAGCAACACGATAGGTAAACTGAAACTGCATCATCTACCGTAGAATCTTTTTTATGTATAATTTTTGCCAGCTCCCAGAATTCGGGGGCTATCATTTCGCTAATATTTTTTGCTTATATCTCTCCAACTTTTTAATGGTATCGATGTTATCCCACTCTATAGCGCCTATTAGACGGCCGATTTCTTCTCCTTCGGGAGAAATAAAAATAGTTGTGGGAATAGCGGTTACTTTAGCAGCACGAGAAAAATTTAGCTTCTCATCAATAAATGTGTACTTTATTTTAATATTAAGTTTTTTAAGATATTTTTCTGTCTGACTAAAGCCTCCCAAATCCTGACTAATTAAAACAACATCGAAGCCCTTGTTAGTCAATTTTTCATTGAGCCTATCTAAAGAAGGCAATTCTTTCACGCAAGGAGCACACCATGTCGCCCAGAAATTAACAAGAAGAAACTTGCCACGAAGGTTTTCAAGGGTTACTGAGCGGTTATCCTTTGATAATAGAGGTAGGCTGGGCACTGGCGCCTTTGTCTCTAATTCGATAAAGTTTTGTAAGTTTTTTTTAACTAGCTGGTCACTGTGACCTATATGAATATAGAACGCTGCAAAGATAGAGGGCGCTAATAACAAAATAAGTGTTAATATTCGCAAACTGATATTCCTATATACACAGATTATTATACTGAAAAAATGAAACCAAAAAACAAAAATAAATCTACTAATTCAAGGTGGGGTGGACGCTATACCAGCGGTCCCGCAGAAATAATGCAAGAAATTAATGCATCAATTAACTTCGACAAAAGACTATTTGAGCAAGATATTGAGGGTTCTATAGCACACTGTGAAATGTTAGTAGAACAGAAAATTTTAGCCTCAACAGACGGAAATGCAATTATAAAGGGGCTCAAAACAATTAAAAGTGAAATAGAGAATGAAAGCTTTCAATTTTCTGAAACTCTCGAAGACATACATATGAATATCGAAGCCCGACTAGAAGAGATAATAGGAGAACCAGCAGGGCGTTTACACACAGCACGCTCACGAAATGATCAAGTGGCAACAGATTTACGTTTATGGGTTAGGGATTCAATTGATCAACTTGATTCTGAATTGCGAAATCTGCAAGAGTCACTAATCGATCGAGCTGATACATTTTATGATTTGTTAATGCCTGGGTTTACTCATCTTCAAACAGCTCAGCCGATAACGATGGGGCATCACTTATTAGCGTATGTGGAAATGTTTGGTCGTGATCGAGGACGTTTTGCAGACTGCAGAAAACGGTTAAACGAATCTCCTTTGGGCTCAGGGGCTCTGGCTGGAACCTCCTACCCTATAGACAGAAAACACACAGCAAGAAATTTAGGATTTGACAGGCCAATGGCGAACTCTTTAGACGCGGTCTCTGATAGAGACTTCGCTATCGAATTCTTATCCGTTGCGGCTATTACAATGGTTCATTTATCCAGACTGTCCGAAGAGATCGTTTTATGGTGCTCAGATGGATTTTGTTTCATAACTTTATCTGATGCTTTCACAACAGGCAGTTCAATGATGCCTCAAAAAAGAAATCCGGATGCGGCAGAACTTTCAAGAGCCAAAGCCGGACGGGTTTTTGGAAACTTATTGTCCCTTCTTACAGTCATGAAAGGGCTACCGCTGGCTTATAGTAAAGATATGCAAGAAGACAAAGAGCCGGTTTTCGATACAGCTGACTCTTTATTTCTTGCTTTGGGCGCAATGAAGGGGCTCGTAGAAGACTTTGTTCCAAATTCTGAATCAATGCTCATCGCTGCTAAAAAAGGATATCCAACTGCCACAGACCTTGCTGATTGGCTTGTCTCAGTCGCAGGCCTACCGTTTCGGGAAGCACATAGGATCACAGGGGAAATAGTTAAGGAAGCGGAAAAAAGAAATATTTCTCTTGAAGAACTTCCAATCGAAGACATGCAAAAAATTGACTCTAGTATAACCCATGATGCGCTTTCAGTGCTCTCTATAGAAAATGCAGTGACTAGCCGAGCTAGTGAGGGAGGTACGGCCCCCATTAAAGTCAAGGAAGCAGTACTATCCGCTCGCAAAAGATTCCTGGAGAAGTGAGTTGTATATTCGTTCTATTCTTATTCACATTGCAATGATAATATTAATTACCATGTCAGCTTGCGGAAAAAAAGGACCACCAGAGCCACCAGAGGGTAAAAAGGTTATTTACCCTAAAACTTATCCTTCACATTAAGCCACCCGCGTTATGGACGAATTTGCATATAAGAATGGAGAAATGCACGTTGAAAACGTTCCTTTATCTTCCATAGTAAAGGATATTGGATCTCCTGTGTATATTTACTCAACCAGAGAAATGGTGAATGCATACAAGAGCTTTAGCGAAGCTTTTAATGAACATAATGCTAAAATATGCTTTGCAGTTAAATCTAACTCTAATCTCGCAGTTATTAATACTTTTTCAAAACTAGGAGCTGGGGCAGATGTCGTTTCAGCGGGCGAGCTTGAGCGTGCACTTACAGCTGGGATTTCTGCTAAAAACATTGTTTATTCTGGGGTGGGGAAAACTAATAAAGAAATAAATGCTGGGCTAAAGGCAGGGATATACCAATTTAATGTAGAATCACTAGTCGAGTTAAGGGCTTTATCTGACATAGCGGTGAGCAGAAATGTGAATGCTGAAGTTGGAATTCGTATCAATCCCGATGTTGATGCTGAAACGCACCAAAAAATATCAACTGGTAGAAAACAGGATAAATTTGGCATTAACATTGATCAAGCCTCCGAAGCTTTCGCCATGGCATCCTCTTTACCAGGGATCAATCCTATTTCCATAGCTGTTCATATAGGAAGTCAATTAACTGATGTAGCCCCATTTAATGATGCCTTTACCCATGTCGCAAACCTTACTAGGAAATTACGCTCTGAAGGAATACCTATCAGCCGCCTAGATTTGGGTGGAGGATTGGGTGTTTCGTATGTTGGCGAAAAAACACCTACCCCAATAGATTACGCTTCTGTGGTGAATTCAACACTAGGCGATCTTAGCTGCGAGCTAATATTCGAGCCTGGACGGTACTTAACGGCAAAGGCCGGCATATTATTAACACGCATTATATATATTAAGGATAATGGTCTTAAACGTTTTGTAATTATTGATGCAGCTATGAATGATTTATTGCGCCCGGCATTATATAATGCCCCTCATACCATACAACAAGTGACAGAACCTGAAGAATCCTCGGAACTAAAAAATTACGATATTGTTGGCCCTGTGTGTGAAACAGGTGATACCTTCTTGACGGATCAACCGTTTAGTAATTTAAAGTCAGACGAATTATTAGCTATTCGCGATACAGGAGCCTATGGCGCCGTTATGTCTTCTACATATAATAGTCGACCACTTGTGCCTGAGGTGCTGGTGAATCATGAAGATTATGCCTTAATTAGACCTCGCGAAACTTTGAAAGAACAATTGAAACGAGACCGATTAGCGCCCTGGCAATAAAGAAATCTAATAGCCCAATATTGAATACAATATTGAGTAAAAATCATTCGAAAATGGCCAAATCCTTATGATTGATTCTTTACCAATCCATAAAAGAAAACCAATCAAAATAGTTAATAAGACGACCAGCAACCATAAAGAATTAGCCTTATTCACATCTGATGCACTCACAAGGACTGGGAGATTTGAGCCAGATACGATTGGAGTATTTTCTGGGTGCAATGATGTAATTTCTTCTTTCTTTGAAGAGATCAGTGGTTTTGGTTCTACGAACCAAACATGCCCGCATTTTCCACACTTAACTCGTCGACCTTCAGGCGATAAATCATTAGAGTCTATCAAAAAATGAGAAAAACATTGTAAGCATTTTAAAATCATAAAACAAAATCCAGAATTTGTTGTTTATTTAACAAAACACTCAAATGCCTTACTATAAATTTGATGCAAGTATAATTTAGTTTTTAGGCAAAATTTAATTAATCTTAGATAACAGAAAAAGACAACTTGTAGTGAAAATTTAGTAAATCTTTATGTTCTATAAACAAGGTGGCAATTTAAAAAAATGTGGTATTTTACTAGATAAAGTTTTGACTTAATTAAAATTATTACATTGCAGATAATAAGGATACTTTTACTCGTGTTGCATTTTGAAAATGTTGGAATGCGCTATGGTATTGGACCAGAAATTCTTCGAGACTTGAATTTTTCGCTTGGGGAAGGCTCATTTAATTTTCTCACTGGCCCAAGCGGAGCAGGTAAAACAACACTTCTTAAGCTTATGTACTTAGCATTAAAGCCAACCAGAGGCCTTGTACACCTATTAGGACACGATATTGCACTAACTCCTCGCTCCGAGCTACCGATGATTCGCCGCCAAATTGGTGTAGTTTTCCAAGAATTTCGTTTAATTCCTCACTTAAGTGCATTCGATAACGTTGCCTTACCATTACGAATTTCTGAAGAAAGTGAAGACATTATTGAAAAACACGTAAAAGAACTTTTAGTCTGGGTAGGCCTAGGCAATCAAATACTAGCTAAACCTTCTATCCTTTCGGGCGGACAACAACAGAGGGTGGCTATTGCAAGAGCTATAATTACTAAGCCACGACTACTATTAGCTGACGAACCTACAGGAAATGTAGATGATAATATTGCCTTAAGGTTAATGCACCTTTTTGAAGAGCTTAATAAAACTGGAACCACAGTAATTATTGCTACTCATAACCAAAAACTTATAGAGAAGTTAGATCACCCAGTTATGGAATTAACTGACGGAGAACTGAAAATACTTAATAATAACTTGAATAGATCATAGGGTATTTTTTTGTGAAACGATTTCGAAGAGATCTACCTTTTGAGGCTGACCAAATAGGCCGTTTTTTACCATGGATAATTTCTTTTATGGTATTTTTAGGATTGCTAGCTTTAGCCATCACATTATCTATTAGCGAAACCATAAATGGCTGGAACAAAAATATGAGCAGCCATATAACCATCCAAGTTCCTTCAGACAAAGCTTCATCGGATGATTTGCAAAAAGTAATTAGAATTTTAAAATCCACAAAAGGTATAGAAAAAGTTCAATTACTAGATAATTCTACTAAATTAACTTTAATAGAACCTTGGTTGGGTAAAAAGACTGAAAATTTAAGCGTACTATTACCCGAAGTAATTGAGGTAGAAACCGAAAGAAATAAGTTTGATAATATTAGTGTTCTTAAAATTAAGCTTAGAGAAGTTATCCCTGAAATAACAATAGACGATCATCGAGAATGGCTCATGAGGTTAATTTCAACCTCAGACAAGATTAAAATTATATCTATAGCAATATTACTAATAATCGGCGTTATATCCGTTACCTCAGTCATGTTTGCAACAAAAACTGGATTAGCAGTTCATACTCCAATAATAAATTTGCTGCATTTAATGGGAGCTAAAGATTCTTATATAGTAAACCAATTTCAATTAAGGGTTTTATACTTAGCGATTATTGGTAGCTTTTTAGGCAGTGTTGCAGCAATTATAGTTCTATATATATTTAAAACAATTGCTCAAGATATTGAGCTTTCTATATATTCCGAATCAATCGTACCTCTTAATAATTGGCTGGTACTAATCACAGTCCCTTTAACAGCAATCATTATTTCTGTTGTAACTACTCGTAGAGTAGTTTTAAGAACATTAGCCAGAATACCATGAAACCAAAAAGATGAGACGTCGCCAAAAAAAACACTCTTTAAACGTTTTCACAAAGTTTTTTTTACTGATTATTGTTAGCTTTTTTTCAATTTGGGGTTTTGGTTTTTATTTATTTGTAAACGAAATTCCCCGGTCTGAGTTTGATATGAACCTAGTAAAAAAAGCGGACGGAATAGTAGTCCTGACAGGAGGTGCTGGTAGGCTTGAATTAGGTCTCTCACTTTTGATAAGTGGTAAAGCAAAAAAACTCTTAATCTCTGGTGTTGATATAGATATTGATAAAAGGAAGTTGCTTAAAAAACAACAAATTGACATCTTAAAAATTGATTGCTGTGTGATCTTAGGTCATAAGGCTAATAATACATTTGGCAACGCAATGGAGACAGCAAGATGGATGGCATCAGAGGGCTTTAGCTCTATTCATATAGTTACTGCCAATTATCATTTACCGAGAAGCTTATTAGAATTTGATAGAGTCTTACCAAATATGAAACTATTCTCCCATGTTGTTCATCCAGAAAAAGTTCACTTAAACGAATGGTGGAGATGGCCAGGAACCATACGCCTTCTGCTAGCAGAATATAATAAATACCTAGTAACAAAATTACGTATACTATTAATTTCAAATTAGTTTTAAAATTGATAATGCAAAAATTGCTCTCAATTATATTCCTTCTTCTTTTTTATTTTTGGACGGTGTTTCTTGGATTAATCTGTATTCCTTTTTTAACTTTCCACTACTCAATAGTATTGACCTTAGGCCGTGTCTGGATTCACGGTGTTTTTTTTCTTCTAAGAGTAATAGTAGGCATCAAACATAAAGTAGTTGGATCACATTTAGTTCCAAACGGTCCTGTTATTTTTGCTGTAAAGCATCAGTCAGAATGGGATACCCTAGCGGTAAATTTACTAATAAAAAGCCCAGCAATTATTTTAAAAAAAGAACTTTTAAAGATTCCCTTATTCGGTTGGTATCTAAAACGATCTGGTCATATAGCAATAGATAGGAGAGGGGGCAGTAAAACACTTAAATCAATGCTTCTGCAGTCTAGTATCAGTATAAAGTCAGCCAGATCTATAGTAATTTTTCCTGAAGGCACTCGGACGCGACCCGGAGAAAAAGGTGTTTACCATCCCGGCATCATAGCTCTTTATGAGAAAGAAGGACTTTCTGTTGTCCCTATAGCTCTCAACTCCGGCTTGTTTTGGACTCGAAACCCGTTAGTTAAGAACAGAGGAATTATCACTTTCCAATTCTTGCCTGCAATTTCTCCTGGCCTTGATCGGAAAAAATTTATTGAGGATTTAGAAAACTCAGTTGAGCATGCATCATACCTGCTTCATAAAAATGCTATGGATGAATTTTTTTCAAAAAACGCCTAGAAACAGTATAGTTACTTGTGGATAACTCTGTGGAATTGTTTATTAGGATCCCCTGCTCACTAAGCGATATAAAAAAAACAAAGTATTTAATTTTTTTACTTAAAACTTAATAGTAATAAATCCTATAAAATTTTTTACATAAAAATAAATAAGTAAAAAACCCCAGAAATAGTCAAAAGGCCATTTATTGCTAATGTAAGAGGCCTTTTAACAAATATTATTTCATTTATATGACGCTTTGTTTTAGTTGCAATTACTGTAGACAAATGTTTCAAAATATTGACAACCCAACCTAAAAGTAAGCTTTACTGCCTGTGGATAAGTTAAAAATTTTATGCCTATACCGCTCAAGCTAGAACGATCAATTGAAGTTTTCAAAAAAAGTTATCTAATTTTCTACCAAGTTTTGTAAAGACTTAAGAAAGTCGGTGTTTAATCGCATCTTTTCTAAATGGTTTATTGTTTTACGAAGATAATCTGCGTTGCTACCACTTTGGCCATGATTGCCCCTTATATACTTGGCAGCTTTTTCTAAAGTTAATTTTCCTGCATACTGAGTATGCTTCTGCATGACAATATAAGTATGGGCTAAAGTAACTAAACCACCTGCTCTAACTTTTACCCAAGAAGGTGCGTAGGCGTTGGTTACCATCTCCCTTTTAATTAGATATTCAACAACCTTCTCTGCATCAACTGCACTCACCCTGTACAGCATACCCTTACAGCTTCCTCCAAGATCCAGTCCCAAAACTAATCCAGGGAGTTCTCTGGATCCTCTATGAAAATGCGAAAAAACACAAAAAGACCTGTGATAACCGTGAACAATTCCAAAATGCTTTTCCTTATAAGGAAAACCAGGTCTCCACATTAAAGAACCGTAACCAAAAACCCATAAATCACCCTTACTTTTTTTAGACTCAATTATTGAGTTGAGTACTATTTTATGTTCTCCCTCCTTAAGTGCATATTGATCTATGACATCTGATAAACTTTTTGAGATTTTCGACATAGAATTAGACATTAAAACTTTATAGTTTATTGAGTTATCAAAAGGTAGAAGTCGATCTGATTATTTTTTTTGCAAAATATAATTTATTATCATCCAGGATAAACTTAATGCGGTCCAAAATTTTTAAAATACTGATAGGTTTTATATTTTTAACTATAATAACCTTTTCAGCATTTTGGTTCTTTTTAACCTATCAAGCACAAACTAGAATAACTGATTGGGCTGCATCTCAAAGTAATGGGAACATCCAAATTAGCTGGCAAGATTTCCATTTTACAGGATATCCTTTCAAAATCAGAATGCTCATAGAAAAACCTGAAGTAATATTTGTTAGATATAATAGAAAAACTTATTGGAAACCTTCGAACATAATTATCAGTTCATCTCTATTCTCTCCTAACAATTTAGTTATTTCAGCCCCTGGTTCCCACAGAATAAATATGAATCTCCCAGAAAACACCTTCTATACAACAATAGAAGCGGAAGAGGTTCTAGGTCGCTCGATAAACTTTTCCAACAAACAAATTAAAAGAAGATTTTCTTCGAAAATGTCAAACTTAGTCATCACCCCAAATAATTGGGAAGATGCTATTGGAATTGATGATCTTATGATTGAGCTTACTGATCATTCTGTAATTTCAGAAAATAAGGAAGCAATTCATCCAATTGGCAAGTCACTTTCCTCAAAAATAGAAATTAAAGGAATAAATATACCTAGCTTCCCAAAACTAGATGAGACATTAAAGCAATTAGGTGCAAAGGTAGAGAGTATATCGGGAAAATTTCACTTGAAAGGAGAGCTGGACTTAAGCTCCTTTTCAGTTGATCAACTAATATCGTGGCGAGATAAAGGAGGCACAATCGAATTGGACCAGATAAAGATGATTTGGGGTTCTTTAGTTACGGAAACTAATGGAACTTTAGCACTCGATAAAGAACTGCAGTTTCAAGGCTCCTTTACTACAAAAATTGTAGGCCTTGATAAAGTAGTTACCTTATTAGAAAAGGATCAAGTCTTAAATCAAACAAAAGCCTCTCTTATTAAACTTGCACTAGCTATATTTATTCAGCATCAGGAAAACGGAATATCTGATTTCAGTAAAGTGCCAATGACTCTGCAGAACAGATATCTAAAAATAGGGCCTGTTACTCTTACAAAAGTACCGGAAATTAAATGGAATTAGTCATTATCTTTCTTTTTGCTCTCTGTATATTCAAACCGCCCTGCTTGACCAGCTTCTATTACTCCTCGGCGTATATCTCTAGTACGAGTAAACCATTTTTCTAATTGTTCACCGTCACTCCATCGAATTGCTTTTTGTAGAGCTGTAAGGTCTTCGTTAAAGCGTCCTAGCATTTCTAAGACCGCATCTTTATTACTCAAAAAAACATCTCTCCACATCAGAGGATTTGATCCGGCTATTCTAGTAAAATCTCTGAAACCTCCAG
>Ga0310344_10000222_pt1 | contig 47543 bp, 36 predicted proteins | sample HC15DNA20200_MG_FD_203801 | JGI IMG/M metagenome (GOLD analysis project Ga0310344, IMG submission 203801) | Marine microbial communities from station ALOHA, North Pacific Subtropical Gyre - HC15-DNA-20-200_MG | ecosystem: Environmental > Aquatic > Marine > Oceanic | place: Pacific Ocean: North...
GGGCCTGATTATTTTGATCTTCGTAGGTTTTGTCCCACCCAATGAAGCCTTTGTGGGGTTTGCATCTCCAGCCGTAATCACCATGCTCTCTATTTTCATTGTTAGTGCCTCCCTTCTTCATACCGGGATTGCCGACATGATGGGATTGAAGATCCATGCTTGGGTAGGTAGTCAAGAATTGAAACTAGTTGTGACTATCATGCTGGTTTCGGGGATCCTATCAGCCTTTATGAACAACATCGCTGCGGTCGCAGTATTGATGCCCTCCGTTGCCAGTCTTGCCCGCCGAGCGAACTTATCCCCTTCAAGACTCTTCCTGCCACTTTCCTTCGGAGCTATTGTTGGGGGCACTACCACTCTCGTCGGCACGCCCCCAAACATACTAGTAGGAACGCTACTTGAAGAACGCGGGGTGGCCTCTTTTCGACTCTTTGATTTCGCCCCATTGGGTCTAATACTACTAATCGTAAGCATCCTTTTCATGGTTACCATCGGCAGAAAGTTGCTACCCAATCGCGAGTCCGGACAATCGCTCTCCTCTGATATTGATTTGGCTAATCTATATCAGCTGGATGAAATGTTGTTTTCACTTAGAGTTCCCAAGAGCTCTAGCTTAGCCGGAATGACCCTAGAGGAGGTACAGTTAGGGGCTGCATTGGGCATCCAGGTAGTAGCGGTATTACGCGGGCAGTCCAAGGAACTGGCCCCCAAACCGGCAACGGTACTAAATGAAGGCGATGTTCTTCTGGTAGAGGGCCAACTCTCAGATCTAAAGCAAATTATGCAGGTCAAAGGCGCAGAGATCAGAAAAACATCCTTGAGCCGTTTGCCACGGCCAACACCAGGATTCAGCGCGATTCGTGTACACATCAAGGAAAATTCTGCATTCCAGTCTAAAACCCTGAAAGAACTTTACTTCCGCGAGAATTATGGAGTCATCGTAATAGCTATACAACGAGGGACTCGATTACTCCGCGACAACCTAGGAAAAGAGAAACTGTGTACTGGCGATGAATTTGTTGCAATAGGATCTAGAGAAGCCCTAGATTCAATGGTGTCAAAATCGGGAGTTCGCCTTCTAGCCACTGGCCTATCAACTGTTCGTAAACTTCAGCAACATCTCTTTATGATCCGAGTCAACAAGGAATCACCACTGGCAGGTATTACTCTGGCTGAAAGTCGAATAGGAGAATTAATAGGCTTGACTGTAGGTGGCATAGTCAGGAAAGGAGAAACTCGACTGGCGGTTTCTCCTGAGGAAATCATTAGGTCCGGAGACAAGCTTCTGATGGCAGGAGAATCCGAAAAAATTGCCAACCTGTTGGCTCTCAGCACCATTCAATTCGAACCAGAGAAACCCCCGACAGAACTAGAATCTGAGGAAACAGATCTTGTAGAGGCTTCTCTTTCCCCCCGCTGTTCCTTAATTGGGAAAACATTAAAAGACATTGCATTCCGACAAAGGTATGGACTGCAAGTACTGGCAGTTTGGCGCGAGGGTGCTCCTATCCGGCTTAAGTTGAACAGTTTGCAATTGACATTTGGTGATGCTCTGCTGTTGCAGGGGTCCCGCAAAAAAATACAGATCTTGGCAAAAGATCCTGATTTCCTAGTTCTCTCCCACTCTATCGAGCTAGCCCGCAAGACAAAAAAAGCCCCTTTCGCAATTGGGGCTTTACTGCTGATGGTCGGTTTAGTAATTACAGGCCTCCAACCCATTCATGTCGCTGCATTCACAGCAGCGTCACTGGTGATTCTTGCTGGCACACTAAGCATGGAGGAAGCTTATCGGAGTGTAGAGTGGCGAGTTATTTTTTTAGTGGCTGCTATTCTCCCAGTGGGAGTTGCTATGGAACGGACTGGAACCACCTCATGGTTGACTGACACAATTATTGCTGCTGCCAGCTCACTGGAACCACACATGCTGTTGGCAATACTAGTGGTAATGTCCAGCCTTTTGAGTCAATGCCTGGATGGAGCTCCGACAGTAGTGCTTATGGCACCCGTTGTCCTCCAAGCGGCCTCGCGCCTAGAACTGAGTCCCTACCCCTTAATGATGGGAGTCGCATTAGCAGCCTCTGCAGCATTTATGACTCCATTCAGTCACAAAGCCAATTTACTGGTGATGGGGGCTGGAGGATATCGTCCGGTTGATTATCTGAAAGTGGGAACCCCACTGACCATTGTCTTTCTTATTTTGCTGACCTTTCTCGTTCCTCTATTTTTCCCGTTCTAGATTAAGACCTCAAAAAGTCCAGACACTTTAATGATTTTCCATCAAAGTGGGACCTGAATAAGGCATACTAGCCAAGGGATACCAGTCAGAAACTCGACTGATCCGAATGGTAGCTTCTCAGAAGTTCACACCAATCTCTAAGGGAAAGCGGCAGCAAGTCGACCTAATAAAACTTGGCAGGGCATAAATTCTAATATGAAATCTCATTTCAGGTCAGAACTGGTTATAGCAGCCGGTGCGGTGACGATCTTCCTGGCTATGGGGATACGACAGTCTTTTGGACTTTTCCTAGTACCAATTACTACCGACTTGGGGATTGGGAGAGAGAGCTTCAGCCTATCAATAGCCCTGCAAAACCTGATCTTCGGATTACCTTTACTGGCCATGCTCGCCGATCGGATCGGAGCTAAAACAATCCTCCTGTTTGGGGCCGTACTGTACAGCACAGGACTACTGTTTTTGAGTTTAGTGAGCAACTCTATTGGGCTCCATCTCACTATCGGGATAGCAATCGGATTGGCACAGAGTGCTGTTGGTTATGTTGTCATCCTCGGAGCCGTAGCCCAGGTAGTTCCCTCTAGTCGACGAAGCGCTGCTTTCGGTATGGTGACAGCCGCCGGATCTCTTGGTATGTTTGGCATGGTTCCCTTAGCGCAATGGCTGCTTGCGACCATTGGCTGGCAAGAAGCGGTCACTGTTTTGGCTCTAACTACGGTTGTAATTGCCCTGTCCTCCATGGCACTCCCAGCAAAAAGGGATGAAAGGGCCGAGGATTCTACAAGCCTCTCTTGGGCCCTCAGGAAGGCCAGCCGGCATTCCAGTTATTGGCTGCTAATAACCGGGTTTTTTGTTTGTGGATTTCATGTCTCTTTCGTGGCAACACATCTGCCAGCTTTCTTGACCGATAAAGGCCTAGCCCCAACGGTCGGAGCCACTGCGTTGGCCCTAATTGGGCTCTTCAACTTATTCGGATCATTTCTTTTTGGTTGGCTGGGCGACCGCTATTCAAAAAAAATCCTTTTAAGCACAATTTACTTCTTTAGAGCAATCGTAATGGCATTATTTATCTTACTTCCTCTAACTCCAACTTCTGCTCTAATCTTCGGGGCCGCGATAGGCTTGCTTTGGCTAGCCACTGTACCTCTAACGAGCGGGATAGTAGGGCAGATTTTTGGAACCCGCTATCTCTCCAGTCTCTACGGGATCGTTTTTCTCAGCCATCAGATCGGTGCGTTTTTGGGTGTTTGGTTAGGAGGACGTGCTTTCGATCTCACAGGGTCCTATAGTTCTGTTTGGGTAGTGTCCATTCTACTTGGACTCATTGCCATGGGCTTACATCTACCTATCGACGAACGGTCAATAAACCCTCGACGAGCTAAAACGAGAAGTTAGTCACTTATCCGGACGTTGGTTTGCAATTCTTCGCGCCTTGAAGGTCTCTGCTATTTTCGCCAAGGCTGATTCGTATTTTATGAGAGATTAGAATCGGTCATTATCAGCTTGTGGCAAACGACTCCGGAATAATAAGCTGTAGCGAGACAACTCAGTCGAGACTAAACGCTATCCGACTGCAAAATGAAGTTTTTTGACAGGAAAAATTCAGTGAAGAATCTCATCTATAAAGAGTTTTTTGATGCGACTTGAGAAGAAGGCTGTAGTCCTTCTCAGCGGCGGTATGGACTCCACCACCACACTTGCCCTCTCAATTCGGGATGGCTTTAGAACTTATGCCCTCTCGTTTAGATACGGGCAATGTCACGAATTCGAGTTGAGTGCTGCACGGAAGATCGCTAGGCAAGCAGACGTTGCCCGTCATATTATTTACGACATCGATTTGCGAATTTTTGGTGGATCAGCACTTACCACCAGTGAGATGAAAATACCTCACAATCGGACCACGGCAGAGATGGAAAGAGGGATTCCCGCTACCTATGTACCGGCCCGAAATACCATCTTCCTTTCCCTGGCCCTAGCTTGGGCAGAAGTTTTGGAAGCATCAGACATCTTCCTGGGTGTAAATGCTCTAGACTACAGTGGCTACCCCGATTGTCGCCCTGAATACATTGACGCCTACCAATCTCTAGCCAATCTTGCGACAAAAGCAAGCATAGAGGGAGAGGGCCAGATCACTATACACGCACCCCTCATCCGGCTAACAAAAGCACAGATTATTCATACCGGCCTAGAACTTGGTGTGGATTACAAACTCACCCACTCTTGCTACGATCCAGATCATGAAGGTCGGGCTTGCGGGACTTGCGATGCCTGCAAGCTACGATTGAAGGGGTTCTCCGAATGCGGAGTTCCCGATCCTGCCTCCTACCAAAAGGGCATCAGTTTTTAATCATGAGCTACTCTGTCAAGGCAATCTTCTACACACTTCAAGGTGAAGGCGCCCAGACCGGTCGTCCCGCAGTTTTTTGCCGTTTTAGTCGCTGTAATCTATGGACCGGCCATGAAAAGGACCGTGCCAAGGCCATTTGTCGATTTTGTGACACAGACTTTGTTGGTACAGATGGTGTCGGAGGAGGGATATTTGAGACAGCCGAGCAGCTGGCAGAAGAAGTGGCCTCTCATTGGAACAATAACCGCAGTGAACGTGTCAGACCTTTCGTCGTGTGTACAGGAGGGGAGCCTCTCATGCAATTGGATAAGTCTGCGGTAGATGCACTGCACAACCGAGACTTCGAGATAGCCATTGAAACTAATGGGACGATCATCCCTCCGCAGGGGATTGACTGGATCTGTGTGAGTCCAAAAGCAGCAGCACCTCTTGTTCTCCACGAAGGAAACGAGTTGAAACTTGTCTACCCGCAGACTGGCTTATGCCCCGAAAAACTGACTGGACTGCATTTTGATTACTATTTTTTGCAGCCCATGGACGGTCCAGAACTAGCCGAAAACACAAATCTCGCCCTCAAATATGTGCTCGAACACCCGCAATGGAGATTAAGTCAACAGACACACAAACTACTTGATATCCCCTAGTCGTGATAAAAGTTCTCTGGTAGTAATCTCTTGGCATATTAAAGAAATGGTGCTCGAATGATGGAAATTTTCAGGAGCTTTACTTTTGAGGCAGCACATCAACTGCCAAACGTTCCCGAAGGCCACAAATGCGCACGCCTTCATGGCCACTCATTTCGGGTCGACATTTATCTTACCGGTCCGGTAAGTGAACATAGCGGTTGGATAGTAGATTTTTCGGATATTAAGAAGGCCTTTGAACAAGTTCATAATACCCTTGATCACCAATATCTAAATGAGATAGAAGGACTAGAGAATCCGACCAGCGAGAACATCGCTCGCTGGATCTGGCAGGCTATTGCTCCATCCCTACCCCTTCTTTCCAAGGTTGTCCTGCATGAGACTTGTGCGAGTGGGGCGGTTTATAGAGGAGACTCTTGAGCCTGTTTCAAACCTTGCCCAGAATATGTTGCTGACTTGCGATTGGGAATGATTTTTACGCTGCTGTTTACTCGAATTTCAACCCAGCGTCCATCTACTTGGATTGATCCCAGGTGCTTTTCGGGCCATACCTGCTGGCTTGTGTGGCTGTTCCCACACTACCCCATTGGTGTTGAGATTTTGCAAGAATGGCTTTGCTATTTCGGGGGCCATAGATACAAGATCGGGATCCCATTCCTGCATAGGTTGGATGGGACCTGCCCATGCAGGACGATACCCTAATTGGATCAGCTCTCTTGGTCGATCATCGCAGTTAGGGTGGGTACCGTGAAAAAGCAGTGCCGGGATGATAACGGCCGAACCCGCAGGAAGGCAGAGAGTGATCTCCTCAGGGTGTGATTCATACCTGACGTAGGGGTTTGCCTGAGCATGGTACGAAAGATGGGAACGAGGGACAAGCCGGAAAGGAGCCCGTTCAGGGATTAGATCATCCAGATAATACAAAACGCGCAAAAGGCGGGGACAACTCCCCTCATAGCCGAATAAATTCGAACCGTGTGGCTGGCCATCGGTGTGCAATGATATGCCGGGGGACCCAGGATGGGTTCTTTGGAAAAATCCCCTTGTAAACACGATGTCTGGTCCAGTCAAGCTTTGGATGAAATCAATTACTGGCTTACATCCGATAAGTTCCGCCACGGCCCTACTTACCCATTGGGGTTGGGTAACTGAAAAAGTCTGGTGAATGCTGTAGCTCTTATGGTCCATCTCAGCCTGGGCCAGTTCTTTCTTGAGGCGCCGAACCTGGTTCCCATCTAACACATTGGGCATTACAAGATAACCTTCAACTTCCAGCTGACGAATCTGTTCCCCACGGTTCATAGCATCAAAATCTGTATCATCGACTTTCATGGAGGCTATTTTTTCTTTACCTTGAATTATTGGAGTATTAGTACTTGTCATGACAAATCTCCCTAACGGATTCAGAGTAGCTTGGATCGCTCAACTGAAGTTCAAATCCCACCTTCTTATCAATTCATCGGGCCCAATCCCACTCCTGGAAATCCTTACTCCAGGCTAACCCCAGACTAGAATGGGTACTGAACATAGTTCGTTCGTCTTCTGGGCCACTGCCATGGAAAAACATCAGCAATCTGCCTATTTCTGGTTCATCCCGTAGATCGAGAACAAACCCCGCAGTAAGGCGTCCCTGCGCCCAATCCCACTCCTGCTGGCCAAGAGTGATAAGTGGACCCCAGTCTCTCCAGTTTTTCATGTCGGTTGACCTTTTTATGCCGATCCCGTTTTTAGGGGAATGAAACATTAGGTACTCCTCCCCATCCACCACTATGCACACGTTCTCTCCAGCTGAGATACGATTGAAATAGGTCCAGTTTTTCAGATCATAGGAATACGACATATTGGCTGCGTTATCGTCAAAGAAACACCACCATTTCCCGGGGAAATCCTTGTCCTGTATAAGAAATGCATCTATCAACCTCCCCATCTCTTCAATTGGGACTCCGGGTCCCTTGACGCGTAAAAGTTCGGGTGGGCCCCAGTTCTCTAAATCCTTGCTCCTAGTAACCCAAATACGAGAATCCTCATTTCCGTATTTTTCCCCATTCGGAGTTGGATATGTCTGCATGCAGAGAAGCCACTCATCCCTATAGCGAACAACATTACCTGGACTAGCAAAATTTAAGGTCAGGGAACGAGGCGTAATCGGAATAGGGGCAGTCCACTGGATCAGATCAGTGCTTTTGCTGGTGGCTACAACCCAGAAGTGACGACCGAATTCGTCGGTAGTGATATAGGTGTAAAAAAGCCTGAATATTCCGTCATAGTACAATACTGTAGGATCACGGAATGCCAGTCGAGAGTTGCCCTTAAAAATAATAGGTGAAGCTATTGAGTTGAATGCTATAGGAGAAGATTCCAGAATTTGGACCGAACCTAGCACTCCTGTCAAGAGTGCTATCCCCAATGCTATTGTAGCGCCACTGCCACGAATCATTGTGCCCATTTCGTTATTTCACCTCTTTCGGTATCATTTGTAAACTAAGTGGGTGGAATCAACTCACTGATAGACTGAAAATAGTTCGAAATCTTGTAATGCCTTGTTTGTCTTGTGGGGGTAATTTCAGATGTACCGCAGAGATTTTTTAAATTTTGCCGCAGTTGGTCCTGCAGCTCCTTGGATTTTGCAGAGTCGACTGTCTAAAAAACCAATGTACCGAGCTTGTGTTATTGGCGATACAGGTCATGGCAACTATGGACACAGCCAACATCTACTCTGGTCTCTTCACCCCGCTGTAAAGGTAGTTGGCCTGGCTGACCCTGACCCAAAAGGCCGTCGAGAACATGCTGCCGAGTCTGGAAGTGATAATACCTATGCTGACTTCCGTGAAATGCTCGCCCGGGAAAAACCAGATCTGGTTGCCGTTGGACCACGATGGACAGTGAATCATCGGGACTATGTCATAGCCTGTGCAGAAGTGGGAGCTCATGGGATTATTGAAAAACCCCTTGCAGTAGATATGGCGGAAGCCGATCAGATGCTAGATGCTACTTCTAGCCAAAATCTGAAATGGGCAATATCCTTCAATCAGGCAGCCTCTCCAATCATCCAGCACGCCCGCAAGGTTGTGATTGAAGACGGTCTCATTGGAGAGGTACTAGAAATTCGTGCTCGAGGCAAAGAAGACCGTAGAGCCGGAGCAGAGGATATGATCGTATTGGGATGTCATATTTTTGACATAATGATTTCTTTCCTAGGACCACCTCTTTGGTGTACATCCTCGATAAGTGAGGGAGAGCGGCCCGCCTCCGTCGAAGATGTCAGAGAAGCGACGGAATCACTCGGACCTATTGTCGGCAACCGGATCCAGGCGACCTTTGGCTTCGAGGGTGCAATCAACGGCTACTTTTCCTCCCAGAAAAACAGTCACGGCAATCAAGGAAGATGGGGTCTTGATATCTACGGAACGCAGGGAATGGTTACGATCCGCACTAACCATATAGCTAGAGCCGCTTGGTTGCCTGACCCTTCCTGGGCTACTGGAAAAGACCGTCCAGCTTGGAGACCGTTGCCAGGAGCACCCATTGTCGAGCCCGGTCCTTCTGAGGTGTGGTATTACGCTCCCATTGTGACTGACTTGATCGAAGCGATAGAAATGGACCGCGAGCCTCGGACGAGCCTGGCAGATGGCCGAGCTGCTTTGGAGATGACTCAAGCAGTTTTTGAATCTCATATACAGGGTGGTCAACCTGTCCGATTCCCCTTGTCTCAACGGGATCACCCTTTAAAACGCTGGGGAGCATCATGACGAGAATTACTGCGAAGTGGAAGTAACCAGTAAACAGCTTCTGTTACCGAGTAAGTTAGACTAGGTTGGTCATGCTGGCCAAGAACTTACTGCTGCGGCTAACAGCCTCGGAAACCGGCATAACTCCTTGAAAGGATTGATGTATCGTCAAATAACCTGAATATTCAACCGCGTGTAATCCTTCAAAAACTGCTGAAAAATCGACGCCCCCTTCTTCCCAGAGACCTATATGATCCACACGTCGTGGACCATGTGACCATGTGCCAACCTGTGCTTCTCCTTCTGGATTTAGCCTGTGGTTCTGCACGTACACGTTAAAAATCGATTGGCCAAGTCTTTTGATTGTCTCCGGACCATAATCTTCTCCTGCTATCATCCAATTCGCAGGTTCATAGATAATTCCGAAATTACTGCGGTCTACTTTTTTGATTACGTCTAATGAGCCCTCTACCGTTTCGAAGAGACTGGAATTATGGGACTGGTGAGCCAAGCGGATTCCGCGCTCTTTAGCTTCATCGCTAGCTCGCGAGGCCCACTCTATATCTTCTTCTTTTTTCATACAGACCCTAATCAAGTCAGCTCCAAATGTCTCAGCGAGGTCAAGGTACGGCTTAATATTACGTAGGCCATCAGGGCCATGCTTGTCATTGCGGGGAACCGAAAAATCTCCCGTGACCATCCCCACTCTCAAACCAGAATTCAGAATCTTGTCGGCCATAACTTTAATGATCTCAGATTCCGTGTGTATACCTGCTGTGGAAGCACGCATACACATCGCGCGAAAATCATACTTCAGGGCCAGATCAATCAGTTCTTCAATCGTCATGGACGATTCTTTCTTGTTGTGAAAGGATTCTGCTACACGAACTGACAAAGAAAGCTGTATACCTCGCTGGGGTGAATCCACCTCTAGTTCTGGTTGGCTGACTACTTGAGGCTCTTGACCACATCCAATGGCTGAAGCTGCAGAGACAAGTAAAGAATTTCTTAGAAATGACCGTCGTGTCGAATAAGGAGCCATGTGAACCCTCCCCTGAGTGGTAGTTTTGTACAAACTAGTCTAAAACGGCTGATCCTTTTCAGCAAGCGGTATGATCCAGCCTGCTAACCATAACAAAAGGAAAGCTTGGACTCGCGGGGAAATCACTCGGTGGATAGTAATACAGATCGAGAGATAGACGGGCCCAGTCTACCTATACTTACATCATCCGCTTGATTATCTGCTGACTTTGCTCTTTGGTGACGGCAACCGGCCGGAAACTGAGTGGTCCGCCCTCATCTAAGACTGCTTCTTGATCCTCTAAAGTGGCTTGATCTCTCTGGAGGAAAAGCCCAGTATAAATAGTGTCTCCCCACTCCATTGCCTTTTCACAAGCGGCTTTCCAATCACTGACATCGTGTCCTTCATCCTCTAGCCGTTTTATTCTTGGTTTAAAGAACTTGTAGTCATTATCGTGATTGAAGGTTACACATGGGCTGAACACATCGATGTGTGCAAAACCTTTGTGCTTTATAGCTTGCTCCATCAAGGAAACCATATGTTTCGGGTCACCGCTGAAAGCCCGGGCTACAAAAGTGGCTCCATTCATGATGGATGATGTAATTGGATTTATAGGCGTCTCCACATTTCCAAAAGGAGTGCTTTTGGTTTTCATCCCCTGACAGCTTGTGGGGGATATTTGTCCCGTAGTAAGACCGTATATCTGGTTGTTCATGACAACGTAGGTCAGGTTGACATTACGACGGGCAAGATGGGTGAAATGATTACCTCCTATGCCGTAACCGTCTCCATCCCCGCCAGTCGCGATTACGGTCAGTTCATGATTAGCCAATCTGACACCAGTCGCCACGGGAAGTGCTCTCCCGTGTAATGTGTGCATGCCGTAAGCATTGAAATATCCCGGCAAGTTAGAAGAACAACCTATACCACTTACTGTCACTATTTCATGGGGCTGCAGCTCCAGTGAGGCACAGGCAGCCTGGAGCCCCCTCAGAACTCCAAAATCACCACAACCTGGGCACCAGTCTGGATCTACCTTGCCTTTGAAGTCTTTTGCCTTAAGTGGTTCTTCTGGTGGTGGTCCGGAATTAATGTCTTCTATGATTACGCTCATTTTTTGCTCCTCGCTAAACCATTATCTCTTGGAAGGGTACCGAATGCGTAGTCTGGCCAGCTAACTGATCCAGAACAGCCTGAACGATGTGATGTGGCATGAAAGGCTCCCCGTCATACTTGCGAATATGCCCATCCACATCAAGCCCCGTCTCACTTCTCATAAACCTGAAAAATTGCCCTGAATAGTTATTTTCAATCATTATGGTCCGTTTGCATCTACCAATCATCTCGGTAGCTGCTTCGGCCTTGAAAGGGACTATCCACTTGAATGACAGGTGGTTTGCAATGACCCCCTTCTCTTCTAGTTGCTCTATCGCTTCCCGAATAACCCCGTATGTCGAACCCCAACCAATTAGAGTGACTTCAGCATCCTCAGGTCCCTCTAGTTTTGGTGGAGGGACATCGTCAAGAATATACTGGATTTTCCGGGCTCTCTTCTCGACCATTTTCCGCCGCGTGTGGGGATTAGTAAACTCATCACTAATCAGAATTCCATCCTCGTCATGCTCATCGGTTGCAGCCACATGTATGTATCCTTGCATGCCGGGGAGTGCCCGTGGCGAGACACCACTCTCCGTGTCTTTGTACCGCAGGTACTCGTCGCCATTCGCTGGATCAGTAATGAGTTCGCCTCGGTCAATTGGTGGGTGCATATCAACAGCATCCGGATCGACACTAAACGTCCCCTCAGAAATAAGAAGATCGGAAAGCACTATGCCAGGACATTGGCATCTATCCACGAGATTGAACAGCTGCGGCATAGTGTCAAAAGCATCCAAAGCGCTCCTGGGAGCTACTATGAACTTTTCAAAATCTCCTTGACTGGCACCTAGCATCTGCCAAAGATCTCCCTGTTCGGTTTTTGTAGGCACTCCTGTAGAAGGGCCCGCTCTCTGGACATTGATAAAGACCATTGGGATCTCCATCATTGCTGCTGCTCCTACCGATTCTGTCATCAGGGCAAAACCTCCACCTGAGGTCGCACACATGGCTCGACAACCAGCATGCGCTGCTCCAATGGTAACCATAGCAACTCCGATCTCATCCTCAATTTGACGAACCATGATTCCGAGATCGGGACCGTTTTTCGCCATCCAGTGCAGTACTCCAGTAGCAGGACTCATCGGATAGGCAGAGTAAAACTTAACTCCAGCGGCTGCTCCACCCATAGCAATTGCATCATTACCAGTCCAAACAGCAAGCGGCTTAGGACCTTCGGGGAGAGGGCGTTCAAATGGTAAAAAATTGGCCGCAGTATACTCAAAAGCTGCCCTTGCAACATTAACATTCTCTTCAACTACAGCTTCTCCCTTACGCCCAAAATGCAACCTTAAAGCTTCTTCCAATACTTGAAAATCAAGTCCCAGCAGAGAAACTATAGAGCCCAAGGAGACTGTATTCTGGACCAGTCGGTTACGATTACCATCAGTGATTTCGACAACCGGGAGGGGACATAGGTGCGCACCTTGGTTAGCCTCTCCAGGTTTTATAGAGTCACTGTTGTAAATGACCCTCGAACCGGGACCCATAAGAGAAAGATGGCGGTTCATTGTATCCTGATTCAAGCAAACTATCAGGTCCAACTTGTCTCCGTGATTTTCGACGGGTTGATCACTGATCCGGACTGTCAGGAAAATATGCCCACCCCGGATGATGGATTGATAAGCGTTATAAGCGTTTAGATGAAGGCCTCTCCGGACAAAGGAACGCGCCAGGATATTACCCGGGGTTGCGATCCCCTGTCCTGCAGCACCTCCAATTGCAAAGGCAAAGTCGAATTTCTCAGAACTCATTTATTCTTTTCCTGTCTATCTATACTAATTCCCCAGGGTGAACTAGGGGATTGTGTTGAAATGGAGGAATTCGCATCCCCCAATTTGGTATCAAAGTTGGCTGTCTCGATCGCGACCGCAGTCTGTCAAACTTGCACCAGTCTCCACAAGAACTCTGATACTAATAGTTATTGGTCTTTTTGGCAATCACTGAAGCCTTCATTTTCTGTAGTCGTCTTCCGGAACAAGACTGGCAAGGCATATTATACCGGCCCTAAACCGCCCGGGTATGAGAGACCTAATTATACTCCCTTTTCAAGTCGGAATCGAGGTAAAACCGCCCCACTTTCCCCGAGGTGAAAATCGACTCCATATGTAGATTCTAGATTGGCCTTCGTTAGCACCTCAGAGCTGGGCCCCGAGACACTAACTTCACCCCGATCTAGAAGGATCATATCATCGCAAAACTGTCCGGCAAGACTCAGGTCGTGCAAAACGATTAGCACGGTGTGTCCACTAGCCGACCAGTCTTTGAGAATCTTCAAAATACTAAGTTGATGATATGGGTCAAGAGCTGCCACTGGTTCATCTGCCAACACAATCTCCGAATCACTCGCTAATACTCGGGCAAGTAGAGCCCGGGCTCGCTCTCCACCTGAGAGGGTGGTAATCGCACGGTCACGCATCGACTCAAGCCCTGTCTGCTGAAGGACACGGTCGATTATCTTGTAATCACCTGAAGACATTCGAGAGAAGGGATCCAGGAAAGATCGGCGTCCCAAAGCCACTAACGAATCGATCGTAATGGGCCAATGAATAGTTTGACTCTGAGCTAAATAGGCAAATTCATGACTCAGTTCATGAGAGCGGCGATCGGTTAGATCTACTCCTTTCCATAAAACACGCCCTTGTTCCAGAGCCTGCAATCTTAGCAATGCCCGCAGTAAGGTCGTTTTCCCCGCTCCATTGGGTCCTATTAGGCCAGTTAGGTGACCCTTCTTAATCTCACATGAGATGTCTTTCAAGATCGGAATACCTTTCATAGAGACGCAGAGTTTCTCCGCAGATAAAATACTCATCGCATCTCCCGTCGCATTTTGACCACAAGAAAAAGGAAAAAAGGAGAACCAATCAGGGCTGTCAGAACTCCTATTTTAAGCTCCCAATCGGTGGGAACCAACCGAACCCCAATGTCGGCTAGAGTGAGCAGGAGTGCACCTCCTAGAGCACTAGGTAAAATCAACCGAGCAGGATCATGACCGACAAAGGGACGAATCATATGGGGAACAATTAGACCTATAAATCCTATTGTCCCCGAAACCGCTACTCCCGCCCCTACAGTTAAGGCAGAACCTAATACGATCATCGCGCGCAAACGAAAGAGATTAATTCCCATCGTCGAGGCTGTTTCTTCACCAAGTGAAAGTCCTCGCAGTGCAGAGGCGTTACTTAGAAGACAGATCCAGCCAACCACCATAAAAGGCAAGGCCATCGCCACTTCTGTAAAGGATCTGTTGGAAAGCGAGCCTAATAACCACAGTACCATGTCACTCAAAGTAAAAGGGCTATGGGATAGATTCATGGCTAGGGAAGTCAGCGCTCCGGCCAACGAACTCAGGCCTATCCCCACCAGGATAAGAGTCATCACACTAGTGTCCTTACGTGCCAGGCCATAAAGGAGCGTTGTCGAGATCAGGGCTCCAACCATGGCAAACCCAGGAACAGCATAGGTTGAAACAGTAGTCGCCCCGTAATAGATAGCAATCACTGCACCCAAGCCTGCACTAGCACTAACTCCTATTACCCCCGGGTCAGCCAGTGGATTCCGCAGTAGGCCCTGCAGGGCTGCTCCTGCCATACCAAGAGAAGCCCCCACAAGGATACCTACTACTAGCCTCGGGAGCCGGATGGCTTGGACGATTAAAGCTATTCGATCCGAGTCAGGATCACGAAACAAACTCGATAAAGACTCCGCAAAAGAAATGGGAGCATAACCGACTGTGAGGCTGAAGGCCCCAAGAATTACTAAGGCAACGACCAATCCAAAGATGAAAAGAGAAGACTGGAGACGCTTCCGGATCATCTTAGCCTCCCCCTTTTACCCTAATCTTTTGAGCAGCCTCGTAGATAGATTCCACTGCATCCATAAAAAACCAAGCCGAACAGGCTAATTGAGCTGCAGGTAACATAACTGTGGGAGTCTTCTCCATCACCTCCCGCAGGAACTTGTGGCGAGCGACTGACCAGTGATTTACCCGCGCAGATCTTAGATCGAAAAAAGCAGCAATCACCAGATCGGGAGGATCTAGTGCAATTGCTTCCAAATTTAGCTCCCGCCAGCCTCTTTGCCCACCATCGGCAGCCATATTGATTACTCCCGCCGCAATCATCACCTCATGTACAAAAGTATCTGCCCCTGTGGTTAGTCCTCCTGGAGTCACGTATATGGCTCTCGGGAGCTCGGATTGAGGCTCAAGTGGAGCCCGAACCCGAGTAAGCCGATCCTTCAGTTCCTCGATAAGCTTTTGAGCCTTCTCTGACTCCCCCAAAGATTCCCCGATCGAGCCCAAATTGACTGCCGCGATTTCAAGATTAGCCCCGAACAAGACTTGAGCGATATTAGTCGAAAATCTTGCCAGATAGGCAGTTGCTCCAAAGCCACCTCCCCATTGCCGTACCACCAAATCAGGTCGAGAGAACAACACTTCTTCGCCTGACGGACGAATTTGAGCTAAACCGGATGACCTGCTTGCCAGGTAGGAGTACTCACTATCCGCAGAAGGAGAAACAGCTACGATGTTCTGCCTTTCAGCAAGCGCAAGCACATACTGATCAGCACAGTAGTCCAATGAAATAACGCGCTCTTGGGCATTCAAGGGAATCGTCAGTCCTCCCAGGGAGACTATCCCAAATTTCAATGCCGTCTCTATTAATCGGTACACGGAACCTCTTCGTCGGTCTTAAAAGTCTCCACTATAAGACAACATTTCTCTATCTTCCTTGTATAGAAATTTTCCGATCTAAGGAACCCCTTACTGGATTGCAAATCGTAACGCTACTCAAATTTTTTAAAAACCAGGCTCGGCCTGGCCAGGCCTTTTTCCACTGCTGCGATGGCGATGAGGTGATCTTGACTGAAAAGTCGACAATCGCCGCCTTTCTCAACTGTAACCTTGACAGGATTCCCATGGAGTATTTTTTTTGACTTTTCGGCATCCAGGTCAATACGAGGGAGCTGGGGCAAGAGCATATGTAAACTTGTAAAACCGGGCCCTGGAGGCAAAGTGAGGCCTTCCGGATTAACCGCATCTGACACCTTTAGAGATCCACTCCGAATACGCCTCAATTCCCACAAATGTGCCCCACACTTTAGAATCTGGCCTAGGTCATGAGCGAATGTCCTAACATAGGTCCCTGCTGAGCAGTGAATTTCTAACTTCAAAAATTTATGTGATCTTTCAATCAATTGGACAGAATAAATCTTAATTGTCCGAGGCTCCCTTGGCACAGTCTCCCCTCGCCTAGCCATTCTATAAAGTCTTTCTCCATTCACCCTTACAGCGGAAAACATTGGAGGTATTTGTTCGATCACTCCCGTAAGATTTTTAATAGAATCTTCGATTTCACTCTTGGAGAGATGAGGGACCGGGTTTTTAATCTTAACACTCCCCTCTACATCATAAGTCTCAGTGGTCTCACCTAACTTGATAGTGGCACGATAGAGTTTATCGGTCGCTTGAAAAAACCGCGCCAGACGAGTTGCCTGTCCAAGGAGAACCACTAAAAGCCCTGAAGCAAAAGGATCAAGGGTCCCCGCGTGACCGGCCCGACAATGATATTTCCTCCGCACCTGCTGGACAATGTCATGTGAAGTCGGACCGGGGGGCTTGTCAATCGCGACCAAGCCGCTCAATTGAAAGTCTTTCATCCGGCCAGCGCTTTTTGCAAAACTTCTGTTAGTTCCTGGATCGCATCAGGCATAGCTCGGTCGATTGTCAGACCCGCTGCATTTCTATGGCCACCTCCATTCCAGTTCCGTGCTATCTGAGCCACATCCAAGCCCTCACTTGAGCGAAGACTCACTCGAGTTGTCCTAGGCCCCTCTTCCCTGTAGAAAACAGCTACTTTGACTCCCTGAATCGCCAACACATGGTCGATCAGGCCCTCCGTCTGTTCTCTAGTGGCACCAGTTTCAGATAACATTTCCTCAGTCATTTGGATCCAGGCTACAGAGCCTTGTCGCTTTGTGCTCATTTCCAGAGTCGACAAAACAGTAGCCAACAAACGTACGCTCGACTCGGGTCGCTCACTATAGAGAGACCTGGCTATTACTGCGGGCTCTGCCCCCATTGAAACAAGTCTAGAAGCAACTTCAAATGTCTTCTCCGTTGTATTCGGAAAACGAAAACAACCAGTATCAGTGATTATGGCTACATAAAGATTCGTAGCGATCTCGGAAGTAATCTCTGCACCTAGAGATCCTATAAGTTTGAATACCATCTCAGCCACAGCAGCAGCAGAATCATCTACCCAATTGAGGTCTCCATAGAAATCCGTATTGGTATGATGATCAATGTTGATTATGTGGTCAGCCTTCAGAGATTCCAGGCCCGTCCGGGGGATGTTATTGCACTCCAGAATAATGGCACCTTCGATATCACCACTAACTCGCTTTCTCCTTTCAATGAGTTCCACTCCAGGGAGCCACAGAAAGTCATTCGGAATCCTATCGGCCTGCACAATCGACACGTTTTTCCCAATCTGCTTCAGAGCGAGACCCAGGGCGATAGATGAACCCAAAGAGTCGCCATCTGGCCGAGAGTGAGATGTCACGACAAACGAAGTATGTGTCTGAATAAAATCAGCTATACCAGTGAATTCTTTAACCATAGAATTCCTCGTCGAGATGAACAATCTCTAGATCAGATCTCACAAGATCTCCACCAACTGTCCTCTCCGCTTCTACTAACAGTTTTCTGCCGAGTTGCTCTAATATCATCTGATCCCCTCCAACTGATACAGCGCCAATCAATCCACGCTGCAACAACTCCTGGTAACCGATTTCAGCGACAGAAAAATTGAACCGGGCACGTAATCTATCTGTCAACTTGCGAACAATATTGCGCTTCTGCTTGCGAGAATGACAGTGAGGGATGTGCAGTTCTAGTCTACAGTAGATAATCGGCATGGAGCCTATCCTGGATTGCCAAAAACATCTGCCATCTACAAGGGAAGATTCAGCTTATTGATCTAAAGTTGTCCCGACACTTCTTTCTGACTGAAGACTTCAATGACATCTCCTGGCTTCACATCATTGAAATTACTAAGGGAGATCCCACATTCGTATCCCGTTTTCACCTCGGTGGCATCATCTTTGAAACGTCGTAACGATTCAATTTTACCCTCGTATATGACAACATGGTCACGCAGAAGTCGAGCGTCTGAGTTACGACGGATAGAGCCCTCCTGTACATAGCATCCGGCAATTACTCCGAACTTCGGGACCTTGAAAATATCGCGTACTTCTGCAGTACCATCTTGAACCTCAGTAAAGGTCGGTTCAAGTAAGCCCACCAAGGCCTTCTCTATTTCTTGAGTCAATTCGTAGATGACGGTATGTAGACGAAGGTCTACTCCTTCTTTCTCCGCCATAACTTTGGCATTTTGTTCGGGCCGGACGTTGAATCCCACCACAATACCTTTTGATGTGGCCGCCAATAGTACGTCACTTTCGGAAATGGCTCCCACACCACTGTGGACGGCTCGAATCTTAACTTTTTCGTTCCCCAGTTCTGAGATGCTGTCTACCAAAACTTCAGCAGATCCCTGAGTGTCAGCTTTAACCACCACAGCCAACTCCTTGATCTGACCTGCTTCCATTTGGGCATAAAGATCATCCAGGTTGACTTTGGAAAGTTGTACCCGCTCACGCTCCTTCTCCTGCTGCCTGCGTTGTTCAACAATCTGCTTGGCACGACCTGAGTTTTCCAGTACTTGAAACAAATCCCCGGCTAAAGGGACTCCATTTAGTCCGAGAATTTCAATCGCACTACTCGGACCAGCTTCTCCTATAGACTGCCCATTATCATCGAACATAGCCCGGATTTTCCCCATCGACATTCCAGCGATGAAGGGATCTCCGACTCTCAGGGTGCCATTCTGTACTAGCAAGCTAGCCACAGCTCCACGACCTTTATCTAAACGTGCTTCCAAAACTACACCAGAAGCAGACCGATTAGGATTAGCGTTTAGTTCGCGCATTTCAGATGAGAGCAGAATCATCTCCAACAGGGTATCCAGATTTGTCCCTTGAATAGCTGAAACCTCTACCATAACTGCGTCACCACCCCAATCCTCAGCTATGAGCTGGTGTTCTGCCAGTTGCTGCTTGGCCCTTTGCGGATCGGAGTCGGATTTGTCGACCTTATTAATCGCCACGACAATTGGAACATCAGCTTCTCGCGCATGATCTATTGCTTCTTTGGTTTGAGGCATCACACCATCATCGGCAGCTACTACGAGAACAACAATGTCGGTAACCTCAGCACCTCTGGCTCTCATCCTTGTAAAAGCCGCATGCCCAGGAGTATCAATGAAAACAATTTTTTGCCCACCAGATTCGACGTGATACGCACCGATATGCTGCGTAATCCCACCAGCTTCTCCCGCTGCTACCCGAGTTTTGCGGATCGCATCTAGTAACGACGTTTTCCCATGGTCTACATGCCCCATGACAGTGACAATGGGTGCCCGTGGTTGCAGATCTTCTGGCTTCTCTTCGTGCAATTGCTCTTCGACTATTGATTCTTCAAAAGACACAAAGTTGGGAATGAAATTCAGAGCTAGACAAACTTCTTCGACGACCTTTTTGTCCAGTGTCAAATTGATGTTTGCCGCCATCACACCTCTGCTAATCAGTTGACTGAGTATGTCTTTGCTCTTAACACCCATTCTCTCACTCAACTCGCGTACCGTAACGTTTTCTGGCAACGTTATTTCGACCGGTGTTTGTTCCTCAGTGGCTTCGACAGATGCGACTGCAGAAGTAGCACCTGAATCCTCAGTATCGAGAACATCGATGGCCTCGTCTGACTCAACAGGTATAGGCTCTGGGCTCTCGATAATATCAAGCTCTCTGGGAGGACCCGTGAGAGTTGCCTTAACTAGTGTATCCAGTTTTGATTCTTGCTCTTTAGTCTCCTCACGAGCAGCCTTCTGGGCAGCCTGTATCGCTTCAACCTCAGCTTTAAGAGCCCCTAATTGTTCTGGACTTGGTGCTTCCGCCCCTCCGAGAGCTTCCTTTATTTCATCTGAAGCCAGAGCTTTCTCAAGGATCTCAGCAGTCACACTGGCTTCTACTTTCTCTATTATTGGCTCGTCGTCTATAGAGACCTCTGTTAGGTCAACCGGTAAAGAAGTCTCCCGATCGGTCAAGCCCCTATAGTAGGCTTTCCCCTTTCTAGGTTTCAGCGACCCAGTGTCCCCAACAAGAATCGAAGTGGCGGCATCTTCAACACTCATAACTGAACTCTTACGCGGTTTAGCCTTACCCATCTGCCTGATCGTTTTTTTCCTGGCTTTCCGAGGTTTTGAAGGTGCTTTTTTGCTCTTCTTCTCCTTGGCTTTCTTAGCCCGCATTTCCTCTTCTTGCTGATGCTCGACCTGAAGCTGCAGGCGGCGGCGAATCCGATTGGCTATATCCTGGTCTACCGTGGTATCTGGAGAGGCAACCCACACTCCGATTTTCTTCAACTCGGAGATCACATATGTATCTAGGAGGTCAAATTCAGAGGAGAGGTCTCTAACCTTGATAGGCACCACAACATCTATTTTGACCTCTTCCGCATCTACCATTTCTTCTGTTCCGCTCACTTTTAATCCGCCTCTTGCTTTGTTGGAGTCTCGCCAAGTTCGCCAGTTGAATCGGCAGGAAGCTCTTCGGCAACGCTCAACTCAGACTCTGTAGACTTTACATCTGCCTGGGATAAGTAAGCTTCCTCCACGACTGTGCGAAGCTTCTCAATCGTTTTTAACCCGAGACCTGGAATTTCCTCCAGCTCCTCCATAGAGGTGGCGAGCAATTTTTCCGCCGTTCCAACACCAACCTCGATCAACCGCTCCTTTGTTTTCTCACCAATGCCATCAATGTCTTCAATCAAAAGACCCGTTTCCAACTCTGATAATTGCTCCATCTGAAGAAGAATCTCGAGTTTCTTATCCTCTTCACTTTTAATGTTAATCTCCCAGCCCAAAAGCTTAGAGGCCAGTCGAACATTTTGACCTTTCTTGCCAATTGCGAGAGACAGTTGGTCTTCAGGTACAACAACCTCGATGACCTGGGCAACGGGATCCGTGATTAAAACCTTAGAAAGCTTGGCCGGGTTTAGAGCATTATTCGTGTATTCGACAATGTCATCCGAATACTGAATGATATCGATTTTCTCCCCTTTGAGATCCCTGATCACCGCATTTATACGACTGCCTTTCATACCCACGCAGGCCCCTACAGGATCCACCATGTTATCGGTACTGGAAACAGCCACCTTGGCTCGCTCTCCACCTTCCCGTACAACGTTTTTAATCACTACGGTTCCGTCGTAGACCTCTGGAATTTCTGACTCAAACAGACGAATCAGTAAACTAGGGTCAGCTCTCGAAACGACGAGTTGAGGTCCTTTGGAGAGCCTGTGCACCTTTATGATGACTGCGCGAACACGATCTCCCTGTTTATATGTCTCCTCACGAGATTGTTCCGGAAGCGGTAGGATAGCCTCAGTTCTTCCTATATCCAGTATCAGGTCTCTGCCCTCCAAACGTCTTACTATCCCGTTTACAATCTGTCCAACCTGGCCAGAGAATTCCTCAAATACAATTTCACGCTCCGCCTCCCGGACCTTCTGTGTGATGACCTGTTTAGCAGTCTGGGCGGCTATTCGTCCTAGTTCCAGAGTTGGCTTCGGTAGTTCGATATACTCCCCAACCTGAAAAGTGTCATCTACATCTAGTGCCTCGGCAAGAGACATCTCGGTAGCATCATCCTCAACCGTCTCAACAATCCTCTTAACCGCAAATACCTCAATCAATCCTGTCTGGGGATCGAATCTCCCCTGCAGGTCTTCCTCGGTTTTAAAAAATCGTCGTGCGGCTGCAGCCATTGCATCCTCCAAGGCTTCTTGGATTAGCTGCGGCTCAATACCCTTCTCCCGACCGATTTGTTCGATTGTCTGGCTTAATGCATTCGCCATTGTTCAGTCTTCTTCCTCAATCAATTTGTACGTCAAAACTGGTAGACCAGATTAGCTCTGGCAACCAGGTCAATAGGGATACGGTATGTTTGATTGTCACACTCTATTTCAACGACCTTTTCAGCTATCCCCTGTAACATGCCACAGAAATTGTGCCGTTCGTCTACTTTCTGAGAGGTCCTAATTTTTATTTCCTGGCCCGCAAATCTCTCATAATCGCTAGCCTTGCACAGCGGTCTCTCAAGCCCCGGCGAGGAGACTTCCAAGGTATAGTGGTGTGGAATTAAATCTTCTACATCAAGCAAAGTACTCACCTTTCTGCTTACACGCTGACAATCTGAGATGCCAACCCCACCATCCTTATCGATATAAATCCTCAATACTGAAGAACTTCCCCGGTCTAAAAACTGCACGCATACTAGCTCGTACCCATCGACCTCCACGGGGCTCTCAAGCAACCGTTGCAAGCTTTCTTCAACGTTTTCATTAGCCATAAAACAAAAAAGTGGGCCTAGGCCCACTGATCTCATACACCAGCTTAGACTTCAGTATATTGCAGAAAGAGGGTTTATTTCAAGATTTCAACAGGCCCAAATAGCCTTAGAACCGGCTCTATTTCCTGTGCTGGGCCGGCACTGACAAGAAGTAGGCTTTCAGCGGGGAGAAACTCTCGGGCCACACTACTCATATGCCGAGGGTGTACCCGGTCCAGTCTGAGCCCATAATGCATTATGTGGCTGAGCCCCATACCGTAAAGGTTGGCACCTAAAATTCTAGCTACTCTTCCTTGTGGCAAACCAAAAGGCTGTCGGAACTGGAGAAATGCCAATTCTTTTGCTTCCTTGTAAAGATCCAGGTCAATCTGATCGTTCCTCAACCGGTCTAAAGATTGTTCAACTTTCCTTATGTAATCACCTAACTCTCGATTGGGAACTTGGAGATTAACCTGAAAAAGGCCGGGCATCTTCATGGCTTCAAACCCTGCAGATCCTCTAATTTGGGCAGAATTCTCAACCTCTTGTGCCCAGTCGGTCATGCTGAGAGTTAAGTATTGCTCTAAAACCTCGAGTGAATAGCACTCTCGGTCACCTATGGCCGCAGCGGTGACCCCAAATCGTAGGACTGTCTCAGTTCCTGGCGTATCTATGAGAATGACTCGGCGTCCTGCAGAGGGGCGAGCCCGACGAAAAGTGAAGGGCATACTATCTGACCGAACCCACCCACCCCAGGGCCGTCCCATCCCTAGGAATAATCGATTGTCGGCGTCAGTATAGGCTACCGCCAATTGCGCGTTATTGGGCATGAGAAGTCTACTGTACTGAATTTTTATGTCGGTCAGAGTGATTCTTTCAAGCGTCTCGGGGTTTCCTTCTATCGACCGACCATAGGGATTACCTAGGAAAACTTCTCTGCGAAGGATTTCTTGTGTGACACGATTGGTGTTATCGGTTCCATTCAGAAACTCAGCTACACGTTTTTTCTCCTGCGCTAGCACCTCTAAACTGAGTTTCGGGCGCACAATTCTTTCTGCTAGAGCTGTAAGAGCATCCGTAAGACGTGCTGTTTCAGCATAGCCCGTGAAAAAAATAGCATCCCACTCCACTCTGGCTTCTATATGGGCACCCATTTCATCAAGATCCCTATCAAGTAAAGCTGCATTCCTACGAGTCGTATCACCCCGCAGAAGCATCTGGGCCATAAGGTTCGTCGTGCCCCATTTCCCTGAAGGATCAAATGCGGCCCCATTTTTAATCATTAGACCGAAATGGACCGTTCCTGGGTCTCCAGGAGGTAGAAAAAAGACTTCCATGCCGTTCAGAAGAGCCTTTTTGCGAACATCCGAAGGCTTCAGCTGAGCGTAGACTGTATTTAGATGGGCAAGGAGCACCAACAACGGCATCATTATCGAGAGTCGGTTGGTTAAAATCTGGAAAGTATTTATCATCGTGCAAGTGATCCTATGATCATTTTGCATTCTATCAAAATCTCTTGTTTACTAGGCTGAGGCAAGATGACGTTGCAAGGTCTTTGTTCTTCGTTCCTGCAACGGTAAACACTAACACGTTCTCCGAACAACTAAGAAAATAGTCCGATATCATGTTTGAGGCAACTGGACCAAAATTCTCAGGGTTTCATCTCAAAGTAGTTTTAATTACCGGTTGCCTTTTGGGTTTGAGTCTCGGCGTAGTTATCTACCTTAATCAAAACACCCAGGAAAACCACACACCACTCAGAGGAATCGCACGTGCGCAGGATAATGATTTTTTGCGCTACTCACCTCTTATTCCAATAGAGAGCAACATCAAAATGGGTAAGAGCTTCAGCGGCAATCGTACCGTCATCTTTGCCGGGGCCGTGACCAATAACAGTGAAAGAGCACTGGATGTCATAGAGGTCAAACTTACTCTCTTCAATGCACACGAACCAGTTTTTGGAACGATACGGACTCCAATTCGGCCAGGACGTTACACCCCTCCAATTGACCCGGGAGAAACAAGAGGTTTCACCCTTTACCTAGAAAAATTTCCCCGCACCTGGTTGGCTAGTAGGGCCGAAATAACCTTGAACGGATTACGCCTGGCTACGGTAGAGTAGCCGAGAACCAAATTGATTCAGCCCTAAATCACAGATACCCGCTTCCTGCTAGAATTTATTTATTGAAAGCCGACTGTTACGGAATCCCCTATCTCTATATCGGTGAGTGGGGCTGTATTGAAAATACGACTCCATACCTCAGGCCTCTCCATACAAGCATAAATACCAAGGTCAGAGGATCCATACTGGCGAATCCAACCAAACACTCGTTCGTACATGATTCGTCGGATCGATTTCGTATAACGCAGCTTCCCATCAGGGCAGGGCACCAACTCACCAGTGGGCAAAGTACTTCCCGGAAAGCGGCGAAGAATTGTTTTGCGGAGATCAGATGTCATTCTCAAGGCCCCGACCGAAACCCAAGCTAGAGAAGAAGGAGAAAAGCAACCAAAAACTTCTCGGATAAGCTCCTCATAGTCTTGTTCCCAATCCGAGTAATACACGATCGGATCAAAGTGAAATCCTACTCGGTAACCGTCTTCTACGCACCTCTGAGCGGCTAGCAGCCTTTCGTCTATGGTTGCTGTTTTGTGTTCTTCTCGGGACTGAATATGGCGAGTATTCATGGACCAGCTCACGACCGTTCTTCCTTCGTGGGGAAGTCCCAGAAGATGCTCAACACAATTGGATTTCGTCTTGAATTCTAAGACGGCATTACTCTGTTGTGCAAAAAACTCTACAAGAGGGCGACTACTTTCAGTCAGGGGATCAAGTGCCAGACTATCCGCAAGTTCTCCAGTGCCAATCCTGTAGAAATTTTGTTTCTTTTCTCGCAGTACGCCTGACAACTCCTCCAAAAGATCATCGATGTTTGCGTATACAACCATCAAGGGAAAATTGAGATGAGTCTGTAGATAACAATAACTGCATTCCATATGGCAGTTACTAGCCAGATTGACCACGAAATAATTGCAACAAACGTTCCGACGCCCTCCTTGCACCTGACTAGCCGGGCACGGCTTGAAAAAGGTGCCTTGGTGTTTAGCTATTAGGAGGGACCGCTTACCTGTGGGGATAGGCAGTTCTCGCCTCCGTGGAGATCTGCGGAGGTCTCGAGAATCTCGGACATGAAAAACTTCGACCTCTGGAAGTTTATCCAAAACCGTCTGTGTTAATTGACAATCACGTACTGCCTCTTCAATAAAAATCTGATCAGGTCGATAAAGAATCATTTGTATAAAACCACTTACCAGAGTAGCTCAGTCAGAGCAACTCGAAAATACTTCTTAGACCTGGCTGGCGCGAGACTCGCAGTAGTTCACGGGCAATTTCCTCAAGCTGGGCGGCTCCGGTCATTGAAAAACGCACATCTATTTCCCCTCCCTCAAAGAAGTCGGGTGGATAGAAATTTACTCCACTGGGGATATTTAACCCCGCAACTTCACGCTGGTAAGTTCTCCTCATTGCCTCGAGCTCAGGACGATTTAGTTTCTGCAACCTTGTCAAAATCTCCTCAACTAACAAGCCTGGATTCGATTTCTTGCTCTCAACCAAACCTGCACAGCCACTAGATTCCCACAGTTTTTCCAAATCAAATTTATGTCCCGATTCCCTTGATAACCTTTCTCTCAAATCATCCAAAACTTTCAGCAATTCTCTCTGCTGGCTACGGGTAGTTCGGAAATATTCTAAAACCTGCATGTAAATAGCTCTCTCGTTTGACGACCACCGTGCAAGTGCCAAGGCTGTATTGATCGAGATCAAATCCAGTCGATCTCTTAATTCCGCCGACAATTTTGATATTGCGAGATAGCGGGAACAATGGAATCGATCTGGTCTTATACCAAGCAATTCCAGATAATCCCGAACAAGTTCTTCCTGACTGACTCCGAAATTCTCGCAGAGCTTAGCTAGTACTGTAGCTTTTTCAAAATCGGACAGAGGTTCACCGCACACATTCTCTGCCATAGCCATCTCGAACAACTCTCGAGATTCTACATTCCCAATAACTCTCGCGGGAATTGTCCTGATCGCCAGGTCTCTCGCAACCCGGTAACGACGAAAACCGCAAATAATACGATATAGGCCTTCTCCGGTTGTCTGCAAAGTCAAGGGTACAAGTACTCCATAGCGACGGATCGACTTCAAAAGAATGGGAGATGAAGAGGAATTAGACCGCATGGCAAAAGTCCGGTCTTCGTACTGAATTTTTTTAGTTTCTACTGGCTGAAATATTAAATCTGGCTCGTTCATGAGGGGTTTCTATATCCTCCGTTCAGAATGTCTTGTAGAGATATCCTCAGAGAGCACTGGAAAGAATCCTCGTGAAAAACTATAATTCGGCTCTTATCTGTGCTTGACTTTTTGAGGCAGGCCCTGTTCAGTACGTCAAAAGGTTTTTTCTGAGTTCGCATAAACACCCGACTATATGAGAAATAAGTGAGGAGGTCCTGAGGAGACATGAAGTTTTGTAATTTAGGCCCTAAGTTTGGCCTAGTCATTGTCGCTGTCATAGTTTCGGCACAACTTATCGCTCAAAATATCGATTATACCCGTGAGCAATATGATGCTTACCAGAAATGTTCCGTAGTAGCGGACCCATCAGCCAAGCAGGCTTGCATGCTAGCTTTTATCAAGGCTAATCCCAAGCTTTCCTTGATCCAGTACGCTATTGGGGAGTACGGCAAGGCGTTGCAGGAACAGATCAAAAATGGAGAACATGCGAAAGTACTAGAGGCGGGACCAGTCTTACTGAAGCTACGACCTAACGATCCTAATATCAACCTCATTACACAGTTATGTTACTCCGCTTATTCTGCTGGACAGTTCGCCGTCGCAGCTCCGTATTGCGAAAAAACTTACGCCAGCAATCCTGCACCCGGCTTGATAATTATTTTGGCCAATTCCTACCAAAAAATGGGAGAGAAGTCGAAATATCGAGATTGGGGAACTAAGGCGATAGACACATTAGAACCTGCCCAAACACTCCAATATGTAATTGATTTTCGCTCTCAGGCCGCTCGAGCTGAAAAATGGAGACAAGCGGCAAACTATTCCAGGAAAGCCATCTCCACCTTGTCCAAGATGAGTAAGAGTGAAAACGTCTCTGCAGCTGACTGGAGAACATTTGTGTCAAGGGAGAGATCAATTTCTTATCTCCTACTGGGTCGCAACGAATACGAAAGTCAGAACTGGGCCAGGTCGGCAGTCAATTACCAGAGAGTGATTGACAATACACGAGACAGAAACATGCGCGGAGAAGCCTACTACTACATTGGCATGTGTAATTGGAAAGAAAACCGACTAACCCCGGCCATGGAGGCCTTTGCTCGGGGAGCGAATCAGAAGGGCTCTCCACATGCCGGCGCTAGCAACGGTTATCTTGTCCGACTGTATAAGTCGACCCATAATGACTCGGAAGCTGGCCTTGGAGAATTCCGAGCTCGGGCAAACGCCAGGTAAGAAAGACTGTCCAGTGGGTCAAGCCCGGGGAATAACCAGCAGCCGCATGCCCCAAAACTCGACCTAGTAACTCCTGCACAGTATCTGCTAACTCGACCTTAGTATGACTATAAGCTCGAATTCTGGGCCGATTTTTGTGTTCCTGAATCCGGGGTGAATTGGAAGCCCAGGAACAACTGATCACTGTAGGCTCCCCCCAGGATGCCATGGTAGCCTAGGGTCAGTGAAAAGAAAGAATCGAGGAGCTTCTAGCCCAACACTTAACGACCTCAATGACAAACAGAAGGAAGCTGTTTATCATCATCAAGGACCACTGCTCATAATTGCGGGAGCAGGTAGTGGCAAAACCCGAACCATCACCCACAAAATCGGCCATCTTATAGATCAGCTTGGTGTTTCGCCCGAAAACATTCTCGCCGTAACCTTTACTAACAAAGCAGCAGAAGAGATGCGGGATCGGGTTGCTCTACTCACAGGGAATACCACGACTACACCTCTGATCTCAACCTTTCACTCCCTCGCTGCACGCCTCCTGCGCCGACATGCCCAACTGATAGGCTACGAGAACGATTTCGCCATCTGCGATTCACTCGATCAGCGACGAGTTTACCGGTCCGTATATCAAGAACTGGGCGTAGCCTCAGAAGGTCTCTCCATCCGGATGGCCCAATCTATTGTGAGCCGTGCCAAAAATTCTGGGCGCTCTCTCGAAAACCTGCCCTATGGCGACTTAAACTCATCTAATCAATCATCCCTACTTGAGATCTATAAAACCTACCAAAAGCACCTGAAACGGGCTAATGCTATGGATTTTGACGACTTGATTCTGAATGGAGTAAAGCTTTTAGAAAACCCTAAAATAAGCAAGCAATACGGAGCCCTATTTCGCTACGTTCTTGTTGATGAATATCAAGACACTAACACTCCTCAACACGATTTACTGACCTCTCTCACACGACACCATAATAACGTCACTGCGGTGGGTGACGAGGATCAGTCTATTTATGCCTTCAGAGGTGCGAATGTAGCAAACATCTTGAGATTCGAGCAAGACTTCCCCGGGGCTCGCATTATCCACCTCGAACAGAACTACCGTTCTTCCCAGATCATACTGGATGCTGCCTCTGCACTCATTTCAAATAATACGCGACGACGTGAAAAGACTCTGTGGACGGAACATCCAGAGGGACCACCTATTTCTCTTTTCGTAGCAGGAGATGCAAACACAGAAGCCCTTTACGTCTCCTACAAAATTTACAGCTACCTGCGTGAAAATAAAAACAAAACAGTAGGCGTATTGTACAGAACCAACTTTCAATCTCGCCATTTCGAAGAAGAATTCCGGAGACTGAATATCCCCTACAAGATGGTAGGTGGCGAGAGCTTTTACAATCGCAAAGAAGTGAAAGATGCCCTGGCCTACCTGCGGGTAGTCAATAATCCGCACGATACAGTTGCTCTACTAAGAATTATTAATGAACCCCCTCGCAGAATAGGTAAAACTACCGTTGCAAGACTTGAGAAATTTGCCCGTGATCAAAATCTCAGTTTTTGGGGAGCCATTAATCAAAGTCTCGAAACCGGAAGACTGCCGAAGGCCTCTTTCCGAGCCCTCACAGCATTCAGAGATCTCATCCATGATTCCCAATCAGCACTCCAGGAGCCTCTCCATCTTTGTCTGTCAGCAATTTTGGATACGGTTGGCTATAGGACACATTTACAAGCCCTTGAAAGTGATGAAGCTAAAGGGCGCCTCCTGAACCTGGATGAGTTAATAACAGTAGCCAGAGAATCATACCAGCGAAATGATGACATCCGCTCTTTTCTAGACAATGCCGCCCTCTATTCTGAGACCGATCAATTTGATGCTTCCGCCCCGGTTACTATGATGACCTTACACAATGCTAAGGGACTGGAGTTCGAGGTTGTCTTCTTGGTCGGATGTGAGGAGGGCCTTTTTCCTCACAATCGAAGTTCAACGGACGAAGAACTCGAAGAAGAACGGCGCCTTTGTTATGTAGGCATCACTCGAGCACGGAAAAAACTCTATTTCAGTTACTCACAAAGCCGGCGTCAATATGGACAAGGATCCAGTTCTTTTAACCTTCCGAGTCGATTTCTCAATGAGATCCCTCAAAAATGTCTATTGATGGAATCAGCGGCGGGTTTTGGCAGGGCACATTCTTCCTCTTCAGCTACTTACACACCTACAACTTCCAAGCAAGGAACTACATTCGCGGGACCTACTTATAACTCTAAAGCTGAAGTTCAGGGCTTCCTCAATGAGCTCGGTAATACTAAAAAATCGCCCAAACATAGACTTGCCTCGGGAGCACTAGTCCAACATCGCAAGTTTGGCCGCGGAAAAGTATTGCAAGTTGAAGATCTAGGAGATGATTTAAAGGTTACGGTCCGTTTCCCTGGTATTGGAATCAAAAAGATGTTCCAGCGTTTCGCGCACTTGAAAATCGTCTAGTACATATTCCTGAATGTGGAGGTTCTATTCTGTACCGAGCAAGCCGAGAACACTGGCATCTCGATCCGATAGCCAACCACCGTCTGATCTTTCCTTGACGCTACCGTCTCGTTTCCAAGAGCGTTCACACTTCGGGAGGCCTCTTATATCAATCACCTCCAGCCGCATCTCATCCCCTACCTGCAGATGAACCTGACTTACGCCACAGAGATCTGCCAACTCCTCTAAAAATGGAGATAAGGTCTTCATTCGTTCCTCAGATACCGTCGCACTAATTGATGTATCCAAGGGGTTTTTAAGGTCTTTACCTTGAGACGCTTTAGCTTCCTCCAATCTTTTCATGGCCTCATTACGAAACAACATCACCTCTTCCCATTCCGGTGCAGCCTGATATTCGAACTCTTTCGGAGCTTCTAACAAATGTACAGAGCCCTCAGATTCCTCACCTTTATTAACCAGGACAAGCCATGCTTCTTCAGCAGTATGTACAAGGATTGGCGCCACCAACCTTATTAGCACATCCGCTGTCCGATTCATGACGGTCTGGGCACGGCGGCGGCGGCGGCTGTCTGGTGCATCACAGTAAAGACGGTCCTTAACGGAGGCTAGGTAAACTGCACTCAGTGTATGGTTGCAGAAGTTGAAAATGGTTTCTGAAGCGGTTTTGAAATCAAAAACAGCATAGGAATGCTTCACACGCTTAACAAACTCGGCCAGTTCCTGCATTACCCAGGCATCTACTGAGAAAAGGTCTTCATCGGTTAACTCAACACTCACTTGATCACTATCAAAGTCGTTTAAGTTGCCCAGTAAAAAGCGTATTGTGTTTCGAATTTTGCGGTATTCTTCACTCGCTACCCGGAAAAACTCCCAATCGACCTTAACGTCGTTAGCATAGTTGAGTGAACTCACCCACCAACGACACACATCGGCACCATACTGCTTTAGGATGTCTTTGACCTGGATAGCATTCCCCGAGGATTTACTCATCTTGTGGCCCTGAGCATCTACCATGAATCCGTGGGTCAACACGGTCCGGAATGGGTTAACCCCAGTCACTCCCAAAGCCGGCAGCATGGAGAGCTGGAACCACCCGCGGTGCTGGTCAGAACCCTCGAGATAAAGGTCCGCCGGATATCCCAAGTCATTTGCCTTTAGGACAGCGTTCCAAGAAGAGCCCGATTCGAACCAGACATCAAAGATATCTCCACCGGTCACTAACTGGGAGATCATAGGCCCACTTTTTGTGTCCTTGAGCCATTTAGGAGCATCTGGATCTTCCTCTACCTGATAGTGGCTTAACAGTTCATCCGGCGAAGAAAGAAACCAACTATCCGAACCGTATCGAGCAAACCATTTGGAAACTGCTCGGATCGATGCGGGTGTTAGCAACAGATCTCCATCAGGGCTCAAAAAAGCCGGAATTGGAAGACCCCAGGCTCGCTGCCGACTGATACACCAGTCAGGTCGGGCTTCTAGCATTCCAACAAGTCGATTCCTTCCCCAATCCGGAACGAATAGGATATCTTCCTTGGCAGCCTCTAGGGCACGGTTGCGAAGGGTTTCGGATCTACCCCCATAAGGTCTATCCACCGCCACGAACCACTGGTCAGTGGCCCTAAAAATCGTCGGGGTTTTGCTGCGCCAATCATGAGGATAGCTATGGAGAAATTCCTCTTGGAAAAAAAGGACCCCATCTTCAGAAAGCTTGTCAATGATTATAGAATTAGCATCCCATACTGTTTTCCCCTGTATCCACCTCGGTACTGTCTTATCAAATGTTCCATCTCCAAGAACTGGGCAGTCGATTGGCAAGCCCTCTTTAATGCCAGTGTTATAGTCATCAGCTCCGTGTCCTGGAGCAGTATGTACAAGCCCAGTACCTTCATTCAGCGTTACATAATCAGCCATCACTACACGGCCGGTTCTTTTCATGAAAGGATGCTGATACGCAATACCGGCCTCCACTAGCTCATGTCCTAGACATCCCCCTTGGATCTCCACTCCCTGTACTCTGTCTTTGAAAATCACATCTACCAGCTGTCTTGCAACTATAGCCAGATGATTGGACCTTTCCTGCCCATAACGCACCAGCACATATTCTGCAGCTGGAGCTACCGCAACGGCTTGATTAGCAGGCAATGTCCAAGGAGTAGTGGTCCAGATCATGAGAGATACAAGGCCCTCTCGATGACTGAGCCCAGCGGGCAAGCGCTCAGGGTTTTCTATAAGAAAATCAACAAAGATGCTACGATCCTTACGGTCCTGATACTCGAGTTCTGCGTCAGCTAAAGCAGTTTGATTCTCAATCGACCAGTGGACTGGTTTCAGGTCACGATAGACAAGGCCTTTCTCGGTTAACCGAGCAAACACTTCAAGTACATCAGCTTCGTACTCCGAGTCCATGGTCAAATATGGACTGTCATACCTGGCTGTCGTTCCTAGTCTCTGCAGCTGATCTGATTGCATTTTCACATACTTCTCCGCGTAGTTCTTGCAGCGTCGTCGTATGTCTACTGTTTCCAAATCCTTGGCACGAGGCCCGAGCAACTTTAGTACTTTGTGTTCGATCGGGAGACCATGACAATCCCAACCCGGAACAAAATCGACCGTATATCCAGCCATCATTTTCGAGCGTACAACCAGATCTTTAAGTGTTTTGTTCAGGAGATGCCCTATATGAATCGGTCCGTTGGCATAAGGAGGGCCATCGTGGAACGTAAATGCACCAAAAGGTCTATCCAGATTCTGCATACGTTCATAAAGCCCCATTTCGAGCCATCTACTCTGAAGGCGAGGCTCCATCTGCAGGAGGTTGCCTTTCATAGAGAAAGCCGTCTTGGGAAGCTGTAAAGTAGATCTATAGTCGTTCTTAACCGCCATTACAATCAGAGCCTTATCAGTTTCCAGGTGTCCCCTGGTAATTCACATTTTAATCCTTCTCGGTCCCGGAATTATATCCTCGAAACCTAATACGAAAAGACAGTGTAGCTCAACTCCTCACTGGGTAATACAATTTACCCTTGGTATCGGTATAGAGGAAATACTTTACTTTTCGGGACAATTGCGAAGGATACTACCGTATGACAATTTTTAAAAAGATCATTGAGGGCGAGATACCTGCAGATGTGGTTTTCGAGGATGAGCATTGCCTTGCATTCCGAGACGTGAATCCTCAAGCACCAATACACATATTGATGATCCCTAAAAAGGAGATCAAAAGCTTGGCTGACGTAACAACAGCAGACCAAGAACTTCTCGGTCATCTACTCACCAAATGCGCTCAAGTTGCTCGTCAATTAGATCTGGATTCACAAGGTTACCGAGTTATCACCAACACAGGACGAGACGGAGGGCAATCGGTAGAACATCTTCACTTTCACATTTTAGGGGGCAGACCCCTATCCTGGCCTCCAGGTTAAAGATGTAAAATGCAGGAAACTCCTGAAAGGATTACGCATCCTATTGTTTAGTGGATTGAAAGATGGTGTACTTCGGTGAAGTTCTATAATCGGTTTTTCTTTAAGACTTAAGGCATTTGCACATCTGAGAGTAGCCTCTGATATTGGAGTGTTATGAAGTCAGAACAACAGCAGCATGATTACGACTTTGCTGAGATGGAGCCACGTTGGCAAAAATATTGGCAAAGAAATCAAACCTTCAAGGCTGTCTTTGATCCTTCAAAGCCCAAGTTCTACTGCCTAGACATGTTCCCCTATCCTTCAGGTCAGGGGCTGCACGTTGGACACCCTGAGGGATACACTGCGACTGACATTGTGTCCCGATATAAACGCATGAACGGTTTCAACGTTCTACATCCGATGGGCTGGGATGCTTTTGGCCTTCCAGCAGAGCAGTACGCCATCAAGACTGGTACACATCCCAAAGAAACGACCGCCGTAAACGTGGCCCGATTTCGCAAGCAGCTGCAAATGATTGGATTTTCCTATGATTGGGATCGAGAAATAAACACCACCGATGAAAAATACTACAAGTGGACACAATGGATTTTCCTAAAGCTTTACGAAAGAGGCCTTGCATACCAATCTCATGAGCCGGTCAATTGGTGCCCTGCACTGGGGACCGTTTTAGCAAACGAGGAAGTCATCGACGGAAAATCGGAGCGAGGAGGTCACCCGGTAATAAAGAAACCAATGCGACAGTGGGTCCTTCGAATTACAGAATATGCTGACCGATTACTCGAGGACTTGGAGGATCTGGACTGGCCGGAAAGCCTAAAAGAAATGCAGCGCAATTGGATCGGAAAAAAATCCGGGGCTTATGTCAATTTCACCTTAGAAGATCCCGCTGACCAGTCATTCAGGGTATTTACCACACGGCCAGACACTCTTTTCGGAGCCACCTTCTGTGTTTTTGCACCAGAACACCCACTTGTCTCTTTAGTGACAACTAAAGCCCAAAAACAGGCGGTTGCGGAATATATCGAGCAAACACTAAAAAAGTCGGATATGGAACGTTCGGCTTTAGTTAAGGACAAAACAGGCGTAGCTACGGGTGGTTATGCAATCAATCCCGTCAATGGCGAAAAATTGCCTATTTTTATAGCTGACTACGTTTTAATGCACTACGGACAAGGCGCCATCATGGCAGTTCCGGGCCATGATGAGCGTGATCATGCGTTCGCCTTAAAGCATGAGCTCCCTATCAAAAGAGTTCTGCAAGGAGGAGACGAAACCGACATAACTCAAAAGGCTCATGCCGGAGATGGTGTTCTGGTCGATTCAGGTTTCCTAGACGGCCTAGAAAGGACTGAAGCTATCGACCGAATGATGAAATGGCTGCATGAAACGGGTGTTGGAGAGGAAGCTATTTCTTACAAGCTGAGGGACTGGCTTTTTTCCAGACAACGTTACTGGGGAGAGCCCTTCCCACTGGCTCATAGTGAGGAAGGAGAACTGATAGGAATAGATGAGTCTGACTTACCCGTCGTACTTCCTGAAATTGATGACTTCCAGCCTTCTGGCAGCGGCGAATCTCCCTTGGCTAAAGCCACCGATTGGCTAACATTTGAGATCGATGGAGTTCGTTACCAGCGAGAAACAAACACCATGCCCCAATGGGCAGGGTCCTGTTGGTACTACTTACGCTTTATAGACCCGGACAACATGATTGAGCCTTGGAATCCAGAAAAGGAAGCCTATTGGATGCCAGTCGACCTTTACATCGGAGGAGTAGAACATGCGGTATTACATCTTCTGTACGCACGATTCTGGCACAAAGTTCTTTATGACTTAGGATACGTTTCAACCAAGGAACCTTTCACCAAACTCGTTAATCAAGGCATGATACTTGGGGAGAATGGTGAGAAAATGGCTAAAAGCAGAGGTAATGTTGTCAATCCCGATGAGATAATTCAGAAGTGGGGCGCCGATTCTCTCAGGCTCTACGAGATGTTTATGGGTCCGATTGAGGCTACCAAACCATGGCAGACAAATGGCATCTACGGGGTTCACCGCTTTTTGAAACGTTTTTGGAAACTAGTCATTGCTGAGGATGGCAAACTCACCAAGACAGTGCAGGCAAAAATCGACTCGGAAACCTTTCTCCATCAACTCCATCGGACCATCAAAAAAGTCACCGAAGACATAGAATCACTACAATTCAATACTGCTATTGCTGCACTTATGGAACTCCTCAATACAGCTTATCGAGAACCGCACATCACTTCAGGTAGTATCGAAAAATTCGTTCTGTTAGTTAGCCCCTTCGCTCCCCATTTTGGTGAGGAGTTGTGGGCAAGGCTGGGCCATTCCGAAAGTCTCGCGTACGCTTCTTGGCCTTCCTATGACCTCAATTTGGTAAGCGAAAAAACCATCACACTTTCACTGCAGGTTAACGGAAAAACGAGAGGAGCGATGGAGATTAGTGTCAACGCCAACAAGGAAGAAGTACTAGAAACTGCACTGCAACAGGATGGCGTGAAGAGGCATATCACGGGTAAAAATATTATCAGAGAGGTCTACGTTCCCGGCCGGATCGTTAACTTTGTTATCGACTAGCTTTTAATATTTTTCTGAGGGCTTTTCGTTGTTGATATAAAATGTGAACAACTTTCGAACGAATTAATCAGTTTTCCATCTAATTTATATAAATGTTCGTTTTGAGGAACCCATGAGCTCATATTATTTTCAAGCAATAAACTATGCATCAAAATCGCCAGTGGGATACTTCCAATAAGGAGGATAATTATGGCTGAAACGAAGCAACTATTAAGGTCCAGTTCTGTGCTGGCTTTCGGAGCAGTATTAATCGCCCTTGTATTCGGTATTTTGATTGGAAGTATTGTTTCACCAGGGACAGACGCTTCTCCTCTGGATGGACAAAGACCAAAATTAATCCGCAGTGGTGATGGGAAGCCTTTGGAAAACACCGTTACGGGCTCAATCTTGGAAGGATTCTCCCAGGTCGTCAAAACACTGGCCCCGGCGGTCGTAAATATCAACACGCAGGAATTAGTCAAGGTGTCCAATCAATCACCTGAAGCTTTCCGTGGATTGTTTGGCCCAGATCTGTTTAATCGTTTTTTTGACCAACAGAATCCTAATCAACAACAGCCGCGAGAACGGAAAGTTTCTAGTTTAGGGTCAGGGGTCATTGTCGATAGCGACGGCTATGTTTTGACAAATCACCATGTTGTAGCCAGAGCTGACAAAATCTCAGTGGAATTGGCTAACGGCAAGAAATATCTGGCAAAAATCATTGGGCAGGATCCACAGTCGGACCTGGCTGTCCTCAAAGTAGATGCAGATGAGCCACTACCTTTTGCACAAGTAGGCGACTCTACCGATCTAGAAGTGGGTGACTGGGTATTAGCATTCGGAAGTCCTTTCAGCCTTGAAAAAACCGTTACTTCCGGGATCGTCTCGGCTACGGGCCGTAATGTGGCGGGAACCCGGAGTTTCGGCGACTATATTCAAACCGACGCGGCTATCAATCCTGGCAACAGCGGTGGACCTCTAGTTAACATGCAAGGGGAAGTGGTGGGTATCAACTCCTTCATCCAGACACGGAGTGGTGGATCGAATGGTGTGGGGTTTGCCATCCCATCGACTGTCTTCGTTAACTCTTACAACCAGTTGGTTACCACAGGTAAGATTGAAAGAGGGTTTATCGGGATCTCAATGAACCTTGGAGATCTCACTCCTGAAATGGCAGAGTTTTTCGGGGTATCCGGCCAGGACCCTGATGGCATTAAAGACAATGATGGGGTACTGATAACACAACTAATTGATGAGAAGGGGAATCCATCTGAAACTGGGCCGGCCTACCTGGCTGGAATTCGAAAAGAAGATGTGATCGTCTCTTTCAACGGCCAGGAAATGGAAAACTCCTGGGATCTTCGCACTGCAGTGGCTAGTACGCCCCCTGACCAAGTGGTCCCACTTGTGATCGTACGTAAGGGTGAGGTGAAGCATCTGAAGGTAACGCTCGTGGAGCGAACACTAGAACAGCAGCAACAGGAGTCTGACGAAGGAATCTCACTGGATAAAACACCTGAGCGTGATCGCAAAAAGGAAATCGGTATCGAAGTGCGCCCGGTCTCTCCCCGGGATTATCAGCGACTGGGATTCGATGACGAAGCTGGTATGTTGGTACTAGACGTAACCCCTACCAGCCTAGCTGACGACGCCAATCTCAGGCCCGGTGATGTTATTACACACGTAAACGGAAATGGAGTTTCGACAGCAACCGCTTTTAGAGAAGCTATCCTCTCTCTCCCATCTGGCTCTGGGGTGGTACTACGGGTCGTCAGTTTTGCTGGGCAGAAGCAAATTAGATATACGTCCTTTAGAAAACCCTGATGAATCAACCTCCAAGTCAGAAAGATTGGTTTTAAAGAACTCTCACAAATCGTAGACTCTTGCCGTTAAGGAAGTCCTTATAGGTTTCGTCCCTTTTATAGTCTTCCCCACCAGAGGAATACTGTCTTCACAACAATGCCAGCATCTGATGCCAGAATCTACTTCAGTTGAAATTCAGATCAGAATGGACGGTTGCCGGGCCGCCCAATTCAACATGGAAACCGACAAAGACTTACTGGTACACGCAGAAAATTCCAAATCCCTATTCACCTGCATACGACTTTATGGTTGGGAGAATCCCTCTATCACTTTGGGTCGTAATCAAGATCCTTCTTCAGCCCTTGATGAAGCCTTCTGTGCCAGTCATGGGATCAATTGGGTCCACCGTCCAACCGGGGGACGGGCCGTATATCATGACAGAGAACTCACCTATGCAATAGTATCTAACGATAACCGCCTTTTCCCTGTGGGGAAAATCTCGGAAACTTACCGAGTTATAGCAAAAACACTACAGCATGGACTACAGCGACTTGGAATTACCACTACTATGGAAAAGGTTGCTCCCAGAAGCTTTTCAAAGCGTTCTACCCCCAAAGCCTGCTTTACTTCTCCCTCTCGTTACGAACTCGTGTTTAGAGGACGTAAACTGGTGGGGAGTGCCCAAAGAATTTTACAACGCAGCTTTCTACAGCACGGGTCAATTCCGATTTGCCTTGACTACAAAACAGCGGCTAATGCACTGAAATCGAATGTGCTTCATCTCAAATCCGCCGCTATTACTTTGAATGAAGCACTTCCTCAACACTCTGATCTTGATCAGATCGAGATTGAGATAGCGCAGGTATTCTGGGAAACGATCATGGAGCGGTGGATTTAGAGAGCCCAGGTCCGCAAACCTATGAGCTCATACTTCCAGAGATATACAACAACAACCATCGCCGCAAGTGAAGTTGTCATGCTATAGCCCCTTAGAACCCGGCCACCTTTCAACCACACAACACTTCCAAAAGCCTGCAAAATACTGAGGAGAGCTAAAAAAGTGAAAAAGATCGAGGTTAAAAAAAGTCCGCCGGAATAAATTGTCAACAACCCCAATCTATGAACTGGATCCTGTAGCCCCATATAGGTCAACACAAGACCAACGAACAACACCTTGCTCGCTATAAAGGGGAACGCAATCGAACGAGCCTGGATTGAATTCCATAGAGCCCTTTTCTTCAAAAGGCGCCAACCTCCCCAGATCGAACCGTGGACAAAAATAGCTAGCAGAAAACCCAGAACAGTAATCAACCCTAGCCTTTCTAGCCAAACTCTCCACCAGGTCACTGCCTGGTAATTCCCGTTAAGATTTCGGCCAAAACTTTCCAAGACAATTTTATCTTCGTCTCTTTGGAACTTAGCCGTGGGTATCAAATCCTCTGGGCCACGGAATCTTCGGTCGGTCACTGGTATCAGAAATGTTCCAGTATTGAATCCATCTACTTTTAACCGGTTGCTGTCCAGCTGCAAATAAATCAAACCAAAGAAATCCAACAGGGCCCAATCCAAATTACTCCGAGGAGTCAAAGGTCTATAGTAACCAGTCAATCCAGCAATTCTCCAAGCTGGTATTTGAGACAGCGCAGGCTGAGGCAATGACACTCCGACCAATAGATACTCTTCCAATAATTCAACTACTTTACTCAGCACCTCCACCGAATCCGAATTGACAGCAACGACAAAACCTTTCCCTAGTGCTGGCACGTATCTAATCAAGGATTGAGTCCCATCAGCCACGCCACTATGTTCCCTCCAGATCAAACCACGATAACTGGTAGAAAAGATGCCCAGACCTGGTGCAATCGGAATCCCTGCCCCCGCTCTCCTCGTCGGACTGGGATTTTCCATGCGCTGAATGGATTTTTCCGATAAAACTTCCCGGCCGCGAAAGTGTCCCCTATTCAAAAACATCTCGATCAGATGGCCCATCTCACGGACGGAAGCAATGATGGCCCCAGAAGGACGCATAAGGGGACTACTGCGTCGTACTGGGATTCCATTCGAATGCCCAGTGGCCAATCCGGAGCTTGTATCAAAGGTCACTTCTTGCATCCCAAGTTGTTGTAATAACCCATCTGCAAGCCAAGACTCATAGCCCTCTCCTGTTACTTTCTCGACTATATAGGCAGCAATCGTAGGGCCCGATCCGCTATGCGAAAAGTACTGCCCCGGAGGCCACCGCGAGATTCGTGATGCGGAACTATATTCCAATGCTTCACGGAGTCCAACTGGACTTAATCCATCCCAAGCGGACTCCCTGAAACGAATATCGTCAAAGCCCGCGGTGTGCTCCAATAGGTGTACTAGCCGCACAGGATCGGTTTTTCTCCATGGGTTTCCAAATTTGATCTCGGGAACAAGATCGACCACAGGTTGATCAAGGAGGAGTTTTCCTTCTTCCACAAGTTTCAGAATGGCAAGAGAAACGAACATTTCGGAAATAGACCCCATCCGAAATGGTGTCGCAGTTGTGACAGGAAGACGCTCTTTAACATCAGCTACACCAATGGCAGTAGACCAAATTGGGCCCTCCCTATCGATCAGGGTGATGACCCCCCCGGGTGTATTATTCTCGGCAAGAAGCTGTTGGATATTATTTTCAAGAGCCTGCAGGGCCATCTCATCAACAGAAACACTCGCCTGACTAAAAAGAAATGGTCCCTTAAAAATAAATGTCAGACTCAGTAGAAAACGTCGACACCAGCTCCAGTGCATTGAATTGGCTTCTCCCTAGATACCAAGATGACCAAGACTATACCGGAATATTCATGGCCTAGACAGCCATGGGCAAACACTTGACACATTGCAAGGGTGTAGATCCTTATGCTATAAGGGATTTCCAAGACTGAGGCTACTATAGACGTTTTTCTCGTATGAAAAAGGGTGCACCACTAACAACCCGTCAACAATATATTCTCCGTGATCTCATCAAAGATTTCATTCGGACTGGTAAACCTGTCGGGTCAAACCGACTCGCAAAGTTAAACAGAGAAAGGCTAAGCCCAGCGACTATCCGCAGTGCAGTTGCTAACCTTGAAAATCGTGGGTTCGTATCACAACCTCACACTTCTGCCGGGAGACTACCCACAGCGAAGGGTTACTCGCTCTTCGTCAATTCTCTGATCCGCCTCCGCCACCTCTCCGGAATAGACGTCGATTGGATTCGCACCAGTTTGAAAGCTGAGGCCAATCCTGGCAGCATGTTGGACCGAGCTTGTCAAATATTGTCTAGCTTGTCCGACCACGTTGGGATAGTAGTTGCACCAACCATGTCTTTAGCTTCCCTCAAGAGGATTGAATTTGTGAAACTCGCCCGTGGGCGAGTCATGGCCATCTTGGTATCAACAGACGGGATGGTGCAGAAACGTCTAGTCAAACCACAAGAAAATTTCAGTCAAAGTCAATTGGATGATGCAGCTGGGTACATTTCATCTCGATATGCTGGTCAGACCCTTACAGAGATCCGTCGCAACTTGCTACAACGAATATCAGAGGATAAAGCTCGCTATGATTTGATGCTGCAACGAATTATCGCTCTGGGCTCAGCCGGCCTCATTCAGACATCAGATGAAATCACAGATGAATCTGACGTGTACCTAGGAGGCACAACAAGTGTGATCGAGCATCCAGGAGAATTTGATTTAGACCAACTGACAGTACTCTTTCAAGCTTTTGAAAGAAAGAATCGTCTCGTTAAAATAGTAACTGCATGCATAGACAACGAGGGTTCTGGCACGCGAGTGACTATAGGGTTGGAAGATCATTTCCCAGGAGGTCGTGATTTCAGCCTGATCTCGTCCTCATACCATTGCGGTTCTCTGCGTGGCATGTTAGGAGTTCTGGGACCTCGGCGGATGGAATATGCAAGAACCATCAGTGTTGTGGATTGTGTCGCCGGCCTTTGCGGCGAACTAATGAAAACAGGAACTCGCAAGGAAGATAGGCAATGAGCGGAGATGAAACAACAGAAGAAGAACCCCTAGATGTCGGAGTCGCGACATCCGAGGATTCCACTGCCAACCCCTTGGAGGATCCCAACCGAGAGGTTAGCGAGGTAGATACTCTCCGTCGAGAGCGAGACGATTATCACGATCGCTGGCTCCGAAAAGAGGCTGAATTTCAAAATTACCGTAAAAGAGTTTCCCGGGAAAATGAAACGTTACGCGAAGCAGCATATATTTCAGTTTTGCGAGAACTCCTCTCAGTGATCGATTCTTTTGAGCAGGCACTGGAAAAATTAAGCGCTGAGGATGCAAATGCTTCCGTAGAGAGCTACCACGAAGGTTTCGAGCTTCTCTTAAAAGAACAGAAATTTATCCTCTCTCGTTTTGAAGTAGTGGAGATACCGGCTCTGGGAGAGACTTTCGACCCTCAGGTTCACGAAGCAGTTCAGCAGGAGATTTCAGACGACCATCCTGACGGGAAGATCCTTGAGCTTTTCCGGAAGGGCTACACTATAAAGGGCCGCTTACTGCGCCCTGCCCAAGTCAAGGTGGCAAGCTGTGAAAACTAAATGCCAGCTTACCCTCAAAACATCCTAAGCAACCTTGCAAAATACCACTAATGATCTTATGTCCAGTACGAGTCTGTGCCTTCGAGATGATGAAAGAGGAATGGGGCGTTGAACAAAAAAGATTATTACGAAATCCTCGGTGTTCCCCGAGACGCTTCCAGTTCGGAACTTAAGAAAGCGTATCGGCGTTTAGCTGTCCAGCACCATCCTGACCGGAACCCGGGTAACAAAAAGTCGGAAGAGAGCTTCAAAGAAGCCGCAGAAGCTTACAGTGTCCTCAGTGATGCTAACCAGCGTGCAAAATACGATCGGTTCGGACACTCAGCTATGGGAGGGGCAAGTGGGGGCTTCAATCCTGATGCGTTCGCAGATTTCGGCGATATTTTAGGTGATATGTTCGGTTTCGGCGATCTCTTTGGTGGACGACAAAGACAAGGAAACAGACCTCGTCGGGGACAGGATTTACGCTACGACCTCGAATTAGATTTTGAGGAGGCTGTGGTTGGTATCAACACTAAAATCAAGATTCCTAGGCAGGATACGTGCAGTGAATGTTCTGGAAGTGGTGCGGCCGCCGGTTCAGGTCAAGCAACTTGCGGCCAATGTGGCGGAAATGGTCAAGCTCGTTACCAGCAAGGGTTTTTTACGATTTCAAGGACCTGCTCTACATGCCAGGGAACCGGAAAAGTTATCAAGCACCCTTGCAACGCCTGTAGGGGTATTGGGCGGGTCCCAAAGGAGAAGACATTGGAATTGTCGATCCCAGCTGGAATCGATCATGGACAACAACTACGAGTTACGGGTGAGGGCGAGGCTGGCAATAGAGGCGGACCACGTGGGGATTTATACGTTGTCGTGTCTGTCAGAGAACACCCCTTCTTCAAGAGACAAGATCAACACATTTATTGCGAGATTCCTTTGTCCTTTAGTCAGGCTGCGCTTGGAGCAGAAGTGGACGTTCCAACTTTATCAGGAAAAGAAAAAATCCGGATCCCAGAAGGCACTCAAACCGGAACAACCTTTCGTCTCCGTAACCACGGAATCCCCAGAATCGGTGAAGGCGGAAAAGGTGACCAGTTTATAAAGGTTAACGTAGTAACACCCGCTCATCTCACAGAAGACCAGAAAACTTTGTTCAGAAATCTTGCAGAAATCTCAGGAGACGAGATCCACGAGCGTGGGACTCTTTTTGAGAAGGTCAAGGAGATGTTCGGATAAACAAGTGCCTCCCTTAAACTGGCTTCGACTGCAACTAACAACCCATGTCAATCACAACGAGCCGGTGATCGCCATTCTGTGGGACCTTGGAACCTGCGGATTCGAAGAAACCCAGAGTGGTAACCAGATCACGTTTGTAGCTTATTTCACACCTGAGCTACCGATCAGTGACTTCAGGAAACAGTTAAAATGCCATCTCAAGCGTCTAGAGATATCACCCCAAAAATCCAGAGTATCCTTACTCAGATTTTCACAAGAGGATTCCCTCCAAAAATGGAAAAAGGAATTCACAGGCTTTCCAGTGAATGAAACTTTCTACATCTACCCTAGCTGGGAGACAGCATCCCCAAACCACCCCATACCCATTGCCATTGAGCCAGGACACGCTTTCGGTTCTGGGACACACGAATCAACGCAGCTAGCATTGTCTCTGCTCACCCAACCCTCCAAGACTGCAAAATCTGTTCTGGATCTGGGCACTGGAAGTGGCATCTTACTGATAGCAGCTTCAAAGTTGAGCCCTGCTAACACTCTTGTAGGGCTAGATCTAGATCATCAGGCTATAGACATGGCCAGGCATAACCTATCACTTAATGACGTTAAAGGGGCAGTTCTTATAACTGGGACGTCTCTCTCGGTACGCCCTGGATTCGATCTGGTCTTAGCTAATCTAACGAGTACTCTGATTTGCCAACTAGTTCCTGAACTCTCCCGCCTGACAAAACGTCATATTGTTCTTTCCGGCTTCATGGGAGAGGAAAGGCTCAAGATTCTGGATGCATGGGCGGATTATCCTTTTAAAGTCACAGATGAAAAATCGCTCAATGGATGGATGGGATTTTCAATGAGGCGCGAGAACTGAATGAGCTACAGAGCTATAATCGAAATTGATGAAACGGGGACAACTACCATCTCTGAGACCGAGATCAACCATTTAACCAGAGTCCGGCGCGTTAGAGAAGGAACCGAGTTTCTCGGCCTCTCTCTCAAAGAAGGCACTTGGTATCAGTGTAGGCTGATCCGAAAAAATAAGAACTGGGGAGTCAAGAGACTGTCGGCACAACCTGGATCCAGAGAATCCACCCTGCACATTCAACTCGCTTGCGCTCTGTTAAAAAAGGATAAGATGGAATGGGTCATACAAAAGGCCTGTGAATTGGGAGTCAACACGATCGTCCCCATCGTTTCGGAGCATGTCGAGCCCGCCGTGTCTCGGCGCTTTCAAAAGAATCAATCACGTCTGAAGAAGATCATTCTGGAAAGTGTCAAACAGTGTGGGCGTACTAAGGTGCTATACCTAGACCCTTTAGCACAGTTAGATGATTTCATATCCCAGCATAGGGGAAACCAAACGATCGTACTGGATGAGGCAGGTGGGATTTCCTTAGAAACTTGTCTTCAGGATCTCAAAACACAACCTTCCGATATTACTCTATTAGTCGGTCCTGAGGGGGGGTGGTCCCAACGAGACAGAGCATCTTTTCAGGCTGCTAACGTCACAAGAGCTAACTTAGGGACCAGAATAATTCGTGCCGAGACGGCCAGCGTAGCAGGAGTAGCCATTCTTCAGTACATGTATGGTGATCTCCGTCCTTGACCCATTCTTTTTCATTACCCAGCAGCAGGACCCGAGAGACACCTCTTAGCTGCAACCAGAAGTCGCTCCACAAACTGTACAGACATGACAGTTGCCATTTCGTTGCATCAGATTCCCACAGCCATGACAAGTCTGGGATTCCGACTTTGATTCGGCCAGAATCTTCTCTGCTGCTTGTGTCTGCAAGACCGGCGGCCCTTCCAAGAAATTAATCTGAACACCATCTTGAACCGACCCATCTGGCTCAGCACTATGGATGCCCAATGCTCCTTGTGCTTCAGGGCTCATAAATTTGGTTGCTAGGTAACGAACTACATAGTCAGGTATGGATGTCGCAAAGGGGATCTGTGGGTGATCAGTATACCCAGCTGGTTCGAAGCTCATGTGAGAGAACATGCGCACATAATCTTCAAGTGGCACTCCCCGTTGCAGTCCCATTGAAATGGCGATTGCCCAAGCCATTGCCATACCCTGCAGTGTCGAACCTTGCTTCGCAAAGTTCACAAAGATCTCTCCAAGCTCGGAATCCTCTGGGTAAAACCCCATTGTTAGAAACCCTTTGAATCCCTGGATACGGAACTCATGCTGATGGGCGGGGTGATCTTTTGGCATGTTCCTATGAATTGGCTTGATCTCATCCATTCCACCCGCTTGACCAGTGTCTTTATTTGACAGGGGCTGCACCATCTTACATCCATCCCGATAGACAGAAATCGATTTCAGGCCGTTCCGCCATCCTTCCACATAAGCATCCCTGATATCTTCAACCGTTGCCTCATTAGGTAGGTTGACTGTCTTAGATATCGCCCCGGACAGAAATGGCTGTACTGCTCCGCACATTTTGATGTGACCCATATGGTGAATTGACCGTTCCCCATTAGCTGAGCGGTCCGCACAATCGAAAACAGCCAAATGCTCCTCTTGCAGATCCGCCCCCCCCTCAATGGTCTCCTTCTTTTCAAGGTGTTCAGAAATCTTTTTTATCTGGTCCTCACTGTAATTCAAGCGCTGGAGCGCTAGAGGGATTGTGTTGTTGACGATCTTTAAAGTTCCTCCGCCAACTAGCTTTTTAGTTTTGACCAGGGAAAAATCAGGCTCTATTCCGGTGGTATCGCAATCCATCATAAATGCGATGGTGCCGGTCGGGGCAAGAAGCGTCACCTGGGCATTTCGATAACCCGAATCGGTACCTTTTTCGATGGCTGCGTCCCAGGATTCCATTGCGGCATGTAGTAGATCCATAGGTACCAAGGCCGAATCGATTTTGGCAATCGCGTCTCGATGCTTGTACATGACTCCCATCATGGGCACTTTATTATTTTCAAATCCTTCAAACGAGCCCTTGGTTTCAGCTATCTCGGCGCTCGTGTTGTACGCTTCTCCTGTCATGATGGCCGTTATGACTGCCGCCATATTACGCGCAGCATCACTATCGTAGGGCAAACTCCGAGACATAAGGTAAGCCCCCAAATTAGCGTATCCTAAGCCTAAAGTTCGGTATTCATGACTCACTTTTTCAATCTCTGGGGTTGGATAGCTGGAGTTGTCTACAATGATCTCCTGCGCCGTAATGAGTGTACGTACCGTATGCCTGAAACCATCAACGTCAAAATTCCCAGCATCGTCCGCAAACTTCATCAGATTTATTGAGGCGAGATTGCATGCAGAGTTGTTAAGAAAAACATACTCAGAACAAGGATTGCACCCGTGTATCGCACCGGTATTAGGACAAGTATGCCAGTCATTGATAGTGGTAGAAAACTGCAGCCCAGGA
>Ga0310344_10000223_pt1 | contig 47259 bp, 39 predicted proteins | sample HC15DNA20200_MG_FD_203801 | JGI IMG/M metagenome (GOLD analysis project Ga0310344, IMG submission 203801) | Marine microbial communities from station ALOHA, North Pacific Subtropical Gyre - HC15-DNA-20-200_MG | ecosystem: Environmental > Aquatic > Marine > Oceanic | place: Pacific Ocean: North...
CCTACCTATGATCTCAAGGAAGCTAGGGATTGAAACAAAAGCAACCTATGGGTTCATGAATGCCCTTCTTCGATCTATCGGTAAATGGAAACCAACCCATTGTGTCGTTGCATTTGATCCCCGTGGTCCAACATTTCGTCACGATCAATTTCCCGCGTATAAAGCACACCGTCAAGCGTCCCCACCGGAAATTCCTGCCCAAGTCGAACTTACACGAGAATTGCTAGGAGTCCTAAATATCCCGGTCGTGCAGGTTGATGGATATGAGGCTGATGACGTACTAGGCTCACTCGCTAAAGCTGCAGAATCTTCAGGATTGGACACAATCATAGTTACAGGAGACACTGATTCCTTACAACTTGTGACGAACCACACTTGGGTTCATATGCAATCTGGATCAAGTCAAGGCAAAATATTCGACATAGCTGCTGTGACGGACCGCTTGGGAGGGTTACCACCTGAAAAACAACCTGAATTAAAAGGACTGCAAGGGGACGCTTCCGATAACATACCCGGGGTTAAAGGCATCGGTCCGAAAATAGCTACTAGCCTTATCCACCAGTACGACAGCCTTGAAGGCATCTATTCCTCTATAACGACAATCTCCCCCCCACGAATACAACGGCTATTGGAAGAGGGTAAAGACAATGCTTTCCTGAGTCGGCATTTAGGTACAATCGTCCAAGCTCCTCTTCCCATCTCCATATCTGAATGCGAATTTGGAAACTATGATCGAGAAACAGCAGTGGAATTCCTGCGTGATCTAGAATTCATGAGCGTGATTCCCAAATTGCCAGATCCAGCTAATCAGATAGCTGCCCCCACTGATGGCCCAACCGCCCCAACAAAGATTGATCCTGAGATAATTGCAGTCAACACAAAAGAGTCTCTATCAGCTTTACTCGATGTTTTATCAACTAAAAATCCCGTTGCCTTATGGATTGACACCCGTTCACCAACAGGTCCATTGCCCTTTATCACCCTCTCCACCGATAACTCAACAGTATGGTATGTGGCATTGGATTCAGACATACAACCCATGTCTGCTCTTAGACCAATCCTTGAGGATGCTACTGTACCCAAGCTCGTCTACAATGCGAACGCTACAATCATGTCTTTACAGCAAAATGAGGTGTTCCTAAACGGAATAATCGCAGACGTGATGATTGGAAGTCACCTGGCAAACCGGCCTTACGCCACATTGGAAGCAATTGCTATGGACTACCTTGGAGAAGAAATCCTGCTTCCAAAACAATTTTCAATGGATATGTTTAGTTCCACTGATTCGGCAGACTCTCCATCTAGCCTCGAACATGTATGCAAACCGGTAGCCTTAATAATGCCGTTGCTCGAGCATATTGAACTAGATATTCAATCCAAGAATGCATCGTATGTCTACCAATCTATTGAAATGCCCCTTATTCCTGTACTCACGCGCATGCAAAACAATGGTATTGCGTTAGATCGAACAGTGCTAAGTTCCGTATCAGAAACTGTCAATACGGAACTGAAAGAACGCGAAGCAGCTATCTATGATCAAGTAGGACATAACTTCAATCTCAGTTCACCCAAACAATTAAGCGATGTACTCTTCCAAGAATTAGGGATGCCTAAAACAAAGCGGACTAAAAGTGGGATTTACTCTACCGAAGCCTCTCAGCTTGAATCATTAGTAGATTCTGGCAAGCTCCATCCGCACCACGAGGTTACCATCGAGCACTTACTAAGGTACCGGGAATTGGCTAAACTTAAATCAACTTATTTAGATACACTCCCAAACTTAATGAACCCGAAATCTCAAAGAATACACACCACGTATCATCAATCTGGAACCACGACAGGCCGAATATCTAGCAGTGATCCCAACCTGCAAAACATTCCAGTTCGTTCGGATCTTGGTGCAAAAATTCGAGATGCATTCGTCACGGAAAACCCCAAGAATCGAAACCTTATTGCAGCTGACTATTCGCAAATTGAACTTCGTGTTCTAGCTCATCTGTCTGAAGACCAAAATATGCTTGCAGCATTTGCTAATAACGAGGACATCCACGCCACAACTGCCTCAGAGATGTTTAACTTACACCCCTCAGAAATCAATGCGTCAATGCGTCGTCAAGCTAAAGCATTGAATTTCGGGGTTGTATATGGCCTTAGCCCATTCGGCGTCGCCAAGCAACTAAACATAGCAGTCGAAGACGGTAACCGATACATAGAGAGTTATTTCGACAAATATCCTGGGGTTTACGATTACCTAGAACGAACCAAATTGTTGGTTAATCAAACTGGTTATGTCGAAACTGTTACCGGAAGAAGACGTTACATTGCTGAAATTAATGCGACTAATGCACATGTACGCCAAGCAGCTGAGCGCATGGCTATTAATATGCCCGTACAAGGAACAGCTGCCGATATCATAAAACTAGCCATGATCCAATTGGACGAATTTATTCAAACACAGAAACTGCAAACGAAGCTGTTGCTCCAAGTACACGATGAGTTGATATTCGACGCACCTGTAGAGGAAAACCACGTCCTACTAGAAGCAATCAACCGCATCATGCCCTCAGTACTCAAATTGCACACCAGTCTTGAGGTAGATATAAAATCCGGATTATCCTGGGGGGCATTACAACCAGTGAACAAATAGATGCAATACCTATCTGATAAGATTCAAGCATTATTGGTTTTTGGATCTTACCAGATAGGTACTGCTGATAATTACGACACATTCTAACAATATCAATGTAACCAGTAGTCCAGTAGCTTCTAAGAAAAAATTCGGAGTGAACAACATAACCAAATAATCCTGACGGGGATCAAGTAACCAATAGTCATTACTAAAACTTATCAGATGAAAAAGGGTAAATAGGAAAGGAAAGGCCACAGCAACCAGCAGCCCGAAAATGAGAGCGGTTATAATAATCACCAATGAACTTTTTCTTAGCCGCCGTGTCAATATTGGAATTGCCTGCGACCGCATCTTGATCACCAGACTAATTACATAGGCTACCATCATAATCGTTGCAGCAAATCCAACATTGCGGAAACCGTTAACTAACTGTTTAACATCACGCATGTGTACTGTTTCTTTATGACTCAGGATTGACCTTTCTACTCCATACACATCCACTACTACAGCAATATATTCATCATCTGATCTAAAATAATTTACAAAATTGTCTGCTACCTGTTCTAGTCCATAACTCGTTATACCAGTTGCTTCACTTACCCCGTGCCTTTCAAAGCCGATAACATACAACGGCTTAAAAATAAATAGACAGGAAACTGTTAATCCAAGAAGAACGCAAAAAATTCCAACTGTGACCAATATTGTCGGTAAACTGTAAGCGATCGCCAACACATAGCGCATCATCATAAAGCCTATAGCTCCTTTAGCCAGAACAAGTTGCTTACCATTTTTTGAAACAACCAACTGCAAGGAAATACTTGGTTTGATACTGTACACTACATAGAAAGAAATTCCAATTAAGGAACTACGTATGACTACCAACCAAGTAGCGGTATTGATTGATTATGAGAACACTGGGCTAGGAGCCATACAGGGATTACTAGATCGACTATCTGATATTGGAAGACTGACCGTAAAGCGAGCCTACGCCGATTGGTCCGTGCACAGACGTGATAGAGATCAACTCTTGGAATTCGGCATTGAACCAGTTCATGTCTTTCGTTCTAGAGGTTCAGGCAAGAATTCTGCTGACATACGACTAGTCATAGACGCGATAGAGTTACTATATCAATCTCCTGTAGATACCTTTGCCATAGTCTCTTCGGACAGTGACTTTGTACATCTAGTCAATAGACTGCGGGCAGCAGGTAAAACTATCATAGGGGCGGGTCCTCGGAGCACAGCTCCCAGAACGCTAGTAACATCATGTGATCAATACCTATACCTTGATTACCCAAATAAACCGCAAGTGACAAAAAGGGGACCCACGGATACTGCTTCAGGATCCTTAGAATCGATACTTGTCCGTGCCGTTAAGGTAGGCATGGACGACCACGGAGCAATTCAAGGCAGCAAATTGCTGGAAACAATGCGCCGTCTTGACCCGGGCTTTAATTATAGAGATTTAGGATTTTCAAATTTTGCTCGCTTCTTGGAGGCGTCACCAAGTGTTAAAGTTACTCGCCCCCCAGACCATGGAGACATAACAGTAGAATTGGCGTCTCCTTCAAATATTCAATACACGATCGAGGAGACCTCCGATCCAGATAACTGGGAATCCAAAATTGACCAACGTTGGAAGAAACGAGCAGGGGAAGCCCAGAAAATTATTCCGGGTTCAACTGCGGCTTTCGATGCCGCCAGAGTTCTCGGAGTACGCAAGCTCAGCCTCTCTCGATACGCCACCTTGCAAAAACTACTTGAATCCAGCAACTTGCTAGGTAATCTATGGACTAGAGCAGGAAACACTATTATAAGAAAGGATTCTTCTACATAATCAGAGACATGTTAGAAAATACCATCAATGGAATAGAAATCGCCGCTAGCATCCGAAGCGACTTACGTACGTCTGTAGAAGCATTTAGCAAAGAGTCAGGCGTACCCCCATCTTTAGCTGTAATTCTTATCGGCGATAACCCTGCTTCTGCTGTTTATGTGAGAAATAAGGAAAAAGCTTGCGCTGAGGTGGGAATCACTACTCAAAGCTTCACTCTACCTGCATCTACTACAGAACAGCAACTGCTAGAACTTGTAGAAAAGCTTAACTCTGATAGCAATTTCCACGGAATACTCGTTCAACTCCCCTTGCCTCCACATATTAGACCAAGCAAAATTATAAATCACCTAAACCCAAATAAGGACGTCGACGGACTACACCCTACAAACATGGGGCTTCTTTTAGCGGGATCTCCATATCTGGCCCCATGCACACCAGCTGGGATTCAAGAATTATTGCTCCGCTCCGGACACTTGCCAGATGGGAAACATGTGGTTGTTTGCGGTCGAAGTGATATTGTTGGGAAACCAATCGCAGCACTGCTTGTTCAAAGAAATGATAGGGCGAATGCCACTGTATCAATTTGCCATTCTCAAACTCCGAATCTATCACATATAACACGGCAAGCTGACATATTAATTGCTGCAATAGGCAAGCCAAACACCATAACCGCAGATATGGTAAAAGAGGGGGTCGTCGTAATTGACGTAGGAATTAATCGCATACCAGATAATACTCGTAAGAGTGGATATCGACTTGTTGGCGATGTCGACTATACAAATATCCAGTCAAAAGCATCTGGCATAACACCGGTTCCAGGAGGCGTTGGACCAATGACCATTGCCATGCTACTGAAAAACACTCTAACAGCAGCTCAGGCACAACTTCTACCATAGCCTCTTGCAAATTACCGTTACGCCGGCAGTAGGAAACTATTCTCACACCAGAATATGAACACTATCCCAGAACGAATTGCCTGCAAATATCCTTCATGTTAGAATAGGTTCAGTGAAAATCCCGACACGCGCTAGGTGGTAAATCGTCATGGAACTAGTATATAGAGAAGCTTTAACAGAAATCAAAAAGGGGAATCAGTGCGTAATCGCCACTGTAACCCGAACAAAAGGGTCAACCCCTCAAAAACCGGGAGCGAAATTGCTCGTACGTAATGACGGTAGTGGAGCGGGTACACTCGGCGGAGGTTGCGTTGAAGGAGATATCTGGTTCAGTGCAAAAATGCTTCTGCAGGATGGTGGTCCTTCAGCTATTACAGAGTATGAACTAAATGAAGATATAGCAGCAAGAGACGGTTTAGTATGTGGCGGCACTATGTATTTTCTTATGGACCCAGTAAGAGAAACAGACCAGGATAATGCTACAGCTATCACTGAAGAAGTACTCGCAGCTTATGAAGGTGGTGCCCCAGTCGCCCTAGCCGTACTCGTCGGCATTCCAAAGAATTCCGATCAAAAGATCGGTTCAAAAGTGCTTATTAGAGAAAATGGAACCATAATGGGAAGTCTCGGCAGCGAAACACTAGATGCAGTTGCTCAAGAAAAGGCCGCTCCCCTGCTTGCCTATGGTCGAGACGAATACGTAACTACAGAAGATGGCCACTCAATTTATGTTGAAGCATACACCACCCCTCCTAAATTGATCTTAATGGGTGGCGGACATGTCAATAAGGCAATCGCACCGCTTGCGAAGACCGTGGGTTTTCGTGTGTACGTAGTTGACGATCGACCTGAATTCGCAAACCCTGAAAGATTCCCCGAAGCCGAGGCCACTATAGCGAAAGATTTTGTGGAAGGGCTAGGAGACATACCAGTTAATCCAAACACGTTTATAGTCATCGGTACTCGCGGACACAGGGAAGATGACATGTGCCTAGAGGCTGCAGCGCGAACTAACGCTGGCTATGTAGGGCTACTCGGCAGCAAGCGAAAAGTAATCCTTATCTACGAAGAACTGCTTAAACACGGCATACCAACCGAACGCATACGGAGTCTGAGGGCTCCAATCGGACTCGACATACGCGCACGTACTCCAGAGGAAATAGCTGTAAGCGTGGTAGCAGAGCTGGTACAAGCTCGATTAGGCGGAGAAGGTAAACCGATGAAGCTAGAAGAACGCCGCATAACCAAAATTCTTGATAAACTTGCAAAAGCTAGAGAAAAAGCTGCGACTATAGCCAACGACGCTCAATGGAGCCTGCCGAAAATATAGCTCACCTCCTCTGTACCCTGTGCTGTTTGAATAGAGCTTCATTAGCTGACACCTTTGATATTGAGGTCATAGTAAAGTGCTCACCCGCATGACTGGCATACTTCTCGCGGCTGGGTTATCAACCCGAATGGGATCTCTTAAGGCCCTCCTGAAGTGGCACGGGTTACCACTCATCAACTATCAAATTGAATCACTCCTTAATGCAGGGTTAACTAATGTGATTGTAGTCCTGGGGCACGAAGCACCAACGATTGCGCGCCACATAGACTATGCTCAAACTACCATCGTTTTGAATCCTTCTTACACTGAAGGGAAGTTTACCTCTATACAAATAGGTCTCGAAAATACACCTACAGACTCGCAAGCCGTTGCATTCCTTGGAGTAGATCAGCCACGCCCGTCCGATACCATAAGAACACTTATTACAGAACATTCAGCCAGTGATGCTCTTGTTACCGTCCCATATCAAGGCGGTCACAGAGGTCATCCAATAATTATCCACCGCAGGCTCTTCAATGACATACTCTCTCTTCCCAAAACAACAGGAAACCTCCGAGACGTTCTAGACGACAACGAAGGGAAAATCCTAAGAGTCCCCTTCTCCAGCGATCATGTTCATCTAGACCTAAACAGACCTGAGGATTACAATACCGCAAGTCTTAAAGTATGAGGATAGGGTCTTCTCTCCATCTTTTATTCACCTACGGATACGATACCTTTCGCCACTAAATCAGCAAAGTCTTGATCTCTAATGCCCAACACTTCTTCTAAAATCGCTTGCGTATGCTCTCCAAGCCCAGGTTCCGGTCCTGCGATGCCTGCAGGAGTTCTCGACAGCCTAATTGGAGATTCAACCATAGTTGCGGGACCAAATTCTTTATGGCTTATCGTCTTGAACATGCCCCTAGCCTCCAGTTGAGGATTGTCACGAGCCTGTGCAATATTATCAACTGAACTGCAAGGGATTTCCAAATCACGAAAACGTGAAATCCAATACTCTGTACTCTGGCTCTGAATTACAGAACTTATAATTGGTTCTAACTCGGCATGGTGCTGTGTTCGCAACCACCCATCAGAAAATCGAGAGTCATTCAATAGTTCTATTCGGTCAATAGCATAGCAAAAAAGATCCCATTGATCATTAGTCCCACCTATAACAGCGACCACAATATGACCATCTGAAGTAGCGAATGCTTGAAAGGGAGTAAATGCCGGATGCCTACTGCCGAGAGGTTCTGGTATTTCACCTGTCGCCATATAGCGCGAGAATGCATTCTCTGCGAGTGCAACCTGGCAATCTAACATACTTAAATCCAACAGCTGACCCTTCCCGGAAGAAGTCCGATCATACAAAGCACTAAGAATGCCGACAACCGAAAAAAGGCTAGCACTGAGATCCCCCAAAGAAACTCCAACCCGTGCAGGTGGCCTGCCTGGTTCTCCATTTATGCTCATAACCCCACTCATAGCCTGAATGACTACATCAAGAGCTGGATAGGAGGAATATGGACCAGTTTTGCCAAATCCAGATATAGAAGCATATATTAACCGTGGATTATGTTGAGACATAATGTCATACCCTAGGCCAAGGCGATCCATAGTACCAGGGCGGAAATTTTCCACCACAACGTCTACCCCAGTAATCATACTAAGCAAAAGATCCCTTCCCTCAGTGCTACCAATGTCCAGAGCCAAACTTCTCTTACCACGATTTATGCTCATAAAATACGAACTTCTATCTCCTACGAATGGTCCCGTTCCCCGGGTTCTATCACCATAGCCGGGCCTTTCTACCTTGATGACATCAGCCCCCAAATCAGCGAAAATCATAGTAGCGTAGGGGCCAGATAATACCCAAGTAAAATCAAGCACAGTTATACCCTGTAATGGTCCTGCCATATTGCCTCCCTTATTGCGAGTTTTGCCAACTTAAGGCGCAAACTCCATTGCTCAAGATATCCTAATCGGGTGTCAACGCGACTCAATGTTCGCGCCTGTACGAAAGGTCTCGGGTAATAATATACCAACCACAAACAGCGACAGCGCCATCGGAGTACAAATACTCAGGCCCCAAAAAAGCGATCCTGTCAGATCTTGAATCAGTCCACACACTATAGGGCCAAAAACTGCTCCTAGCGGAAAGAGTGTACGCATCAAACCAAGTGTTACAGCAACCTCTCGTGGCTTCAAGCCTATATCCATAGCGATTGTTGCTAGCATTGGTGGTACTGCCATAGCACACGCACCCGCGAAAAATAGAAATACCAAAACGATAACTATGGAATCCACTTGCATCAATCCCATATACAATAACGGTAAAGCAAGACCTGATACCCAAATTATAGGCTTCCGTCGCTGTAAGGCTCCGGATATGGGAGCGGCAGTCAACGACCCTACAATATTGCCTAAAGGAAACGCTGCCATTAGGAAGCCTGTTCTCTCGAGGGATATTTCCAAGTTAACCATGGCATAGCTTGGATAAAAGATCATAAATGAACCAAATGCCATAGCTGCACCTATCTGAGAGCCTGCTATCAGCCACACGGTTCTGTTATGCCTCAGAACCAATCCGGGATTATATTCTGACTCATCAGAAGCTCTAGCTTGCTGAAACGGACCTACCCTTCCTACAGCGCTCCAAACCATTGTGATACCAAACAAAATGATCCCTAGCAGTACATATACGTTACCCCAACCGTTCATAGCTACAGCAGCTATCGGAACTGCTGCTGTAGCTATTGCTTGTCCTATAGCCCTTGCACCAAAATCCAAACTATTGGCCATAGCATATAACTGAGGAACAAACCACTGCTGAATAAAAATAACCTGCATTTGAATTCTGCATACGGAAAACACCACGAAAGCAAATCGAGACAACATAAGCATTTCAGTATTAGGAGCTACGGAGTGTGCGGCTATTGCAATACCCATTAATACTGCACAAATGCTAGTTATCAATTTCGGATTGTATTTTGTAAGCCAAATACTGGATGGGAGAGCCATTAATCCGAAACCAAGGAAGCCAGTTGCCCCTAACAACCCAGCTTCCGTCGGGGTGAGCCCAAATTCTTCCTTCCAAATTGGCAGAAGCACACCGATAGAAAAAAAAGCTAGAGTCTGGATCACATCCATACTCCAGAGCAACGGCATCACTACCCAAGCAAAACGAGGCTGGTCATTTTGGAGCAATCCAAGGTATTCCTTTCATGCACTCCCTAGACACCATCAAACAAGTTTCTCGGTACATCCACCATCATTGTTTCAATGACAGAATCCTGAACTCCCAACTGGCGCAATCTAGGCAGTACTATCCGGTTTATAAAACAAATCCCATCAGGATTTTGCTGCTGTCTAGCTAATTCCTGATCTGGCAATCGCATAAACGTTATAGGAAAATCATGAGACAATGTAATTTTATTTTGGTATCCACGCTCAATCAGTTTCGTGGCAACCAAAGTTCGTTCTTCCCAATCCAGCCCCACCCGGAAACCTCCCCGAAAGCCACCAGGGTATCTATCCAGTCCAACTACGCATCCTTTTTCTGCCAAGCCGACTAGATAATCAAGATCGTCAGTATCATTGCTATGACCAATGTACACTTTGGTTAAATCTACACCTTCATCTTCAAATATCTTGACCTGATCATTCCCGACTCGTTCTATAGCTGCAGTGTGCGTTGAAATCGGCACGCCAGTTCTAATGGCAGCCCTTGAAGCAGCACGTAATACCAGTTCATTACCGGCAGTGACTCCTTCTTCAGAAGTGGCAACCTTTATAATTCCAGCTTTAATACTTGTACCTTCAATACCAATTTCAATTTCCTTTATGAATGATTCAGCCAACTGATCAACTGCTACCCCGTTGATAATGGCTCGCGGAATGTCCAGCCATAAACCCGTAGCGAGAATTACGTTAACCTTAGAACTTTCAGCAATAGACGCAATAAGCGACATGTCTCTACCCAAGTCCATAGTCGTGACGTCAACATAGGAACGAATGCCCTCTGAATATGCTTCATCTAGCGCACGAGTTCCTGCATCTCTGGCTAAGGAACTATCCATTAACTCCGGAAAAACCTGAGGCAATCCTGCAGAGCTGTTCGCGAGATGCTCATGCATGAGCGTAAAGCCCATATCCCCACTATCAATGACACCCTTAACTGTATTAACTTTGGCCATTAATCCCCCCTTTATACTGAATATGCATTACCATTCACTGTCACAATGTCCCTACAGCAACTAAGAGGTTTGAAGAATCAATTTATCTGGCACGCTACGCGAGTTAATCTAGTGATTGCTAAGAGGCAGTCTAAATTTAGCAGGCATTTTAACTAATCAATATCTTGGTCAAGCAACCAATACTCTAAACTGTCATATAATGCCATCCAAGTAGCTTCGATTATATTTGCCGATGCGCCAACAGTTTGCCAAATTTTACCCCCCTGAGAGGATTCCACGAGCACTCGTACTACCGACGCTGTACCCTCACCCAATGACACTACCCGAACTTTATAATCAACCAATCTGACCTTAGTGATATCAGGGTATTTAATACTTAATGCTTTCCGTAAAGCACTATCCAAAGCATGTACAGGACCGACCCCATGGCCCGCGGTATGAACCACCTCATTGCTCATTTGCAACTTCACCGTAGCTTCAGAACTAACTCCTAACATATCGTCAGCCCCCACTTTTTTCTGTTCAATAAAAGTGAAGTAATCCACGAGCTCAAATTTAGGTTTGTAATCTGGTAATTGCCGCAAAACTAATAGCTCAAATGAAGCTTCTGCAACTTCATATTGAAACCCCTGACTTTCTCTTTCCTTGACAACTGATACCAAATCTCTAACTTGGTCATCGCTTAAAGCTCCCTGAAGTCCCATCTGCTCCAATTTGAAAAGTACATTCCCCCGACCAGCCAAATCAGAAATTAATACCGCATTTGTATTGCCAACCACAGGAGGATCAATATGCTGATAACTGCGTTCTACCTTACCCACCGCGGCAGCGTGTAACCCTGCCTTATGAGTGAACGCATTATTACCCACATACGGTTGGTTATCAGCAAGGGGAATATTAACTACCTCACTGACAAACCGTGAAACCTCTGTCAGCCTGACCATTTGCTCCGGCTGAACACACTGGATCCCCATCTTGAGCTGCAAATTTGCGATTATGGATAGTAAATTTGCATTACCACACCGCTCCCCATACCCGTTGATAGTCCCTTGCACTTGAACAGCTCCAGCCTGAATGGCTGCCAAACTACCTGCCACAGCTGTTTCAACATCGTTATGCACATGTATACCTAAGGGTACTGCCACTTGCTTACCAACTTCTATGACAATTCTTGAGATGTCATGGGGCAGCGTGCCTCCATTGGTATCGCAAAGTGCAAGGCAGTCCGCACCGGATTCTGCAGCAGCCTGCAAACATTTGGTAGCGTAGTCTGGATTCGCATGAAACCCATCAAAAAAGTGTTCGGCATCGAAAATAACTTCGCGGTCATTCTGTTTCAACCATTGAATAGAATCACGAATCATTTCTAGATTTTCTTCAAGTGAAGTCTCAAGAACTTCAGTAACATGCAAATCCCATGACTTTCCTACAATTGTCACCACAGGAGTTTCGGCTTCAAGCAGACCGCTAAGAATTCGATCCGTCCTGGCAACCCCTCCAGCCCTTCGAGTGCTTCCGAACGCCACTAGTTTTGCATGTTTTAATTTGACCTCGCGCATTCGCCTGAAGAATTCATCGTCCCGAGGATTAGCACCTGGCCAACCACCCTCGATGTAATGAACGCCTAGCTCATCAATTTTCGCCGCGATACTCAACTTATCCTCAACGGAGAGAGATATGCCTTCTTGCTGAGAGCCATCCCTCAGAGTCGTATCGTACAACAGCAAATTTGCCATCAGTGTCTCCATTTTTCCTATGGATTGCCCATGCCCCTACTCGCAAGATCATGAGCCTATTGAACTGCAAACGTACTATCCAAACATACTCTTGTCAACGTCACGGTGAGCACGTGCCCAACTGATACCGCTAAGAAGCTATCTCACAGGCCCGCAAAACTTCTTCATACAATACCGCATCGCTCCCAAAGACCGATACGAACGTTAGAATCGCCTCTATGCTGAAACTAACCACAGTGCCGCCAAATATTGACTGATCCATTGCAGTTATCACCCCTTCAACCCCCAATTTACATCCAATAACCATGATGACAGATAAGGTTAATGCGGAGATAATCATTCCCAAGCCTGCGCCTATAGCTCCATCAATCCAACCGAGCATAACAAACTGCAACGTTTTCCTAACCACTGTCCACAATATTCGTGCCATCACCATCGTGACGGTAAAAGGAACCAAAAAACTCAAAAAGAATGCCAAGTTCTGATCATCTACAAGATTCCTGAAAATTTCTTGAATAAAGTCACTCGTACCTAGCATGTACCCCAAGAGCATGCCGGAAACAGTAAATGCCGTCTTAAGTATTCCTGTTCTCCAACCGACAAACACTGAAGCCAAAATCACCAATAAGGCAATCGCATCAAACCAATTCATATAGGAATCACTCCACGTTATTTCTTGCCCAACTTGGCTATGATCTGGCGATCAAGATAAATCATCACAGAGAGGAAGGTACAGGCCCAAATAGCCCCCCCAATTACATCACTCGGCCAATGCACTCCAAGTAACACTCTAGAAAGTCCGATACAGGTCAAAATCAAACCCGTGCTGGCTAAAATCAGTATTCTTACAACACCAGTCACTCTCGGCAACAATCCAAAATACAATATGAACCCAAATAGGAGAGTAAAGTGAACCATATGTCCACTTGGAAAAGAGTACCCGCTTACTGAATCAACGGCGACATACACAAGGCCCGCATCAGGTCTAGGCCTGGCTATCAGGGATTTCAGCATCTTAGCTGCAAGATTTGGCACCACTAAAGTTACTGCCAACCCTGCCTTACTCCACTCTTTCCCAATGAGAAATATACAAGCCACCAAAACGATTTCTATAAGACCCCACGTAGTGGTGCCAAACCTATGCAATGTCTGAGCAATATCTTCAAACGAACTAAGTAGATTTTCTTGAATCCACTGCGTGATAGCCAAATCAAATCTTGAGTAATCCTGAATTAAGGCGACAATACTCACGAATAAAGCCAAGAAACCCCAGGACACGATGGGTTTTATATTCCCCATTTCCATCCCCTTCCATTTGAATTCAGCGGTAGCCGACAGGTACCAAATTTATAGTCAAACTGCCAGTACCATTGTACCCCATATTTACATGCTGCTTGTAGGTTAACAGTCAACTCAATATAATCGAGGGCGTACTAAGTTTTGGCTGGTGAATAAAATGGAGCTAAGGGGTCCACATCTAAACATAGCTATAGATGGACCGGCAGGCGTGGGCAAAACGAGTATTGGGCTCACTCTTGCTACAGACCTCGGGGCCTGTTTCATTGACACTGGAATCATGTACCGTGCCATCGCATATCTGGTGCTGCGTCACGATGTGCCTATCGAAGACGAATATAAGATTTCACAACTAGCTGCGACCACTACTTTCACATTAGCATCAGATGAACAGGGCATTGAAAGTACTTTATTAGTCAATCGGACCCCCATCACTGACTTATTGCACACTGATGAAGTTAACAGTATCGTTTCTAAGGTGGCAATGATCCATGACGTTAGAACTCCTCTAGTTGCATGGCAACGTTCCATCGCCAAGGAACGGCTGACGGTAATGGTCGGCAGAGACATCACTACTGTTGTCTTACCAGAAGCACAGATCAAGATTTACCTAGATGCCTCACTTGCGGAAAGGAACCGTCGTAGATCTCTTCAAAATAGCACACCGAATAGTGATCCGTCTGCTGTGCAGAGAAGAGACGAACTGGATTCGACTAGAACTGCTTCCCCTCTGTATATTGGAGAGAATGTCATGCACGTTGATACCACGAATCTAACGTTCGATCAAGTGTATAAGATAATATTGACCGCAGTGAATACCGCGAATTTATGATCTCAGGCAGGATGACATGAGCCTAACTTATAATATTTCCAACACTGCCTTCAAATTTGTCTTATATTTATTCGGTAACCTAAAAATAAGTGGAAAGGATCATACGCCAGATTCGGGAGCTTTTATAATTGCTTCTAACCACCTCAGCATCATCGACCCTGCAATTGTATCTCTGGCTATACCCAGGAAAGTGCATTGGCTTGCAAAAGATTCTCTTTTTCTGAATCCTTTTGTTGGCAAATTCCTCACAGCATATGGCGCTCACTCCATATCCCGTGGAGCTCCGGACAGCAGTGCAATTCAATGGAGTGTAGAAATGCTAAACCAGGACGAAATAATAGGAGTGTTCCCTGAAGGAACCAGGCATCATAATGGAATGCATAAAGGATTAAATGGATGTGCACTACTTGCCTTGCAAACTGGCGTTCCTGTTGTCCCCGTCGGCATAACCGGGACACAACATCTGGACAAACTATGGCGTCTAGTGTTCCCAACAGGTAAAATCCATGTTGCAATCGGAGAACCATTTATGGCAGGAGCCATGAACCCAAAACCGACTAAGGATGAATTAGAAACTACAACAGCGACCATCATGAACAAAGTCGCAGCCATGCTTCCCGAGAATTATCGAGGCATATACCAATGAAAACTAGGTGACCCTCAGTGTGTGGAATTATCGGTTACACAGGAACTCAACCTGTCATCGACATACTCGCCAAAGGTCTCGCACGCCTAGAATATAGAGGCTATGATAGCGCTGGTATAGCAGTAATCGGGAACGATGATTGCATTAAGACCACCAAAACTGCCGGCAAGATTGCTCTACTTCAAGAACGTTTAGACACAGAAGGCAATCTGGCTGGTACTACTGGTATTGGACACACCCGTTGGGCTACCCATGGCAAACCAATAGAAGAAAATGCTCATCCCATGCTTGACTGCAACTCCCAAATTGCTGTGGTCCACAACGGCATCGTAGAAAATTTCCTAACACTTAAGCAACAACTCTTAGAAGAGGGGCACACTTTCCGATCCGAAACGGACACTGAAGTGATCGCACATCTCCTTGAAAACTGCGTTGCTAATGGATTGTCTTTAGTGGATGCGGTTGCAGATACCTCCACAAAATTGCGAGGAGCCAATGCTATAGTAGTCGCTGCTGCCAAAGAGCCGAGTGTTCTTGTAGGAGTGAGAATTGGTAATGCTGGAGGGCTGACCGTAGGTCACTCAGAGACTGGATCTTTTGTTGCAAGTGATCTCCCTGCAATCTTACCCCATACAAATACCGTCACCTTTCTAGAAGATAAAGAACTGGTGGTACTCACTCCACAAACAATCTCCTATAGGGCTTTGAACGGAAGCTCAATCCACAAATCATCCACCGTAATCGAATTTGAACCAGACGCTATCTATAAAGACGGCAACGAACACTTTATGATAAAAGAAACTCTGGAGCAGCCATCCACATTCTCAAGCGCACTACGAGGACGAGTTTCGTTTGATACCCATCAAATCAACCTAGAAGATTTGCCGCTAACGCAATCTGACATTCACAATCTCCAGCGTGTCATTCTTATTGGCATGGGCACGAGCTACAATGCGTGTTCGGTCGCAAAGCACTGGTTCGAACGAATTGCTCGGATCCCCACCGAAGTAGATAATTCATCAGAATTCAGATATCGAAGTCCTGTGCTTGACAGTAAAACCCTCGTTATAGCAGTAGGGCAGTCAGGAGAAACCGCCGATACTCTAGCAGGAATGGAGCATGCGAGAAATTCTGGCGCTCGGCTATTAACAATATGCAACATCCCTGGGAGTCAGGCAGCAAGAATGGCTGAGGGAGCTTTATATATAAACGCTGGACTTGAAATTGGTGTCGCCTCGACAAAAACGTTCACGGCTACCTTGACCACTCTGTACTTGTTATCACTCCACATTGCTTCCCAAAGAGAAGCCATAACCGTTGAGGAAACTAAATCCAAGATTCAAGATTTATCAGCAATCCCTGCTAAAATGGGCTCTATATTAGCCTCTCAAGAACAATACTCGACACTTGCCAAGCAATACTCTCCGTACGACCACTTTTTCTATCTGGGACGCGGGATACACTATCCAATTGCCCTAGAGGGAGCACTCAAGCTCAAAGAGGTGAGTTACATTCATGCTGAAGGATATCCTGCAGGGGAAATGAAACACGGGCCTATCGCATTAATCGACCCAAAATTAGTCGTAGTTGCAATAGCACTCCAGAACGAATTGTACGACAAAATGCTCGGAAACATTGCTGAAGTCAAAGCACGTGATGGGATTGTTATAGCTCTGGGGACGGAAGTCGACGTAGAACTTAACAAGCTAGCAGATCATTTCATCTCAATACCTGATGTTCCACCAGACCTTAGCCCGCTCTTGAGTGTAATCCCTCTGCAACTTTTCTCTTACCATATGGCACTCAGTCGCGGGTGTGATGTTGATCAACCACGAAATCTCGCAAAAACGGTGACTGTGGAGTAATTCAGTACACCAGAATCAACGAATGATGACCACTTCTTCACAAGATAAAAAGGGTAATTTTCTTGACGTCTTCACGGTCCTTAGACATGACCGTTACAGACGGTATTGGTCTGGGCTCCTGGCCACAGTGTTCGGGTTCCAGATAATGATGATTGCTCAAAGTTGGCTCATCTACGACCTAACTGATTCCAAATTGTGGCTAGGCTATGCAGGTCTAGCAGCCGGAATACCTGCTATAGTCCTTAACCTCTTCGGTGGCGTAGTTGCTGACAAAGTGAACCAAAGGAAACTAATCATATCAACCCAATCTACTAGTGCCCTGATGCTGCTCACCCTTGGATCACTGGTTCTCCTTGAAATAGTAGAACCATGGCATGTATTAGTGATTGCTTTTTGTATTGGCTCTGTACAAGCTTTTGATAGTCCTAGTCGACAAGCCATTTTCCCGCAGCTCATAGATATGACTGACATGATGAAGGCAGTAGCACTCAACTCAATGGTATGGCAAAGCACACGCATCGTCGGCCCCGCGATTGGGGGCATCATAATCGCGACTAAGTATGGAACTGCCCCCGGCTTTTTTGTTGGATCATTAGGCTTCATAACTATGTCTTTAGCTATGGCATCTATAAAAGGCCTGGATTCAAAGAGACCTTCAACAGGAAAAGGCATGTTCCAAGATATGTTAGAAGGCATTCAGTTCATACGGAACCAACCTGTGTTTCTGGCTCTTATGGGCCTAACCTTTTTTAATAGCATTTTTGGGATGTCTTACATAACTCTCTTACCTGTATTCGCAAAGGACATTCTAGAGATCGGATCAAGTGGACTTGGTTACTTGCATGCTATCTCTGGTGTTGGAGGAATCGCTGGAACATTAATAACTGCTAGGCTTAGCAAATCAATAGGAAGAGGCACTATACTGAGCACAGGAGCAATATCTTTCGGTATATGTTTATCGTTATTCGCTATCAGCAGCTCTTCATTAAGCAGTCTTCCCTTAGCCATTGTCTTTATATTCCTAGCTAGCATATCGAGCTCACTCTACATGATCACGATAATGTCGACCCTTCAAACATTGGTTCCAAACGAACTGCGCGGTAGGGTAATGGGTATATACGGTATGACATTCAACCTGATACCAATAGGTGCTATGCAAGCAGGATTCATAGCAGAACAATGGAGCGCTGCAACTGCTGTAATCGTAGGTGGTATAGCAGTAATGATATTCGCAGTAATTGTACAGATCTTCAGCAAAGAAGTCCGTAACCTAGGAATTGCATAGCAGCGTGCTACCCAGCTAAGACTACGTTGTCGATCAACCTAGTAGTTCCAAAACGAACTGCTGTCGACACTACCGCCGGACCCTCCACCTGAGCGAGCTCTAATAATGTCCTATCATCTGCAAAGCTGATATATTCCAAATCGGCTAACTTCTCAATCTCAATGCGAGATTGGAACACTTTTGTCAGCGTTGCCACATCCCTGACGCCAGATTGAAACTTCTGCTGTACGGCACGAAGTCCCTCATAAATACACACAGCCGACTTGCGTTCCTCTGGGCTCAAATACACATTGCGACTACTGATAGCCAATCCATCTTCTTCCCGAACCGTAGGAACACTAACAACGTGAGTGGGCACGTCCAAGTCTTCAACCATCCTCTTTATTACCCGAACCTGCTGTGCATCCTTTTCTCCGAAGTACGCGTAATCTGGCAAAACTTGGTTGAATAATTTTAGAACCACTGTGGCGACCCCCTTGAAATGGCCAGGCCTATATTCCCCCTCAAGAACCTCAGTGAGCCGCCCTACCTCTACCCAGCTATCAAACCCCTCAGGATACATAACATTGGAATCGGGCATAAAGACAAGGTCCACGTTTGCTGCTTCCAGCATTTGCAAATCCCTGTTTTCATCCCGAGGGTATTTCTCAAAATCCTCTCCAGGACCAAATTGGGTGGGGTTAACAAAAATTGTAGCAACCACTGCGTTGCACTCCTGAAATGCCCTGGTTACTAACGACATATGCCCATCATGAAGATATCCCATAGTAGGAACCAATCCTACGGGGCTGGTGAGCGTTTGTCGTGCCTTATGTAATTCAGTTATTGACTTGACGACTAGCAATTAAACCTCACAGAGCCAGAACCATCTAGGAATGTTCCGTTCTGACACCATACAGAGCGTCAAGCAATTCTTCATCCATACCAAAACTGTGTTCGGTGGAGGGGAATACCCCCTCTGAGACATCACTTGCATATTGCTTCAGAGCTGCGAGCATTGTCTCGGATAAGGTTGCGTATTTCTTGGCGTGCTTCGGCGAAAACCCCTCAAAGAATCCCAATAAGTCGTGAATAACCTGAACCTGCCCATCGCAATCTGGTCCAGCACCAATCCCAATAGTAGGCACATGTACCTTTTCTGTGATCAGCTTCGCAAGGGGGGCGGGAACACACTCCAAAACGATCGAAAAAGCACCTGCCCTTTCAAGCTCTATGGCATCCTGCAATAATTCAGCAGCTTTTTGAGGGCTCTTGCCTTGGACACGATAACCGCCCAATGTGTTGATTGACTGAGGAGTGAGGCCAATATGCCCCATTACAGGAATCCCACTTTGAACCACTTTGCTAACGGTAGAAGCTACAATGGCTCCACCCTCAAGCTTCACAGCCTGAGCTCCACCTTCCTGCAGAAACCGACCAGCGTTTTGATGGGCCAGCTCAGCGCTTACCTGATATGACATAAACGGCATATCTGCTACAACCAAAGCATTCTGCGTCCCTCGAACTACGGGTTTAGTGTGATGCAACATTTCATCCATGGTGACAGGCACCGTTGATTCATAACCAAGTACGGTGTTTGCCAAGCTGTCGCCAACTAGAATGATATCAATACCAGCGGCATCAGCAATGCGGGCCATAGCATAGTCATAGGCAGTAATCATGGATATTTTCTTATCAGAATGAGCCTGTCTTTGTAACTCAGGTATGGTAGTGCGCATTATCGACTCTCCCTCAAACAGTGCTTTCTCCAAAAAGCGGCCACACGTAAATGGTTAGTGGCTAACTGGTACTCCTATGACACTGGGTCTACTGACATTCACAATCTTGTTCGTTGCATCAACTTGTACGAGCCGTGGGGAGTGTGTGTTGATCTCTTCTTCCAGCAGACTCACATACGCCAGAATTATCACGATATCCCCTTCGTATACAAGATGAGCAGCAGCTCCGTTGATACACACCTCACCACTACCCCTTACTCCCGGGATAACATACGTCTCTAGTCTAGCTCCATTTGTCACATCCAAGACCTGAACTTTCTCATATAACATCATGCCCGCTGCTTCCATCAGGTCCAGATCCAGTGTAATACTACCTTCATATTCCAGATCTGCTCCGGTCACCGTCGCTCGATGTACCTTGCCATTGAGAAATGTCCTCATTTTTTTCTCCTTAGCCCATATCAAGTATGCTTGAAATTAACTTTCGTTACGCCTCAATAGAATGGCCGACCCTCTTTAGATAAGAACTTAGCAAATCATCAATCTGCTGATTAGACGATTCATCGAGCTTACTGCTGTCATTGCAACGAATTGCATGCTTGCCCATCACGGCATAAAACTCTAAGACATCCTTATTAATATCTTTCAAGCTCTCAAGGTGCCCTTCGATAGTATTAATATCTCCCCTAACGATAGGACCAGTGAGCGCTTCATTTACACCATACGATTCAACGTTATCTAGTGTTGTTCTCATAAGTGGCATTAGCGCTGCAAGGGCAATCTCACTCGAAACATCTAAGCTCTCCCACAGCTTTAGGGAATGCTGAAGAGCTGTAACCATATATCCACACGTCATCACCGCGGCTGCATGATATATAGCACGTACATCATCGTGAATTGCTAACTTGATACCTCCAAAAGAGCTTATGACCTCTCCGAGCCAACGAACAAGTTCAGCATTACCTGTCACCGCAAACCCCACTCCGCGCAATTGATCTCCAGAAGAAATAGCAGTAGGAAAGGTTTGTAAGGGGTGAAAACTCGCTACTCTGGTCCCTTGCGCAGCCGCCGTATCGAGGCAGCTAAGAGTCCGGGACCCAGCACAATGCACAACGCCCTGCGCTTTTTGCCAAGATAATGCCGTTACAGTTGATTCAATCGCGTCATCAGGTACGGTTACGAAAACCACATCACACGCATTCACTACTTCCTGATTTGACGAATATGCAGTAGCGCCTGCTAGCCTTAGGGCAAGATTCCTTGCAGAAACATTATCCCGGCTAGATATCGCCTCTACGTTGTAACCCTGATCAATAAGAGCAGTTGCCAAGTTGCCTGCTATCCTCCCGCAGCCAATAAATCCAATTTTGGATTGTCGATCTAGAATGATCATTTTGCCAGTTCCTTCACAGAAGCAATTCCTTTCACCTCTGTAGCGAATTTAACTGCGTTGACTATTGCCTCTGCTGTGACATGTACAGATGCCGTCAGTAGTTTTTGAAATTCAAAGGCTGGGGATCCAATTCCAGTGCCCACAGCGAAAACCACATCACCATCTGCCATCGTATGGGTAGGTCTGATTGCTAAAGCAAATCCATCATGTGCTATAGACGCTATCTTATTTGCCTGTTCCTTAGAAACAGGAGCATTAGTAGCAACAACAGCAAGCGTAGTATTGAATCCTTGCTCCTCACTCGCAGTGTCTTGTTCTTCCAAAGACAACGCAATTTTTACGCTATCCTCAAACACATCACCATTTTCTGAACGCGGTCCAGCCACAACGGCTCCAGTGGTAGGATCATGAATTGACCCCACTGCATTGACTGCAACTATAGCCCCAACAAGTATTCCATTACCCAAGTCTAGGCTGGACATTCCTATGCCTGATTTAACTGCCCGCTGCATCCCCATCATTTTCCCAACCGTAGCTCCTGTTCCCGCACCAACACTACCTTGTGCTTGTTGTTCGCTGGATGCATTCACACAAGCTTGATATCCTTCTTGAATTCCTGGGCGAATTCCACAGGTTGCTACGCCTAAGTCGAACAGAATAGCCGCAGGTACAATTGGAACGATGTTCTTGCCGGCAGAGAATCCTACTTTTTTTTCTTCAAGGTATTTCATCACCCCGCCAGCCGCGTCTAGCCCAAAAGCGCTCCCACCACCCAAAAGCAATCCATGCACTTCTTGAACCAAATTTCCAGGTCTCAACAAATCAGTTTCTCTGGTACCAGGTGCAGATCCGCGAACATCAACCCCCGCCACCGCTCCATTCCCGCACAATACTACCGTGCAACCAGTACCAGATTCGATGTCTGTGTAATGGCCGACAGAAATTCCGGGAACATCTGTAATGGATTTAATCATAGTTGCATCACACAAGAAAACCGCCGTGCTTATATATATAAGCCGTGCGGTTATTTTCTAGACTTTTTTTGTTTGCCGTCGCGGTCATTTACGATCCCCGCGGCCGAATTGGCACGTATCGACCTGTTAGTTTGCCTCCATACGAGTAGACAACGGGGGCATATTAACAGACCAATTCACCTAAAGCAACCCCCTCTTACCTAAGCTCGAGAAAGTCATTCAAGCAATCCAACACATTTCCGAGCAGATACTAAAAATCCTGTATGACCAACCATACGGTGCATGGGCCGCGCACTATTGGCAGCAATGTGCCATGGCCGTAGCAATATTTCAACACTTTCAACCATTTCGAAGGAACTCTCCGTCTGCAGTGTAAAGGCAAGATTATGCACCTGAAGGATAGTTGGCAAAAAGCATACCATGATGCCGCCAGGAACCAATTTTCTGCCGGCACTTCCTATAACTTTCCAAGGTTCAGGCAAATCTAGTATCACTCGATCGACGCTATCCTCAAGTATACCTTCGTATATGTCCTCTTCTCGAAGGCAAAAGTTTGCGACAGATTGATCCATAGCATCTATATTTTCCTTGCTCTGGAGAATTGCCTCTTCGCGAATTTCATAGCTACTCAAATGGCCACTCGGTCCTATCGCTCGCAACAACGCCATGGTAAGCGCCGCAGACCCCATACCTGCTTCAACTACCGTTGCTCCTGGGAAAATATCCCCATACATAAGTATTGCACCTATGTCCTTGGGATAAATCACCTGACTAGATCGAGGCAAATTGGTCACGTAATCGGCGAGTGTCGGAACTGTGGCGTAGTAAACCTGCCCCTTGTTAGTTCTGACACGTATACCCTTAGCTTGACCTATAATGGAGGAATGGTCCACGATTCCCCCATGAGAATGGAAGGAATCTCCAGACTTGAGGTTGAACAGGTAACGACGATCTTTTCTGTCAACCAACAAGACAAGATCACCTTCTGAGAACAAATCCAAATCACCCCTCCTTGACCCTTTCTACCAGCACGAGCCAACCACTGCATAGCCAAAACGACATGAAGGTCGCATGTGTGACTTGGCAATCACAAGAAACCGAGGGATACCGATTACTCATTCAATCCCTGCGACTTTTTTCACTTCCGCTAAAATCTCCTTTGCCTCAGGCAATTCACCATCATAAATCTTGTGAAATCTAATAATGCCTTGCTTATCTACAATTACAATGGCTCTTTTGCTTACGCCACGTTCTTCGTTATACACCCCATAAGAATCTGACATTTCACCCTTGGGATGGAAATCTGCAAGAACTGGATAGGGTAATCCTCCCAATGAGGCGGCATATGCTTTTTGAACTGCAGCGCTATCAACACTCACACCCAGAACCTGGGTGTCAATCGCCTCAAACTGCCTGTTTTGCAGCCTGAAGTCAGAACACTGGTGAGTTCAACCGCCGGTGAAAGACATTACATGCCATGATATGACCACATTCTTCTCACCCCGAAATTGGCTTAGGGTCACTGACTCTCCAGTACTAGAACGCAATTTAAAATCCGGTGCTTCTTGTCCTAGACTAACCATCTCTGCCCCTCCTCGTGTGTTAGAACAGGCATTTGGGCCTGTAACTACAGATTCGCGTTACGAACGACTCCCATTTTGTCATGTCCTACAGTATATCCCTATTATCAAATTTAACAAAAGCTTTAGTAATACAACTGTGTTAGAATCGTCACGTCTTACCCTCTAACAGAGGTTGTTTCACACCTAAGCGATGTTGAAAATACCAGTTATACTCCCAAGAATTCTTAACTTACCGACAGTGAGAGACAATGCTATCCAATCCCAAGTCATCTGCCATATGTTGGTTAGCTGAAATAGACTCTAGCATGAGACCTTTAGTTGGAGGGAAGGGTGCGAATCTTGGCCAATTGCTTAAAGCCGGATTCTTAGTGCCAAACGGGTTTGTTGTAACAACAACGACCTTCAGGCAAGTCATGGAATTCAACAATATGAGTTCATTCCTCAATGGAATGCACCAAAAACTTGATCCGGTCAACCACACAAGCTTCGAAAGGGAAGCACAGGCAACGCGAGATCTTATATCAGGTGCACAAATTCCCAACGATTTGCTATCGCTATTGCAAACTGCATTTGATTCTCTTGGTTCACCTTTAGTTGCTGTCCGCTCTTCAGCAACTATGGAGGACTCTGCCACTGCATCTTTTGCAGGGCAACAGGACACGTATCTCAATATCCAAAATCACGAAGAATTCATTAGAGCTCTGCTGAATTGCTGGGCGTCTCTTTACGAACCAAGATCGATTGCATATAGATTTGAAAAAGGATTGCAAGAATTATCTATTGAGATGGGAGTTGTGGTCCAAACAATGATAAACCCAGATATTTCTGGGGTTGTGTTCACACTGGACCCGATAACTGGGAACACTGAAACCCTAACGGTCGAAGCTATTTACGGCTTGGGAGAACCACTAGTTTCGGGAGAAATCACTCCTGACTTGTACATAATAGAAAAGGCATCTGGCAAGATTTTTCAGCAGATCGTATCGGAACAGATTTGGATGCTCAAGGCTAATGATACTGGGGATGTAGCGGAAGGAAAGAGTGTCCAATTACCCGTCACCCCATCTGACCGGGGATTACCTAAACTAAATCAGGCGCAAATTAGTGAACTAACGCAAATAGCAATATCCATCCATAATTACTACGGAAGACCTCAAGACATTGAATGGGCAATATGTGACAATGTGTTGTACATTCTCCAAACTCGCCCTATTACTACAATGCCATAAACGAATTTACAAAGGATTTTCCCGGACATGCGATACCCAACTAGAGAACAAATTCTCCGAAATTTCGAATCAACTGAGCGTAACTTGTCCCCCTTTGCAATGACCAGTTCTCTCAGTAAAGGAAGACAAACCCTAGAAATAAACAACTCCTCTTTTGTAACTCCATACCAACTAGATCGCCAAAGAATTTTGTATACCAATGCTTTCCGGCGTATGAAACATAAGACTCAGGTATTCCTAGCTCCACAAGGAGATCATTTCACAACTCGCTTGGCCCACACTTTAGAAGTTTGTCAAACAGCCCGCACTATAGCATCGGGGCTTAATTTGAATGTGGACCTAACTGAAGCGATCGCCCTTGGGCATGACCTTGGGCATACGCCCTTTGGACATCTTGGCGAAGAAGAATTAAATCGAATGTCCTCCCAAGGATTTAGCCATAACCTACAAAGCTTGAGAATACTGGATAAATTAGAAAATGAAGGCTTGGGATTGAATTTGTCATCCGAGGTCCGCCACGGAATCGTAAGCCACTCTAAGCCTAGAGGAAATTTCCTAACCCAACCTGATATTTCTGAAGAACTCTCTCTGGAAGGACAAATTGTCAGAATATCAGATGCCTTAGCTTATCTGAATCACGACTTGCTTGATGCTTTTCGCTCTGAAATCCTAAACCCACACGACATACCTCAAGACATCACCAAAGTGCTAGGGAGCACATCATCCACCAGAATGCAAACGATGATTCTGGCCGTAATCTCGTCATCGTGGAAAGTAACTGGCTCCTCTGGAGATCAACTAAGCGGCGATGAAGCAAAAATTTCAGTCACTGAAAACGTTGCGTCTGCTATTGAAGAATTGCGCGAATTTCTGTTCAATCACGTTTATTTGCCAGTTAGTAACAGTCTGGCCGGGGAACAGGCACGAAGCATAATTCAACTATTATATGATCACTACAGCGATCACAGCGAAGATTTGCCGTCGCCAAAAGGATTTATCGAGCCGGATCCTGCGTTAAGAGTTCAGGATTTTGTTTCAGGTATGACAGATCAATATGCCATAGCAGCAGCAGATCTACTCGAGCCCGGTATCGGCTCAGAAATCACGAAACCCCATATGCCTACGGAATAGATCATGACTGATATAGCTGAAATAAAATCCAAGCTCGATATAGTAGATGTTATCGGAACGTACGTTGAGCTACAGCCTGCTGGCAGAAACTTCAAGGCTCCTTGCCCATTCCATTCAGAAAGAACCCCTTCTTTCGTTGTATTCTCAGAGAGCCAAACATGGCGATGCTTTGGAGCATGCACTAGTGGTGGAGATGTATTGAACTTTATCCAAAGAATAGAAGGGTTGGATTTTGTCGGAGCGTTAGGACTTGTTGCTCAACAACTGGGAATAGAACTCTCAAAACCGGAAAGCAATCCCCGTATCGCTAATTCAGACCCCCTGTTTGCCGCCAATGAGGCAGCCATGAGCTATTTCTCGAAACAGCTGTATGAACCAATTGGTAAACAAGCATTAGCCTATCTGCAGGAAAGAGGTTTATCTCAAGAAACGATTGCTGATTTTCATATTGGGTTTAGCCCCGAAGAACCCGGGGCTTTAACCAAAAGCCTGGGGGCTATAGGAATCACTCAAGACATCCTAGCTGCCGCTGGCCTAGTCACCGATAGGGGGGATGGCGCCAAAGAAGTCTTTAGAAACCGAATTATGTTCCCTATAACAGATATTCGAGGGCGTGTATGTGGATTTGGAGGACGACAATTAAACACAAGTGGTCCCAAATATATGAACTCTCCGCGCACTGAAATCTTTGACAAGAGCCGTATTCTATATGGCCTTGAGCAAGCGGCATCAACAATTCGCAGCAGTGGTAAAGCGATAATTGTCGAAGGGTATATGGATGCAATAACCGCCCACCAATTTGGTTCAAACGAAGTTGTAGCATCCATGGGAACTGCTATAACGCAACCTCAGTTAAACTCACTCATTAACGTTGCATCTACCGTTGTCTTCGCATTAGACGCAGATGCTGCAGGCCAAAACGCCACCCTTCAAAAATTATCGGATGCCCTCACGTCATTCCAGGACCTGCAAACTAAGTCTATGGTACGCACCAATAAGAACAGCACTATATTCGCTACCCCAAAAAGGCAACTAGATTTCCGCGTCATCTCTCTACCTGAAGGGTTTGACCCAGACACTTTGATCAGACACGATATAGAACAGTGGCACCATCTTGTCTTGGAAGCGCAGCCTTTAATTGATCGACTTTTCACTGAAATTTCCCGTCAGGGTGACAATCAAACTTCGACAGGGAAGGCAGCTATCGCAGAAAAGCTAATGCCGCTTATATACAGTAGTGTCGATAATTTCATTGATCAGGATCGTTATTTCCAACTTCTTGCCCAGATTCTTGGCGTAAGTCGTTCAACTCTACAAGCCAGCATGGGGAATCAACGATCAGTGCCGCGAGCCACTAAACCCAACAATCAGAATGCCTACCCCGCTTCACCTAATCCATTTACTTATGCAGAATCTAATTTCACTGAAAATTACTGCCTGAGCCTGATCCTAAAGTACCCAGAGTTGCAAGCATCAGCAAATCATTATGAGCTAGAGAACGTATTTTCTGCAGAAAACTTAGAGTTGTTTACTGCATATAAGGAAAATGGTACAATAGAAGGGTTACAGCAGGTGTTTCAAGGGACTCCATTGGAAACACACTTGGAAACAATAATTGCTATAAAAATCCCCCCCATTGAATCATCTGAGAGAACTCAAGCTTTAAAACAAACCCTCAGAACATTACAGGAGAAACGCTTACGGGAAATAAAGCGTCAAGAGTCTGAAATTTCCGCTCAGATAGCCCTCAACTCGGAAGACTCAGCTCAGTCATTCGACCAGAATGCATTAAAGACCAACGAAGAATTAAGGAAACTGTTTAACGATAAAGATAGGAGCTTTTGATTTATGCTCACAAAGGGAGATTCCCAGAACGAAGAGGAGTTTAGCGGTTCATTCGAGCGAGAATTCGCAATTCCCGGAAATTTCGAGTCCAGCAGAGATGACTTCGCAGATGAAAATAAGCCAGTCCCCTCAGGATTCTCAATAAACACTATTGAAGAAGAGGACGAAGAAGCCCCTGAAGAACTAGATAGGAATCTTCCATCTACCACTGATATAGAAAATTCGGTAGACGTAATTGATGATCCTGTGCGAATGTATCTGCGGGAAATTGGACGAGTCTCCCTTCTTACTGCAAAAGACGAGCGAAAACTAGCCAAGGATATGGAATCTTGGGAACGGCTGACAGAACTCGGTCTGCTAGACGATAAAGGTACGAGTACACCAATCTCAGGTACAGAAATATTGCAGTCTTTGGTTCATCAAATCACTAGCGTCACACCACTCCTAAACTCCGTAGCTGAAGTCTTGGGCCTTGAGCAGCCAATGCGGGCACACGATATGATCAGTCATCCCAAGATCAGAGAAACCATAGATGGGGAAATTGACCCTGAACTAGTATCTGAAATCGCCTCGAAAATATCTTTAGAAGAGCCTGAAATCACGAAAATGATGCTCAGCTACGCCGTAGACACACGCCTTTTGCCGCCGGATTTTCATACCTTAATACCAGAAGATATGACGTGGGACGATTTCCGAGCCATGTCCAACTCAGGAGAATTCCTTGAACTCATTGAACCCTACAATAAAGAATTCAAAAGATATTACCAACGAATCCAAACAAATGGAGAGTCCTCTGAAAAACATCTTGTGGAAGCCAACCTCCGACTAGTAGTAAGTGTAGCGAAAAAGTACATTGGTCGCGGCATGTCACTGCTGGACCTAATTCAGGAAGGTAACATCGGTCTCATCCGAGCGGTGGAAAAATTCGACTATAGGAAGGGATATAAGTTTAGCACCTACGCTACATGGTGGATCCGCCAAGCAATAACAAGAGCGATAGCTGATCAAGCAAGAACCATCAGAATACCCGTTCATATGGTGGAAACTATAAACAAGCTGATGCGACATCAACGAAGATTAGTTCAGGAATTCGGCAGAGATCCAAATAGCGATGAGATCGGTTCAGCTATGGACTTTAGCCCCGATAAGGTACGAGAGATAATGAAAATATCCCAAGAACCCGTATCACTTGAGACTCCAATTGGGGAAGAAGAAGATAGCCATCTAGGTGATTTCATCGAAGATCGATCTACCATGGCGCCTGCTGAAGCTGCATCATTCAGACTTCTCAAGGAGCAGGTAAGTGAAGTCTTAGACACCTTAACAGAACGTGAGCGTAAAGTATTACAACTGCGATTTGGACTCGAAGACGGAAGAAGTCGAACACTGGAAGGCGTGGGTATGGAATTCGGTGTAACTCGAGAGAGGATTCGCCAAATTGAGGCGAAAGCTCTAAGGAAACTTCGGCACCCCAGTCGGTCACGAAGACTCAAAGACTTTCTTGAATAAGTATCGACTCCGCAGCAGACTTTCATAACGCTCAGCTCCCTCCCAACTAAGACGGAGCTGAGCGTTTGGCGTTACAGACTAAATGGAATCTCGGATACGTTATTGTCTCGAAAACCTATGCTAAAATTAACTCCGCGCCATCACATGCGATAGGGAGGTTATCAATTGTCAGAAGACCGTAAACGAGCCCAAAGCGTGATAACCGCAGTCATTGCGAATACTAATAAAGTGATTTTTGGCAAAGAAAGTGTGATAGAACTTGGAGTAATATCACTCTTCTCACAAGGCCACATTCTTATTGAAGACGTACCAGGGGTAGGCAAAACGATGTTGGCTAAAAGCATTGCGAGATCTACGGGATGTGACTTCAAGCGTCTGCAATTTACCCCCGACATGTTGCCTAGCGACATCACCGGTACCAACGTCTACAACCAAGGTTCTAGCAATTTCGAATTTCGCCCAGGTCCGATTATGTCACAAATGGTCCTAGTGGATGAAATCAACCGTGCCACCCCTAAGACCCAATCTGCGCTCCTAGAAGCTATGGAAGAACATCAGGTCAGCATTGATGGTGTAAGTTACAAACTGCCAATACCTTTCATGATTCTGGCAACTCAAAACCCCATTGAATATGAAGGGACTTTTCCACTTCCAGAAGCACAATTAGACCGATTCTTGATGCGCATTCGTTTGGGATATCCTACAACAAATGAAACCGTCGAAATACTTGGCAGTCAGCAATACGGTCATCCAATTGATTCCTTAGAATCAGTAGCGCAACCTTCTGACATCATACGGGTAGCGCAGACTGCAATGGCAACACACCTAGACGACAAAATTAAACAATACATCGTAGCAGTAGTGGAAGAAACACGAATGGACGAACATACCGTACTTGGGGCGTCTCCAAGAGCAGCTTTGGACTTGGCTAAAACATGCCAGACTTACGCTCTTTCAAAGGGTAGAGATTACGTAATACCCGATGACGTAAAATACCTTGCTTCAGCAATTATGGCACACAGGCTAATACTAGATACAAATGCGCGAATCCAAGGAATCACTGCCGAGCAAGTAATACAAGGTATTCTAGAAAGAGTGCCTATCCCCGGGTACAAACCGAATGTGTAAAGTGGCGAAGAAACTAGCAAGAATCACTGTAGACTCAAGGGGATCACGATGCGCCCAAGGGCACTAGTAATGCTCATATTGCTCGTTTGGTTGGCTATCTTGGGATTGGCTACAGGATTCTCTCTATTCTACAAGCTTGGCTACATCATAGGGACAGGACTCGTCATCGGGTACTTCTGGAACTACCTTAACCTTTGGAAAGTAACTATTGCTGCAGAGCGTAGAACTGGAGTCGCCTACACTGGTGAATCGTTTGATGTCCGCATATGGGCCAAGAATGCAGGGTTTTTCACTAAAAGCAGACTAGACATCCGCGATTGGTCTACTGTAGGCGGTGCTACTCAGGTAACACCAATCATCCTCGGATCTCATCAAACTAGGTCATGGATAGTAAGCATTCTCTGCACTCGCAGGGGGTCCTACACCCTAGGACCACTAGAAGCGCATTCAGAAGATTTATTTGGTTTTTTCTACAAAACCAAACTCCTCAAAACCAAAAGTGAAATTGTGGTATACCCAAAAATCGTTGAACTTCCAAGTATAACCACTCTGAGAACTCGTTTCATGGATGAAGGAACTAGATCCCAGAAATCGCAATCTTCTACTCCTCAGGCCACATCCATACGACAATATGAATTTGGGGACACAGTAAATCGTATTCACTGGCCAATGACCGCCAAACATGGTGAATTAATGTCTAAGGAATTTGATGTAAATTTTGCATCTGAAGCTTGGATTGCACTGGATCTCGAATCAGCCTACCATGAGATCGACGGCAACAGTAGCACAGATGAAACTGCTGCTACTGTTGCTATTTCATTGGCAAAGCGCTTAATGCATCTGGGTACATCTGTAGGAGTACTTTCTCAGAGCAGCACAGCCACAGCCGTATCCCTCGGTCGCGGACAGCCCCACCTCATACGGATACTTGAATTCTTGGCTTTCAGCAAAGCCGACAGTAATATCGGTCTTGATCAAATTATTGAACAATCTATGCACAGATTCGGTAAAAATTGCACCCTCACCGTTATCACTCCAAAAACAAGCGACGACCTAGCAAAAGTGCTCCGCCATTTATCAGATCAAGGAATATCTGTATCAGTTGTTCAGGTTGGAATAAATGAACATCTTAAAAATTCTTTCAATCCACTTTTTAGAGATGCGATCTCTACTGCATATGTAACCACTGGAACCGATTTAGACCTTGAGCTGTCCTCTTTATATGCCCCGTTGAACCCCGCCCCCTTGACTCGCTCATCAATACTAGCGAATTTTAGTGGTAATCAATGATAGCTCAAGGAACGGTTACGGACTCCATAAACCACATTGCGTTCTACCTAAGTAGGGCAATGAATTCTTTGAAACCCCGTTCAAGCTGGATTACTTTCGTGCTCTTATTTGGGATGTTATTTGCACTGGATACTTCAGTAGAGCAAGCTGAATGGGTTCCAGTACCACGCCTAGGTTGGATCACTCTCCAATCTATGCTGCTTGCCTCATTCCTAGCATCCCTCAGAAAACCAAATGCAATTTTCATTCACCTAATAGGCTTAGTAGTTTCCATTCTTTTGATCCAAAGGATTGGAATTTCTTTGATATCACAAAGTGAATCAGGTGACCTTGCAACTCTCTTGAGCAGAATTACGACATGGATTGATGTTGCCGTTACAGGGGGAATTAGCGACGACCCACTTCCTCTAACACTTTGGATGGTAATTGCCTGTTGGCTCATAAGCTACGCATCAACATGGTCAGTCATCCGGCACAAGAACATCTGGGGGGGTATACTTCCAAGTTCAATAGCTCTCATAACGGCATTAAGCTACCTCCCTGAAAGCTTCTCATTCTATTTTTTTATGTACATATCTTTTGCAATACTGTTGGTTTCCTGGATCCATGGGCTACGTGCACCAACGCGCCTAAGAACCCTTTCTTCAAATGAAATACTCTCAGTATCTTCCATCAATTTTGGTCATTCTGTTTGGGTCACCCTAATCCTCATAATCACAGCAAACTTTCTACCTGTCACAACCATGCTGGTCGAACCACTACGCAAAGGATATGACCAATTTCATCAACCAATCGAAACAATCCAAGAACAATTCAATCGGCTTTTCGCAGGTACTCCAGGGAAAAAATCAACACCGTTTCAATCATTTGGCAAAACCCTTCCCTTCAAAGGGCCCCTATCTTTTCAGGGACTGATGGTATTCACCGCGACGCAGTCTGAACCAACCTACTGGGGCGCCCAAATATACAGTGAATATACGCCTTCTGGGTGGATAGCGCCCAAATCAACAACAATATCTGTAGACGCAAAAACACCACAACCTTTCACAACCTATGCCACCATGAAAACCCGCGATCACGTTCTAAAATTAAATTTTCCGACTACCACACTGTTTATGCCCGGGATTCCAACCTACTCAGACAGGGCAACCACGTTGTCTATAACGGACACATCTACTTTTCGGATTGACCTGACTCAAGCCACCGTATCCCCTAAATCGTATCCTCCAGATATCCAACTGTGGTCACAAGGCCTGCTGAACACTACATCAGACTCTTCCTATAACTCTTTGAAAGCAACATCCATACCCAAACTATTTTCCCAAGTATTCCCTATCGACACGGGAATACTTCAGGCAACATTCGTTTCCTCTAACGGAGAATCGAGTGTCCTTGAAGGAGAGATCCGAAGCCCTACAGGCTCGCAATCTGCTACCCCCATAAAGAATCTCATCACCTCGAGACTCATAGAGAGCTCTGATACTCTCTCAAGCATCGTTCTCTATCGATTACCCTCATTAAATCCCGACATAGTTGCACTCCGTACCAACAAGAGATTGTCCACTGGGGATCAATATGCTATTTCAGGCAAAGTCTCAACCGCTTCAGAGGCGGCCCTGCGGGCGAGTCCTCCAACGCACCTTTCATTGGTCACCGACCGATACCTTCAAGTACCACCTGCTACTCCTAGTAGAATCCATGCACTGGCTAGGGAACTCACTGTAAATCACTCAAATCAATATGACAAAGTTGTCGCACTGCAATCATTCCTACGAAAGTACGAATATAACCTAACCAGAGACAAACACCCGCACGGAGAGGATGCCGTAGATTACTTTCTGTTTGATAGCAAAGTTGGGTACTGTGACGATTTCGCCTCCTCCTTAGCAATCATGGCAAGAACTCTCGGAATCCCCAGCAGGATAGTTGCAGGTTATGGTCCTGGCATTTCTTCCCCAGAGGGCGATTACAATATTATTCGGGATGAGGATAGTCATGTATGGGTCGAAATTTTCTTTCAGGAATATGGGTGGATAACATTCGAACCAACCCCAAAATACCCTCTTCCATCAAGAATTTCAGGGGAATCTTCTTTAGAAACCATAAATGATAATTTAGACACTGATAATGATATGACAGATATTTCCGGCGACGAGGAATTATTTGATCAAGGAAATACCGCTTTAGATGGTGAGTTTCTTACTAGAGATACAAATACCATAGGCATAAGCTTCACGGCCGCAATTCTATTTTCTTTGGTACTGATACTGGTAGTATCCATCATGCTGTGGGGTACCTGGAAGAGAGTTATGCGATCATTTGGTGATCCTAGCAGAACCTACTCCCTTATGTGCATGCTCGGTCGCGTTGCTGGAGTGAAATTATTGCCCAATATGACTCCATTCGAATACGCAAACTTCCTAGCAAAATCGATACCTTCCGCGAGACGTTCTATACAAGCCGTCGCAAGTGAATATGTATTGTTGAAATACGCTAAATCAAATCGTACCTCACCTAGTATTCCGCTACTTGATAACGCGCTCAAACAAATTCAACTGGCTGTGCTCGCCAAGCTATTTAAGCGACGAGCGCACCTCCATAATCAGGAATGACCATGGGCTTCCCGTTATATTACGCAACAGCACATCTCAAATATGGTTGGATCGCAGTAACGCGCTCTGAAAACGGAATTACTCAGCTATCTCCCCCAAGTACTTCACGAGAAGCAGCATTAACGTCAATCCAAGTTCATCCTAATCAAACTTCTAGGGATACAACTGGATTTACCAACTTCATAGAGGAACTTACTCTGTTTCTCGATGGGAAAATTAAACTGTTCTCTTCGCCCATAGATCTCGCTGACAAACCACCATTTTTTCGGCAAGTGTGGGATATATGCCGAACAATTCCATATAGTGAGACTCGAACTTATGCATGGCTAGCAGCAGCGACCGGCAATCAAAATGCATACCGAGCAGTTGGTCAGGCTATGGCACGCAATCCTGTTCCCATTTTAATACCTTGCCATCGAGTACTCAAATCTAATGGAACTCTAGGGGGCTATGCTTGGGGAACAGATACTAAATCCTGGCTTCTCAACATAGAACAATTCAAACGTAATTCTTCAGTACCTAACAAGTTATTTGCAGATTAATCCCTCAATTGTAAATGCTTAAACAGTCCCGGATGTACTTCCTGAACCGCACCAAGTGCAGCAAAAGCAACGCGCCGAATCGTAAAATGAGCTGACTGCTGCGTTCTCAATTTAAAGAGGTGAAAACATTCGCGGAGGTTTAACTTAACAAGCGTTCTCCGGAGATGAGCATGGGTAACAACGTACTGCGCTACCTGATTTGAAATGCCAGCCAATTTGGACTCAGCCTCAAACGCTGTCTCCATATCATGCTCGAATTCTGATTTGAGCCCAACTGCGTCTATAAGATCTGGAACAATATACCCATGATTGGTCGTTAGTTGCTGCGGTATATAGGTCTGCATACGATGCCGCTTGAATTCCCGATATGCACCATAATCCATGACAAGCTCAAACACATATTCCACAACTTCCAATTCGCGTCCGGGAACGTCATGAGGGCCAAGGCCCTCAAAATACCTATCAACGATCCCTTGTATCGCAGTTTCTGTTAATTGTGCTACTTTATCTTGGATGCTCGCGTATGATTCACTTCCATATCTATACAATATCGCTGCAGCAAGTTTTCTAGGGGCATCCTGATCGTAATGATGCAATGTAGCCTCTACATCATTACTCACCAAATCAACCAACGAAGCAGAAGCATATTCCCTATCTAACTCATTTTGCGTATCGCGCACTCTATGTATGTAATTATTGTAATCGGCATACTTAATCAATGTGGGCGTAATGGTGCGTCCTTGCATCAACAATTCCTCTCCTATAGCCCGCTCCTCTTCCAAATCTGAGGAGAGCAATTTTGTTACAGCATGCTCCATAGATCGAGCATTCATTGTGACTCCAACGTTAGTCAAAGTACTTGCAGGTAAGACAAACCTACAGGAATCTACAGCAGCCCTGCGCAACCGCAGCCTATAGCCTCCATCAGACTCCTCATCCTGTTTCGGCAAGATCGAAGGCAATTGCTCAATCATTTTGGGAACCATACGTGTGTACGAATCAAACAGATATTGACAGGCCATCCGATAAATAGGCAAAGCTTGTTCACCACCTATTTCTTCAGGTTCGAAAAAAGCATTAGCATCCAAGATTTGATATCTACTCGACTTTTCAGTGTACGAAGCCAACCGATTATCTTCCAAGGTGTCACATGCGAGTCTTGATATGTTTTCAACCGCAACGTGAAGAATTGCGTGCTCCGCCACTGAAGCATGGCCATAATTCAAAACCCATCGCTCATGAAACTGAGCCGCTTTATCAACTCCAACTTCTGCAGCAATCACATCAAAGGCCTCTGGCCGTCTAGACGTCATAGCAAACACAACAGCCAACTGTTCTTGACTCAACTCTGAGTTATCTAAGGGATATATTCTCCTCTGGGGAGCCTTTGAGTGACCATCAGTCATTGATATACCACTTTCTCGTCATAAGAAATTTCATCACTAGGAAATGCGAGCAATATTACAACCATCGTTTTATTTACACATGAATTGCACGGGCCCCTAGCAGCAACGATGCCTCTTTAATAATTTCAGACAAGGTAGGATGGGCATGAATTACATCACCCACCTGAGCGACCTTCCCTTCAAACCTCTGAGCTACAGCCAACTCATGAACAATCTCCGTAGCACCAGATCCCAGTATGTGAACACCTAAGAGTTCACCCGTTTCGTTATTTACCACCAATTTTGCAACACCCTCAGTTTCCCCATCGGCTACTGCTTTAGCCGATGCCACAAAGGGAAAACGAGAGACGCTTATATCATAACCAGCACTTAACGCAGCCTGTTCATCTAGACCAAAACTAGCAACCTCAGGGTGGGTATATACAGCCCGAGGAACATAACTGTAATCAATAGGCGTGACCGGTATCCCTGCTATATTTTCCGCCATCATCACCCCTTGGGCAGAAGCCACATGGGCTAAGGGCATAAGGCCCGTAACATCCCCAATTGCATAAATATTGTCCCGAGACGTTTTCATAGTCCCATCAACAACAATAAATCCCTTATCATCCAATTCCACTCCTACTTCCTCCAAATTCAATCCATGACTATTAGGAACAATGCCAGTCGCGACAATCACGCGCCCATACAACCTTTCCCTAATTCCGTGCGAGGCAGACTCAAGTACCGCTGAACACTCCAGATCTCTAACCTCAACCCCCTTAACTTCAGTCCCAACCAGCACCTGAATGCCTCGTCGCATCAGTGACCTTGCTAACAATCGACTAATCTCCGAGTCCTCTCCAGGAAGTATATTTTCTGCAATCTCAACTAAGGTCACGGAAACTCCGTAGGCATTCAATAGATACGCAAATTCGCACCCTGTGGCTCCGCCTCCAACGATAAGCACCGAATCGGGCAATTCACGCATGCTTAGAACATCTTTACTATTCATAATCATATTGCCATCATGTGGGACTCCACCTAGATCCCGTGGACTCCCGCCAGTAGCTATAACATAATTCTTTGCACGAATTACCTGATCTTTTCCATACAAGCTAAGATACCCATCGCGGTGAAAAACAGCTTCCCCAGATACCACATCAATCTCACTTCTTGCGAGAAGGTGCGACACACCTCGCCTCAAGCGTGCCACCACATCCCTGCTCCGAGTCTGGGCTGCCCCATAATCAATAGTTAGATTCTCAAATGCAAAGCCAAATCTTTCACCTTGGGTCAGTGTTTCAATGATAGCAGCATTCTGCAGTAACGCCTTCGAAGGAATACACCCCCAATTCAGACAAACGCCGCCCAAGTCTTCCCTCTCGACCAAAGCAGTTTTCAGACCGCACTGCGCAGCCCGTATTGCAGCTACATAGCCACCAGGGCCACCACCAACAACCACCAAGTCGTACTCCAAAAACAGACTCCTTAGTATTTGCTTTCTTGCCTATAGATTGTATCACTGAACGCTTCTGCATTTCATTGCGAGTAGACGTACTTGAAGGAAAATATTGTGCATATACAAGCTAAAACCAGCTTCGCGCTGAATTGACTTGCTCAAATGAGTAATGCTAAGCTTCACGAGTGCTACGCTGATCTTTGAAAATTTATAAGTCCTAAGGTGCTTTATCGTGAGATAAAGCTTAATGGGATAGCAAGACCGGTGCAAATCCGGCGCAGTCCCGCTACTGTAACCAATTAGCTTCATTTGTTGCTAATTGGAAGCCAGAACGCCCGCCTTAGAAAAAGATTTTGCCAACTCCGCGGAGAGCAGGCTTCTTCATCATAACTGCTGATCCGATGAGGGCCCCCTCCAGATGGGGGTCCTCATTATGATTTTAAGCCTGCACTCGAGACTAAGAAATATAAATTAGGAGAAGCGCTCTCAATGAAATTGTTAATGAAAATTTGCCTTAGCGTGGTCATTACTACCCTAATCATAAGTTGCAACACCGATAGCGACGATAAATCAATACAAGAAACAACAATTGTTGACTCCACTGGTGAAGTAGTTGCTACTAAGGGTCAACCAAGTCGACTAATTTCTCTGGGGCCAAGCAATACCGAAATCCTTTTCGCCTTAGGAGCGGGTGATATGGTAGTAGGAGTTGATGATTTTTCTGATCACCCTTCTGAGACAAAAACTGTTGCCAAGGTTGGGGCTCCATTCCCATCATTCGATTTGGAACGAATCGTTTCTTTGAAACCAGATTTAGTTGTATCCACTGAATTAGCTGAATTCAACGCTACACTCAAGGGTTTAACTATTCCCGTATACGTTTCAAACCCAAAAAATATTGAGGAGGTCATTAAGACCATTGACGACATTGGCCATCTAGTTGGACTCCATGACAATGCTACAACCCTAAACAGTCAAATCCGCTCCCGTATGTCCGCTGTCAAATCCCTCACCTCGGATATAGTGCCTACAACCGTATTTTATGAGGTTGACGCCAGTGATCCAACTCGACCTTACACAGTTGGTGGGCCTTCCTTTGTAAACGACATTATTAATATGTCGGGAGGTATGAATATTTTTCAGGATGTCGATATCGCATACCCACAAGTAGGACTAGAAGACGTAGTAGCTCGCAACCCTAGTGTGATTTTACTTGCCAATGCATATGCCCCAATGAACCCACAATCGGTGGAAACTGCTGCTGCAAGGCCCGGGTGGAATTCAATCACCGCGGTCAAGAATAATTCCATAATCCCAGTCAATCCTGATCTGTTTAGTCGCCCAGGCCCTCGCTTGATTGAGGGAATAGAATATCTCGCTAAATTGCTTCATCCCAACCTTTTCCTAAATAGCGAAAGTTAAATTAATGAATGTGTACCAACCATGCTAAAGATACGCAATAGCCAAAAATTTACCATAGTGCTCTTGTCAATCACATTATTATTGTCGTTATTGATCGGAATGTCTTATGGATCTGTTTCCATATCACTTAAAACCATATTTACTACATTTACTTACCTATTTCTATTTTCCGGTGATGCGGCTGAAAACCGTGGCACAATCGAATCCGTAATTCTTATAGATATACGATTACCTAGAGTACTATCGGCAGCATTGGTCGGAGCAAGCCTAGCTGCCTCTGGAGTGCTTTTTCAAGGACTATTGAGAAACCCTATGGCAGATCCATATTTCTTAGGTACCTCCGCAGGCGCAGCTCTCGGAGCAACTCTCGCGTTATCGCTAACTGGCGCCCCCTCGCTGCTTGGTTGGGGGCTGGTTCCCACCCTTGCATTTGCTGGAGCTATAGTAACCGTCACGGCAGTTTATTTAATGGCAACTATCGATGGAACAACTCCAGTTATCCGGTTAATACTAATGGGGTTTGTGGTGAGTGCTGTTCTGATGGCAGTCGTCACACTATTGATAGTCCTGAACAGTAAATTGCAACTAAATCTCCGTCACCTTGTTGCCTTCTTGTTTGGGGGATTCGGGACAAACAACTGGCACCAAATACTCACCCTTATGCCAGTCATATTCATTGGCCTAGCATATGCCACAGCTACATCCAATATCCTAAACGCTTTTTCTCTTGGAGAAGAAGCTGCCTACAACATGGGCATACACGTCCGCCGACACAAGGCGCTAATCATTATAGTTGGCTCAATACTAACCAGCAGTGCAGTCTCTTTGTCAGGACTCATAGGGTTTATCGGACTAATGGCTCCCCATGCAGCGCGTATAGCAATAGGACCAGATCACAGACCTCTGATTCTTGCCTCATCCTTAGCTGGTGCCACCTTTATGGTCTTTTCAGATCTAATTGCACGAATTGCATTAGCACCAACGGAGATCCCCGTAGGAGTTATCACTGCCATACTTGGAGCCCCCTTACTATTGTATTTGCTAAGAAATCGAGCCAATACTTATGAATTCTAACGAACCACTATTCCATTTAATGGAAATTTCTTATAAGTACCATAGGACTACCGCTGTCGCCGGAATCACTTTATCAATAGCCGCCGGGGAATTTGTAGGCCTGATAGGGCCGAATGGATCAGGGAAAACCACCTTGCTACGATTAATGTCGGGCTTCATGCAACCCTACGAAGGCAAGGTGTGCCTAGATCAAATACCACTAGACCAATGGCCATTAAAATCGTTAGCACAAAATATCGCTGTAGTTCCCCAACAAGTAACAATCCCTTTTTCTTTTACTGGAAAACAGATGGTCCTCCTCGGACGCATACCTCATATGGGGCTATCCACTCCATCACCAAAAGACCACACAGCAGCAGTACAGTCACTTGAGCTTATCGACGCCCTTGATCTCGCAGAAAGATCCTACAACACCCTAAGTTCAGGGGAAAAACAAAAAATCATACTTGCTCAAGCTATGGCCCGAAATTCCCGAATTCTTCTTTTAGATGAACCAATAAGCCATTTGGATATCAAGTGGCAGACACAAACCCTGCAACTGCTTTCCCAGATAAATTCTCAAGGATCCACTATTATCACCGCAATACATGATCTTAATCTTGCGGCTATATATTTCCCACGACTTGTTCTGATATCACAAGGACAATTGATTGCAGATGGTCCCCCTTCAACTGTCCTGACGAAACAATTGCTTGAGCAAGTGTATGAAACGGCAATAGCAATTCACTATCCCTTTGGCCCCAAATATCCTCAGATATCTCCAATGCCGCTGGAAGTACCTACAGTGAATTGATGACATAATTTTTGAACCAATGCTATAATACGAAGCGAATTGTAGAACTCCCCGACAAAACAATCCCACCCAAGGAGAGTGAGATGACCTCCGAGGAATTTGGCTTCAAGAAGTTCACTGAAAATCCCTTTTACAAAGGTATAAACGTACGGCTTGTCGATGCAGCAGATCCAGTTCCCGGTCAACATATCGTCGACCTCGCTTGTGGCACAGGTCTGGTTACACAATTATTGGCTGACAAACTACAAGATGCTAGGGAGAGTCTGATAATCGCCTTCGACCACTCATCCTCAGCACTTCGACAGGCAAAGGAAGAACTCGCAACTGCACGTGCATCCTTAGTTGAGTTTGTTCAGGGACAAATGGAGGATCTCGCAGGGACACTTAAACAATCCGTAGACACAATAGTGTTCGGCAATGGCATACACTACGTTCCTGATAAACGAAGCTTGATCGAACAAGTTTTCAATAGCCTCAAACCAGGTGGAACCTTCGTCTTCAACACATCTTTCTATGAGGGTTGGACACGACCAGAAAGCCAGGCGTTCGCTCGCAGATGGATGGCCCGAGCACTGAGAGAACTACGTGAGCAACACGGCTTGCGCCCCACGCGAGACAAAGTCGAATCACGAAACTACCTCACTGCAGCGCAATACTGCGAAATGCTTGAGGAACAAGGATTTTCTATCAAACAAAATGAGGAAATCAGTGTTGATGTACCTATCGGAGGTTGGGTAGACATCAGTGAATTTGAAGATTTTATTGTCGGTGCAATGCCTGGAATCCCCCTAGCAACTGCTAGCCCAATTCTGCAAGATACTGCGCGGCAAACCTTCTCTGATATGAACCTAACGCACGTACCCAGAAACTGGTTGCAAGTCGTAGCGACAAAATAAGCGTTACATTAGCCTTATACGATTCCAATTCAACCATTATCACTTCTTGGACCTATAGGAACCAACTGGAAGTACCTGTTGTATTGAAACCGACTGTGTAGCACTTGCGACAGCAGCTTTGGCAGTATCAATCGAAGTAAAACACGGTATTCTGCGCTCTGTTGCTGCCCGCCTTATATCAAATCCATCACTGAGTGGGCCTCTTTCACCCGAAACTGTATTGATTACGGCTTCTACGTCCCCTTGTACTACGGCATCAAGTATATTCGGGTGTCCTTGATCTATCTTTTTATAGGTCAATACAGCTTCGTACCCCAAGGCAGCAATCAATTTAGCCGTTCCCTCAGTAGCATACAACTCGTAGCCATTCTCCGCTAAATCTCGAATTAGTGACACACTATCAGGTTTATCTCCATCAGCAATTGTTATTAAAACCGATCCCTTAGTAGGGAAACTCATACCAGAAGCAGTCAGAGCTTTACTCACAGCTCCATGAAAATTATCATCTACTCCCATAACTTCACCAGTAGATTTCATTTCAGGTCCCAAATAGGTATCCACTCCAGTAAGTTTAGACATTGAGAATACAGGTGCCTTTACCGCCACAAGCCCAGTAGTATCCCATAACCCACTCTCATATCCCATTTCGGATAACGTCCGCCCTAACATTATTTTGGTGGCCAGTTGTACCATCGGAACTCCTGTGACCTTGGATAAAAACGGTACTGTCCTACTTCCTCGTGGGTTGACCTCCAGAATAAAGACCCTGTGTGGACCTCCAGCGTAATTTGGAAAATCTGGACTGTTGTGTTTTGCCCCGCCCATAATCACATACTGAATATTCATTAAGCCCTTTAACTGAAGCCCTCGGGCTATTCTCACAGTGTAATCAACCAGTGTGTCTATTTCTTCCTGCGTAAGGGTCAACCCCGGGTAAATTGCCATGGAATCACCACTATGAACTCCTGCCCTCTCAATGTGTTCCATAATCCCAGGTATTAACACATCATCTCCATCACATATGGCATCAACTTCTACTTCCTTACCCTCCAAATATTTATCAATCAAAAGCGAGCGTCCCTCACCAGCAAAAAATGCAGACTCTAGATAGGACATCAATTCTGTCGGGTTTTGAACTATTTCCATTGCTCGCCCACCAAGTACATAGCTTGGACGAACCAGAACTGGATATCCCAGATTTTTCGCTACGTTTAACGCCTGCTCTATGGTTTCAACTGTACTACCTGGAGGACTCGGTAGATCTGCATCCTTGAGAAATGCTTCAAATCGTTCTCTGTCGGATGCAATGTCAATGGCTTCGGCCGAAGACCCCAAGATGGGCATTTTAATCGCGTCTAATTGTTGGGACAAATTTATTGCTGTCTGCCCCCCAAATTGCACGACACTCGGCGGATACACCTCCTTATCAGGAGACTCCATTTTCTCGTTATCGAGAATATCTAACACACTTTCAATATCCAGTGGCTCGAAATACAGCCTTGAGCTAGTATCAAAGTCCGTTGATACTGTCTCAGGATTGGAGTTGACCATTATACTTGCAACATTTTCCCCCTGCAGTGCCCAAGCAGCATGCACGCTACAATAATCAAACTCAATTCCTTGCCCAATTCGGATTGGACCAGATCCTAATACAAGTGCTTTCGCGCCAGGCAAAGACTCAGCTTCGTTTTCCTGCTCATATGTACTATAGAAATAAGGCGTTCTAGCGTCGAATTCAGCAGCACACGTATCAACCATTTTATAAACTGGGGTAACTCCCAGAGATTTCCGTAGCTGTCGCACCTCAGCCCAATCTTTATGCGTAATTTCAGCTATTTGCTCGTCTGAAAACCCCATTCTCTTGACCCGTCTGAACCCATCTGAATCTTTAATCAGTTCTGGTATTTTCGCTTCCATTTCAATAATGCGTGAGAGAGCACGAGTAAACCAAAGATCCACTAGTGTCTCCTCAGTCACCTGCTCCGGAGTGAACCCCCTACGCAAAGCAGATGCTATTGACCACAACCGAATATCGCTTGGTCCCCAATAGGAATCGTCAAACTTACTGTCGCTTATCCATTGTTGATCTTCCCAAAGTAATGACCGGTTATCGAATTCTAAAGACCGAACTGCTTTTTGCACCGCGGCCTCAAAAGTCCTTTCAATCGCCATGACCTCACCAGTAGCCTTCATCTGTGTGCCAAGCCTACGGTCTCCAGTAGCAAATTTGTCAAATGGCCAGCGTGGGATCTTCACGACACAATAATCTAAGGCAGGTTCAAAGGCCGCTATGGTTTGCCCTGTAACCGCATTCGAAATACTATCCAAAGTTCTACCAACCGCGATTTTTGCTGCCACCCTGGCAATAGGATATCCTGTGGCCTTACTAGCCAAGGCAGAACTTCGGCTAACTCGAGGGTTTACTTCAATAACATAGTACGGGTCAACTATTTCTCCCTGGACATCACCGATTATTTGCCGAACCTCTGATGAAGGAGGAAGGGCAAATTGTACATTACAGCCCCCTTCAATACCCAAAGCCCGTATAATTCTAAGACTGGCAGATCGTAGCATCTGATATTCTTTATCTGTAAGAGTTTGGCTAGGGGCGACAACGATACTATCTCCAGTATGCACTCCCATAGGATCCAGATTTTCCATGTTGCATACGGTAATGCATGTGTCACTTGCATCCCGAATTACCTCATACTCAAGTTCTTTCCATCCTTCCAGGGATTTTTCAATAAGAACTTGGTTTATTGGGCTTGCACTGATTCCGCTTTGAACAATATTCGATAGTTCTTCTCTAGTTTTTGCGATACCCCCACCTGTGCCACCAAGCGTATATGCGGGCCGAATTACTACAGGCAATCCTATATCACCGGCGACTAAATCCGCCTGCTCAAGTGAATCAACCGTTGCCCCCGGAGGCACCGGCTCACCCATTGCAAGCAACAGATTTCGAAATTCCAGACGGTCTTCGGCTACTCGAATCGTTTCGAGTGGGGTCCCCAATAGAGATACGTCATATTTTTCCAGAACCCCACTATCTGCCAACTCAACTGCGAGATTCAACCCTGTCTGCCCCCCAAGTGTAGCCAAAATACCATCAGGACGCTCTTCTTCTATGATTCTAGCAACCACCTCTACATTCAGTGGCTCTATATAAATGCGATCTGCTATTCCTTCGTCGGTCATAATAGTTGCAGGATTCGAGTTGATGAGTATCGTAAAAACCCCTTCTTCACGCAACGACCTGCACGCCTGAGAACCCGAATAATCAAATTCTGCAGCTTGTCCTATCACAATTGGCCCTGAGCCAATTATCAGCACCCGTTTAAGTTGTTTCTCGGTCACGGTCAATCTTCCTTATAGTTCTTATTTGAATTATCCCCACCACAACTTCCCCATAGGAATTCAGCTTCCTCTATTCCTACTAACCATATCCAAAAATAAGTCAAACTGGTCCTCATTATCCTTGGGGCCAGGAGATGATTCCGAATGATACTGAACTGCCATCACCATATTGCTTTCGTCACGTATGCCCTCAATCGTTGAATCATTCAAGTTAGTATGAGTAACCTGAATAGTTGCAGGCATAGAGTCAGGATCAATCGCGTATCCATGGTTTTGAGCAGTGACAAAGGTTCGATTAGTCAAAAGATCCTTAACCGGATGGTTGCCACCTCTGTGACCAAATTTTAGTTTGTAGGTGCCTGCACCTAAGGCACGCCCAAGAAGTTGCTGCCCCAGACATATGCCAAACAACGGTACTTTGCCAACCAATTGACCTACATTCTCAACCGCATATATCAGATTTTCGGGATCCCCGGGACCAGGAGACACCAAAACTCCAGCGGGATCGAGTGAAAGAATATCTTTTGGCTGAGTATTTATCGGCACTACTTTCACATTCCAACCCTTTGAGCGAAGAATGCGCAAAATGTTGAACTTAACACCACAATCAACCACCACGATCGTGCCTAATTCCTCTTCCTCAGAGACAGGACGATTAGGCTCCCAGTCATATGCTTTTGCAGATGAAACTCGCGAAACAAAATCCAAAGTACCATAGTCCGGAGCTTTCTTCAGTTCTCCTAAGGCATCGTCCGCATCATCCCCAACGCCAATCATCCCTCGCATGACCCCATTTATCCGTAATCTCCTAGCAACCGCCCTAGTGTCCAGTCCACTTATACCAGGAATATTATGCCGTTTGAGGTATGAATCTAGCGTTTCCTTACTCAACACATGGCTAGGCTCTCGGCACTCACTACGTACCACAAACCCAGATACTTGTATCTTAGATGATTCATCGTCCATCTGATTGATACCATAATTCCCTATCAAGGGATATGTAGGAACAACTATTTGCCCCGCATAGGAAGGATCCGTAAGCATTTCCTGATAACCCGTCATACTAGTGTTAAATACTACTTCGCCAAAGGCACTCGCTGCTGCCCCAAAAGAATCTCCCCAATACATTGACCCATCTTCCAACACCAAATAGGCGCGCATACGCTATCACCCTCTCACTCTCTAAACTTGCAACATAATCTTTTTATAAGGAAAACACGACGTTTCCACTATAAATCGTTTTCAACACTCTACCCCGCACCTCCACTCCATCCAAAGGGCTATTTTTCCCTTTTGATAAGAATTGCTTTGAATCCACTTTCCATTGTAGGTTCGGGTTGAAAATAGTTATATCTGCCTGTGTGCCTTCTCGCAAAGAGCCTAAGT
>Ga0310344_10000224_pt1 | contig 47108 bp, 39 predicted proteins | sample HC15DNA20200_MG_FD_203801 | JGI IMG/M metagenome (GOLD analysis project Ga0310344, IMG submission 203801) | Marine microbial communities from station ALOHA, North Pacific Subtropical Gyre - HC15-DNA-20-200_MG | ecosystem: Environmental > Aquatic > Marine > Oceanic | place: Pacific Ocean: North...
GGCCCCAATCGATAAGTGATGTTCCTAGGGCCTCTCCACCAGAGAATATGGAACGTAAATTGTAGTTCCAACGTTTTCGGGGCTCGTGAATCTGGCGCATAACTTTTAGTGCAGATGGAGGTATAAAAGCATTGCGCACTCCGTAACGATCCATCAAGTGATATGTCTCTTCGGGATCAAATCGACCCGGTGGATTAACTACTTGTGGAATACCATGATATAACGCTGGCATTGCTGAATCCATTAAGGCTCCGATCCACGCCCAGTCTGCCGGTGTCCACATAACATCACCGGGTTGGGGCATAAACTCTAATATAAAGTCAAAGCCAGGCATGTGTCCGATCATGGTTCGATGCGGTAACAAAGCGCCCTTTGGATTACCAGTCGTTCCGGATGTGTATATGAGAAGTGCTGGGTCGCTATTTTCTGTAACGATTGGGGTGAAGCTATCCTTTGCGCGCCCCATTTCGGTATATAAATCAAGGACATCATGATTTCCGCATTTAGACTGACTATCGATAGAGAGTATAAACTTTATTTCAGGCAGGGGATTTTGAATTTCTGAAAGTTTATTGCAGCCAGTTTGATTTGTTATGACAACACTCGCCCCACTATCAGAAAGTCGGTGTTCCAATGCGTCAGGCCCAAATAACAAGGCAAGTGGCATAGCTATAAGTCCTGCGCGATAGGAGGCTATGTGGGCAATTAAAGTTTCGGGAGCTTGAGGCAGAAGTATGGCTACTCTATCCCCTCTTGAAAGCCCAGCTGCTAAGAGTAGGTTAGCTAATCGGTTAGATTGTTTTTTAAGTTCGCCGAATGTATATTCGACTTGGCGCCCATTTTCTTGGGGTACAATCAATGCAGTCGAATTTTGGTCTTGGTTGTCACAAATTGAAACACCCATATTGAACTTTTTGGGAACATTCCATTGCCATTCAGAACGGGCTAGGGAGTAACTGCTAGCTTTCTTCACGTGATATCCATTAATTGTGTCAGCTATAAATAGTATATTAATTTTAAATAATAACTAAAGTGTCTTTACAGGAAATGTTAGATGTCAGTCCAGTCTGCTCTACTAAATGCACCTATCGCTTCTACCATTTTACGAATGGCAGCCCCAAACATATTAGCACAATTTATTACCGTGCTCACATTTGTTGCAGAAGCCTGGTATGTGGGACAACTGGGTAGTATTGCATTGGCAGGCCTGGCGCTTGCGTTTCCAATGATGATGCTATCAATGATGCTATCTGCGGGTGCTTTTGGTGGCGCAATGACTGGAGCGGTTGCTCAACAGCTAGGTGCCGGTAATCGTGTTGGGGCAGAAAACCTTGCGTTGCACGCTGTTTTATTAGGATTATGTATGGCAGCCCTGTCTTCCTTATTTTTTCTGGCTTTTGGGGGAGTAATTTATAGTTCTCTTGGAGGACTAGGTCCTGTGTTAGAGAAGGCTCTATCATATTCTGATATTTTGTTCTATGGCGTCTTTACCATGTGGCTGGCCAATAGCCTTGCAGCAATTGTGAGAGCTGCAGGACACATGTTTGTGGCCTCAATCTGTTTGATTGCAGGTTCTATAGTGCAGGTGATTTCGGCGGCAATTTTGATATTTGGTTGGGGGCCATTTCCTTCGATGGGAATAGGAGGCGCAGCAGCTGCAGTAACAATCGGATATTTTTTATCCTCTATGCTTTTATTCTATTATCTATCGGTTAAGTGTCCTGAATTGCATCTCAAAATTTTGGGTGTAAGTATTAAATTAAGCCCCATAGTCAAAATTCTAAAAGTCGCTGCGTTATCATCAGTCAATGTATTGCTCACTGTGCTTTCTGTAATAGCGGTGACAGGATTTATGGCTCGCCAGGGTACTGATGTTTTAGCTGGGTACGGTATCGGGGCTCGCTTGGAGTTTCTCTTGATCCCCTTGATCTTTGGATTTGGAGCAGCGTCGACTGTAATGGTCGGCGTCCATTTTGGAGCGGGACAAATTAAACGTGGCCATACTGTTGGATGGATTGGGGCTTTTTATGCAGCCGGATTAACGGGGGTCATAGGATGTTTAACTGCTGTTTTTCCGGGAATCTGGGCTGAATCTTTTACTGAAGTTCAAGCAGTTCAAGAAGTTTGTCGATCATATCTTCAGGTTGTAGGTCCTTTTTATGCATTTTTTGGTTTAGGCCTATGTTTTTATTTTGCGTCACAGGGTGCTGGTCGTGTCTTATGGCCAGTGCTGTCAGTTGTGGTGCGTTTTGCCATAGTTGTAGGAGGTGGCTTTATTTTAATCAGTTTAGAAACTACAACGCCTGATAATTTTTTTCTGCTGATAGGTATCGGGATGCTTGCACAAGCCATATTTACAGCAGTTCCCATTCAGATGGGCGCTTGGACTAGAGGTCTTGACGCCCAAAAGCATTCATGAGCTATAATTTTTTCAATTATTAAGCTGTTTGTTTAAAATTGGCACTCATATATTACATTCACTAATCGCATTGACAATTGCCTCAGTCCGAACGCCTCTGCCACGTTTTTCACTCTGATAGTTAGACACAAAACATCCTGCCAACCTTTTTGAAGGTGATGCAAAAGCCCTTGCACCTCCAGATCCCAGGTGGCCAAATGCATCAGGTAATGATGTGAAAAGGGGCATTCCGTCTGGCGGAGTTTTCATAAACCCCATAGCCATTGCCATAGGCCTGTTGATTAAACCTTCATTCATATCGGACCATTGTGTCTCAATCGCTCGGGCTATTCCCTCGGAAGAAATGAGTCTTACACCATCAATTTCTCCGCCCTCGACTAGGCAGGCGTAGATTTTTGCCATTCCCCTTGCTTCGCCAATACCTCCGAATGATGGAACACCAGCAATTCGAAAGCGCTTTGAATTTTGCTCAGAAGGCCCAAAATTATTTGGAAAGGCAGTCCACGCAGCGGCTGCGGGTGAGTCTGGCTCCTGTCCAGCAGCATGAATAGCATCAGCGGGATTTGGTATAATATCAGCACAGAGTTTTAGAGAACTTTCAGGCACTCCGAGATAATATTTAGCAGCCAGAGGTTCAGTAATATTTTCAGAAATGAAGTCCTGAATGCTCTTGTTGCTAACTCTTTTTACAATCTCTCCAGCTATAAAACCTATGTTTACAGAGTTATAGGCTCCTTTAGTTTCGATATCCCAAGCTGGGGCTTGGTTTTCTATAGCTCTAGCCATTGCTTCGGGCTTATAAATATCCCCCGGATTTGCTCCTTTGTTAGACCAAACACCACACCAGTGAGATAAAGAGTGTCTAACTTTAATATTTTCTTTACCCATTTTAGCAAAAGACGGCCAGTATTCGGCTATTGGTGATTCTAGGTCAACTTTTCCCTGGTCAGCGAGGATATGTACGGCTAGAGAGCTTATTGATTTAGCAACAGAGTACATAAGACACAGTGTGTTTTCTTGCCATAAACGTGTTCTTTCTCCATCCATAAAACCACCCCACAAATCCACCACTTTTTTACCTTCATGATAGATGCATACAGCGCTACCAATTTCGCCATTTGTAGAGAAGTTCTTGATTAGGGCTTGTTTCACTGGTTCGAATGTCTCGACACATTCGCCTTTTAATATTATTTCATCTTTATCTGTAGAGTTCATAACTTTTCCAATAGTTAATTTGAATAAAAAGATCTGTTTAATTTATAACTTTGTTCAATCAGAAGGATCTTGGTAATCCCAGGACATGTTCTGCGATATAGGAGAGAATTAAATTGGTTGAAATCGGGGCTATCTGATAAAGCCTAGTTTCTCTAAATTTTCTTTCTACGTCATATTCTTTTGCAAACCCATAGCCTCCGAACGTTTGTATACACATATTTGCTGCATCCCATGAAGCCTCTGATGCCAGAAGTTTTGCCATATTGGCCTCGGCTCCACAGGGTTCTCCCAAATCAAAAAGATTTGCAGCCCGGGCGCTCATAAGTGAAGCTGCTTCAGTTTGTGCGTAAGAGCGAGCTATAGGAAACTGAATACCCTGGTTTTGACCGATTGGCCTGTTAAAGACATTACGTTCGTTCGCATAGTTTGTGGCTTTTTCAATGAACCAGCGAGCGTCTCCGACACATTCTGCCGATATAAGAATTCTCTCAGCATTCATTCCATCTAATATATATTTAAACCCCTCTCCTTCTGCGCCGATTAAATTTTCAATAGGTATTACCAAATCATCAAAAAAAACCTCTGTAGTTGCGTGATTTATCATCGTCTTTATAGGTTTGATTGTAAGTCCAGAATTAATAGAAGATTTTATGTCAACCAAGAAAACTGATAATCCCTGATGTCGACGCTCTACCTGATCGATCGGAGTCGTCCTTGCTAGCAGTAACATTACATCTGAATGCTCAGCTCTAGACGTCCATACTTTTTGTCCATTTACAATATATTCATTGCCATTCTTTTTTGCAGTGGTAGACAGGCTAGCTGTGTCAGTTCCACTACTAGGTTCAGTTACTCCAAATGCTTGTAGTCTTATCTCACCAGTGGCAATTTTTGGTAAATATTTATCCTTTTGAGTTAAGCTGCCATGTCTGAGCAAGGTTCCCATAATATACATTTGTGCGTGGCATGCTGCAGCATTTCCCCCACTCAAGTGTATTTCTTCCAATATTGCACTCGCAGCTGATATACCGAGCCCACTACCTCCATATTCTTCAGGAATTAAAGCCCCTAAGAATCCAGACTCTGTCATGGCAGAAACGAATTCTTTTGGGTACGCTGTTTTTTTATCGAGCTCTTGCCAATATTCGGAAGAGAACTCGGAGCATAGTGATCTAACTGATGACCTAATGTCGCTATACATGTTATTCATTTCATCGTCACTTTTGCAAATTCTTTTCTTATTACAGAATATTATTCGTACACATCATGTATAAAACAATTTGTAACATCTTATAAAGTTTGTTCCTATCATGCTATTGGGATTTCATTCCATTAGTAATTAATCCATAAATCAAAAGTTTTTATTCACGGAGTATTTTGAACGACAATTTTAATTGGAGTGCAAATAAATGAAGGCTATACAATTTTCTAAACCAGGCCCTCCAGAGGTTCTATGTTATACGGAGCTTCCACTACCTTTAATTTCGGAAGATGAAATCCTCGTGAGGACTCATCATATTGGTGTTTGTATCCCAGACACATTAATCAGGTCAGGTCTTTATCCATGGGCTCCTCCATTACCTACAATTCCTGGCATTGAAGCAAGTGGAATAGTTGAAATGGTTGGTAAAAATATTCGTAAGTTTTCTATTGGTGATCAAGTAATTGTTTCGGCTAGAGAGAAACCGGAAAGATGTGGTTGTTATGCAGAATTTATCAGTGCTAGAGAAAACGAAGCGTACTCTGTTCCTAGTGGTGCTAGTATGGAAGCTGCTGCGTGTCTCGCTAACTATCAAGTGGCTTATCAGATGCTGCATAAAGGGGCCCGGATAGCTGAAGGAGATTCGATCCTTATTTATGGAGCTGCTGGAGGGGTTGGGAGTGCTTCTGTAGAGTTGTCTAGATTAAATGGCTTAAATGTTATTGGTGTAGCGAGTGACGATGAAAAACTGAGCTTTATAAAGGAAATTGGAGCACATTTTACTATAGATAGACGACATCAAGAAGTTGGTCAGGCCGTAATGGAAATCACTGATGGAAGTGGAGTGGATTTAATACTTGATCCTATAGGTGGTGTTAAATTTATTGAAAGACTTGGTTTTCTTGCTCCTATGGGACTTCTCTTGTGTTATGGAAGACTGGAGGGGTATCCAGAAGGGGATCTTCTTAAAGAGATGGTTGCGAATATGGGTCGAAGCCCCGCTGTTCGTAATTTTAGTATGCACTCTTTTGACAATCAGCCGGACAAAAGAATGGAGGCAATGAACTCTCTTATAGATTTACTGTCGTTAAATAAAATCAGTCCACGAATATCTAATAAATTACCTCTTTCAGAAGCAACAAAAGCTCATCAATTGCTAGAGAGCGGCACAGCAATAGGTAAGATTATTTTACAGCCTTAATTAAAGAAAAATTTTCTTAACTAATAGTTTTCAGTTAGTAGAGGTTTGCTTTTGCGTTTGAATCCGCAGAGAGCTTCTGTAATTCTGTACCGACTCGGAAAAGGAAAAGAGATATGTTTTTGAACAAGAGCATCACGCACATATTTTTCTATTGGCATACCTTTAGTCACACCCATTCCACCAAAAATTTCCATGCCCTGCTCAGTTAAACGTTGAACTGCAGAACCCGTAAATGCTGTAGCCATCATTTCATATGGTTGCCAATCCGCGCTACCGTCTTCAAAAGCTTCTGGATGGTCTTTGGCCCACGCAGCAGTCCATATTAAACGTCTAGCTGCTTCTAGATTTGTTGCCATATCAGCTAAGAATAGACCTACTGCTTGGTGCTGAACAATTGGTTTTCCTCCAGATATTCTTTCTTGTGCAAACTTTAGGGATTCTTCAAGTGTTGCTCGACCTAGACCTAATGTTAATGCTGCTATCGTAACGTGCGTACCCATGTCAGTGCGCCCTTCAGGAGAGGGCCCTAATATGCGACCGGGAGGCACCCTCACATCACTAAAAAAGATTTCGGCATTATCACCTATGCGTCTGCCGATTTTTTCCATCGGATGTCTCACCAAGCCAGGTGAATCACCTTCCACAAGAAAAGCTTTAGGTCCTTGATCAGTTTGTGCCATTACAACTAGAAGTTTAGCTAAATATCCCACAGTCTGATAATTTTTTGCCCCATTAATTATCCAAGATCCATCGGGTTGTTCTACTGCTTTTGTTTTGAATCGAACATTGGGTGGCGTGTCAGTAAAGTAATCAAAACCTAGGTCTGTATCTGGTTCGTGAATCGCCACAGTTGTAAAGTATGTATCGTCTTCAATGAACTTAGGTATGAAGTAATCTCTTTGGTCTTGTGTCATTCTTAACTCGAACCAATCACGAGCCCTTCTTGCAGTAAGCATGTAATAATAAGCTGTTCCAATGTCTCCTGCTGCCAACTCTTCTGCAACTACGCAGGCGGTCAAGTGATCAGAGGCCCCAGCACCTCCATTTTCTTCTTGCAACACAAACGTTCGAAATCCCAGCTGTGATCCTTTTTTAAGTACTTCCCATGGAATTCGATCTTCCCAGTTAGGTTTCGCATCCAGTTCTAATGCTATTGGCTTAATTTCGTTTTCAGCAAAATCACGAGCTAGTTTTTGGAATGCACGCTGCTCTTCATTTAGTCGGATATCTAGCATAACCTTCAGATCCCCTCAGAAAAAACTTAACAGGTTTAATGACCTGCATTGATCATCATCTTGACTTGTAGTTAACTATCTGTTTCCTAAATCGTTATGTCAACGGAGACAAAATTTTAGAATATCAAACGGGGCGTGTTCAGAACTAAAAAGAAGCTAGTGATGGTAAAAACAAACTGAATTTGTTATCTTTTAATTTTAAAAGTGCAATGCTTAGTTTCTTAATAGTATGTGAGTGAATATGAACCTAGTAGCCTAAAAAAGAGGTTTTAATAATTTAACTGGCTTGTTTGAACGACTAGAGTAACAACGTAAAACCAAAAAGGATTAACCTATGAAAACATTTAAAAATATAGCCTTGGGAGCGGCTGCGGTAGGGGCAATTACTTTGGCGAGCTTCATAAGTCCAAGTATGGCTTCAGAAAGAACCTTTATATCCATTGGTACTGGTGGCCCAACGGGTGTTTATTTTGTAGTTGGAAATTCCGTCTGCAGAATGGTTCATAAAGAGGCTGCTGAAGGTCGAAAATCAGGCCGAAAGCATGGAATTAGATGCGCTGCACCTTCGACTGGTGGATCCAATTATAACATAGGACAGATTGGGGCAGGAGAACTTGATTTCGGAGTAGCTCAATCCGATTGGCAGTTTCATGCATCTAATGGAAGTAGTAAATGGAAAGGAAAAAAACAAAGTAAACTAAGAGCTGTATTTTCCGTTCATCCTGAACCATTCCATATTATTGTAGGCAAAAACTCGGGCATAACAAGTTGGGGTGATTTAAAAGGTAAAAGGGTTAACATAGGAAATCCTGGTTCAGGCCAGCGCGGTACTATGGAAGTACTGATGGCAGCTCATGGAATCTCAGCTTCAGATTTTAAGATTGCTACAGAACTTACATCCTCCGAACAATCCAAGGCACTTTGTGATGGAAAAATTGATGCCTATGGATACACAGTAGGTGTGCCAAACGCTGGAGTGGCAATTGCTACTGATGGATGTGGGGCTAAGATAATTAATCTTAATTCAAAGGTAGAGGCAGGTCTCGTTAACTCAAATCCATTTTATGCCTTTGCTACAATTAAAAAAGGCACCTATCAGACTACCACCAAGGATGTTACCACCTTTGGAGTAAAGGCCACTTTTGTTAGTAGTACTGATACTAGTGCAGATGTTGTATACGAAGTGGTTCGTGCAGTTTTTGAAAACCTTGATTCCTTTCGAAAGTTACATCCAGCTTTCGCTCACCTAAGTCCTAAGCAAATGATAAGTGATGGTCTTAGTGCTCCTCTTCATGATGGAGCCCTTCGTTATTATAAGGAGAAGGGATGGAAGTAGTATAAGATTAATCTTGTTTTCATAGCAGCTGGTGACTAATTACGTCACCAGCTGTTTTTGTTTTGGGATCCTTATTCAATGATGCAGAAATTTGATGAGGTGAATGTTTCGGAACGGCAATTAAGGGGTTTTTACGCCTGGTTAGTCACATTAGTGGCTCTATCTTGGTGTTTGTTTCAGCTTTGGATAGCATCACCACTCCCATTCATTTTTGGGTGGGGTATTCTTATTGATGTGCCTAAACGAGCGGTACATTTATGTTTTGCTTTGTTATTGGCCTATCTGCTTTTTGGAGCGCGAAATAATGTTAGTAATGACCGGGTTCCATTATTAGATTTATTTCTTGGTTTCTTAGCAGTTGGTTGTACTCTTTATATCCCTTTTTTTTATAGAGCGTTGGTTGAACGTCAAGGCATCCTATTAGATATACCATTAACAGGGGTTAATTTACCTGTTGAAGCTCTTATTGGTGGCTGTGGAATTCTTTTGTTATTAGAAGCAACTCGTCGATCTCTTGGCCTGCCATTGGTGATCGTGGCTTCGATCTTTTTGGTTTATTCTATCTTTGGCCAATCAATGCCTGAACTCATCTCACACAAAGGCATGTCTCTAGAGCGATTAATAGGTTATCACTGGCTGGGTGGAGAGGCTATTTTTGGAATTCCTCTAGATGTTTCAGTTAGTTTTGTCTTTCTATTTGTTTTATTTGGAGCTCTGCTGGAAAGAGCTGGTGCAGGTAAGTACTTTTTAGACCTCGCATTTGCCATGGTTGGTCGTTATAGAGGAGGGCCGGCAAAAGCAGCAATACTTGCTTCGGGTATGACCGGAGCCATATCTGGTTCTTCGATAGCAAATGTTGTTACGACTGGAACATTTACAATCCCTGTAATGCGTAAAATAGGACTTCCGGCCGTTAAGGCTGGAGCTATAGAAGTTGCTGCGTCTACTAATGGTCAGCTAATGCCTCCAATTATGGGAGCGGCAGCCTTTATAATGGCCGAGTACATAGGCATAGGGTATTTTGCTGTTGTTAAAGCAGCAATAATTCCTGCGTTAATAAGCTATTTGGCGTTATTGTATATTTCTCATTTAGAGTCACTAAAGCTTGGACTTAGGGGCCTTCCAAGATCAGATATTCCACACTTATGGAGAACTTTTATCGGAGGTGTCCATTTTCTTATTCCGATTATCGTACTTATTTATCTTCTAATGTTTAAACGCTGGACGCCAGGTAGTGCTGTTTTTTACTCGATTCTATTTCTTATGCTTACGATTTTAGTCCAAAGCATCTTTTTTAATCTTAGACAAAAAGTAAAGTTTTTTGAGTCAGTTAAGAGAGGCGTATCAGATATTTTATCAGGCATGATTTCTGGAACAAGAAACATGATAACCATAGGTGTAGCTGTTGCATCAGCTGGTATAATAGTTGGAGCAGTTTCTTCAACGGGATTAAATAATGCGATGGTAGGCTTGGTAGAAGCTGTCGCCGGGAATAACATATATCTTTTACTTGGCTTAACTGCTTTGCTTTGTTTGGTGTTGGGAATAGGCTTGCCAACTACAGCGAATTATCTGGTTGTTGCATCGTTGTTGGCCGGAGTTTTGGTTGAACTTGGTAGTGCTTCTGGTCTTGTTCTGCCATTAATAGCTGTTCATTTATTTGTATTTTATTTTGGGCTAATGGCCGATGATACCCCCCCAGTTTGTCTCGCAGCTTACGCTGCATCTGCTATCTCTCGGGCTGATCCATTAAAAACGGGTGTTCAAGCATTCACTTATGATATGAGGACCGCGATCTTACCTTTCATTTTTATTTTTAACCCTCAACTTCTTCTAATAAACGTAGACAATTGGTGGCATATTATAACGATTTTTTTTATTGGTTTGGTAGCAATACTTTGCTTTAGCTCTGCGACCCAAGGATGGATGTTGGTTAGATTGCGTTGGTATGAAATTCTTGGCTTAATTTTGATTACTTGGATGCTTTTTCTTCCCAACGCAGCGATGAACCGAGTATACCCCGAATTTGCTCCGGCTAGTCTTAATGATTTTTCAGAGGGTAATTTAGATTTAAAACATAATCAAAAATTACGGATACATATAACAAGAGAAACAAATTATGGAGATCGCTATAAGCTCTATGTTTTTGAAGGAAGTAAACTTTATAAAGGATCTAAAACATTGGGGTTGAAGCTAGAGCCCGAAAAGGATCGTTTTATTGTTACAGACCTGGATTTCATGGGGCCCGCTGAAAAAGCGGGAATTAGTTTTTTTGACTATGTTACCAATGTTGATATCGAACAGATTAATCGACCTGCAAAAGAACTTGTTTATATACCTGCTTTCTTATTACTGATACTAATTATTTTTGGCCAAGTTAAACGTTTAAGAGATCTAGGGAATCAGGTTAAATAAATAATTCGGTTCTGAAGAAAATCCTCTTTTACCTCTGTCGGTCAATAATTTATGTTTCAGTGTTTTTAGATCGAAGAAAACAGATAAAAATTAGTGAAGTGGCAAACATTATTAAACTATATGTAGCCGCAGGGATCATTACTGGGCTAGAACCCATTAATATGACAGCAACAGCTATAGCTAAAGTACCGTTCTGTAGACCACATTCAATAGATATAGCTATTTTCTGTTTGTTTTTGGTGGATAGAGCGGATGCAACAAAATAGGCTATAAACATCATTAGAACGTTGAGCACGAGTGTTACTGCTCCGGCTTCAGCGAAGTATCCAACAATATTGTCACGTTGTTGGTAAATAGCTCCTGCTAGAACCAATACAAATAATATAGCCGACACAAAACGTGTCGAGCTTTCAATAGTTGCGACAAATTTATCTGCGAATCTTCTCAATAATACACCTGCAATTACTGGTATTGTGACGATTAAAAAGACACTGATTGCGATCCCAGTTACAGATATGTTGTTAGCACCAGGCTTGTCTATTAAATGATCATATGAGAGTCCAACAATAAAAGGTATTGATATGACACTTAGTAGGCTAATGACAGCTGTTAATGAAACGGATAGGGCAACATCACCCCGGGCAAACAACGTTAAAATGTTGGAGGTAACTCCCCCCGGGGCAGCAGCGATGATCATTACACCTAGAGCTATTTCTGGCCGTAAATCCCAGACGCTAATTAGAATAAAAGCGACTAGCGGCAAGAGAAATAATTGACATAGAACTCCAACGGCAAAGTCCTTAGGCATTTTAATTATTCTTGTAAAATCAGCGAACGTTAGACCTAAGCCCAAAGAAAGCATTATAAAAGCTAGTGCTAGCGGAAGGACGATATCAGTCATTATTCCCATTAGAGCTCTCCAAATATAAAAAAATGAGGAAAAAACTTATGTAAGTAATATATAGATGTGTGCTTTCAACGGCTAATTTAAAAAATATTATTTAGGTATAAACACTAAATTCTAATAACCAGTAGTTGGCCTAAATTTTTGAATAATATACAAGTTGTACATGCTTACTCTAATTGTTTTCTATGAATCTAATCTCTCATTATTTCTGTTTGTCTCATTGGCATGGCGTCAATTATCTCAAATAGCAATGAGTTTGGTATTGCCTTAAAGGATCTATGTTTTTCTGAGCCATCTTTTCCTATCAGGACTACTAAATATTCTTCAGGATTACTAGGAAATATTTTTACAAATTCTGAAGCATCAACCTCGTTAGTTAATTGACCATTTATTTTCACTTTAAGATCGGGATTGATTTCAATAAATAAAAGATCTCGTTCGGCCCATTGTTCCGTTTCTTTCTCATAGTTTTTGCTTTGCGCATTTGAATGACTAGACTCAATTGCTGGCATAAAAGATATGACAATCCTGTTTTTCCACAATACCTTTTCTAAGAAAGAGGGAGAATAATTTGCTTGGGATGTGTCTATCATTATTATTAATATTAAAAAAATTAAGAACCTAATATCAAACATTGAGACCTTCTTTTCTGTATTAGTGTATCTTTAATGATCGAATTACATAGTCAAAAGTTAGTTACTAAATCCGTTCCAATTATTTAAATTTAACGTAATTATGTAATGTGTCTAATTACAGGTCTTTGGATTACGGAACAAATTTATCATATTGCGATTGTTGTATCAGATATTAATAAAGCATTTGAATGGTATACTGAGAATTTTGATTTAGAAAAAGGGTATAAAGATGAAACTTGGGCGTTGATCAGATCTAGGAATTTAAACATAGCTTTAGTTTTGAAGTCAGAACATCTTGCTCATTTTGCTATAGAAAAAGACAATGCTGAAGAGTTTGGGCCATTAAAAACTCCTAGAGATGGCACACTCTCGACCTATATAAGTGACCCATGGGGGAATATTATTGAAGTAATTAAAAACGCAGTTTAAAAAAAAGTTGAAGATTCTCATTTTCATAAACTTTACTTTTTTATGAATTTGTTAACCCTTGGCATTACTTCCTCTGCCATTAGCTGAAGAGATCTTTTAGTTAGGTCTTCATCAACCCAGTCCATGCCAGCATAAACAAGTTCTCCGAATTCACCAGTCACTTCTATAGTTTGTAATATTTGGTCCACCACACTTTCTACGTCACCACAAATCACTAAATCGTTAAGAACTCTATCTAAAGTTACTTTTTCATCTGGTTCTTCAGGGTGGTTTTTAAATACTGAGTGTCTATTTGCTCTAATAAGTTTTTTTAGTATCTGGCTATAGTAGAAGCGATATGGGCTTTTTAGATTGTTTTTCCCATATTCAATAGCTGTGTCTTGGTTGTCAGATACAAATATGGTTCTTGCAACCCTCCAGTCAGAAGTATCCGCTTTAATTCCAACGCTTTTCTTGCCATCCGCGTAATTATTCCAATGAGTTGAGACCCATTTGGGCAGTAAAAAATTCGCTGATAATGGATGAAAGTCTCTCGCACCCATTGCTATCACTCCTTTTGAAAAGGGGGCAACAACAGTTCCAACTATTTCTGGTCTAGGGTTTTGGTATGGTTTAGGAAGTACACCATAACCTACTTCAGGATACCTAGTCTCGGCTGTAGAGACTTTATAACGATTGTTAGTAAAGTCTATATCATAAGGGGGTTCCTTTTCCCAAATTTCTAAAATCACGTCTATTGCTTCCGCGAACATTTTATTTCGGTCCTGATCCAAAATCCCTAATGCTTCAGCATCAGATCTTAAAGCTCCAGGTGATATGCCCAAAATAAACCTACCCTCCGACAAATGATCAAACATAGCTGCATGAGATGCGACTAGCACTGGATGCATATGGGATAAATTTGTAGTTCCTGTAGCAAGCTTAATATTTTTTGTGGAGTTTATTAATGTTGCTTGGAATAACATAGAGTTAGTAATATTTTCAGCGCTATCTGTTAGATGCTCTCCAACAAAAGCGTCGTGATAGCCAAGCTTATCGCATAAAATTATTGTTTCTCTGTCTTCTTTAAGTGTTTCCGTTACATTTCGATTTAACGGATGCACTGGCATGGTAAAATATCCTAGTCGCATTATTTGCCCCACTTTTAAGAACTAATCTAATTACGATAATTATCCATATGTAGATCATTGAATAGAGATGTCATAACAAAAGAAATCATCAACTTTTGGATCTGTAGTTTTCCAATTCAGCTCTACGAACTATTGCCCAACGATATTGTTCAGGCCAAAGTTCAAAAGGGTTATCAACATTCATATGATCCGCAGCATGCAGTGTCCAAAAGGGGTCGTGCATAAGTTCTCTTCCCAGTGCAGTTAAGTCAGCACTTTGGTTTTGGAGTATATCCTCTGCTTGTTCTGGATATATAATTCGACCAACAGCCATAGTTAAAATATCGGCTTTATTACGTATTTTTTCAGAATAGGGAACCTGAAACCCTAATGGTCGGTCACTGGATGACTTCATAGGTGTACCATCATCATTAGTTCTAAAAGCAGGCGCGCTAGTAATACCTCCCGCAGAGCAATCGATTACATCAACTCCTCTTTTTTTAAGCTCTTTTGATAAAGTTATTGAGTCTTCGATTTCCCATCCATTGCCGTCTATTGCGGATAGTCTAAAAAATAATGGCAAGTTATCAGGCCAGTTTTCTCGAACGGCTTCTGTGACTTCAAGGGCAAACCGCATTCTTCCTTCTAGATCTCCACCATACTGATCATTTCGTAAATTAGTAACTTTTGATAAAAAACTGTGTATGAGGTAGCCGTGGGCTCCGTGGATTTCCAAAGCCTTAAACCCTACTCTGGCAGCACGATGTGCGCTAGAAGCAAAGGATAAGATTACCTTGTTAATTTCATCTTCGCTCAGTGCTAATGGGGTTGGCCAATCTTCGCCAAGAGGTAATTCACTAGGAGCCACAGTCGTCCATTTCGATTCAGCCCAGGTTTCCATATTATCATTTATTGGAACTCCACCGGCCCATGGCGGTGTCGCCGAACCTTTTCGTCCCGCATGGGCGATTTGGATGCCGGGAACTGACCCCATAGAGCTAATAAATTCGGTAATAGGAGCTAATGCATCTGCTTGTTCATCGGTCCAAATTCCAAGACACCCCGGAGTGATTCTTCCTCTAGCTTCTACGGCTGTAGCCTCAGTAAATACCAGTCCAACTCCCCCACGTGCAAAGGCACTAAGGTGAGCAAACTGCCAGTGCGAAGCGACTCCTTCAGTGGCTGAGTACATGCAGAGAGGGGAAAGCACAACTCGATTTCTTAAGACCACGTTGCGGATCTTCAGGGGTGAAAAGAGTATCGTATTATTTGTCATATTTAATAATTAATTTCATATTATTTAACATTATAGAGGCAATAAGCCGCAGAAATATATTTTAAAATAAATGGTAATAATTTTATACTAGAAAATAATTAAACTACCAATATCACTATTTATTGGGACTATTGAGATAGACAAAATGCGTAACACAAAAATATTTTCTGCTCCCTTATTTTGCTTTTGTGCTTTTATGTTGTTAATGGTTCAGACCTCGTTTTCGGGCGGAAGTCAAGTATTTAAAATCGAAATAGTGAATCAGATTGCTACAGGGCCAAAGGTAGAAAAATCTGGTGGATTAGAAGTTATTCGAGTTAGTAAGGGTGATTTTGTAAAAATATTTTGGAAGAGTGATCAAAAAACTGAGCTTCATTTGCATGGTTATAATATTAAAACAAAATTACTGGCTGCGGGTGAGTCAACAATGGTTGTAGAAGCTAAAGCTACCGGAAGGTTTTCTATTGAGGCTCATGGGTTTGGCAATAGCCATAAGCATAAAACACTAATATATCTAGAAGTCTTGCCTCGTTAATTTTTCAGGATATTAGAATTATTAGGTAATTAAAAGATATGATACGTTATTTGGTTTTATTAGTGTTGGCCTCAACTTTATTTTTTGGCATGAACATGCAGCCGGTTGAAGCTCATGCTTTTGCCCAAAGGTATGATTTACCAATTCCATTATGGCTTTATTTGTTAGCCGCTGGACTAACAGTATTTGTTTCGTTCTTTGTGATAGTTATTTTTGTAACAAAACACGAAAAAAAAGATGGCCCGATTCTTGAAATATTGGATAACGGAATAGGGCGTCTATTTGTTAATCCATATTTTTTGAAGCTACTTCGTTTTTTATCGGTTATATTTTTTTTGTTGGCTATATCATCAGGTCTATTTGGTGCTCAAAACATAGAAAAAAACTTACTCCCTACATCGGTGTGGGTGATTTGGTGGGTTGGTTTTGCTTTTTTAAGCGCCATTATTGGTGATTTGTGGTATCTATTAAACCCGTGGCGGATAATTGCTGAATGGGCGTCTGCTGCTTTTCCCAAATTAAAAAGATATTATTCTGCAGACAGATTTAGTATTCAATCCAGTAACCATATTTGGTTTGCAGTTGTTATATTTATAGGCTTTGCTTGGGCTGAGCTTGTTTGGCCAGATAGGGCTGTTCCCAAGAGTTTAGCGATTGCTGTAATGCTATACAGTTTTGTCACTTGGATTGGAATGTACTTTATCGGAATTGATAATTGGCTTCGTAGAGGAGAGGCCTTTACAATTCTATATGGTTTATTTGCGAGATTTTCTCGTGCCCAACTAATGGTTATTAGTTCTGATTACTGTTCAGTATGTGATTCACCTGACTGCCACGAAAATTCAGAAGAGACTTGTACAGGCTGCTATTCCTGTTTTCGAAGATCAAAAGCTAAGCACAGAAGAATTTTTTTGCGCCCTTATGGTGCAGGACTGTTAAACAATGGGGCTGTGCATATATCGACAATGGTGTTCGTTATACTGGTTCTTTCCACTGTTAGTTTTGATGGCTTCGCTGACACACCCACTTGGCAGATGATTTTTTCTAGTCTACTTAATTTTCCAATCATAAGAAATCTAACAGAATTGTTAGACCTGAATAATTCCATCACAATTATTTCGACGATAGGAATTGCAGCTACTCCAATTATCTTTTTTCTGGTTTATTTTCTCTTCTGTTATGTTGTTTCAGTTATTGTTAGAAACGCTGACCAGAATCATTTGCCGAGTGCTTCGACGCAATTAAGAACAATAGGCATTGCCTGCGTTTTTGTTTTCACGTTGGTACCTATAGCGATAGCCTATCATCTGGCACACTTTCTAAGTTTTTTATTAATATACGGCCAACAAATCATACCTCTTATTTCGGACCCGTTTGGTTATGGATGGAATCTTCTAGGAACTGCTACATATGAAGTTGACATAGCGATAGTTGGAGCTGAGTTTGCATGGTATACGGCAGTTTTAGCCATCGTTGTTGGACATGTTGTAGCCGTGTACTTGTCACATATTATGGCTCTTCGAGTTTTTTCTAGTAGAGAAATTGCAATTCGTACTCAATATCCGCTTCTTGTTTTAATGATATTTTATACAGTTATGAGCTTGTGGATATTGGCACAGCCAATAGTTGAGCTCTAATTTAGAATTAATCAAAATTTTTTTGGTTATCTAGATAAATCGTTAACTATTCATATACAATTGGCCTAGTAAATAACAAATTGGGGAGAGAAGATGTCTGATCCAGCTGGCAAAATGGTAAGCGTCGGGGCACCACAAATATTTCAAGGGGCTTTTGATTTTCAACTTGTCAGGGCTATGGGCACTCAAACGTATGGTGGTGCGGAACTTGGTGAGTGCTTTTCTACAGCTCGTAAAATTACAAACAACGATACAGAAAGTTGGTATACTGAGTGGAACGCGATAGGAGAGCGCGTTCGCAGACTAGGAGATGGCTATCTTTCTAAAAATGACAAAGTTAGTGCTCGGGAAGCCTATCAGAGAGCTAACAGTTATTATAGGTCAGCAGAATTTTTTCTTCAGCATGAGGATCCTCGACATCGTGAGACGTGGCAAAATGCTAGAACTAGCTTCCAGAAGGCAACTCAATTATTTGACCCACCTATAGAAACTATAGAAATACCATATGAGGATATCACACTTCCGGCATACTTTGTTTCTGGAGGAGATGGAAATGAACCGCGTCCAACACTTCTGCTAATGGGAGGTTTTGATAGCTCAGTTGAAGAGATTTATTATTTTGGAGCAGCAGCAGGGGCTCGTCGGGGTTATAACGTTCTGATATTTGAAGGGCCAGGGCAAAGAACAACGGCCCATATGCATCCCGGGTCGATTTATCGTCATGACTATGAGGTCCCTGCAGCAACAATTGTCGACTACGCTATCAGTCGTGCAGACGTTGATTCAGAAAATATTGCATTTGCGGGATTTAGTTTGGGAGGAAATTTAGGTGCTCGGGTAGGGCTTTATGAAAAGAGAATTAAGGCCTGTATTGTAAATTCATTGCTTACTGATCTTCGAGGGGCATTTCTTGGTTTATTGGGTATGGATATTAAGGATGACCCTATTAGTCAGGAAGATATAGATGCAGCTACAAACGATATTACTGCTCCTGTCTTTGCCTGGATTGCCCGGGAAGCGGATTGGAGGTTTAACTGCGGCAACTTGCCGGATTTCTTTGAAGCATTACGGGCATATGACCTAACCGATCAGATACAAAATATGTCTATTCCCTTTCTTTCGATCGCCTCCATTGGTGAAGGTCCACATATTGTAGACTACACCAAGAATATTATAGATATGGATAATCCATATCTAAATGGAATTATTCTTGATGGTGAAAACGATGGAGCTGATGCACATTGTCATATTAATAATTTAAGTCGAATGCATGCAGATATGTTTTCCTGGTTGGATGGGGCATTGGGAATAGATCGGGTAAACGATAATCGATTTAACTAATAAACTTAAGAAACCTGATAAGGAGTCGTATATTGACTGATTTAGCTGATCTACCCTTTTCTCCACGAATAGATAGAACATACCCAGAGCCCAAACTAAAGCTACCATCAGGAGCTTGCGACTGTCATTTTCATTTTATCGGACCACAAAATCAATTCCCCCTGGTTCCGGATAGGCCGTTTGGTCATCTGCAATTTGAGGACACAACTTTTAAAGACTGGGAGTTAATGCAGAAAGGCCTTGGTTTATCGAGAGGTCTACATGTTCAATCCATGATGTATGGTCGGAACTATGAACTAGCACTTCATGCAGCGTGCCGCTATCCAGATCGTATAAAAACAGTCGTTATTATGCCATGGCCTGAGATAACTGATCGTGAGTTAAGTATTCTCACTGATTCGGGTGTAGTTGGAGCCCGTATTTCATGGATGACTGAAAATCAAGTTAATCATAAGATGATTGAAAGATTGCATGATTTTGGCTGGGCCATGCATTATTTAATACCCATGGCTGAGTTGGATAGAGAATGGGAAGATATGATTTTTCATTCACCAGGGAACTTTGTTATAGAACATAATGGAGTTCCACCAGTTGAAAAAGGGGCTGAGAGTGAAGAATTTAATTTTGTTTTACGATGCCTGGATACAGATCGATGCTGGGTAAAACTCTCTCCACGATTTTCTGCTCAAGAGGACTTTCCATTTGATGACACGGATCCATTTGTTAACAAACTTGTTGAATTGGCCCCTCATCGTCTCTTATGGGGTTCGGATTGGCCTCACCCTCAATATTTTAAGCCAATGCCAAATGATGTTTCTTTATTAGATATGATGTTAAGCTGGGTTCCAGATGAGAAGACTCGTGAAATGATATTTGTAACGAACCCGGAGAATCTATTTGGTTTTACTTCTCCGTAAGAAAATAATTTCATTCCAAGTACGAATTTGTAGGGGGGAGTAATTATGGGAAATAAAATGTCTTCAATTTCCGGGAAGCATGAATTTGTTGCTTTGCACGATGATGAGGTGGAATGGCAGGAAGGTGAAAGTGTGAATGAGTTATTGACTTTACCTCCTGGTATAAAAGTAAAAATATTTAACACTGATCCTTCCACGGGCAGAATGGATATGAAAGTGAAATTTCCACCAGGTTATGTTGAACCAGAACATAGCCATAAAAGTTGGCACTCAATTATTGTACTGAAGGGAAGAATGTGCGTTGCGGGGAAAGACTTAAGACCGGGTGATTATGTTTTTGGTGGTGACACATTACACGGGCCTTATGAGTACCCGGACGGGTGTGAGGTGTTTGGTGTAATGATGGGTGACGGTTCTCAACATGAGTGGGATGAAAGCAAGCATATCGAACATAAAAATCAATGGGCTGCGGAAACTAGTGACGGTAAACGAGGAGTTGAGCAACAAAAAATTGCTAGAACCAGTGGTGAAGTAAGTGGCGAAAATTAGAGGATAGTATTATGAAAATATTTCATGTCCAAAATACACGGTCAGTTAGGATTATTTGGTTGTTTGAAGAGTTACAACTTCCCTATGAGTTGGAAGTGTTGAAGTTTGGAAGTCCGGAAATGCGCAGTGCTGAGTATCGCAAGGTTCATCCTATGGGACGTGTTCCTGTATTGATTGATGGTAAACTTAAAGTTTTTGAGTCGGGAGCTATAGTTCAATATGTACTTGCCAAGTATGGAGATGGGAAATTGCTACCTGATCCCTCTAGTGAAAATTTTTCCACTTACCTTCAATGGCTTCACTACGCTGAGGGTATGATTATGCCTCCAGTTAATACTCTGGTTGTTGAGACCAGGATTTTGTCTGAAGAAAGAAGAAATCAAGTAAATATTGATAGAGCGATGAAGTTACTAACAAATATGCTTGTCTCTGTTGACGATCATCTTCGTGATAAGGAGTACTTGGCTGGAGAATTTTCTGGGGCTGATATTATGACAGGGCATGCATGTATTGTTTCGTCACATTTGGGGGCCGAAGTTTCGGATAAACCAAATTTACTATCTTATATTGAACGTTTAAAATCTAGGCCTGCATTGCAGAAAGCTTTCCCAGAAATAAATGAAAATAATTTCTAAGTGCCTGGCTTTGTTAAACCTTCAGTAAATTAGAATATCTGACTTATCGGATTTGATATTATTGAACTTATTCTTTCATTTAACATGTAAATTGAGATCTAACTTTTTCATTATAAAATTATTTAACCTTTAAGGATCAATTAATGAAAACCCGCATTACAGAATTATTAAACATCGAACATCCTATTATACAAGGAGGTATGCACTATGTTGGCTATGCAGAGCTCGCAGCTGCGGTTTCTAATGCAGGAGGGTTAGGGATAATTACTGCTCTTACACAACAATCTCCAAGTGATTTATCTGAGGAGATTAGCAGATGCAAAGATATGACAAATAAACCATTTGGCGTAAATCTTACAATTCTACCAACATTCAAAGATCCAGATTACCCTGGATATATAAAAGCAATAATTGAGGGTGGCGTTCCTGTGGTTGAAACAGCCGGTCGTAATCCTCAGGAAGTTCTTCCTTACCTTCATGAAGCGGGTATTAAAGTGATCCATAAATGCACCTCTATTCGTCACTCACTGAAGGCACAGTCAATAGGTTGTGATGCTGTTTCGGTAGATGGTTTTGAGTGCGGAGGTCACCCCGGAGAAGATGATATTCCTAATATGATATTACTTCCAAGGGCAGCAGACGAATTGGAAATTCCTTTTGTTGCTTCAGGAGGGATGGCCGATGCGCGATCTCTTGTCGGTTCTTTGGCCATGGGCGCTGATGGCATGAATATGGGCACTCGTTTTATGGCAACAAAAGAAGCTCCTATTCATGAAAAGGTCAAACAAGCTATTTTAGAAGCTACTGAGTTAGATACACGATTAATTATGAGACCTCTTCGTAATACTGAACGCGTATTAACTAATGTTGCTGTCGAACGTCTTTTAGAAAAGGAAAGGGAACTTGGTGCTGAATTGAATATAGATGATATAAGTGAGGAAGTTATGGGGGTCTATCCACGGGTAATGATCGATGGTGATATGGATGCTGGTGCTTGGTCTTGTGGAATAGTGGCTGGGCTCATTAATGATATTCCCAGCTGTGAAGAGCTTATAAACAGAATTATGGCTGAAGCTGAAAGCTTGATTAAAGATAGGCTGACTGGGATTGTAATGGAATAAAATAATACTTTACTAAAAGATTAAATAGAGAAATGACTACAGTGTAATTTTATGAAAGTGGCGACACATTTCTCATGAGGCATAATGGATTCTTTATTTGATTATATAATAGTAGGAGGTGGATCTGCTGGATGTGTTTTAGCGAATAGACTTTCTGAAAACCCTAGCAGTAAAGTGCTCTTAATCGAGGCAGGTGTAGACACTGCTCCTGAATCAGAGCCGGTAGACGTTTTAGATACATATCCCGTGTCATACTATAATCCAGATTATGCTTGGCCTGATCTTACTGCACATATTAAACGTAAAAACACTTCCAAAGACCTTCCCGTTCGTCAAGCTCGTATACTAGGAGGTGGTTCCTCTTTAATGGGTATGGTAGCACTCAGAGGTTTACCTGATGATTATGATGGCTGGAGTGATATGGGGGCTGAGGGCTGGAGCTGGAAAGATGTTCTACCCTATTTTTGTAAGTTAGAAAATGATGTTGATTTTCAAGGAGAGTTGCATGGTGCTCGAGGGCCGGTACCGATTAGACGGCTGCCCCCTAATGAATGGCCCCCCCTTCTTAATGCTGTTAAAGACTATTGTGAGACGCATCAAATTAGTTATGTGCAAGATTTTAATAGTGATTTCAGAGATGGTTTTGGAGTTTTGCCGACAAGTAAATTTCCAAATAAACGAGCCTCAAGTGCTATTTGTTATTTGGATGCCCAAGTACGACAGAGATTAAACTTAAAAATTATTACCCAAGCAAATGTAGATAATTTAATTTTTGGGGATCCGAGTAATTGTAGACGAGTAACGGGTGTTAAAGTAAATATTAATAAGCAAGTTCTAGAATACAACGGAAGAGAGGTAATTCTATCAGCGGGAGCCCTGCAATCTCCTGTTATACTTCTTCGGGCGGGCATTGGGCCGGCAGCAGAATTAAGTTCATTAGGGATTGATGTAGTCTCTAATTTAGAGGGAGTTGGGAGTAATCTGCAAAATCATCATATTGTATATTTAGTAGCCCATATGCAGAAAGAGGCAAGCCATCGATCTCGTCCACGCCTTCATACAATGGCCACATTGCGTTACTCCTCTATGATAAAAGATTGTCCTAAAAGTGACATGTATATTTCAATTGTTGGCATGTCTGGATGGCATGCGCTGGGAAGGAGATTGAGTTCACTGACACCAGCTGTTTTACAACCGTTTTCTAGAGGAAAAATAAGTCTACGTAGTTCGAATATATCTGAAAGGGCCCTTATTGAATTTGATTTTCAATCTGATGAAAGAGATTTAGTTCGTCTTTCTGGAGCTGTAAGGCGTGCTTCTGAGATTCTTTTGTCATCCCAGGTTAGGAATCTTTGGTGTCATGCTTTTCCAGTGATGCGCGCCGACAGAATGCGACATCTTAATGAAGTGACCAGATATAACGAATTGAGAGCTAATATTATTGCAAAAATTCTAGACATCATTCCCTCTCTGGGTAGGCCGATTGTTGGATCTCTATCAAAACCGGGTATTGATATTACTAAGCTTATTTCTGATGATCAGTTGTTAACTGATTTTGTCTCTGAGAGTGTAACCGGGATGGCACATCATGCAGGGACTTGCAGCATGGGGCCAACTAAAGATGAGATGACGGTCGTTGATTCTAATGCTAGGGTAAAAGGTGTTTCAGGCCTAAGGGTTATTGATGCTTCTATTATGCCTAGAATTCCCAGAGGAAATACCAATATACCCACTCTCATGCTCGCTGAGAAGTTGGCCGATAGTATAATTAAAGAAAAATATTAATTATTTAGGATCAAAGATATGAAGATTTTTAATGCTCATAAGGTAGGTAAGTTTTCTGATGAAAATCCAGATGATGAATTTTCTGAGATAGCAGAAGACGGATATGTTAGAACAAGAGTAATTAGTGATGATTATTGTTCGATCTCTGTTGCCTCCTTTCGTGATGGTCAAATTAAAGAAAAACCCCATCGGCATCCAAACGCAGCTGAGGTTTATTACGTGCTAGAGGGTAAGGGGATAGCCACTGATGCGAATGGAAATATGAAGTCGGTAGGGCCGGGAGAGATTATTTATTTTGATGCAGGAGAATTTCACAACATACATGCTGCACCAGGCCATGATTGTAAGTATTATAGGGTGCAGGCGGGAAAAGATAGACACGTAGAAGATTGAGAAATTACTTGTTGAAGTTGACAAGATAAGAAATGAAAAAACAAGACAAAGAATTTACGATTAAGGAAGCTTTGGATGTCGCTGTTGAGCATCATAATGCTGGCCGGTTATCTGAGGCTGACAATATTTATCGATTGGTCTTAAATAAGTTACCTAACCAACATATTGCTCTGAATCTAAGTGGTCTAATCCTCCATCAAACAGGCAAGTCTGAGATGGCTGTTGATCAAATTAAAAAAGCAATAGATTCTAATCCTAAGTATACGCATGCTTACAATAATTTAGGCACTATTTTAATGGATTTAAATCGATTTGAAGAAGCCGCTCAAAACTTTAATGCTGCGACGAATATAGACCCAAATTATGCTTTAGCTTTTAATAATCTTGGTAACGCTCACTTTAAACTGGGAAATAATGAAGAGGCAGCTAAGAATTATCAAAAGACCATTTCTATAGATCCTAAATATTCTGGGGCATTCAGTAATCTGGGTACTGTATTGATTACACAAGGAAAATGGCATGAGGCCTATGATAGCTTTTTAAAAGCTCTGGAAACTCTTCCTGATAATGCTGATATATACAGTAATCTAGGCGTTGTTTTGGTTGAACTTGGCCGTTGGGAGGAGGCCGCAGATAATTACAAGCAGGCTTTATCCATTAATCCCAATCATACTGATGCAATGAGTAATTATGCTATACTTCTAAACAATCTTGGCAATAGAAAATTAGCTCTTTCGTTTTTTTCTAAAAGATTAGCGCTTGTGAGGGGTGAATACACAGCAAATCTAGATTTACCAGAGTTCAAATATATTACCAGGTCAAAAATAAAGCATGATATCGAGCAGTTCCGTTTTTTACAGAGCACCTATGAGAAAAACACAATTTTTGGACAATTTGCAGCTGTTTATTCTGAGCTTGAAAATGAAATTAGATGGCCAGCTAGTGAATCAGAAAAGGTTCTTCTCTCAGAGGCTCAGAAAGGATTAATAAAAAGTAGTTATAACCAATTCGTTCATGTGATTGATGCTGAGGAAATACCTGACGGTGCTTTGAATAAAGATTTGGATGTAGAGGCTATTACTCGAAGTTATTTTGAAAATAAACCAGGTATGATGTTTTTTGATAATTTTTTGAACGATCTCGCACTTAAGAAGCTACGCCGCTTCTTGATGGAAAGTACGATATGGTTTGATTTTGGCTACGCTGGGGGATATTTGGGAGCCATGTATAAAGATGGCATGGCGTGTCCGCTTCTTTTGCAGATAGCAGATGAATTAAGTCAAACTTTTCCAGAAATAATCAAAAAACATCCTTTAACCCAAATGTGGGCCTATAAATATGATAGTCAGCTTACGGGAATAAGGAATCATGCTGATGCTGCTGCAGTTAACGTAAATTTTTGGATTACTCCGAATTCAGCAAATCTAGATACGAAATCAGGGGGGCTGATAGTTCATAAAGCAGAGGCTCCATTAGATTGGGACTTTAGAAAATTTAATAGAGATGAAAATCTAATTAATCAATTTTTGGAAAATAGTCAGGCTGGAGAGCTTAAAGTTCCATATGCTGAAAATAGAATGGTCTTATTTAATTCAAATCTTTTTCATAAAACAGATAATATAAGATTTAAGACAGGTTATGAGAATCGTCGCATTAACGTAACCATGCTCTTTGGAAACCGTTTGAGAAAATAAGAAAAAAGAAAATTTATTATCGAAGCTCTGAATCTTATCGATTTAGTTCTCTTCAGGCAAAGATCTATAATTTCCTTTGTAGTATATCATAGCCGATTGATCTTGATTTATGAGTAAATCAATTACTTGTCCTATCACAATAGAAACACCTTTTCTTTCAAAGACCTCTTCAACTATGCAGTCCATAGCCATTATTGCTGAACTGTAGATTGGTGCCCCGGTAGTCATAATAGTCCATAATTCAGGATCGAAACGGTCTGCACCTTTCAAACCTCCTTTGCCCGTGAACAAATTAGCTAATTCTTCGGTTCCTAATGGCAGTATATTAATTGCGAAATGGTTGGATTCTAAAATTATTTTTAAAGCAGAAGTCTTCTTTTCAATAGAGACTAACATGGTTGGTGGATTGGCACTGACATGAGCTGTTGATAAGGCGAGAAATCCCCCGGGACCATTTTCCCCATCCGCAGTTACTAAAGCTATTCCGGAGGGCTTGTACCCTATGGCATCCCAAAAGGTTGGTATATCTATGTTATCTCTTTTTTTTCTGATGCTTGATTTCATAAAATGTATATTAGCACCAACATTTGTCTCAAATTAACTTAAAAATGCGGTTACAAAGAAATTCTTTATAAAAAATTTAAAATCCTCGAAACAGTTTTTTGTTTTTAATGACTTATACTTTAAACTAAGTCAGAAAATGGTTAAGAAGATAAACTGGGTTACTAGGCTTTTGATCTAAATGAACACTAAACGTCAGCTTCACCTTGGTGCTTTTATGAGGCCAGCTACAATTCATACAGGTAGTTGGCGTTATCCAAACTCATACCCAGATGCGAATTTTAATTTCAAATATATTAAAAAATTTGCTCAGTATCTTGAAAGAGCAAAATTTGATGCATTCTTCATGGCCGACCATCTAGCTCTGTTAAATATGCCTATCGATGCCTTGAAAAGGAGTGCTACTCCTACTTCTTTCGAACCGTTCACTTTGTTGTCTGCGTTAGCTTCGGTAACTTCAAATATAGGATTGGTTGCTACTGGATCTACCACATATGATGAGCCATTTCATATTGCCCGCAGATTTGCCTCATTAGATCATATTAGCGAGGGAAGAGCTGGCTGGAACATAGTAACTACATCAAATCCTGATGCATCATTGAATTTTGGATTAGATGAAGCTTTGGAACATAGTGATCGTTATGCTAGAGCAAAAGAGTTTTATAGTGTGGTGACCGGTCTTTGGGACAGTTGGGCAGAAGATGCATTTTTACAGGATCCCGAAAAAGGAATTTACTTTGATCCAAAAAAATTTCATGTCCTTGGCCATAAAGGTAAGTACTTTTCTGTACGAGGGCCTTTAAATATAGCTAGACCTATTCAGGGTTGGCCCTTAATTGTTCAAGCTGGTTCATCAGATGCAGGACGCCAACTGGCAGCAGAAACAGCAGAAGCGGTTTTTACGTCCCATTCAGATATTAATGCGGCCAGATCATTTTATTTAGATGTAAAAAATCGAGCAAAAGTAATCGGGAGAAATCCAGAAAATATCAAAATTCTACCAGCCTGTTTTGTTGTTGTAGCAGACACAATGGAAGAAGCTATAAAAAGACGGAAAGAGTTGGATGGTTTGGTTCACTTAGACAGCGCTATAGCATCCTTGTCGATTGCCTTAGGTCACGACGCATCTTTATTTGATCTTGACAAACCGCTCCCTGAAGTTCCTGAGAGTAATGCCAGTAAAAGTGGCAGAGATAGGGCTATTGCTTTGGCCAGAAAAGATAACTTATCAGTGAGAGAATTGGCTCAGAGATTAGGTGGATATTCAGGGGCTGCAATGGTTGGCACTCCCAAAACAATAGCTAATGAGATGGAATTGTGGCTCGAGTCTGAAGCTAGTGATGGGTTTACTATTATGTTTTCTCATCTACCAGGAGGACTAATCGATTTCTGTGACCAAGTTATACCTGAATTACAACGCAGGGAACTTTTCCGTAAGGACTATCAAGGAAAAACATTAAGAGATAACTTAGGTCTCTCTCGTCCAAAAAATCAGTTTTTTCCTGAGTAAGAAGTTAGATAATATGCGGTACTTTGAAGAGATTATTATAGTGAGATTTTAAACTTAGAAAAAGGTTTTAGCTATGAGTCATCAAAACGATACAGGATCCTTTAAACTTGAAGAGGCCACGATCAGTGAGCTGCATGAGGCTATCAAATCAGGAAAAACAAATTGTGTTGAAATTGTTAAGTCTTACATAAATCGATCCAAAGCTTATAATGGCGTCTCAAGTATGTTGGTTACTGAAGACGGAGCCACGATATCTGATTCCGTAGGCACGGTTCGAGCTGGTGAAGCTCTTCATTTTCCAACTAGGACTATTCCTGTTACTGATGTCTTGCCGGATTTTGAAAGATATAAAGGTCCACCGCTGGAATTTGGTCGTATGGAGAAAACGGCATCGGACCCCTCGGTCGAACAACAATTTGGGATGATTGCAGGGATACCTGATGCTGGTCAAGTCAACGCACTCGCTACACTTAATATACGTGGTGAAAGGTCAGTCACATGTCACGGTGATTATGACCGCCATCCGTCAGAAGGCCCTTTGCCAGATGGAGCTCCACCAGTTTGCGAGGTTTTTCGTCAATTGCCTGATGCCTTAGAAAGAGCGGCGGAATTAGATTCCGAATACGGGACAAATCCTGACTTAGATGCAATGCCAATGTATGGGGTTACTTTTTCATTTAAGGATCCCTTTGACACAAAAGACATGAGATCAACCGGTGGAGGTGATGCCGATTACGATATAGACTTTCCTTCGCGTGATCATGTTTTGGTTGACCAATTACGTCAAAAAGGGGCGATTATCTTCGCTAAGGCTGTCAATACTGAATATAATGGACGTGCAGGAGACCCAGGTGGTGGAAAGAATCATCCTGAAAAAGTGCTTCCTTCTACGCTTGGTTATCAACGAAGCACCTGGGGAGGAAATCCGTCTAACCCATATGACACAACAAGAGCCGCCTCGTTAGGTTCTAGTTCGGGCTCAGCTGTTTCGGTGAGTACTAATTTAGTCATGGCGAGTCTAGGAGAAGAAACGAGAGCGTCTTGTAGAGGGCCATCAAATCATAATTCTGTTGCATTGATTTTGCCTCATAAATCAATGCTAGGTTTTGACGGTGGAGCAATAGGCGCAGATATCTATTGTGATAGAAGTGGTATTCATTGTAGGTCTATAATTGACTGCGCCAAAGTCCTGGATGCATTAAAAGATCCTGAAGAAGGCTATTATGATCCACGTGATCCATTTACTACTGTCCCACGATCTAGCATTTTAGACACACGCTTTGCTCAGCATGTACATAGCTCCGGTAGAATGAAGGAACTAACAAATATCCGGCTGGGGGTTATTCGGGAATCTATGGTCTATCCAGAAGGTTCAAAAACTGAAGAACCAATCATAAGTGCAGCTATTACTGAAATAAATGAAATTTTAAAAGGTCATTTGGGTGCCACTTTAGTAGAATCATCTGATCCTCTTTGGAAAGCTGACGTAGAAGTAGAATCTATGAAGACAGATTTTCGTCGTGCATTAGCTAAGCTAGTTCCGGTTTTTATGCCAGATCTTTTGTTTCGATTAGATAATAGGGGTGAACCAGTATTTAAAGACTTTGCTTCTGCGATAACTCCTACCGAATTTATGCCTGGCATAATCTTTGGTGAAGGAGACATGGAACCTATTGATTACATGGTTGAAATGGCTGATGGTCGTATCTCTCCCCCATCTAATCTTGATATAGCAACTATTCAACATCAAGAGATGGCAATGGCCTTTCGGTTTCATATACCTCAGTACCTATCTCGTCGATCCGACGATTGGAGTGAATTAGGTTTTACGGAAACTTTACGCGATTTTTCATCACTTAATAGTCGATCCAAATTTTGGGGGGATGATCAGCGGGCTTCATTTAAAAACTGGGAAGAAGTTTCTGATCCAAGGAATCCACATGGCTCAAGGCAAGGGGTAAATGAGCGCATAATGTTACGAGAATTACTTAGAAGAGTTGATATGATGGTTATTTTAGAGAACCATCTTGATGCTTTGGTAAGGCTTCATACTCCTTGGCCCCCAGGTATTATAGGAGGTCCTCCCCAGTATGGTGTTGAACATAATTTAAGGCCGGAAACCTTTAATGGCCCGAACGCTGGGTTAACCGAAATACTGATTCCTGCTGGTTACGTGCAGACTGTTTATGATCCGGTGTATGCGTTGAGTGAAGATTGCACTCGTTATTTATCTACTGCATCTGACCTTCCTACTGCTATAAAAGATCCTGGGCTTCCTTTTTCTCTAGTTTTTCGTGCTGAACCCGGTAAGGAAGACGTATTATTAAGTATATCTTCAGCCTACGAAGCAGCCTCTAAAAGGAGGGTTCCCCCGCCCGATTTTGGTCCATTATCTGCGTAGAAGTATATAAATTTATTTGGAGATAAGCATGCCTGTACTTGTTAGAGGGTTACAATTAGAGTCGAGAGAATTAAATTTGGGTGTTATCAGTCAATCAATTTTATCATCAGACGTCACTGGATCCAATAATGTTTCACTAGACTTGATAACCTTAAACTCAAACACAAAATATTCTCTTAGTTTAAAAAAAGAATCTATCGGTTGGTTACAAGTTTTAAATGGTTCAGGTGTATTTGATGAATCTGAAAAAAAATTGTCTTCTAATGAAGTAATTTTTTTACCTTTGGGCTATCGGGGATGCTTTACAGCTAGTTCGGACCAGACGAAACTGCTTATAGCTTTAGTTCCAGAGGCTGAACGCTTTGATAAAAATATACAGTCAATCTCCACTAACTTAAAAATAACAGATTGGTCAAACGAACCAGTTTTGAAATCAGAGCATGATGAAAGAACTAGAATATATCTGGCCACCCGAACTCTATCGGGGACTGAAGCTTATCGATGCGAAATGATACGATATCCCGCCGGGACTTCAGCCCCTGATCATCATCATGAGGGAGCTGAGCATTTTCAATATGTTCTGAAGGGAAGCGGCACTGCAATGCTTGATGGCAGACCTTTTGACTTAATAAAGGGTGATGCACTTTATAATTTTGATCATGAAGTTCATTCATTCCGTAACAATGGATCAGAAGAGTTTGTTTTCGTTGAGTTTTTTGTACCTGGAGGATGCAAAACAGTCTGGGCGCCAAATGCAAATGTGTGCGCATGGCTTCCAACAGGAAAGGACATTCATGGCCGTCCACCATCCAGAGATATTGCATATCATGTTCACGGAGATGATAAAGACATTTGATTATTTCATAAAAGTCATCTAATTAGATGTTTTTATAATAACAAGTAACTTTTTAGGAGTGTAAATGTCCGATAAACTTGGCATAGGAGATATCTTTCCAGATCTGCAAGTGGATCTCGTGAACGGTCAAGAATTGACTGTTCCATCTGGACTAAACTCACCCTACAAAGTTATCCTTTTTTATAGGGGTCATTGGTGACCATATTGTCGCCGTCAGTTGGACGGTTTTTCTGATATTCAGAAACAATTGGACGATATAGGTGTTCAGATAGTAGCTGCTAGTGTTGATCCAATTGACAAGGCCCAAGAGGTTTCTGACTCACTTAATTTCCCTGTGGGATTCGGCATTACTAAAGAAATCGCTGATACTATAGGTTCTTGGTGGGAAGAGCGTCGTCAAATTATCCAGCCTTCAGAGTTTATAATTGGAGAAGGTAATAAGGTGATAGCCTCAAGTTATAGCGATGGTCCCTTGGGCAGGATGGATGCTGCTGACATAATTAAGCTGATAACTTTCTTAGAAAGCAAAAAATAAATTTTTAAAACAAGTAAAGACGTAATTTTTTGGTTGTTTTAAACTAAGGATTTAAAACATTTATTTTTTTAGCATTTTTTATGGCTTGCCAAACTCGTTCAGAAGTAGCCGGCATGTCTAGATGGAGAATACCAAGCGGAAGCAAGGCATCACAGACGGCATTCATTACAGCGGGTAAAGCACCAACTGTTCCAGCCTCGCCAGCACCTTTGAAGCCAAATGGATTATTAGTGGAAGGCACTTCATGGGACAGCACGTCTAGGGTAGGAAAATCAATTGCACGTGGCATAGTATAATCCATGAATGAACCAGTAAGTAATTGACCATTTTGGTTGTCATAGACGACTTTTTCCATCAGAGCTTGACCTGCTCCCTGGGCTACGCCGCCATGAACTTGTCCTTTAACTAGCATAGGATTCAGCATTTTACCGACATCATCGACGACAACATATTTAACTAATTCAACAACGCCAGTTTCTGGTTCAATTTCTACTTCACAGATATGACAACCATTGGGAAATGTCGCTCCTTGAGGTATTGTTATAGCTGTTTCGTTTAGACCAATTTCAATATTTTGGGGCAACATATCTATTTTAAATGAAGCTTTTGCGATATCAATTAGATGTAATGATCGATCAGTTCCGTCTACGATAAATGATCCACCAAAAAAACTTATATCTTCTTCAGAAGTTTCTAATAGGTGTGCAGCAATTTTAGAGGCTTTCTTAATTATTTTATCTGCGGCACTTTTTATGGCTGTTCCTCCAACGACTATAGATCTAGATCCAAAAGTTCCCTTGCCATGAGGAATTATATCTGTATCTCCATAAATTAGATTAATTTGGCTGAATTCCAAACCCAAGATTTCCGATATAATTTGTCTAAATACTGTTTCGTGCCCCTGTCCATGTGAATGAGTACCCAATGCAAGTGTAAGTCCTCCATCACTTTCAAAACGTATCGTGGCACTCTCTTCCATTGGTTTTGGATGAGGTCCGCCAGCAATCTCTATAACAGAGGCAAAGCCGATCCCCAGTAACTTTCCTTTCAATTGTGAATCAGATTTACGCTTAGCAATGTTTTCATAGTCAGCAGCTTCTATAGCTTTATCCAGCACCGTCTCAAACTCACCAGTATCATAAGTAAAAACAAAACCCGTATTATAAGGTAAGCTATCTTTAGAAATCATATTTCTTCTTCTTAAATCTACAGGATCGTAACCAAGCTCGTTTGCTGCAACTTCAATCAGTCTTTCTAATACATATGACGCTTCTGGCCTTCCCGCACCCCTATAGGGCGCAGTTGGACTAGTATGAGTATACAGTCCGCTTACTTCTGCGAATATGTGTGGAGTGGTATATACGCCTGATAATCCACCCAAATTATTAGTTGGTGAATGCGGGCCAAAGTAGTTCAGGTAACCACCTAAATTAGCTTTTGTACTAACCTTAATACCCAAAAATTTTCCTTCTTTATCTATGGCGAGACCAGCCTTAGTGACGTTATCGCGAGCATGTGCGTCCGACGCTAGCGATTCAGTACGAGTGGCAATCCAACGAACAGGGCGGCCTACTCTTTTTGAGGCCCAAAGTACTAAAGCATGTTCGGCAAAAGGGAGGCCTCGCATGCCAAATCCTCCTCCCATATCTGGTGATATTACTCTTAGATGTGATTCAGGTATTTTTAAAACATTGATAGCCAACTCAGTCCTTACTCGATGAGGTGACTGCATCCCAGCGTATAAAGTATAGCGTTCTGTCCCTCTGTCATAGAAACCAATAGCCCCTCTTGGTTCTATAGTGTTAGCTGAAACACGACTAATAACCAGTTCTAGGGAAGTTATATGACTAGCTTCAGAGAATGCTTTATCTACTTCAGATTCATCGCCAATCTTGAAGTAGAAGCTCTCGTTATTTTCTACATTACTCCAAACTTGGGCTGCTCCTGAATTTAATGCAGCACCTGTGTTTGTTATAGATGGTAATATTTCATATTCAATTTCTATATTCTCAGCAGCATCCATTGCATTATTTAAAGTTTCCGCCACTACAATAGCAATTGGAGCTCCGACCATGTTTATTGATTCGCTTACAAGAATAGGAAAATCTGGTTCCAGCATTGATGATCCATTTCGCTGTTTCCGTTTGACGCTGCAAGTAAATTTCCCCAAATTATCTGCAGTAGCATCGTTAGCTGTTAGAACCTGTAGTACGCCTGGCATAGACATCGATTTTGTAGTATCAATATTTAATAATTTCGCTGCTGCGTGTGGTGATCTAACTACATACATATGCGCTGCACCAGCAACTAACCTATCGTCAGTATAACTACCTAATCCTTGCAATAACTTTCGATCTTCTACTCTTGGAACTGGTTGTCCGATTCCATATTCACGCATGCTTTAATTTCCCTAAATACTAATTATACAATCAACTTTGGAAACGATTTTTAACATTATTATCTTATCTATGTAGCCTTAACAGATAATTGATTAAATCAGAAATTGACTCATTTCACATTTATAGTTGTCATTAGTTAGAAGTGTTGTGTTAATTTGTGATAGATTAGTTCGATTGAAGGAAGCGATATGCGTCGAACCCGAAATGTCAAAGTCGTTGTTACACTTGGTCCTGCGAGTAAATCTCCAGATATGATTCATCGTTTGTTTTTGGCGGGAGCAGATGTTTTCCGTTTGAATATGAGCCATGGAAGCCATGAAGACATGGTTGAATATCATAGTGCTATTAGGAAGATAGAAAAAGACTTAGGGCGTCCGATAGGTATTTTAGCAGATTTACAAGGACCAAAGCTCCGCATTGGAGGTATGAAGGATAATATTATTTTGAAAGAGGGTTGTGATTTTTACCTAGACCTAATTGACAATACTGGTGATCAACTGAGGGCATGTTTTCCACATCAGGAAGTATTCGAAACTCTACAAGTAGGCATGTTGTTACTTATTGATGATGGAAAAATACGATTAGAAATAAAAGAGGTTCTACCTGATAAATTACATACAGTTATAAAAAATGGAGGGCCCCTTGCATCTAATAAGGGAGTAAACGTTCCTGATGCGATACTTCCTGTGAGAGCTTTATCTGAAAAAGATAAAATTGATATAGAATTTTGTATGCGACTTGGGGTTGATTGGGTTGCTTTATCCTTCGTTCAAAGAGCTGAAGATATTACTGAGGCACGTGATATTATTGGTGATAGAGCTTGGATTATGGCTAAAATGGAAAAACCATTAGCTATGGAACATTTGGATGAAATAATCAAAGAGAGTGATGGCATTATGGTTGCTAGAGGTGATTTGGGTGTCGAATTACCGGTTGAGAAGGTACCAGGGTTACAAAAGTCAATCGTAGGGGCTTGTAGGGAGGCTGGTAAACCAGTTGTGGTTGCTACACAGATGTTAGAGTCTATGGTAGATTCCGCTGGGCCAACGAGAGCTGAGGTGTCAGACGTAGCCACTGCCGTTTTTGAAGGAGTTGATGCAGTAATGCTCTCGGCAGAATCTGCTGTAGGAAACTATCCTGCTGAATCTGTTGCGATGATGAATAGTGTTGCGAATTCTGTACAGAACGATTCTCATTATCGTTCTTTTATTGAGAGAGCTTTGACTTTACCAGAAACTACAAGTGCGGATGCAATTACAAGGGCCGCTAGGCAAGTTGCAGAGACCATAAAAGCATCTTCAATAATTTGTTATACCAATTCTGGTTCTACGGCTCTACGTGCATCGAGGGAGCGTCCAGATGTTCCCATTTTAGTTTTGACCCCAAGGCGGGATACGGCTCGTCGCATGGCAATTGTTTGGGGCGTCCATTGTGTTGAGACAGAAGACGCGAGCAGTTTTCGTGATATGGTTGATAAAGCAACATCCATAGCTAAAAGTGAAGAAATTTCTATCGATGGAAGCCAAGTAATAATAACTGCAGGTGTACCCTTTGGAACTCCGGGTGGTACTAACATTTTAAGAATTGCCACTATATAAAATCATATAGTAAATTTTTATAAACTATTACTTGATCTTCTTATAAAAAAACAAAATCCAACGAAAGCAACAAATGAGGCAATACAAATTTGTATTGCCATGGGATATGGATTATCAGAGGGTAACATTCCTGCTATCTGGGCAAATCCTGCTCCAATAGACATTTGAATGAATATTAATAAACCTGAGGCAGATCCAGCTACTGTAGGATTCACACTGACACCTCCTGCTTGCGCGTTAGGCATTGAAAGGCCATGGCAAATAGCCATTAAAGTGCCTGGCCCAAACAAGGTCCAAGGTGACACAAATCCCATCAACAATAAGAGTGGAATAGATAGACCAAATAAAAAACTTGTTCCACTAGCAAAAGTGATCATCTTATCAATGCCAAATTTAGGAGTTAAACGCGTGCTCAAAAATGTACCTATTAAAAACCCGGTCATAATTAGCATTATAAAAAAACCGAAGTGAGAAGGGGGTCTTTCAAACAAATTTACCATTAAAAAGGGTAACCCCCCTGAAAAGGTCATGAATAACCCAACTCCAAAACTGGCATATGTCGTGTAGGCTAAAAAAGAAGGGTTTTTTAGAAGAATAGGGAATGCCGTGATCATTTCCCGAAAAAAATTTCGGTTTGCATTTAGTTTATGCGTTTCTTTGTATCCAAATATGATGAATGTTAAAGATATTATGCCTGCAAGAATTGTAAAAACAAAAACTGATCTCCAATCAAAAATTTCTGACAGAAACGCTCCTATTAATGGAACAAATATAGGTGCTAAGATTATCATGGACATCATTTGGCCTATAATCTTGGCAGAATCTTCTCTACTGAAAATGTCTCTAACTATTGCTCGACTTATGACCATACCCGCCGCTCCTCCTGCAGCTTGTATCACTCGTCCTATAATTAGAACTTGAATATTAGGAGACCAAAAACATAAACAACTACCTAAAAGAAAAGCTGTTAACCCAAAAAGTACAACAGGCCTTCTACCGAAACGGTCAGCAGCAGGTCCATACGCTATAGTTGAGATAGCCATAGCGAATAGGCCTAATGACAGAGCTAGTTGGCTTGTACCGCTGGTCGTGCTGAAGGTACGTTCAATTTCAGGTAGTATTGGCAAGAGAATATGTATGGAAATTGGCGCCAGGCCAGCCATCAGTGCTAATAAAGCGACAAACCTCGCGTTTTGAAACATTAATTTCCAGCTTTTTGATTAAGATAACTTAGAAAAGATATATTTTGATATTTTTTTCAAAAACCACGGGACTGAACGATAAAACACTGTGTATAATACATGTTTTATATATCTTATAGACGATTTATATTTATTTAGGCCAACAAATTAATAATTCTTATTAAGAAAGAAAATGAAATATTTACATAAGACCACACAATAGGTTTATTGTTTGGTTTTTATTTTTTGGTAAATTGTATGTAACCGTCTTATGATGGTCAAAGAGGACTGGTAATATGGTTGATTTTTTCGAACCCTCAAATGTCGGTACTGACAACCCTAGACTCATTGACTGGGTCGAAGAGATGGTTAAGCTTGCTAAACCTGATAGCGTATATTGGTGCGACGGATCTAAGGAAGAGTATAATGAGTTAAGCTCTCTCATGGTCAAGAATGGCACTTTGATGCCACTTAACCCAGAGAAACGTCCTGGATGTTTTCTTGCCCGGTCAGATCCTAATGATGTTGCTCGTGTAGAAAATCGTACATTTATCTGTTCACGCAATGAAATTGATGCAGGGCCCACTAATAATTGGGTGGAGCCTAATCAAATGCTTACTACTCTGAGAGAGCTATTTGATGGGGCGATGTCTGGAAGAAGAATGTACGTAGTTCCTTTCAGCATGGGGCCACTGGGATCTCATATTTCTCACATTGGGGTGCAATTAACAGATTCGCCATATGTTGCTATGAGCATGAGGGTTATGACTCGTATGGGGCAATCCGCACTTAATGTCTTGGGAAAAAATGGAACTTTTGTTCCCTGTATGCACTCTGTAGGAGCACCTCTTCAACCAGGTGAGAAAGATAAGCCATGGCCCTGCAACGATACTAAGTACATAGTTCATTTTCCTGAAGAGCGATCAATTTGGTCATTTGGTAGTGGATATGGGGGTAATGCCTTATTAGGAAAAAAATGTTTTTCGTTGCGTATCGCTTCTGTAATGGCCCGTGACGAAGGGTGGCTAGCTGAGCACATGTTGATATTAGGGCTAGAATCACCTCAAGGAGAAAAGACCTATGTCGCTGCGGCTTTTCCTAGTGCCTGTGGAAAAACAAATCTTGCTATGCTTATACCTCCAGAAGGCTATGAAGGTTGGAAAGTCAGTACTGTAGGTGATGATATTGCTTGGATTAAACCTGGAGATGATGGACGACTATACGCAATTAATCCTGAAGCAGGGTATTTTGGCGTTGTTCCTGGAACTTCTATGAAAACAAACCCGAACGCAATGAAGATGTTGGAACAAGATACTATTTTTACTAATGTAGCTTTAACCGATGATGGTGATGTTTGGTGGGAAGGAAAAGATGGCGAAGTCCCTTCTCATTTAATAGATTGGAAAGGTAACGATTGGACACCAGAAGTAAATGTTTTGGCTTCTCATCCTAACGCTCGTTTCACCTGCGCTACAAGCCAATGCCCCTCAGCAGATCCTGCTTGGGACGATCCAAATGGAGTTCCCATAAGTGCTTTCATTTTTGGTGGAAGGTTAAGTAATACTTTTCCTTTGGTTTACGAAGCACGAGACTGGTCCCACGGAGTCTATATGGCATCAACTATGGGTTCTGAAGCAACCGCAGCTGCCGACAATCAAGCTGCCATACGTCGTGATCCAATGGCAATGCTTCCTTTTTGTGGATACAATATGGCTGACTACTGGACTCATTGGTTAAACCTTGGAAATAAACTTGAAAATGCTCCTAAAATATTCCGTGTTAATTGGTTTCGTAAAGATTCTGAGGGTAACTTTATTTGGCCAGGCTTTGGGGAGAACATGAGAGTTTTGGAGTGGATTGTTGAACGAGTTAATGGCCATAATGATGCAAATGACACTCCTATAGGATGGATGCCTAATTATGAGGATTTAAATTGGAATGGACTTGATTTTTCTCCCGAACTATTTAGTAAAATAATGACAATTGATGCGGCTGATGCGATGCTAGAGGCAGAGGCTCAGAAAGATTTATTCGATGAGTTTGGCGATCGTCTACCCCAAGAATTAGAGCAGCAAAGACAACATCTTAAAGAACGGTTGTCATAGAACTTCGAAGTAGTTCTGTAAATTTATTATTAAGGTCTTGTAAGATGGCTAATTCAAAAATTACAAAAGAAGATGTCCATTTCTATAGTGATGGCTACAAAATTTCAGCCCATCTATATAGGCCAGAAAAAAAAGACTCTAAAGAAGATATGCTGCCAGCAGTAGTTTGCCTAACGGGTTATACTGGACGAAAAAATGTTGCTACTATCGATATTCCAATGCGTTTGGCGAGAGAAGGTTTTGTGACTCTAGCTCCTGATTATAGAGGCTACGGAGAAGCTGAGGGTGAGCGTGGTCGTCATAGACCATTGGAGCAAGCACAAAATACATATGACGCAGTTACATTTCTTGAGACAGTCAGTGGGGTGGATTCTGATAGAATTGGCGTTTATGGATCTAGCTTTGGTGCTGCAAATGCCGTCTGGGCAGCAGCCTTTGATGAGCGCATGAAAGTTGTTGTTTCCGCGGTTGGTGTCCATGATGGCGAAAGATGGCTTCGCTCTGTTAGATCTGCCTACGATTGGTATAACTTTCGTGATTCTATTAAGGAAGAGGCTAAAAATAGGGTCTTATCTGGTGAAAAAAAAATGATCTACAGGTATGACATCTATCCGAATGATCCTGATGCAGTTGAAAAGCCAATAATGAACGCCGAAGAACACGGAGCTGAGGATGTAACACATGTGGATATGGAAAGTGTAGAGGCGTGTTTTCGATATAAGCCCGATTGGGTGGTAGACCGTATATCCCCGCGACCTGTTTTATTTTTTGCCGCAGAATATGATACCATTGTACCACCTGAAGAGATAACACAGACTTACGAAAAATGTGGATTACCAAAAAAATTAGTCTATTTAAAAGGCGCAAGACATAATCATGTTTATGAGTTTTCGAATTCCGAATACTTCGAGCAGGTAGCTTCGGAGACTACAAATTGGTTCAGAGATTATTTGTAGGCTATCAATTAATTGATTCAAAGCGTACACTTAAATTTTTTATGTTTGATCAAATCCAATTTTTCATTTTAGAGATTAGTGCCTCAAATTCTGGTCCCGAAGAGCCCGGCATGTCAGTTTTTACGTCTAAGCCAGCATTGGTTTGCAGGTAAGCGAGGTGACAATATCCTTCGGGAAATTTAGCCAAGATGTTTTTATCGAGAATAACTGTTTTAGATGTATCGACTGGATCGAGCCGATCTTTTTCGTATACACCTTGTCGGAAAACTAAACCCCATTTTTCATCCCGTTTTTCGAAGAGATCAACGAATTGTATTGTACAGATAACATCACAAATTACCTTGTGTATTTTCGCTCTTTGCCCAATTGTGGCTCTTGTTTGCGCTGTTGCTCTATTGTGAACTACATTTATTGAACTTCCTCCTAATACATGTTGAGCTCTGATGCCTTTTTCGTGTGATTCTTGTGCTTGTTTAATAAAGTCATTTACTGGCCCTTGGAACATTGTAGCAGACATCACACCATCATCATGCCAAAGCGAACGAAACTCCTTCCAGTTGGCAGTATCACGCCAGATCGCCCAGTTCTCAATAATTTCTCTCAATATTAGGCGTTCATAAAATTCTGTGTCCATTCTCACTACCTTTTTAGTTTAACTATTATAAAACAATTATTACTCGCTCTTGCTTTAGGTAAGGATTTACCATCTGTAATTTTTCTTATGAAGTTAAGGACAATACACTTTTTAATCCAATAGATATTTATTTATATAAAAGCCTTATAGTTTTTTAACGAAATTAAAAAACATCATAACTGAAGGAGTTTTAATTATGGGGTCTAGCAGTAAAGGGTTGACCGATTTGTTTGATATTTCCGATAGGTCTGTATTAATCATAGGTGGTTGTGGAGCTTTTGGATCTGCTTCGGCAAAAGCACTTGCATCTGCAGGGTGCAAATTGACTCTAGCTGATCGAGGAAAGCAGAAACTCAATAAGGTTTCTACAGAGATCAAAGCGTTAGGGGCAGAAGTCACTACAATAAATATTTGGCCCGATACAGAATCCAACGCTGAAACTATCATAAGAAGTGCAGTGAATAACTATGGGACCTTAGACTTGATGCTAGTGACTTTAGGAACAAATAGTGTAGCCCACATAGAAGGACAAAACTTTAATGACTGGAGAAATGTAATGACAGCAAATTTAGATTATTACTGGCTTGCTTGTCAGGCAGCTGGTCGTCAATTTGCTAAGCAAACAAAATCAAAAAACAGAAATAAAATTGTTGTAATGTCTTCAACGCGGGGTAGACATGGATTGCCTAATGGTTATTCGAGTTACTGTGCCTCTAAATCTGGTTTAGATGGAATGGTAAGGGCTTTAGCTTGTGAGTGGGGTAGTAAAGGTATTAACATTAACGCTATTGGTCCTACAGTTTTTCCCTCTTCTTTATCAGACTGGATGTTTTCGGATAAAGAGCCAGGAAAATCAGCCAGAGAGAATATGTTAGATCGTGTCCCTATAGGCCGTTTAAGTAGCACAGACGATTTGATAGGGGGGCTTATTTATTTGCTTTCTCCTGCTTCTGATTATGTAACAGGTCAGACCCTATATATTGATGGTGGTTATACAGCGAATTGAAGTTTTCTGTCTATTATATGCGATGATTTGACGATTTTATATATTGATATGCGCATTAATAAGTTTATTGAAGGTAAATAACCCTTGGAAAAAGATATTTAATGGCTCAATCCATCAAAGGACCTGGAACAGCGTCAGGTAATTTACGAGGCACAGGCTGGATGCTTCTAACAGGTCTTTTATTCGTTGGGGTAACAGGACTTGTTCGAGCCTTGGGAACTGACATGAATCCCATTCAGGCAGCTTTTATCCGTTATGGATTTGGCTTTGTCCTAATGATACCACTTTTATTAAAAATAGACGACATTCGTCCTCCAATAAAAGTGTTTAGATTGCATATCTATAGAGGATTATTGCATGGGGTGGGGGTAACCTTGTGGTTTTTTTCAATGGCTCGCATACCAATTGCAGAAGTCACTGCTCTGGGTTTTACAGCGCCTATATTTACTACAGTCGGTGCTGCACTATTTTTAGGTGAAAAATTGCGGGCTCGTCGTATTGGTGCAGTTCTAATTGGATTTGGAGGAACTCTAATTATACTGAGGCCAGGATTTGAAACAGTAAGCATTGGTGCATTAGCTCAGGTAGCTGCAGCTCCAGTATTTGCTGGTTCTTTTTTGATAGCTAAAAAACTTACAGAAACTGAATCGAGTTCTTCAATTGTTGGTTTTTTGTCTATAGTGGTTACGTTGGTCCTTTTGCCTCCAGCGTTAATGGTTTGGCGAACTCCAACAGGCATGGAACTAATTCTTCTTTTCTTTGTTGCTGTTCTAGCAACGGCAGGGCATGTTACCTTAACTAAGGCATTTCAATGTGCTGAAATCACAGTGACTCAACCTGCTCAATTTCTTCAACTCGTTTGGGCAACATTGTTGGGGCTTATAGTGTTTGGTGAACAGCCAGTGCTATGGACGTGGGTCGGAGGCGCTATTATTGTTGCTAGTGCTACTTACATTGCTCATAGGGAAACACGAATAAAAGATAAATCAAACTTGATGGATGCTGAGATTGTCGCGGAATCAGAGCCGCGTCGTTAATGGTTAGTGATTATAGAATAGGAAATGGTGGAAACTATGGAGAATCTAGAACTTAAAATAGATGGTTTTGAAAATAGGGGGCGTATTCCTCAGAAATTTGCTTTTGGAGTACCAACCGATGAAGAGTTATTCACTTTTGGTCCTAACATCAGTCCGGCCATTAGTTGGAGTGATGGGCCTGAGGGTACAATGTCATATGCGGTAATTATGCATGATGCAAGTGTTCCGACTGTATTTGATGATGCAAATCAAGAGGGAAAAACAATTTCTGCAGACCTTCCACGTATGGATTTCTATCATTGGGTATTAGTTGATGTGCCGAAAACAATAACTAAGATTCTCGAAGGGGCCGAATCTGATTCAGTAGTAGCTAAGGGCAAGCCGATTGGAAAATCGGACTTTGGTGTTCGCGGAGCTAATGACTTTGGAATGTTTATGGCATCAAATGAAGATATGGCGGGAAATTATGGTGGTTATGATGGCCCTGCCCCGCCATGGAACGACGAAATACTGCATGAATATCATTTCAATGTTTATGCACTAGATGTTGAGACACTTGATCTTGAAGGAGCCTTTAGTGGCAAAGACGCAGTCGCGGCTATGGAGGGGCATATTCTTGCGAAGGGAAACATAGTTGGAATTTATACTCTTACCCCGTCACTAATTTAATGTTTTAAGTGTCCCGGTAGTCGACTAACTTTGATTTATATTCACTTCTGTCAAGTGTTAAGTAAGGTACGAGAGTTACATTTGATTTGAAGACCAGTTTTTCGCGTATAGCTGTTTCAATTGCAACTTTTAGACTTTTGTCTTCTTTTTGACCTAGGTTAAGTTCAACTAGAATTGGAAGAGGAGGAGACTGTTTTACGCCATTTTCTTTAGGCCTAATTGATATTAGGCCACTTACTTCTGGGCAAAAATCACTTATTATCTCGCGAACCGCACTTGGAAAAATATTAACTCCTCTAACAATCAGCATATCGTCAGTTCTGCCAATGCAGCGAATTCGAATTCCTGTTCTTCCGCTTGCCACCGGTTCGGTAAAAACTATAACGTGGTCTCTGCTTCTAAAACGCAAGAGAGGAGCAGCTTCATGTCTAAGGTGTGTATATACTAGCTCTCCTGTAGCTCCATCTTCGATAGGAATTATTTTCTCACTTTTTGGGTCTATTAATTCTGCATGAATAAAATCTTGTGCACAAAAGTGCATACCTAATTGGTCTTCCGATTCTCCCCATATTGAAATTGAAATATCACCTACACCCATTACTTCATGGACTTTTGCTCTGTAGAGGTTTTCTAGCTGTGACCTTACAGTTTTTTCAGCAGCTCCTGGCTCACCTCCGCAAATTAGAGTTTTTAACCCACATTCGGCAGGATCGACCCCAAGTCTTTTGGCAACCTCAGCTATGTACAGCATAAAAGATGGTGTGCCCGGCATAGCATCAGGTTGAAAACGATTAAGAGCCCTGATCAATCTTTCGGTGTTTCCGGTTCCTATTGGAATTAGATTTACCCCAAGAGATTGAAGTGATTCTCCCACTGCCCCTGCTACAAACGGTCCCGAATTGTACGTTGTTAATACCCTGTAATTATTACGTATGCCGGCAGCTGTATAACTTCTGTGAGATGTTATCATCCAATTTTTTAGATCATTTTGAGTTAGAGGAATGTACATCGGAATACCAGAAGTACCGCTAGTGGAATATATTCTTGCGATATCTTTTAAAGGCGCAGCACAATGGGATCCTAAAGGACCTTCTTCAGCCTGGCTTTTTCTTAACTCGTCCTTAGTACTTAGTGGGACATTGTTTAAGTTATCTAGACCACCCACACTCTTAGCATTTGTGAAACCAGCTTTACTTAGCTTGTTTTTATAAAACCTTGAGTTATCAAACAAGTAACTAATCTGCTTTCTAAAAGCAGAGTCATCTAATACCCTTTGTCTGCTGCGGCTTCGCGTTTCAACGTCAGGGTCAAAAATGTTAGTATAAGTATCAGCCACCGTCATACTCGATCGGATCGGAACCAAAATGAGACATCATAAATCCTATAGGTCTCTCTTTTTCTTCATTTAAGTGACCAATTAATCCAAGAGTACGTGAGAGAATAGGTATTCCTCTTACTGCTCCTTTAGGAACATCAAGGTCTAGTAAAACAGCAGCCATTGGTCCAGTTAAATTCATCGGCAATGGTTTTTCCCAAACTTCTTCAATTATAGGTGGAAACTTTTTTAATAGATTTACGTATTTCCCACTTGCTTTTCGACTATCTGCGAGTTCTAAAACACGTTGAGCTCTGGGATCAACTGGATGGTGGATGGGGTGACCAAAACCCGGAATAAACTTTCCTGAATCCTTGAATTGATTTACTAAGTCTAAAGCAGCATCTTCTAATGAAACCTTTTTTTCTTCGGCTATCTGGAGTGTTTGGTCAAGCATATCAGCTACTTGTTCAGCGCTGCCAAGTATCACAGAACCGACACCCAAAATACCCGCAGCAACTGCTGCTTGTAATGCTTCTGGCGCGGCGGCCAAAGTCATACGGGCTGCTTGGACGCTCGGGACTAAACCATGTTCAGCTAGCGCAACGATAAGTAGATCAATAAAAAAAGCTTGATTTTTAGTGGGCTCCTTCCCGGTTAAATGAAAAAAGAAAAATTCAGAGATAGAAACATTTCCCATTAATTCATTACATAAATCTTTGCCTCTTATTGTTATTGATGATGCATCAGATTTTTCAATAGCTGATCTGTTTTCACCCTTTTTACCAATTAGCATTTTACTCGCCTTTCGCCATTAAATGTCTAGCTAGATCCATAAAATTAAATTACTGTGAGGCATTAATTATAGACGTATTTAAGGTTTCTGAGAACATCATAGAGGTAAACAATCCAGGGCCTAAATAATAGTACTTATTGACAGGTAACCTAGTGTCGCGCTTAGAATAGTGCTGTTAAGTTATGTTTTGTGCTGAATAAGTGTGTTAACAACTTATAGAGGAGTTCCTTGCAATGGATTATGGAATGTTTTCGATGCCCCTTCGGCCCCCTGGAGGAGATGTCACTAAGGAATACCATCAAGATGTTGAAACTTTTGTTTTAGGTGACAAGCTTGGGTATAGCGAGGGATGGATGGGGGAGCACTTTACTATCCCTTGGGAGCCAGTTCCGGCATCTGATCTATTTTGTGCTAGTGTTTTTGCAAGAACTGAACAAATTCGTTTAGGTACTGGAGTGTCTTTGCTTCCGATGCATGATCCACGTCTTGTGGCTTTGCGTATTGCCTATCTTGATCATCTGTCTAAAGGCCGGTTGAACTTTGGGATTGGAGCTGGAGGAGCGCCTACTGATTTTCACTTTTGGGATATAGATTATAAAGAAGGTGAACATAGAGCCAGGATGCGTGAATCAATAGAAGTTATAAAGCGTCTATGGACTGAAGAAGAGGCATTTGAACATAATGGAAAGTTTTGGCAATTTAGTGTTCCAGAGCCCATGATGCAGGTTCCGCTTTATCATCATATTAGACCTTACCAGGACCCATATCCTCCTATAGCAGTTGCTGGACTGCATAAAGCATCAGAATCTTTGGTGACAGCAGGAGAACAAGGTTGGATACCTATGAGTATTAATTATCTTCCCGCAGTAAATTTAATTACTCATTGGGGTGCTGTATGTGATGGGGCAAAAAAAGCCGGTCGACCTGTTCCCAGTAGAAGTAGTTGGCGTATTGCAAGGGAAGTTTACGTAGGTAAGACTGATCAGGAAGCTCGTGACGCAGTACTTAATGGGCCTATTGCAGCAGCTTACACAGACTATATGTCCAACATTTTACGATCATTAGGCGCATCAGATTTATATAAAGATGATCCTGATATGCCGGATGAGGCACTAACAGCAGAATATGTTTGCGATAAAATCTGGGTTGTAGGTAGTCCTGATACGGTCGCTGAAAAGTTAGAAAAGCTTTACAATGACGTGGGAGGATTCGGAACTGTTTTACAGATTCAGTACACATATGAACCCTTTCAAGATTGGAAAGATAATATGCATCTTTTTGCTGAAGAGGTTATGCCTGCCCTAAAACACTTGGTACCTGATGATTCAGCTGCTGTTGCAGCTCAATAACCAATTGACTAAATGTTTATGTTAGAGGGCACTTATCTTGTCTTTTGTTGCTGATGTTAAGTGTTGTGTTTCTACGAGTGTTAAGGATTGCATCAGGGACGAAGAAATCCCTGTCATTGATGTTGGTAATTATCTGAATGGCGATATTGAAGCACGGGAGCAGCTAGCGATAGATTTGCGCGCTATTCAGGAAAGTTTAGGGTTTTTTGTAATTA
>Ga0310344_10000225_pt1 | contig 46853 bp, 57 predicted proteins | sample HC15DNA20200_MG_FD_203801 | JGI IMG/M metagenome (GOLD analysis project Ga0310344, IMG submission 203801) | Marine microbial communities from station ALOHA, North Pacific Subtropical Gyre - HC15-DNA-20-200_MG | ecosystem: Environmental > Aquatic > Marine > Oceanic | place: Pacific Ocean: North...
ATTGCGCTACTAAGTATAAAGATTACAGAGTGTTAAGAGTTTGGCTGAATGTATCACGGTGAACATCATTTGTTTTCAAAATCGTTTATATTAATAATATGAAAGGAACACGAGTACAACCGTACTATTGTTACAGAGTGTTAAGGTTTTGCCAAAACACTTGCCTTTTACCTCAATCCTTGCTATATTGATAGTGTGGGAGGAAAAAGTAAACTTTTGTTACTTTCACATCATTTCTTTATTCAAACTGATTTATGCAAACAGTATTAATTCACATGAAAAAATCAGCTCTTGCTGATATTCAATCAAAAGGATTTGATTACATTCTAAATGATAATGAATTAGATGTATTTGTTCCTGATGTTGAATACAAAAACGGTAATCATCCCGATCAAAATGGTATTTGGGAAGATCCAGATGTTCAACTATGTTGGCATTATGACATTGATTACGATCAAGTTAATTGCATTGAATTAGCTTAATAGTTATTAAGTAAGGCTTACAATCTGGTTCAAGTCCAGATATAACTCTAGCCCTAAATCATGGGCTTTCACTTACATAAAGGTTACAAACATGTGGCATTTAGTTCAACAATCACCAGGCGAAACTGTCGAGCTTGGTACATATCGGGACTATGATCGTGCTAAGTTTGTATTAATGAACAAACAAAGATTTAACGGTCATTGTTTCTACGAGATCTTATCTTCTGAAGAATTAAAAGATTTCGTTTAACTCTTTCCTTTATACTTTCCACCATCATATCCTGGGGGTGGTAGTATAAATGAAGGACTTAAATCCTTCCTTATTGTACACTAACTAACTAACAACATGCAAGAGATCAAGAACATCGACTCCACAGCTATTAACAGCCTTAAAGTAGATCCAAGTGCTGGAACTGCAGAGGTAGAATACAAAGAGGGTCGCAAGTATCTTTACTCTAATGTTAACGTTGATTCAATCTATGACCTATTAAAGAATGGGGCTGACTCATTCGGTCTATGGGTTAATGTTAATTTAGCCGGTAAAAACGGTGTAAGCTACACTGAACTAGCTTAGATTACATCCCGTTGTTATTCTTTGGCCTCTGCAACTACAGGGGCCAGAGTTAACAGCCTGATGTATTCATTACATCCATTGTACACTTTGACTTTAAACTATGTCATTCAATGATTATCTCCAAGAACGCTTTGAAGGTGTCGAAGGCACCGACGAGCTAAGGGACATTACAAGACACGGCTTAAGTGGTGGTGTTAGCGGCTTCATCTACTACAATGAGCTCAAGGAACTATTCATTGAACATGAAGAGGAAATCCTTGACTATCTCATGGAAGATTGCGGCATGACTCTAAGTGATATAGCTATAGATGCTGCTTCACTTGGTCAACTTGCAACAAACGCAGTCTGGATGTATGTTGAAGGCTGGGCTTGTACTGAGTATGAGAACAGAATGACCACACTTGAGGAGTTAAATGATGACAACGTTGAACATTTAATGGAGTATGCATATGCTAACTGAATTAGTTGTTCTAATCTGCCTCATCATTCTCATTTACATCATTCTCAAAAACACTATTAACCATGCCTGACTGATTCTCTCCTCCTGCCATCTAAATGTTGGCAGGCTGAGGGATTCACATCTCTCCGTTGTTTCCTATTTATCTTATGATAGATTACACCAAGCAAGCTGATGCTCTGTATCAAGAGATAAAGCGTCAAGAGCTTATGATTGAAGCTACAAGGCAAGCAGCCGAGAGGTTACTTGTTGCTACATCACACTACACTCCACGTAAACATCACAACCTGGGGCTGTTTGGATGAAGCATGCTATAACTTTTTTAGTTGTAGCAAACATAGCAATCGATCATTCATTTCTTAACCTACACTTTATCAATGACCACAACAGCATCACGACGCAAACGCAAACCAAAGGCCAAAGTGCCACCTGTTATTATGACTGTCGAAACAAATGCAAAAACATCACGACCTGATGCTGAACTTATTCCTCTTTCTCGTTATAGAGAGGACTTTATTAACCGCATGGCTATCAACAACTATGAGGTTAAACAATTATATAAAGACTCTCAATGGCTAGAGGATAAGGTAAGGCCAAAGGTTGTTAGCTTTGTTGCTAACATTAAGCCTAACTTTAATAAGTTAGTCGATCAAGTTAAACAGGCAGCACCATAAATAAGGGGATTAATTCCCCTTCCTTTTTATCAATGAATATCCACCATCATCATGCACGTACGCCTATCTAAACCTATGACACAAATCCCATCATCAAGAGAGTGTGACATGCCAGTCCACCACTTGTCTTTAACTGTCCAAGCTGACACTATTGACTGGATTGTAGATCATATAAAGGATGCGTTAGAAGAGGATGAGTATGTAGTCCTCAAGGACTGCCATGAGATAGTACAACGTGACTGTAACGTGGAGCATCATGGAGGTATCTGAACAAGAGCTTGAAATGATGTATTACCATCTAATGTCACAACGTGCACTAAGGAATAGCCCAACCACTGTGCCTATATGGGCTGAGTGGAAGCAAGTATTCTTAGATAAGGTAAACCATGAACGTTCCAAACTGGGTTCATCATTCCAAGAAGAACCTTAAAAGAAAGTTAAGACCTAGAGCATTGGCGATGAGCCGTGCTAGGCTTAAAGCCCTGAAGCGAAAGCTCAAGGGCTCCAGGTCTATTCGTTTAATGGTAGGACGCTAGCTTGTCACGCTAGTAGTACGGGTTCAATTCCCGTATAGACCGTGGGCTTCGGCCCTATTATCCACTTACTTACTATGAAACGTAAGCAACTAAACCTGACAGAGCGTGAGTTACAAGTAGTAATTGACGCTATGAAAAACGACTGGTGGCATGATTATGACCCAGCCGTAGAAACTACAGTGAGACCACAGTATGATCTTCTTAAACGTTTTGAAGATGCTTATTCAATCCTTTCTAAAGGAGAGTAAGTATATAATGCTAGGTTTACTAGCTGTAATTTTATTTCAAGGTACAATTTATGCTTTATGGAAGCATGAAGAGTACAACAAATACCAAGTTACTGAATTGATTTAACTATGGCTAGAAGAGATTCCTTTGATAATCGCATCGACGAGGTATCAAGGTGGGCCGCTACTGATGAGATAACACCTTTCTCCATCGAAGATGGGCTCGGTGCTGCGATAAGTTGGGATCTACCACCAGCCTACGCTTGTATCATCAGAAGCTCAGACCCAAAGACTGGTAAGGTCAACGAAAGATCTTATCGTAATGCCAAAGCTGCTAAGAAATACTTAGCTAAGCTATGGGTAGAAGACCACGAGGATGTAATTATCCTAACTGACCACGCTATTCATGCACCTGCTGACCTATGAGACCTATTAATGCTCCCGACCTTGAAGAGTTATTACAAAACGAGGGTTACGGGATAGATCAAGACACCGGTGAGGTGTACGATAATGGTGAGGTTAGCCAGAAGTTTCTTATAACTCTGGCTGCATGTGGTACCTTGAACGTTAAACGTGATGGGTTCCATGAAGTTGGATTCTTCATACCTCACTATACTTGTTATAACTCTATGGATGATTACTGCCAAGAGTTCCCTAACGAGCAACAATGCAAATACTATGACGTATGATCATCTAAATGCTGAAGAATACTCTATGTTTCTAGCTTATGGCGACACCGAAACAGATCTCGAAACAATACTCGTTAGAGAAGGAAGCGATTTCTTGTGGCCGCCAACGTCTGATGGATTCCATTCAGAAGTTAGAGGAGAAGAGTTACGCTTCCGCGAGTGTATACGGAACGGCAAGTATCTCGGCTGCTCTTCCTTTGGTTATTAAAGAGATTGATTCATCAGTCTCTAAACTAAAGAAAGGTGCAGCCGGGCAGCATTATCAACCTGTTGCTAAACATCTTAGCGAGTTAGAATCACTAGCTATCGCCACGATTGCATTGAAGGTTATCTTTGATAATGTGTTCAGTATGAAAAGAGACGCTGACTTACTAGCTAATGTACTAGTATCAGTGGGCTCAGCCTTAGAATCTGAATGTAAGTTCAGATGGTATAGGGCTAACTATCCTGAACTCATGAAATACATTGAAGATAAATACTTCCATGAATCATGTGGTACGCAACAGAAGGTTGCTATTGCTAGTGTAATCTTTGGCAGGAAGGATATTGTATGGCCGTCCTGGAACATTAAGACCCGTACTTCTTTAGGTGCGTGGTGTTTAAATTCCACCATCATCGCGACGGGGTGGTTTACTAAGGAGATAGACCAGAAAAGCAAGCGACGTAAGGTTGCTAGAGTTGTGCCTACTCCTAAGTTCAATGAAGTAAGAGAACAGCTTATTAGATCTGCTGAGATGTTCAGTGGTATCCCTTGGCCTATGCTTATACGTCCTAACGATTGGACTAACGATAAGTGTGGTGGCTACATAACCAATGAGCTGATGAGAGGGCATGAACTTACACGTCGTGGTAATCCCTCATTAAAACACGGGAACATTCCCCTAGCTTTTTTAAACAAGCTACAACAGGTTGAATACCGTGTAAATACTCATGTTCTTGATACTGCTAAGCACTTCAATGAACGTGGTATTAGTATAGGTAAATTCATACCTATAACAGAAGCCTTTAAACCTCCTAAACCTCCAGATATAGAGTTTGATAAGGAGGCTAAGCAAGCTTGGAAACGAGCTACTGCTGAGGCTTACAACGCTGATCGTATTAACTTTAAGAGATCAGTAAGGACTAGAACACAGTTAGAGGCAGCCGAGAAGTTTAGAGATGATGAGTTCTATTTATGTTGGTCTTTTGACTACCGTGGTAGAGCCTACCCTATCCCTGCATTCCTCACTCCTCAAGATACAGACTTCGGTAAAGCACTCATAAGATTTTCTAATGAGTCACCTGTTACTGAGTCAGCTAATACATGGTTAGCCTTTCAAGTAGCTACAACCTTTGGGTTGGATAAAGCTACAATGATTGAAAGATTACAATGGGTTGATAGAAACAGGAGTCTAATTAGTAAAATAGCTACTGATCCTATTGGTAGTCTCCCTGAATGGGAGGGTGTTGACGAACCGTGGCAGTTCATGGCTGCATGTCATGAGTACCACCATTGCTGTATTGAATGTGATAAGCCAACCACAGGATTAATGGTTGCAGTAGACGCTACATGTAGTGGGCTCCAGATATTAGCTGGGCTCGCAAAGGATCGGTCAACAGCCGAGCTGGTAAATGTATGTCCTGGAAGCCAACCTAGTGATGCTTATAAAGCTGTAGCCGAGGAAGCTAAGAAGTATGTCCCTATGGAACTACATCACTGGCTCACTCGCAAGACCACAAAAAGGACAGTTATGACAATTCCTTACAATGCTACGAAGTCATCCTCACGGGTGTACATCCGAGAAGCATTGAAAGAACAGGGATTTGAACCTACACCTGAGCAAGTCTCAATTGTAGTTGATGCTGTCTATAAAAGTATGGATGCTATAGTACCTGGCCCAATGCAAGTTATGCGTTGGATCAAAACACACGTCGGTCAGTATATCCGTAATGGAGCAACTGAGGTTGAATGGACTACACCCTCTGGGTTTGTAGTTAATCAACAACGAAACAAGAGAGAAACTGAGAGATTAGATCTACAACTATTAGGTAGGACTCAAGTTAGTCTTACTGTAGGTAAAGGAGAGCCGTGTCCAACACGTCATAAGTCTAGTACTGCTCCTAATCTAATACACTCTTTGGATGCATCTATATTGCACTGTTCCTTTCAAGAGTTCAATGAACCATTCACAGTCATCCATGATTCAATCCTTGCTAGAGCAGGAGACATGGGAACACTCAATAGACTTGTGCGAGAGACCTACCAACGAATCTTCACACAAGACTGCTGGCTTACACGATTTGGAGAAATTATCCAAGCAACCGAACCGCCGCCAATCGTCGGGACATTAGATCCTAAGATTGTCGCAGATTCCACTTACTTTTTCTGTTAATGAGCACTACACATGTAACAAGAGAGCCTGTTGTACTAGAGGGTTTTCAAGCTATCCTTAAACCTGGCGAGTATGGGCACAAGTTGTCTGCACTTATATGCAAGGATCTAGTAGAAGTACTAGAGGATGAGCGTGAGAGCTGTCTTGAATGGGCTAGAAACAGAGCAAAGAACCCCAAGAGAGTGACTGTTAAGCACCCTCCATGGGAAGAAGTTGAAGGGTCTGATAAATATCAGATTAAATTCAGCTGGAAACAAGGAGATAAGATAACCCCAACTATCGTAGATACTGAAGGTACACTTATCACCGACACAAATACCCCTGTTTACAGTGGTAGTAAGGTTAAGCTAGCTTTTATTCAGAAACCTTATCTACTACCTGCTGGTGACATAGGCACATCCGTTAAGCTAAAATCAGTACAGATTGTTAGCATACAGAATGGAGCTGGTGTCTCAGATGAAGGTAACTTAAGTGCAGAGGACGCAGCTGACCTATTTGGTAAAACAAAAGGGTTTAAAGCTAACGACCCAGCACCTGTAGTAGATACAACACCTTGCTCAGAAAATGAGGATGAGGATTTCTGATGAGAAGCGGCCTCGAAAGGCAGGTCGCTGAATTACTAGATGAGTTAAAGATCGACTATAAGTATGAGGACTCTAAGTTCCCATATGTTATAGAGCACACATATACTCCTGATTTTAGAATTGGAGATATTTATCTTGAGACTAAGGGCTACTTTGACGCTCCCAGCCGTCGCAAGATGCTGGCAGTTAAGAAAGCGAATCCCGATCTAGACATTCGACTTGTCTTTCAGGCACCTCACAATAAAATAAACAAAAAATCAAAGACCACTTATGCCAAGTGGGCCACTAAGAATGGCTTCCCTTGGTGTGCATATTATGCAATCCCCACAAGCTGGCTCGGAGTCGGAGTTCCTATACCACCTTCCGTGTCCTAACTGTGGATCATCTGATGCTAACAGCATGTATACAGATGGTCATACCTATTGCTTTGTATGCCATACACGTACAGCTGGCACAGATGAAATTCCACTATCATCAACCGCACCACAGATAATGCTTAAAGGTACACCCGTTTCATTAAAGAAACGTGGACTTACTGAAGAGATATGCCGCAAGTATCGTATCCACAAGGATGGAGACACACTGCGTATGCATTACTTTGATAAAGCAGGTAATGTAGTAGCGGCAAAAGTAAAGACGAAAGACAAGAAGTTTTGGATGGAAGGTGATAACACCGATCATCAGCTTTTTGGACAAAATCTAATTCCTGATACTGGAAGACGACTAACAATTTACGAGGGAGAATTAGATGCCGCTAGCGGATATGCTGCGCAACCTACATGGCCTCACGTCTCTATCCCGCATGGAGCCGCAGGAGCTAAGAAGGATTTACAGAAAGTATTACCCCTTCTCCAAGGTTATGAGGAAATCGTTTTATTCTTCGATAATGACGATGCAGGAATTCAAGCTGCGCAAGACTGCGCTGCTATATTACCTCCTGGCAAGGCGAAGATTGCGAGACTGGAGAAGTACAAGGACGCTTCCGATGCTCTTCAGCAAGGAGACATGGATGCGATTCGAAGGGCTATCTACGACGCAAAAACGTACCGTCCTGATGGAATTGTTGAAGGGAAATCCTTAAGGGAATTAGTTAGTACACCTAACTTAAAATGTATCCATGAGTATCCTTTCAAAGGACTTAACGAGAAACTACACGGGATCCGGTATGGAGAACTTGTCACAATTACTTCGGGCACTGGTTCCGGAAAAACGTCATTCTGCCGTAACCTTGCAACTCACCTGCTACAGCAGGGGGAACGGGTTGGGATCCTGGAACTTGAAGCAGGAAATAGAAACACCGCACTCGGAATAATGTCATGTGCAGTGGGAGAACCATTGCATATAGGAGACCATGACAAGAAAGAAATCGATAAGCACTTTCTGGTATCTCTTGCCAATTATGATCTTTACCTTTTTGATGGGTTTGGAAGCTTTGATCCAGATACTATCTATCAACGTATCGAATACATGGCCAGTGGATTGGAGTGTCGTGTTATATTCCTAGATCATATCAGTATTTTACTGAGTGGATTAGAGGGGGATGAACGGCGCATGATCGACCAGACCATGACGAAACTAAGATCATTAGTAGAGAGAACAGGAATAACACTATTTTTAGTCTCCCACTTAAGGAGAGCAAGTAATGACAAACACGCACACGAAGAGGGTGGAAGAGTTAACTTGTCCAGCCTCAGAGGATCTCATAGCATTGCTCAAATATCAGATACGGTTATTGCCCTCGAAAGAGACCAGCAAGCCGGAACTTCTGGAGATGGAACGACTGTTAGAATCCTTAAAAATCGTTATTCAGGCGAGACTGGCAAGGCTTGCGAGATAACCTATGATTTGAACACATGCAGATTTACAGAACATGAAACTGCGACCACTGAATTCAACCCAGCCACAGATTTCTAAACATGAAGTAGTGCACGAATCAGAGAAAACTCGCCGAGATGTATACGTACATCCTTGGTATGAGTACGAGAGTATATGGAGAAGTACAGGAGAAAAACTATTAAAGAAACCTGACCCACCTACACAAGAAGCAGTTGACAAAGCAAAATTTGTTGACAAAACCTACACATGGAAACCCAAGTAAATCTCGCCTTTGACATTGAGACAGATGGGTTTGAATCAAAACGAGTTCATTGTATAGTCACACAAGACATAGACAATGGAATCATTGAGGAGTTCAATGATGAACCATATGCAGATAACCCGAAAGAGTTACCTATGGCTGGTTCATACTCTATATGTAATGGTATAACTTCGTTGATGTGTGCTACTAATATCATCTCACACAATGGTATTGGATACGATGTACCTCAACTACAGAAGCACTACCCTTTCTTTAGAGAACTGACTACACCTCATTGGGATACACTTATCCTAAGCCGCTACTTTCACCCAAACTTACTAGACATTGACAAGAAACGTAAGTGGCCTATGATGCCAGTTAGTTTATATGGATCACATAGTCTAGAAGCATACGGCTATCGTCTTAAATGTTTTAAAGGTGAGTTCGCAAAGACCACTGACTGGGCTGAATGGAGTCCAGACATGCAGGAATACTGCAAACAAGATGTAGCTGTCCTAACCAAACTATGGCAACATTTCCAAAAATACCTGAACCCGTCATCCTAGAGCATCAGATTGCTGAGATGATGCAAGATCAGAAGCGCGTAGGATGGCCTTTTGATGTTCGTAAGGCTCAAGAGCTAGAGAACACATTAATGAACAAGCTAGAGAGTCTTAGAGCGCAAGCTCAGGGGCTTTGTAGATTCGTACCTGGTAACCTGTTTACACCTAAACGTGATAACAAGACACAAGGGTATGTAGCCGGTGCTGAAATGCAACGGTTAAAAGATTTCAATCCTAGTAGTAGAGATCATGTATCATGGTTACTACAACAGAAAGGATGGAAACCTCAGAAGCTTACTGCTACAGGCAAAGCTGTTATAGATGAGGTTGTCTTAAAAGAAATCGGTACAGAAGAAGCATTGTTATTTCTAGGAATACTGGAAACACAGAAGAAACTAGGAATGCTCTCACAAGGAAACAATGCGTGGTTAAAGTTGGTCAAGAATGGCAGGCTTCACCACTCCTGTTTTATCGGTGCTGCTACGCATCGAATGGCACACGCGAAGCCTAATCTCGCGCAGGTTAGCAGCGACACTGATTGTCGTGAGCTATTCATTACTAAACCTGGATGGAAACTTATAGATAGTGACCTTGCAGGCATTGAGTTAAGGATGTTTGCTCATTACCTAACCCGTTACGACGGTGGTAGATATGCAGAGATTCTACTCAATGGAGATATTCACCAAAAAAATGCAGACAAAATCGGGATTTCACGCAAACTTGTTAAGACGGTCACCTATGCCTTCTTATATGGGGCGGGAGATCGGAAGATCGGTACTTCGTACGACTCAGGGCTTTCCGAGGACAAGGCGAAGGCAAAAGGTAAAGAGATTAGGAAAGCTTATCTCGATGCCATACCTGGCCTTAAGGAACTTGTGGAAGCGGTACACAAAGCTAGTACACGGGGTTATGTTCTTGGACTCGACCACCGTAGTATCAGCGTTGACTCGCGGCACAAATCCCTCAATTATCTCATACAAGGATCGTCAGCCACGGTCGCCAAGCGATGGCTGGTATTAACAGCTGATAAATTGCGTGACATTAAGCACGAAAGGTACGCCTTTGTGCATGATGAACAAGTATTAGGAAGTCCACCATCATCAAGCGAGGACGTTGCTTTTGCTTGTAAGCTAGCAGCGTTGGAAGCTGGTGAATACTATAAAATAAGACTGCCTATAGAAGCTGATGCTAATATCGGTAACAACTGGGCAGAGGTACACTAATGCTATTAATAGATACAGACTTTGTAGCTTACAAATCTGCTCAAGCCTGTGAAGAGTGTATAGATTTTGGAGATGATGTAGTTATTGCACAATCTGATTTCAAAGAAACTCTCAAGGTATTTGAGCGTGAGTTACGAAAGATACAAACCGCTATGATGGATGATGAAATCATCTTATACTTTTCGAGTCCTCAAAATTTTAGGAAAGAAATTTTTCCGGATTACAAGGGGCATCGAAACAGGCGCAAGCCTTTGGGGTATAAACGCTTGGTCAATCACTGCCGCGATAATTATAACGTGGTTATTAGGGACGGACTAGAAGCGGATGATTCTCTAGGCATGGATGCAACAAAACATCCAAGCGTAGATAATATAATCGTCTCACCCGATAAAGATATGCGTCAGATACCAGGTGTCCTATGGGACATGACTAATGACGTAGAAGAGATCACAAAAGAAGACGGAGATCGCTGGCATCTTATCCAAGCTTTAGCAGGTGATGCTACAGATGGATACAGTGGATGCCCTGGCATTGGAGTCAAGCGAGCTTCTGATATACTAAATAAGCACAAGACTCCATGGAGTGCTGTGTGCAAAGCGTATGAAGATAAAGGATTATCAGACGATGATGCTTTAATGAATGCTAGGCTCGCTAAGATCCTACAGCATGAAGACTATGACTACGACAAACAACAAGTTATTTTATGGAGCCCTAATGACTAAGAAGAAAGGAAACGGAAAGAAAGACCCTGAAGCACCTTACTATGAGAGACCTACACCTGGACATCCAGGTTGGAATTTAGCTGGTAAAGGTAAGAAAGGCGGTAAAGGTGGACCACCTAGCGTGGTCGCTACTTAACATGACTGATGCTGACCATAACACCCGACATCCACATGACATTTCTGACAAGTCAAGCGAAAGAGTTTCGTTCGACGTATCGAATTGGAAATTCCATCAGCAGAGAAGCGCGGAGCCGCCAAATGAATCTCATCACAGAAGAGTTCAAAGAACTACTTCAAGCAGATGGGATGCTGTTCCGTACAGGCACAGAACCAAAGGCGAACTGCCTAAAAGAACTAGCTGATCTAGTCTACGTTTGTTATCAGTACGCTGCTAATCAAAGGTGGGATTTAGATGAAGCTTTAGACCGTGTACATAAAAGCAATATGTCAAAGCTTGATACTAACGGTCAACCTATCTTTAGAGAAGATGGGAAGGTCTTGAAAGGACCGAACTATGCACCACCAAATTTAGAAGATTTAGTTTAATGACAGCACAAGTGATCGCTCGTACTGGCCGAGTACAATCATGGATAGACAACCCTGATTCCAGACTGCCAGTTTCATGCACCGTTTTCGTAGTCGATGACTCGATGGAGGGTGATGAAGGTATAGAAAGATCATGGCGTTATGTATCTTTTGCATTACGTCATGGTGCAGGTGTAGCAGTACACCTCTCAAAACTTAGACCGCGTGGTAATGAGAATGGCCGTGGCTTGACAGCTAGTGGACCAGTATCATTCGCCAAAGTTTATTCAGTACTAAATGAAACACTTCGAAGAGGAGGAGTCTACAAGAACGGTGCTGTTGTGGTTCATCTTGACATCGATCACCCTGACATCGTTGAGTTTGTTACTACTCCCAGACACGAGCTCCCATGGATCAAAAGATGCGTCGATCTTGACCACGAAAAGTGGGAAAGTACTGATACGACAACACGGGAGGCCATAATATATGGTATCAAGTCAGGAGATATCTGGCTCAACAAAATTAAACACGATGAGAATGGGAACCGTATCTATGGAAACGTCTGTCTTGAGGTATATTTGCGATCACGAGGAACGTGCTTGCTCCAGCATATTAATCTCGGTGCCACTACAATCGGCAACTTACAAGAGGCTATCTTTACGGGTATGTCCGAGCTGTGCGATCTTCATGGCCGAACAGGCGTTGGAAGGACTGGAGAATATCTTCCAAGTGAAACGGACCGTCAAGTTGGACTCGGATTCCTCGGTCTCGCCAATTTATTGCGACGATACCAAATTACCTACCGAGAGTTCGGTGAAGCACTCGAAACTTTCAATGCCGGAAGGCCACCCGCAGGTAGAGCTGGATCTATCGTAGCTGAACTACATAAGGGTATAGAACTAGCATCTAATGTTGCTAGAGCTAACAAAATGGATAGGGCTTGGGCCATTGCCCCTACCGCCTCCTGTTCTTACAGGAGTCAAGACTTAGATGGCTATACATGTACACCAGAGATCGCACCCCCAATAGCTAAGAGTGTTGACCGTGACTCTGGCACCTTTGGTGTACAAACTTACGATTATGGTAATGTAGAGATTGCCAGTGGAGTTGGTTGGGATGCTTATAAAAAAGTAGCCGACGGCTTCATGACATTATTAAATAAAACGGGACTTCTTCACGGCTACAGCTTTAACTCATGGAGTGATGTTGTAGAATACGACAATGCGTTCGTGGAAGAGTGGCTTGATAGCCCCCAAACCTCTTTATACTATTCCTTACAGGTTATGGGTAACACTCAGGACAAGTCCGATGCATACGCTGCACTAGAAGACGCTGAAGCTGACGCATACCTGGAGGAAATACTTGCTCCACAATGCGAATGCGGTGAATGAAATGAACCCCTATGATAAATTATTAAATCGAAAACGTAAATGGTCTCCAGTACAGACCACTGCAGGAAAAGTTATGGACGGCGCGGAGGAAACTCTGCGTCGCGCCCTCGCTATGAGGCATATGGAAGTACCAGTAGGAGACTTCATTGAGGAGGCTCTTAAAAATGAAATTCCAGAGACAGCGAGGGAGCTACTTGTGTCCAATGTCAGGGACGAAGAGAGACACGATCTCGCTCTCGGTTATATCGCCGAGGCTCACGGAGTGGATGAGAAAGCAGAACAAGAAGCTAAGAGAATCAGAGATGCATGGATATCACATCCGGATCACACAATTCTCAAAGCCATGGTCGCTGAAAGGGCGATCTTCTTTGTCCTCCTCCCATTCTTCCGCTTTAACGGTGACGCTGGAATGCGCACGGTGAGTGCAGATATCTCAAGAGACGAACAGATTCATGTTGCCTCGAATTCCCTGGTATGCAGAGAGCTTGGCTTGACAGTCTCACCAAGCTTGGACAAGCTGAGGAAAGCTACTATTAGCTGGGTTATGTCCCCACTAAAGTCAAGCTCTCAAAAATATTTGGACAAAAAATTTTGGTTGGATCAGAGCGACTCTTTAATGTATAGAGGTAAAGCCGAAGGCTTAATTGCTACACAGAACGCAAGGATGCCAGCTTTCTTTGAACATGCAAACCCCAATCTTCCCAAGTACGCTTGACCTGGAGATGCTAGTCAAAGAACTTGACGAACAGTTTCCAGACAAGATGCCTGAGCTGTCACTATCTGAAAAGGAAATGGCCTATCGGATAGGACAGATCAGCGTTGTACGATACCTAAAAAGCAAACTTACAGAGGAATAAATTATGTGCGGCGGCGGCCCTTCGGCTCCTCCACCACCTCCACCTCCTCCTCCCCCACCTCCACCACCACCTCCTCAGGTTCAACAACCTGATCCGGTACAACTACCCACATCAGGAGAACTAGATGTCTCCGAACAGGGTCAAGGTGCAAAGGTAAAAGAAACCGCTAGCCGTAGAGCTGAGCGGAAACAAAAGAGAAGGAAAGGAACTAGTACCCTAGCTAAAGATGCTCCAGCAGCAGCAACAGCTAGCAACCTGAACATAGGTACAGGTGGCGGTGCTTCTACAGGTGGTGCAGGATCTGCATTAAATATTACTAAGAAATAATGAACACAGCACGGCAACGATACAGTAAGTTGACCAGTGGCCGTACAGCATTTCTTGACGTAGCACTTGACTGTGCTAAGCTAACTCTACCTACACTCATGTTGAATGAGGAACAGAAGGCAGAGTACACGAAGTTTAAAACTCCGTGGCAATCAGTCGGTGCTAAAGGTGTGGTAACTCTAGCCTCTAAGCTAATGCTAGGGTTACTACCACCTTCTACATCCTTTTTTAAACTCCAATTAGATGACTCTAAGTTAGGGGTAGAGATACCACCTGAAGCTAAGAGTGAAATGGACTTAAGCTTCGCTAAGATTGAACGTATGATTATGGAGAGCATTGCTGCCTCTACTGATCGTGTTCAAATCTTCACAGCACTTAAGCATCTAGTTGTTACAGGTAATGCTCTTCTTTACATGGGTAAAGATGGTATTAAAATGTATCCACTCAACAGGTATGTAGTAGAAAGAGATGGTAATGGTAACGTAACTGAAATACTTACAAGAGAGCGAGTAAATCGCCAAATACTAGGCGCACAATATAAACTTCCTCCTAAGATCGGCGTCGTCGATGAAAGCACAGGGGGACACGACAAGGATGTAGATGTCTACACCTGTGTACACTTAACTAAGAAGGGTTATGTCTGGCATCAAGAGGTAGAGGATTACCTACTGCCAGGTACAGAAGGCAAGGCTCCACTAGATAAAAGTCCATGGCTACCGCTACGGTTTGTAACAGTAGACGGTGAGGACTATGGCCGAGGTAGAGTAGAAGAATTCATGGGAGATCTTAAGTCTCTCGAAGGATTAATGCAGGCAGTCGTTGAAGGTTCAGCAGCTGCAGCTAAAGTAATCTTTACTGTATCTCCTAGCTCAACCACTAAACCAGCAGCACTTGCACAAGCTGGTAACGGTGCTATCATACAAGGTAGACCAGAAGACATAGGAGTGGTACAGGTTGGTAAACAAGCTGATATGCAAACTGCTTTTCAATTAATTAATGTACTAGAGAAGAGACTAGGAGAAGCTTTCCTTGTCTTACAACCTAGACAAAGTGAAAGGACTACTGCAGAAGAAGTTCGTATGACACAGATGGAACTAGAGCAACAGTTGGGAGGTTTATTCTCACTGTTAACTACTGAGTTCCTGATACCATACTTGAATCGTAAGATGCATGTCTTACAAGCAAGTAAAAAGATACCTACTATACCTAAGAACTTAGTACGTCCTACTATTGTAGCTGGAGTTAACGCTCTAGGTAGAGGACAAGATAGAGAATCACTCATACAATTCATCACTACCATTGCTCAGACAATGGGACCGGAGGCTATCTCAGGTTTACTTAATCCTGATGAAGCTATTAAGAGACTTGCAGCTGCGCAAGGTATTGATATACTTAACCTTGTTAAGAGTGTAGATGAAAGAAATGCTGAACAGCAGCAAGCTCAACAACAACAGATGCAAGCTACTATGATGCAGCAAGCAGGACAGTTTGCTAATTCACCTATGGCTGACCCAAGTAAAAACCCACAAGCCGCAGATATGATGGCTCAAATGACTGGAGGTGCTGCTCAACCACAGCCTTCACAAGATCCAGTTGACATGCAAGAACAAACCGCGCCACTACCAGGAGCATAATAAAGCACTATGGCAGAAACAATTACATATGATCCATCTAATGATCCGCAGGCTATAGCTGAAGCGGAAGCAAGAGATGGAGAGAACCTCGCAGTTGGCGAGGATATGCAAAAACAACAGTCAGAACTTCTGGCTGGAAAATATAAAGATGCAGAAGAACTTGAGAAAGCATACATAGAACTACAACAGAAGCTAGGTGAAGGTGAAAAACCTAAACTTGAATCTGATAACTGGGAAGCCGTTCCTGGTAAGTCAGGTTATGTAGAAGATGGTAGTGTAGACTACGATACTGTTGAAGAGGTCTATGGTGAAAACTTAGCAGCTGTATTTGAGGATGCTAACCTAGATCCATGGGAGATAAGTCAGCATTTCCATAGTAATAATGGTACTATTACTGATGAAATGTATCAGAACTTACAGAAAGCTGGATTACCTAAAAATGCAGTGGACTCTTATCTAGCAGGTAGAGCTGCCGAGATGGGATATACTTCTAATGCAGAAGTATTGACCCAGCAAGATGTTAATGATATGTATGCATTAGCAGGCGGAAAATCTAACTATGATGCTATGACTGATTGGGCGTCTCAAAACTTAAGTCAAGATGACATCCAAGCATTCGATGAAGTTACCAACACTGGTAACAAAGCAGCTGTACGCTTTGCTGTTAAAGCATTGATGGGACAGTATGAAGATTCTCAAGGTAGGACACCTACATTAGTGACCGGTAAGAATGCTAGAGCTGGTGAAACCTATCGTAGTATGGCTGAGGTTGTACGTGATATGGAAAGCCCTAAGTATGAAAAGGATGAAGCTTACCGCTATGATGTACAGAGAAAACTAGAACGATCAAACCTTAAAGTATAATGACTAGAACAGTAGAACAACAGAAGGCTGAAGACCTTGCTGTAATCACTAACTCAGGCGGGATCGATGGTCTCTCTGATGAACAATTCAAAGCTCGCTATGGTCAGACTGTAGCTCAAGCTAAAGCCCCTGCTAAGAAGAAGGAAGAGTAATGGGACTACTACAGAAACTTAAAGACCGTCGTGATGCTACCAACAAAGCTCTTGAAGATGCTGGTATGGGTGGTGATCAATGGAAAGGTCAAGAGAAGCTTGATAAAACCTTTAAGCTTAAAGGTAAGTATGGTAAACCATTCAATGCAAATGTTAACTAATGGCACCCCGTTATAGATTCTTAAGCGGGAACAAAAAAAAGAAAAAGAAAAAAGTTAAAAAGGACAAACCTAAAAAAACTAGCTACAACAACTAATGTCAACAGCCACATTAACTAAACCAAATAATAATTGGCAAAGCTTTTGTGACTGGGTTACAAGTACTGACAACCGTCTCTATGTGGGATGGTTCGGTACTCTAATGATCCCCTGTCTACTTACAGCTGCCACAGCATTTATCATTGCCTTCATAGCTGCACCTCCTGTGGACATTGACGGCATCCGCGAACCCGTCTCTGGATCATTACTCTATGGCAACAACATCATCTCAGGGGCAGTCGTCCCATCATCTAACGCAATTGGTCTTCACTTCTACCCAATCTGGGAAGCTGCAACCATCGACGAGTGGTTATATAACGGAGGAACATATCAACTCGTTGTGTTCCACTTTCTCATCGGCATCGCAGCTTACATGGGACGCCAATGGGAACTTAGTTATCGATTAGGGATGAGGCCCTGGATTTGTGTTGCTTACTCAGCGCCAGTGGCAGCAGCCTTTGCTGTCTTCTTGGTATATCCTTTCGGACAAGGAAGTTTCTCTGACGGTATGCCGTTGGGGATATCGGGAACGTTCAACTTTATGTTTGTCTTTCAGGCGGAACATAATATCCTCATGCATCCTTTCCATATGTTGGGAGTTGCGGGGGTATTTGGCGGCGCTTTGTTCGCTGCTATGCATGGTTCCCTGGTTACCAGTTCAATTGTTAAAGAAACAACTGACTTAGAATCTCAGAATTATGGATACAAATTCGGTCAAGAGGAAGAGACGTATAATATCGTCGCAGCTCATGGCTACTTTGGCAGGCTCATCTTCCAGTATGCCTCGTTTAATAATAGCAGGAGTCTTCATTTCTTCCTTGCTTCTTTCCCCGTGGTATGCATATGGCTCACCTCCATGGGAGTATCTACCATGGCTTTCAACCTTAATGGCTTTAATTTCAATCAATCCATCCTCGATGCAAACGGAAGAGTCGTCCCCACTTGGGCTGATGTGCTCAACCGTGCAGACTTAGGAATGGAAGTAATGCATGAAAGAAACGCACATAATTTCCCATTAGATTTAGCAGCAACACCCGAAACAATCGGGTAATATATTGGCGGCTCGGATCAAACCAGTAGAAGCCAACTCACGCCACGTCCGTTCATTCTTCTTAGAAGAACGCATGAAACCACATCATGGAACGGGGGTGTGGTACTGGAGTATTAACAATGACTGTTAAACTAAGGTATCGTGGTGTTGAGTACACAAAAACTACTAAGTAAAACTTAACATGAAAAAACTTGCACTTGCTCTAGCGGCATCTATCGCTTCTGCTCCTGCAATGGCTGGCGTTTATGTAAACGTCGAGTCTAACGCATCTTATACAGGCAATGATTATACTTCCCGTACTACTGATTTACACGTAGGCTATGAGGGAGATGTAGGAGATCTTGGATACTATATTCAAGGTGGACCAGCTCTCGTCAACGGCGACGCTGTAGACGGATCAACTGAATTCTCAGGCAAAGGTGGTGTAACCATCGCTGCTTCAGAGAAGTTCGATGTGTATGGTGAAGTATCATTCATTACTGATGAAGATGCTGACAATGCATACGGTACTAAAATCGGCGCTAAGTATAAGTTCTGATGAAGTATCTAGAATCCCCATGGGCCATACTTATATTGGTCCTGGGGTTCTTTACCTTTATAGAAGTCATGCATTTAAACTATCATGAAAACTGTAAAGGTGATTGTCCCTGTACACTAACCGAAGACTATTAATGTATTCACTATTCGATTACTATTTCCAACCACCTACACGCACCGTGTATGTTGTATCAGAGGAGCAGCTTGGAAAACTTAAACTCACTCAAAAAGAAAACGAGGTCAAAGAAGCTAAAGCGCAACTCGAACAACTTGAGGCTGCGTATGATCGCAGAAAATCAGAACTTGTGGATTTACTGGCCAACCTTGAATCCGAAGTAAAAAAACTAGAACCTTCTAAAGATGGATAACGCAGTAGTAACTAGGTTTGGAACACAACCAGTTTATAAAGAAGTAGATATCAAAGATCCTGAAGCCGAAGCTAAAAGGAACGATGACTACATGAACAACGAAGTTGATTATGATTCGCTTGAAGAAGCGCTGACCTCTTAGGGTCAGGCGGGTATAGTTTAGTGGTAAAACTGCAGCCTTCCAAGCTGTTGTCACCGGTTCGAATCCGGTTACCCGCTTTAGGCTTTAAGGCCCTTACGAGGATACCCTTACTGCCGCACGTGTGGCGACGATACGCTAAAATAAAAACTAAATATTTCTAAAACGTTTTAGAGTCGTAAACAAATACACTCTTATCAATGGCTAATGCTACCCAAACCGCGTTAGGTAGAATTAATCTATCTACCGGTACAGGTTATGATGGCGCTACCGATAAGTATGCTCTGTATCTGAAACTATTTTCAGGAGAGCTATTTAAAGGGTTCCAACATAATACAATTGCTCGTGATTTAGTCACGAAGCGTACGCTCAAGTCAGGTAAAAGTTTACAGTTCATCTATACAGGACGTATGGGAGCCTCATTCCATACGCCAGGAACCCCCATACTAGGTTCCGGTGATCCGCCAGTAGCAGAGAAGACCATCAATGTTGATGATCTACTCATCTCTAGCGCATTCGTATATGATCTGGATGAAACTCTTGCCCACTATGAGCTCAGAGGAGAGATATCTAAGAAGATTGGATATGCTCTTGCAGAAAAGTATGACCGTCTAGTATTTAGATCGATCATACGTGGTGCTCGTGCAGCACACCCCATCTCAGCTTCCGGTAAAGTTGAGCCAGGCGGATCTCAGATCCAGGTTGGTTCAGGTTCTGGTGCAGCTGCTGATGCCCTTGACTCAGGTAAGATTGTGTCTGCCTTCTTTGAAGCAGCCGCAGTACTAGACGAGAAAGGAGTATCTCAGGATGGCCGTGTAGCCGTACTCTCACCAAGACAGTACTACTCACTAATCGAAAACGTTGCATCTAATGCTCTAATCAACAGAGACGAGCAAGGTGACGGCCTGCAATCAGGCTCCGGCGTAATGTCAATTGCCGGTATCAAGATATACAGATCCATGAACGTTCCGTTCCAGGCTAAGTATGGTACCGCATCTACAATTGATAGAGCTGGTTCGTTCGTTGGTGTAGCTACTGAAGATGCCCGTGCTTCTGTCTCTGGTATCAACAACGCATATGGTAATGCTACCGACTTTGCTACTTCCTGTGGAGTTATCTTCCAGAAAGAAGCAGCAGGTGTAGTCGAAACCATTGGACCACAGGTACAAGTTACGAGTGGTGATGTGTCTGTAATCTACCAGGGTGATGTGATCCTTGGACGTTTAGCAATGGGTGCTGATTATCTAAACCCAGCAGCTTGCGTCGAGCTTCATGCTACCTCAACAGCTGGCAGCGCATTCTAAATTATACATTTATAGGGGGTTCTCACGCCCCCTTTTTTTTATGGCAACCCCTACTTACGCAACATCTTCAGAACTAGATGCTGTCAACTCAATTCTAATGAGTGTTGGAGAGTCTCCAGTAAACACATTGAATACTCAAAGCCCCGAAGTGGCTATTGCACAGAAAACTCTTCAGCAGGTAGTTCGTGAAGTCCAAGCGGAAGGTTGGGTTTTCAACACCGAGTATGAAGTTGAGTTCACACCAGATAGTAACGACCAAGTAGCACTATCCGATTCTATTTTACAAATCGATATCAATCGTTACAAACATAACGATAACTATGATGTAATCAAGAAAGGCGGATTCCTTTATGACCGTTATACCCGTTCAAATACTTTTGCAGATGAAGCAACAGTCTATGCAGATGTAGTTTGGATGTATGCATTCGAGGATATGCCTCAACCTTTTAAAGATTATTGTACAGCTAGAGCTACACGTATAGCCCATACACGTATGGTCAATGACGGACAGATGGCTCCTATATTCCAGCAAGATGAAGTGGTTGCAAGATCACTAGCACTGGAGTATGATACAAAACAAGCTGATTATAATGTCTTCCAGAACAGTAGAGGACGTAACCCTTACAATGCCTATAAACCTTATCAAGTCATAGGTAGATAATGGCAGCTATTAATCAACGGATTCCTAACTTCTTAGGAGGCGTATCACAACAACCAGATTTTATTAAATTTCCAGGTCAACTTAGAACCTGTCATAACGCCTATCCTGATGTAACCTTTGGCTTACAGAAGCGAGCCCCAGGAGAATACGTTGGTAAGCTTACTAACGCTACAGACGGTGGTGAATGGTTTGAAATTCTAAGAGATGGTGATGAGAGATATTTAATTCAAATCACATCTGGTAATTCTCCTACTATTAAGGTATGGGATCTAGCAGATGGTACACAAAAAACAGTTAACTTCACAGGCGGCTCATCTACTGACTATAGTTACCTAATTAAAACTGGTGCTCAACCATACGGTAAGCTTACTATTAATGATTACACGATCATTACTAACCCTGAGAAGACTGTAGCTAAAGCACGTACAACAGCATCCTTCCAAGATAATTATGCCTTTGTTACCCTTAATGAGATTGCTTATAACTCTGAATACGTGGTATGCCTTGGTAACTCTAGCCTTACAAGTTCTACTAAGCGACGGGTTGAGGCTCTTAAGGTTGTAAAGGATGGAACTAGTTCACCAACTTGGGAAACAGATTCCCCTGACGCAGCTTATACAGGTAAGCAAGAGTACTATGGTCAATCTACAGATGGGCTATGGGAAGATGTTAAGTTCACCGTTACTGTTAATGCAACACACTTTGTTAACTCATACGATGGTAACAACCCTAACTACAATACACAGTATACTGCCACTGTAACACTACAGGAGAACGGTATTGATGTAGGAACCAGTTGGGCTAGTGCTTATCGTACTATTAATGTTAACGGTCAGAACTGGAAGGTAACTATTGAAGATGTATCAGAGTATCAGTCATATGTTGACTCTAATGCAGCTGTATATAGAACACCTAAGAACATCAAGAAAGCTGAACTTACTAAAGACTTAGTGCTTGGTAACCTTAGGCAGAAGATAATAGATAAATATCACAACCAAGGTAGTAATACCTGTACTGTAGAAGTAGCTGGTAATGGTTTATATATTCAAACTAATTATGCCTTTAATACTATAGGTACGAGAGGTGGTATGGCAGGTGACTCATTGGAAGCCTTTACTACTACAGCTCAGAATATATCTAAGCTACCAGGCCAGTGTAAAGATGGTTATCTAGTTAAAGTATCTAATACTGAAGATGCTACAGCTGATGATTATTATGTAAGATTTGTTACTGATTCTACAGGTGGTATCGGTGCTGGTGTATGGGAAGAAACAGTTGCTCCAGCTATAGATGCTGGGTATGACTATACAACCATGCCGCATGCTCTGATTAACAACAGAGATGGTACATTCACATGGTCAGCTCTGTCTTATGCAGATACTAATAATAATGATGAGAATGATTACACAGCTGTAGGTGGTAACTACTGGGTAGATAGGATATGTGGTGATGATAACACCAACCCTATGCCTACATTTGTGGGCAAAAAAATTTCTCAGCTTTTCTTCGTTCGAAATCGCCTAGGGCTCCTAGCTGGAGAACAAGTTGTCATATCTCAACCATCTGATTATTTTAATTTCTTTGTAGGCTCTGCTATATCAGCGTCAGATGCTGACCCTATTGATATGGGTGCATCCGACGTTAAGCCAGCTATTCTAAACTTTGCATTACCCATGCAGAAGGGTGTTGTCATGTTTAGTGAAGCTGCGCAGTTTATGTTATTTACAGAGTCCGAACAGTTCAGTCCTAAGACTGCACAGCTAAAGAAACTGTCTTCATATGAGTCTACAGCAGACTTTGCACCGGTTGATACTGGTACTGCTATAATGTTCGCATCAAATGCCTCATCATTTAGTAAGGTATTTGAGCTTATTATCACTGGAGGTGAAACACCACCTAAAGTTATTGAACAAACAAGAGTTGTACCTGAATATATACCCCGTGATATCAATAGAATCACTAACTCAGCACAGGCTGGGGTAGTTACATTTGGTAAAATAGGGTCTAATACGTTGTACCATTACAAGTATTTCGATGGAGGACAACAAAGAGAGCAATCGTCATGGTTCTCATGGGAACTGCAAGGCACTCTTGTTCATCAGCTTTATAGTACTGGTAATTTCTACAGTGTTACTAAACAAGGATCAGACTATGTTCTACAACGTTACGAATTAATTGTAGATGCTGATAGTAATAGAGCTTATTCTATAGGAGAAGGTACCGTAGGACTACCTACAAACATTGCTAGACGGTTCGAAGCTTGTTTAGATAATATGGTTATTCATACATCAGGTGCTGGAACAGGTACTACAACAGGTGTATCCGTAGCCTATAGTGGCGGTGTAGGTGGTAATTCAGTTGTTACCTTACCATATACCATACAAGGCGGTACAGCTAACTTACAGCTTGTAGAACTAGCTGATGGGAACGTAAGAACTCCTAATTCTGTTAGTGGTGCTACTGCTACGTTCAATAGCTGTGATTTAAGAACAGTTAAATTTGCAGCTGGGTACAAATATACTGCTGAAGTAGGATTACCAACGTATTATCTCTCTAAAGAAAGAGGTCAATACGACGTAGAAGCTGATTTAAGGATACATAGGATGAACTTTGACCTTGGTGTGTCTGGACCATTAGAATTCCATATCACATCACCTCAAAGAGACTCTTATGTTCACGAAGAGACAGGTATTATATCTGACTTAAGCTCACTAAACAAGGTACCTTCCGCTCTATATAAGAATATAAAGGTACCTATCTATAAAAAGAATACCAAGTACGACTGTACTGTAAAAATTCCTGACCCCTTTTCCGCTACCCTTGTATCTGCAAGCTGGGATGGTAGCTATAACACTAAACGCCATGCACGTCAGTAAGTACATACAAACATGCACCCCTCAATTAGCTCTTGAGGTAGGAGAGAATCTCCGTCGCGAAGATGCTAGAGAAGTAGAAGAGACTATGGGACTGTACGCTCCGGTGGCAGTCCTACAGTCCTACTATAATTCTGCATTTTCTGTATATTTCACTTCACCACACGACAAGGCTGTCGGAGTGGCAGGTGTAACACCGGATAATATCATCTGGATGTTATGCACAGACGAAGGAGATAACCATCCACATACTTTTGTGAGAGAAGCTAAACGTTGGATTAATAGTTTAGCTAATCCCTACCTTTATAATCATTGTGACATGAGAAATGAAAGTCATGTTAAGTTGTTAAAACTTCTTAAGTTTACTTTCATAAATTATTATGTACAGAATGGAGTCCCCCTTATAACATTTATAAAACCATGTGCGCTCCCGTAGCTATTGGTGTCCTGTCCGCAGCTAGCGGTGTAATGTCGGCTATTGGTCAGCATCAAGCACAGCAAGCAGCTGTAGCTAGACAGAACCAAATAGCCCAACAACAATATCAAAATCAATTAAGAATATCCGAAGCTCAAGATAGAGCTAAGAAAGAAAAACATTCTGCTGACTTAGCCGCTCAAGCTCAAGCTGTAACAGATGCTTTAAAGCAACATAATGTCAATCAGATTGAAGCTGATAGGGCAAGCATGGCTGCATCTAGAGCTGCGAAAGAGAAGATGACAGAGGCTGCCTTTGAACAGCAAGCAATAGTGGCTTCTGCTATACAAGCACAAGGTCAAATGTTATCTACAGGTAACGCAGGTCAATCATTCTTACTACAAACACTACAGACTGAGCGAGAGCTTGGAATGCAAACAGCCGCTATTGAACAATCACTATATGACACTAATTCAGCCTTGAATACTGAACTATTCGGTATACAAATGCAACAGTATGGTGCTAATGCTAAAGTTAATAATGCAGTACCATCAACACCAACTGCACCTGGCGCGTCCTTCATTCCTTACAAACCTATCAAAGCTAGAGGTCCATCTAATCTTGCACTAATGGGCAACATTGGTAGCTCTATTATGGGTGGTGTATCAGCTGGAGTAGGTTTCCAGAACATGCAAGATAACGCAGCAATTAAAGCTACAATGGTTCCTAAAAAACCTTAATCAATCATCATGGCACAATATAAGAAAGGTGGCTGGGGCAGTGTAAGCACTAATTTCAACCCTGTAACTGGATTTACCAGTGAAGCTAACCGGATGAATCAACGTTCTAAGGAACGTTATGATAATGCACAGGATCAACTAAGATCACAGAAAGAAGTCTTAGGGCTACAGACAACTCAAATGCAGTCTGCAGCTAACATGGATGCTAAGACTGCACAGTATGAGCTCAAAGCTTTATCTAACTTTAGTACAACTCTTAACAACTTCCTTACTACTACGGTGGCAGAGGAAGCTGCTAAGAGAAAAGAAGCTGACATCCGTAAACATATGGATGCCTACCGTCGAAAGGACGCAGCTTACTGGGAAACTAAGAATGATCTTTCTACGCAATTAAGTAAAGCTCAGGAGGCTCAAGGTGATACAGCAGCTATTGAATTACAGCTTAAAGAATTAGAAGAAAAGAGAGAGCTTGATAGAACTAGAGACTTAGATGAATTATCTGGTAATGAGAAGTTTGCTTTCTATGCTGTTAAAGCTGAGAGTATAGTAAAGAATGCTCCTATTGGACTACAGAATTATTATCAAGATAATGGTGAAGTAGAGATAGAGCAAAAATGGAAAGAGAAAGTTGATGGTAAATATCCAACAATAAAAGTAAAGGATGTAACAGACCCACGTGACAGACAAACAGTCGCTAGGATGTACCAGACTAAGGTACTGAATGAGACGGATATGGGTGGTTTGAAAAGTAAATTTCAAGTCGCTTTACTTCACGGTCCGTTAGATGATAAGATACAGGCACAACTAGATAATGATGTAAAGAACTTTAACAAGGATGTAGCTCGTGAGAGAATACGTTCTTCTAATCAAACACTAAGTAACATACTCAATAAGAGAGAAGGTGCTCCGACTATAGAATCATGGTTAAAGAATGTCTATCCTCAGTATAGAAGAGATTTAGATCTTCTAGGAGATCCTACAGGTGTCTGGGATAAAGTTGCCCAACAGATGGAAGGGGTATTAAATGAAACTACAAGTAAAGCTGAGGCTCAGCAAGTTTATACAGGGATATTAAATGCGATAAAAAATGTAGACCTTATAACACCTGCAGCTCCAAAAGGTTCTCCTTTACATAAGCTTTATCAAAGTAAATTTAGTGAGGATCGTTTTACTAAAAAATTCAAATTACAAATGGATCTTTTAGATAAAAAAGCAGAAGGTGAAGCTATAGCTACAGTTACAGGTACAATAGAAGGTGAAAAAGCTAAGCTATTACAGAAAATAAATAATGGTGAAATAACATATGAAGAAGGTCATGCTAAATTCATGGAGTTACTTGATAAACTATCTGGAGAAGAAGATCCTTATGGCTACAAAACTGCAACAATCTTAAAGTTTAGGGGTGACTTAGCTCTAGGTAGAAAACCAGAAGCATGGCTTGAGATGGCTAGAGGTATTGGCTGGGAGAATAACGGTCAGATTTCACGTAAAGATATAGCTGGAATGCCTAACGCATTGATTGAACAGTTACAGGCTGAGGATTTTGAAATAGTAGATCATTATACAGGCGCTGAAACTCCACTTCAGATAGAAAAAGTTAAATCAGATGTTAATGAAATCCACACCTTAATTCAATCGATAGAGAAAAAGGCTGGAGATAATGGGGGTAAGAAAAGCCCAGCACTATCCGCTGCTACGAGAGATTTAGCTTCAGACTGGTACAACAAACTAACTAGATACTATATGTCTGAAGCCGGAGGCAGTTATAATTTTAATGACGCTTCTAATCTAGCAGGTACAGATATTAAATCTGCTTTAAGACTTGGTGCCGGTGGTAATACAGAAACTAAAGGATTAAGTGCAGGAGCACAAGCAAACTTTGGAGATACAAACCCATTCCACTGGAAGCGTACCTCAAGAACGGGTCCATGGGGAGGGAATAAAACAATAGAAAACCATAATGTATCAGCTAATCATGAAAGTCTTTATGAAGAAGATTCAGGTACTACTGCAATTAAACATATTGACCGTCAACGTAGACTAAACAGTAAAAAAGAGAAACCACTAAGTAAAGAAGAACGTAGTAACACTTGGTTATTCCCTCCAGTTAATCCAGAAGATAAAGGTACTTATGATTTTCTACTACCGACTGCTAAAGGGGATTTACCTCAAGTATTAAAATTCCAAGCTGAACGTATGGGGTTTAAAGAATATCCCAGAAGATTACTGAATAGACAGTTAGCAGCTTTGAAAGCTTTAGCAGATAAAGGAGATACAAATGCCCAAGCAGTATATCAAATATTATTTGAGGCTTGGAGCCCAACAACAGGAGGTGAAGAGTAATGGAAGAATGGATTATACCAGCTCCACATACTGAGCCGGAAGAGATTGGCCTTACAGGTGCTAAATTACAGAGATTAGGACCAGAGTACGATCAAAGAAAAACTCGTAATAGTGTTATGCCTGGCATCCTATCACAAAATGGCCATCAGCAAACAGTCTTTACTCCTGCTATAGTTGATATACTAGAAAGTGGTAATGTACCTAGAAGACCTATTGAAACAGAAGGTCAAGGTAATCCAGACTATGTTAACGAGTTTCCGATATATCCACACGAACTAAAAGGTTTGATGCGTCAAGCAGGTGAAGAGCCTGGTTCTATGCAAGAAATGCTTACAAGACTTAAAAACACTCCAGACCTAGAAGAGAGACTATTTTATTTAAAAGCTCAACCAGAGATTGATACTGTTCAGAAAATGTTCCCTAATAGTACTGGAGCTCAGTTAGGCTGGCTTGCAGATCAGTGGGACGTAGATGCTCGTACTCTCAAAACTATTTATAGAACTTATGGGGGTATGCTATGACTCAACAACTCACTGAAGAATTACAGAAAAAAATGTATGAGCCTGAACCTATTCCAGTTAGTGAAGAGGAGCAGACTCAAATAGATCAATCAGGGGATACTGGTGAATTCCCTCTTAATTTAGAGGCACCTGATCCAAACTGGACTCCACCTGAAGTCCAGCCTAGTGTACCAGCACAACCGGATTTAACAAGCTTAGTTGGAGATTATAGTCAGTCTGCTAATGCTTTTGTACAGTCCTTGAATCCAGAGCAAATGCAGCAGTATATAATGCAGAACATGCCTAACCTTAAAGTAGGTGAGGATGGACGCATTATAAATGAAGGCATCTCAGGATTGCAAGATAACATTGCTACTAATTTATTAGGACAAAATGCAGATACACGTTATAACCAACAACTACAGAATACAGCTAGAAGTATATATCTAGATCAACAGATTGAGCGTCAGAAAAGCATACCTTCCGAGGTTATCCGTGCTGCATTAGGTGCTAGAGAAGATCAGATCCATAGTTTAGGTAGTTTTGCTGATCTCAGTGGAGATACCTTGAAACTGTGGATGAACAATATAATGGGTAGAACTACCGATCCTTCTCAGAAACCATGGTTAGACGATGGTTCTAAGAACCCTGACTATGAAAAAGGTAGTTGGACAGGATTCTTACCTAAAAATATAGTCAGAGAAAACCAGACAGGCTGGGGTAATTTTGCTAGAGATATACTTGAGTTTCGCTTAATGCTGAAGCTAACTAACAAATTCCCTGGACGTGTACCTAATCAAGCTGTAGCTGGTGATAAGAAGATTAACTTCATCACTAAAGCTATGAGGATTACTAGAGATGGTGCTGTAGCTGATCTTTTAACAGAAGATTCAGAGCTTGGCAACATCATGAACTCAGCTCAAACACACATGCCTTGGTTAGTTCCACAGATCACAGCTATGATGGCTGTTGATTCTGATGATAATCCGTGGGAGGCTCGCATTAAAACAGTAGCTGCTGGTAGTACTATGAACTGGGTAGGATACTTCTTAGGAGGTCTATTCAGAGGTGCAAGAGCTGCTAAAAAAGCAAGACAAGCTGGGAAGTCAGTGGATGAAGCTAATGATATAGGTAATAATGCATATCGTAAATCAGTTGCTCAAGATGTACTTAAAGCTGAAGAAGCTGCTGAAAGTTCAGCTAAACAACGCTGGAGTGAAGGGAAAGGTATTTCTAAAGCTGATACAAGAGATGAATTCTTAAGAAAACATCTTAGCCCTGAAGACTATTCTAGACTTAAGGATACAGCTACTGACGGTGCTGAACGGAATCGCCTAAACCAGCTTGCTGATCAAACAGGTGAAGCTGCAGATGACATATGGGACTGGACTGAATATACAAGCAAACAACAAGCTCTAAAGAATGCAGGTAGAGAGCCAGATCCATTTGTTAATCCAGAAGGATTTGACAGTGTAGAGAAGGCTACTTACGGTTCGGAAAGAAGGCTAGCTACATCCTCTGCGTTAAGAGATGCAATGGATGGAGGCACTGGAAGAGGGTTTGGTCCCATAGCCAGTGAAGCTCAGATTAGATCCATAGCTATAGGTAATAAAGCTTTAAGAGAAATAGTCACAGAAGTTTTAGATGATATATCCAACTCCTTATTCCATAGTAAAGAACTAGGCAAGGCTATTCCGAAAGGAATGAGTCAAGAACAGTTTGAAGTTGCAGCTTATAGAATAGCAGCTCCATTACTAGAACAGTTAGATATCTTCCTTGATGGAGGTAAGATTGATCTAGGTAAAATGTTTAGACAACAGCTGAAGAAGCCCAAAGACTTTAGATTATATGGTGAAGTTGATGGAACAATAGTTAAAAATGTTGGTCCTGTACAGAGATCAGCTAATACTATTGTACTAAGATCTCTCGCTCAAGTTGCATCAGATTTATCTTCTAGTGCTCTTACTATCTCAGATCAAATGCCAATAGGTAGACAAGCTGAGATGGTATTTGATGCTATGAAAGTACTATTCCTAGAGAATAAGAAATTAGGCATGATGTGGGGTCTAGATGGACAAGCATTGCAGAAAGGTTTTGTCCTTAGTGATGTAATGAAAGCTTCTAAAGAGGCTGATCTTACTAGATTTAACCAACAAACCGAAGAACTTTTTGGTGAATTAGATAAACTTAGACGTTCTGGAGACTTTGAAGGTATCAGAGATCTTCTAGAATTATTTAAACTATCTGATGGTAAGGTAAGAACACAAGCACATATTCTTGAATTCCTGTCTGCCAAATTAACTGGCGGTAGAATGGATGGTATTGATATTAGAGGAATGACACGTACACAATTACAAGGTACATTCTTTAATTCAATCCTTAGTGGGATGCGAACAGCTCCTAAAGCGATCATAGGTACTAATATGATTGCTTATCTACGTCCTGCAATGGGAGCATTAGGTTCTGTTATCAAGATGGATAGAAAAGAACTAGCTGTAGCTATGTCTACATTAGATTCTTTAAACAGATCAGCTACAGAAAGCTGGGCAATGTGGAAATATAACTGGGATTTAGGTGTTAATAGACAAACTCAGGTTTATCAGGGTAAGTTTGATATAGGTTCAGACTTAAAAGAGTGGAATATACTAGGTAAACATATAGCTAAGTACGGCTCTGAAACAGAAAAGATGGCATATGGTGCTCTAGATTTTAGTGTTAAATTCAACAGCAGCCCTTGGGTTAAGTATAGTGCTAACGCTATGGGAGCTGGAGATGCTTATGCTAGAACTGTAATAGGTCGTCAATATATGGCTATTAGAGCAGCTAGAGACGCTTTAGCTAAAGGTGTTGATCCAAAAGATCTTAAGAAGTTTGTTAGAGAAACAGAAGAGAACTTCCGTAACGAAATCTTTACTAAAAATAAGGATGGAATGTGGATAGTTAGCGATAAAGCTGCTGCAATGGCAGGTGATGAAGCTGCTATGACCACTGCTTTAGAAGGAAGTCTTAAAGGTTTTGAGTTAATTGCTAACTGGCCTGGGATGAGAGCTTTCTTCCCATTTGTTAGAACAGGTTTTAATTATCTTGATATTACTTTCCAGCATACCCCAGCAGGATTACTTAGAAATAAGTATAGAGACTTAGCAGCTAAAGGTGGTCCACGTAATCTAGAGAAATATGGTATACGTCCGGAAGATGTAGCTGGTGAAATAGCTATTATGGAAGGTCGTATAGCTGCAGGTACTATGGCTACAATTGCTTTAACTACCGCAGCTCTATCTGGTAGGATTACAGGAGACCTGCCTTGGGATAATGAAGATAGAAAACTATGGAAAGCAATGGGTATACAGCCCAATTCCTTTGTATTCGATAAACCAGGTGGAGGTAAAGTATATGTATCCTATAAGGGTATAGAAATATTCAATACCTTATTTGCAGCCGGTGCTAATACAGTATATGGAACTCATTTATTAGGTGAGAAAGGTACAGATGAATGGCAAAGAAAGCTAGCATGGATGTTTAGTAATGTTATTGTTGAACAATCTATGTTAGGCGGTCTCGGTGATTTAATGGATATCTTTAATACCAGTTTAAGTGATGATCTTAGAATGAAAGCTGTAGCTAGGATAGCTCGATCACATGTACCATTTAAAGGTCTTGCAAATGACTTTGGTATGATTCTTGATGCTAACCAGAAAGAAGCCAACACTCTATGGGAAACTCTATTAGCTACAAATGTAGGTACTAAGAGTGTATTATACCCTAAATATGATATATTAAGTAAAGGTAAGAAGCCAAAACCACTAACTACTGATCCCTTAAATCCTTTATTACGTTTCTATAATAGAATAAGTCCAGTACCTATAGTTCCTGTTGATGATGATCCAGTCAGAGAAGCTCTTATGGAGATTCGTTTTAATCTTCCTGATGCATTAGCACGTTTAGAGGGAGTAGAATTAGATTCAAGACAACGATCTGAACTACAGAAGTATTTAGCTTCGAGCGATCTCTATGAAAGACTATTAGCTTTAACTAAGAATCCAGACTGGCAAGAAACTTTAAAAGATTATAAAGTTGATAAACTTAAAGATTCAGACGGATGGGACCGTAAAGCTACATTCTTCTATAGAGAAGTTTATAGAATATTCCAAGAAGAAAAGGAATGGGCAAGATCTCAAATGGCATTAGATCCTAGAAATAGAAAACTAATGAATGATATTGAGATTCAAAAAGAACAGAAACGAGCTTTAGCTACAGGTGATCGAGAACTAATTAAAGATGTACAGCATCTCAAGAAACATGGCTATTAACCCCTATTAAATTATGGCAGTCACATCAAATACATACACAGTAGGTGGTTCCGGTCAAGCTGGTCCTTATTCCTACTCTTTTCCTATACTCGCTGATACTGATGTCAAAGTTAGTGTTAACGCAGTAGTTAAAACTGTTACCACTCATTACACCTTAGATTCAGCAAATACACGAATAACATTTGTCAGTGGACAAGAACCGAGCACTGGTGATAAAGTTATTGTTTATAGGGATACCGATGAAGATCCTATTAAGTCTGTATTTAGTTCAGGCTCTACACTTAGGTCTACTGAATTAAACGATAACTTTAATCAGTTACTATATATTGCACAGGAAACTGAAGACCAAGCTATGAGTACCCTTGGTGGTACTATGCAAGCGAACTTTACATTAGGTAAAAGTTCTGATTTGGTCTTTGAAGGGGATACTGATGATGCTTATGAGACTACTCTTACTGTTGCTGATCCTACAGCTGACCGTACTATTACCCTACCTAACGTTACAGGTACGGTAGTAACGACAGGGGACACTAGTTCTGTTTCAGGTACAATGATAGCTAATGATGCTATTAATAGAGATAAGATAGCTGATGATTCAGTCGGTACCTCAGAGCTTTTAGCTAATGCTGTAACAGCTAGTGAATTAGCAAATGATGCAGTTGAAACTGCTAAAATAGCAGATGATGCAGTTACAGGAGCGAAGATAGCTGATGATTCTATCAATTCTGAGCATTATGTTGATGGTTCTATTGACACTGCTCACATTGCTGACAACCAAATAACAACAGCAAAAGTAGCAGATGATGCTATAACTACAGCTAAAATGGCTGCTGGTAGTATTACTGCAACTGAGATAGCTGACAATGCCGTGACCCACGGTAAAATGGCAGATAGCTCTGTAGGTACTGCTGAGCTTAGAACTGGAGAAGTTACTAATGCAAAGCTTGGAGCAGATAGTGTAGATGGATCAAAAATTGCAGATGATGCAATCGGAGCAGAACATATACAAGCAAATGCTGTTGGTACTTCAGAAATTGCTGATGCGGAGCTGGTTACTCTTGCAGGTATGCCTAGTGCTACCGCTAGTATTCTTGCCGATAGTACCGCACTTACTTCCACTACTGCCGAGCTTAACCTCCTTGATGGCAAAAGCGTTGTCACATCGGTTAGCGGAAGTTCTACTGACGTTCAGTTACCAACTGCAAAAGCCGTTAACGATCAAATAGTATCATTACTAAATGACGCAGGCGGATTCGTACCTATTAATGATGAACTTAAATTCCCCAATGCTAACCCTGATCCTGATGATGGGGCTGGTACTATTGTTTCCATTGCAGATGCTGGGGGCATTGTCGTTAATGGTTCGGGTGTTAGTACAACTGGTAGAACCCTTGGTGGATCTACTGTCACGATCAACGGCATCGACTCCTCCCTCCATAATACTACCATAGCAGCTGGTAAAGGTATGCTGGTACAGACAACTAGTACCTTAAATACCTATGATTACCATAGACTAGTAGTAGATGAAGCTGGAGTAGCTGCTACTCAGACACTTGTTAATGATTTTAATGATAGATATCGTGTAAATGCAGGTGAACCTAGTTCAAGTCTTCATGAAGGAGATCTAGTATACGATACCAATGCTGATAAGATGAAAGTGTATGATAGCACTACATCAGCATGGAAAGAAGTTACATCAACTGGAGACTTTAAATATCTATTCCTCTGCCCTGCAGGTGGAAGTGGAGCACCTACTTTTAATGGTAGTATTGCTACATATGACTTAAGAGAAGGTAGTAACTCAGGAGCTGCAGCTAGTGTAACTAATGCAGCACAGCTTGTCGTTAGTATTAATGGTGTTATACAGAAAGCTAATACAGGAACAAGTGCTCCTAGTGAAGGCTTTGCACTAGTAGATGCTAATACTATTATATTTGGTACTAACTTACCTGCTGGAGCTAATGTCTTTATACATCAAGCTGGCTCTGCTGTAAGTATTCCTGTACCAGGAGATAATACAGTATCTACAGCTAAGATACAGAACTTAGCGGTAACAACTGGTAAGATAGCAGATCAAGCAGTTGATCTTACTAAATTACCTCATGGTGATGGATCTAGTAATGGTAAATATCTAAGAAGTAATAACGGCGCTGATCCTACATGGGAACCAGTTGAACAGTACACTACACCTTTAACAACTAGAGGTGATATACTCTTTAGAGATTCATCTGGAGATCAGAGGCTCGCTAAAGGTACAGACGGTCAGTACTTAAAGATAGGTGCTAATGACCCTGAATGGGCTGACGTTGTTGGTGCTGTAGCTGATGGATGTATCTTCGAGAACGATCAAACAATATCTAATAACTATACTATTGCTTCTGGTAAAGGAGCACACAGTGTTGGACCTATAACGGTTAATGCCACTGTAACTGTAAACGGAAACTGGGTGGTTAGCTAATGGCAATTACAATTAACGGTACTTCAAATAGTATCGCAGGACTGGCTGTTGGTGGATTACCAGACGGCACAGTAGATGCAGCAACCCTTGCAGCAGGGGCTGTGACAGAATATGATGATAATAAACTACAATCTAATTTAGCAATTCTTGGATTTAAAGCAGCTTCAAACGGTAGCTTGGCTAAGTATAATTTAGTAGATCAGATTATCGATGAATACGAAGATGCTACTGGTATAGATGCAAGTGCCTCAACTAATGAAGCTTTAGATACTGATGGATATGCAGGAGGAACCGTAGGAGCTAACCACCCAACAGGTGGAACTGTTACAACCTACGGTAATTATAAAGTACATACCTTCTCTACTGGTACAACTACCTTTGCAGTTCCAGTGACTGGTACTATTGATATCCTCGCAATCGCCGGCGGCGGCGGAGGCGGCGGTGGACAAAATGGTGCTGGTGGTGGTGCAGGTGGTATGATTGCTACTAGTGGAGTAACAGTTGCACAAGGTAACTATTCAATAGTTGTCGGAGCAGGTGCTTCAGGCGGACATGCTGCAGCTGGTGATAACTCAACAGCCGCTAACGGTGCTGATACAACAACAGGTGGCATAACAGCTACTGCAGTTGGAGGAGGAGGCGGAGTTAATGACGGAAGAAATAGATCAGGAGCTGGTGGAAATGGTGGATCTGGTGGAGGTTCAGGTGAAAACGGTGGATCTGCTGGAACCGGAGTAGCTGGTCAAGGTAATGCTGGTCAATTAGAATCTGCTAACTCTCGTAACCGATCTGGTGCTGGTGGTGGAGCTGGTGAAGCTGGTGGTACAGATGGTATCAGACTAGGAGGAGATGGCTTACAAAACGACTTCCAAACAGGTAGTAATCAATGGTATGCAGGTGGAGGTTCCTCTGGAAGCGACTCTGCAGATGGACCTGTTGATGGCGGACAAGGTGGAGGTGGTGTTGGACAAGGAACGGCTGCGGCTGGTGGTAATGGAGTAGATGGTACAGGTGGAGGTGGCGGTGGCGCTGGTGAAACCCAATCCTATAATGGTGGAGACGGTGGAGACGGTGTTGTTGTTATTAGATATGACACAACTAGTAATTTCAACCTTACCCTCGGTTCTGACTTAACTCTTGTATCTACAGCTACTACAGCAAGCTCAGCTCCTACGAAAGCTGATTTAGTTTTACTTGTAGAAAATAAAGCTGGTAATGCAACTATTAATACTGACTTAAAAGGTTATATAAGTAGAGACGGCTCAGCATTTACTTCAGCTGTTACTTTTGTAGATGAAGGATCATGGGGTACAAATAAAAAGATATATGCAGCACATGATGTTGATCTATCTGGTATTGCTTCTGGTACTTCAATGAAATATAAACTTACCACACATAACCAAACTTCTGGTAAAATAACTAAAATACACGCAACATCATTAGGTTGGAAGTAAATGGCAGAATTAAAAATTAAAGCGGACTCAGGCGGTGGAACCGTTTCACTGAAGGGTCCAGCTACAACAACAAGTAATGCTGCCGTTCAGCTCACTCTTCCAGTGGATGATGGGACAGCAAACCAATATTTAAAAACAGATGGCTCAGGTGCTTTATCTTGGGCTACTGTTGATACATCTATTGCAGATGACTCAATCACAGAAGCTAAGTTAGATATACACGCAGCTCCTAGTGGTACTGATAAATACCTTGGATATACCAGTAATGGTATGGAGTGGAAAGTACCTTCAGGCTTAGGTAAAGTTGTTCAGTGGAAACATAGTACAAAAACTGATGTATCTTCTCGTACTCATAGTACTTTTATTGATATTCCAGGAACAGATGAGACTGGTAGTGGATCAATTTTTGAATGTAATATTACTACAACTGGAACAAACAAAGTTCTTGTAATACCAAGTATTATGGTAGCTAGTTCAAATATGGGCTGGCTTAAATTAATTAGAAATACTGGTGGTACAGATACTGACCTTGGTAAAGGTGATGCAGCGTCTAGTAAACGAGATATATATTGGGGTGCTTACGCTGGTGGCTCTTCTAATGGAAGTATGTATTATGGTGTAATGCCAATTACAGCTCATGTTTTAGATTCACCTGGTGCTGGAACTCATAGTTATAGATGTCAGTTTGCTTCAGATGGTACTAGTTATGTTATGTATGTAAATCGTTGTATTTATGATCTTGACCCTTACCATCCTAGAACGCAATCAGCAATAACATTATTGGAGTTAGCAGTATGAGTTTAGATCACGAAGCGATAAGAAAAGCTTATCCTGACGCAGTAACCATAGATGATACTCATGGTGCTTTCAAATTAGATGGATCTAAAATAGATTTAGTTCAATCTGCAGTTGATGCAGCAAGAGTAGAGTTAAATAAACTTAACTACCGAGGAGCTAGACGGCAAGCTTACCCTGATATAGGGGATCAGCTGGATAACCTCTACAAAGATATACTCGCTGGAAAGGTCGATTCAACGGGTGAGTTTGCGAAAGCAATTAAAGCAATAAAAGATGACAATCCTAAACCATGAGTAAAGTAATAGCAAATACGTATAGACATTCAGGTGCCTCAGCTGATGCAATCACATTAGATAGCTCTGGTAATGCAACGTTTCCAGGTAACTTAACCGTAACAGGTACAGTTACTGGAGATAATAATACTGTCTATGACGACACAAAATTAAGGAGAGATCTAAATGTTTTAGCTCTACATACTGCTGTAGATAACAATAAAACTGCACATAATCTCAACAATACCTTTATAGAAAACTTCCAAGATGACACTGCTTTGGCTACTGAAACAGATGTAGATAGAGACACCGCCGGTGAATATGTATCTAGTGTTAGTGTAGGTTCCCAATCTCAAATCGATAAGGCTGCTGGTACAATTATCGGTACTTTTGACAATTCACTTGGTGGCGGTAATTCTGTTGCATTTGATGGAACTAACCATCAAGGAGGAGAAGCCTCAGCTCATAGTCCTAATAGCCAAACTAGTGCATGGCTAGGTAAAGACTGGGGTTCAACTAAAACAATCAATGGATTTAAAGTTTATTCAACTACTGACGACGGTATACACGGTTCTGGACAAAATACTTCAGGCTGTACCCTTAAGTTATACGGTAACTCTTCAAATAATGTAAGTACATCTAATGATTTAGGCGGTCTAACAAATTTAAACTTCAGACAGAATAGCACTGAATACGTTAAAATGTCTGGTTTAACAACTCATACTGCTTATAGGTATCACTGGATATTTATGAGTGTTCCTGGTAATGCTAATACATTTAGGATTTCAGAGATTAAATTTTATGAGAATCCTGTAACCGCAAATGCTACTGGAACTTTAATTAGTACTGCACAAACAGCAACTGATGCTAGAACAAAAGTATCTGGAGTTATCTTGTATGAAGATAATGAAGGTACAGCAACTTTAGGAACTGATTTGAAGATCTCCTTTAGTTGTGATAACGGTTCTAACTGGACTGCTTTAGATGCTACAGCAGGTAATTACACTGCAGGAAATACATTTACTACTGGTATTAAAACAGCTCACCTTAAAGAAGTAACCTGTACTTCCGGTACTCAGATTAAGTACAAAGCTGAATGGGCAAACCAATCAGCTGGTAGTAAGGTAACACGCTTACATGGAATAGGGGTGAACTACTAATGGCAATTACACATGTAAAAGAAGGTGGTTTAGACATCACCAACACTGGATCTGACGGACAATTTCTTAAGAAAGCTGGTACACAGTTCACCTGGGATACAGTAGATACATCTATTGCAGATGATTCTATAGCTGAAGTAAAGTTAGATATCAGTAATGCTCCTAGTGACGGTAAGTTTCTTCAGTACAAAGATAGTTCTGATAAGCTTACCTGGGCAGCTGCATCTTCTGCTGAGATTTACGGATTCACTAAAAATGGTAACAACTTAAACGTTACTACAACAAATGGTGGTGCTGATAATATATCCGGTGCTACCTATGCTGCTTTTAACGAAGCATTCTTCGCTGCAACTGGTTTCTCATGGAGTATCAATGCAAGCGGTAATTTAATCGCAACTATTTAAAATCATGGCAACTATTGATTTAGGTAAAATCAAACAGGTGTGGCGTGGAACGTACAACAACAGTACTGCTTATGCAGTAGATGATCTTGTTGAGTATACAGATTCAGGTATCACATCTTCATATATATGTACTACTGCTTCCACAGGTAATGCTCCATCTTCAAGCGGAACTGCTCATGGATCATGGGCTTATGTAGCTAAAGGTGCCGCAAGTTTCACTTCACCTTTGACTACAAGAGGAGATATATTTTATAGAGACGCTAGTGGAGACGCTAGATTCCCTAAAGGTACAACCGGACAAGTACTAACAGCTACAGCAAACGACTTCGCTTGGGCAACTCCTTCTGGTGATTGCGCAAAAATAGCGAGTGGTAATGCTGGTGGTGATGGGGTTACTATGGTTACTGTAGATAATATTTTTACCAGTGATTACGAAATATATAAAATATATACATCATGGAGAGAAGATGCCTGGTTAAAAGTTCAACTACTAAATGCTAGTGGCACTACACTAAGTGCAAACTCGTATGAGTTTTCTGGAAGTTATGCTAAACGAAATACTGCTAATAGTTCAACGGATTACACTGGCTATTCTCAATTCGGTCAAGACTATTTCCCGATGCATTATTGGAACGGAAGTGATACTATACCAGGTTATGCTGAATTGACTATAATGAGACCAACTGATTCGGCTACTAAACCAGTCGGATATGTTACTGCTTTTGCGAGCGATGATACTACATATTATTCTCATACACATGGTTGGGCTTATAAAGTAGCTACTGGTTTAAGAGGTCTTAAGTTCCTAGCTGAATCAGATGACTTTCATAACAGTGGAGTCGGTGAGTTCAGGTATGCTGTTTATGGATTCAAAGGTTAATTAATTATGAGTAAAATTGCAATTCACGATCATTCTAATGGTCCCGAAGCAGTAACATCGGTTAGAGACTTAACTAGTTCAGAACAAACTGCTCACAATGCTTTTACAGCACGTCTCTCTGGAGATAATGATCCCAGGAAAAAACTTGCTGATGATCTAGCAAAAAAAGAAACAGATAGAGCTGCTGGAATAGAAAAGCTAAAAGGCTTAGGTCTAACAGCAGATGAAGCTACCGCAGTATCTGGATAATGTCCATCAATCTCCCACGCCCTAACCTACCCAAGCCTCTGGACATCCCTGAGATGTACTTTAAACCGCCTACAGCGGACGTTCCAGCCTTCCGGCCCATCGTAGTACCCCCAAGTGATTTAGAACGCCCAGAGGAGACTGAGGAGGTCAAAGACGAGGAGACTAAGACAGAACAACCCGAACCGCCTAAACTCAAAATACCAATCATAGATATTCAGCTACCTGTTCCTACTGTGGAAGTGGTAGCTGTAGCATCTTACGCGGCTGTTTCGGCTGTAGTAGTGACTACATTCGCTGAGCCTGTATCTAAATCTATTAAGAAGAAGGTACAAAAATTCCTACAAGGCAAAGTTAATAAATGGAAGGAAAACCAGAAGAAAAGAAAGGACTCCTCAAAAAACTCAAAGACGGAATAGAGGATCAAGAAGCTCAGATACAGATTCTTGGAACTTTCGTTAGACTCGGCGTAGTCGTATGGTCTGGCTTTATTATTACATTAAACTATGTAGAACTGCCTATGGTAAAGAAATCTGGTAACTCAGATATCACGTTCGTGGCATCGGTGTTTACTGGAGCATTAGCCACTTTTGGCTTGACCACTGGTAGTAAAGATAAAGGTAAGCCTGTTAACTGCCCTATGGCAAAGAAAAAAGAGAATGAATGATTTCTTACAAGTAATTGTATGGAGCTATGTCTATGGACTAGCTATCGTACTACTCTTTAAATTTATTCAAGACACAGCTGAAGAAGAATGAAAAAATGGCTTTTAGCGCTGTTACTATTGTCACCAACAGCTGTCAAAGCAGAGTTGGTGACGCCACAGTTCACGCAAGGAAGCATGAACTCAACCACTACAACGACCCAGGAGATTACCGAGACAATCGAGATCACAACTTACGGGTCCGCATTAAACAAATGGTCAGGAGACAATATAACCCATACCTCGACTTCATCGGGTGGTATAGCGGATTCAGATTCGGTCTTCAACATGACAACGGCTGGGTCAGACTTCTCGCTAGAAATCGTAACCAGAGCTGCAAGTCAAGTATTAGAAGTAACCGAGATCGAAAGAGAGATAGAAACTACCTCTACTACGGTCTCCTTATCAGTATTTTCACAATAGGAGTACCCGCTTATGCAGGAGAAGGAGAAACAAACAACACCTCGAACCCGGTTGCTGCGGCTACTGGAAATGTCACAAACCAAGCTGTGCAGTTCCAAAACAATGGAGCACCTAGCAGACAGGTACTTGGACCCAACATATCGTGTAATGGGCCCACAATGACCTTTAGCCCATTTTATATGGGCAATCATACCACTCCATTTGACGATGAAATGAACCAATCCAGTTACACTGTAGCTGAGAACTGGGGAGCACAGATTAACTTCATGGTTCCTCTAGATGGTTCTATTATTGAAACATGTAAGGCTATTGGTAGAAGACAGAAGGCAAAAATGGAGCTTGACTATGAACTAGTTAGAGCTCTGAAATGTGCAGAGTTACAGCAAAAAGGATTTATGATACGTCCAGCTACACGTGTATATCACATGTGCTCGGATATCATACCTATTGCTGCATTCAAAAAAGAGGTTGCTAAAGCACTGGCAGCTAAAAATCCACCGCCACCTAAGAAATGGTGGCAGAAACTTAACCCCCTAAACAAATGATCGTACTAATCAAGCCAATCTTATTCGCGTTTCTAAAGTCTGACTCAGTTAAGAATCTAGTAATTGATTTACTTGAAGCTTATGTTTCACGTACAGACAACAAGCTTGATGACCAAGCACTAAAAATTGTAAAAGAGAAACTATTTAGCTAATGGCTACTGTAAGGAAGCTTCCAAGAAGGGCTTCTGAAGAAACTTTCAACGAGCTTCATAAGCTTCTTACGGAAGAATATTTAAACAAAATACAATCAGGAGAAGCTACAACTGCAGATTTAAAAGCTGCTGGAGATTGGCTTTTCAAAAATGATATCACTGGCATTGCTATGGATAACAGTGCTCTAGGTAAACTAGCAGACTGTATGCCATCTATAGACTTTGATGCCGTACAAAAAGCGGTACAATTTAATGGCTCCAAAGCGTAAACCCTACTCACAATTAAGGAAAAGTGCGAAAAATTACCGCGATAATGACTCCGCTAGAAGACATAAAAACGCTTCGCAAAGGGCGAGGAACAAACTCTCGATCAACAAAAAATCCCGCGCCGAGCATAACAGAGCCCGTCGTAATGCGGGAATCTATGGAAAGGGAGGGCCAGACATGTCCCGTACTAAATCCGGAGGCTTTGTAAAAGAAGATCCATCCAAGAATAGAGCACGAAACAGATCACGCAAATGACCACTCAAACCAATCCACCAAGACAGATTAAGCAACGATACTACTATATATTCTGGTCTGTAGCAACTTTATCAGTTGTTGCTGGCCAGATTTATGTAGCAACAGGGTATCGAGCCCTCGCCGCGGCACTGACTAAAGCGATTTGGAGTATAACTTGAAAACAATAGATACAAAGCTCCATGATGACTTTAGGTACTTTCTAACAGCAGTATGGACACACTTAACACTACCTCCTCCTACCAGAGCACAACTTTGTATAGCTGATTATCTACAAAATGGACCTAAAAGATTACAAATCCAAGCTTTCCGTGGCGTTGGTAAATCTTGGATCACGGCTGCTTTTGTCCTTTGGACTTTATATAATGATCCCGACAGGAAGGTTATGGTTGTATCTGCTTCTAAGGATAGAGCAGATGCGTTTTCGATCTTCTGCCAAAGACTTATCCTTGAAGTACCGTGGATGAGTCATTTAAAACCTAAAAATGATGAACAAAGATGGTCTAGAATCTCCTTTGATGTGGGTCCAGCTAAAGCTGCACAGGCTCCTAGCGTTAAAAGCGTGGGAATTACTGGTCAGTTAACCGGATCTCGTGCAGATTTAATGGTTTTAGATGACGTAGAGGTACCAAATAACTCCATGACGGAGATGCAACGTGAAAAACTTCTACAATTGGTTACTGAATGTGAGTCTATCCTTACTCCTAAGCCTAGTTCTCGCATTATGTTCCTTGGAACTCCTCAAACAACCTTTACTATCTACAATAAACTCAGAGAACGGAGTTATAAACCTTTTGTATGGCCAGCTAGATACCCTAGAAAGGTGGCTATGTATGATGGTTTACTCGCACCCCAGCTAGTTTATGACCTAGATACACAAGATGATCTTAGTTGGAAACCTACAGATACACGATTTAGAGAAGGTGATCTACTAGAAAGAGAGTCTAGTATGGGGCGATCCAACTTTATGCTGCAGTTTATGCTAGATACTAGCTTATCTGACGCAGAAAAGTTCCCTTTAAAGTTTGCAGACCTTATTGTTACCCCTATTAACCGTGAAAATGCACCCGAAAACATTATATGGTGTTCAGATCCTAAAAACATTATTAAAGATCTACCCGCTGTGGGTCTTCCTGCTGATTATTTCTATAGCCCAATGCAGTTCCAGGGAGAATGGCGGAAATATTCAGAGACAATCTGCTCCGTTGACCCGTCTGGACGCGGAACAGATGAAACAGTGGCGTGTTACTTATCCCAACTCAACGGATTCATCTACCTCCACGAAATAAAAGCATCACGAGAAGGCTATACAGATGAGACACTACTTAATATCCTTAAAGGATGCCGTAAATACGGTGCTACAACCCTTCTTATTGAGAGTAACTTTGGTGACGGTATCGTTGCAGAGCTCTTTAAGAAGCATTGTCAATCAACACAAACTAGATTAAACATAGAGGAGACTAGAGCTAATGTCAGGAAAGAAGATAGGATTATTGACGCTCTTGAGCCTATCCTTAATCAGCACAGGCTGGTTGTTGACCCCAAAGTTATTACCTGGGATTACAACTCGAACATCGATGTGGCTCCTGAGCATAGATTGCAGTACATGCTCTTTTATCAAATGTCACGTATGTGCCGCGAGAAAGGCGCTGTTAAACACGATGATAGAATCGATGCCCTTGCCCAAGGAGTTAAATACTACACCGATGCCTTTGCCCTCAATGCCAATAGAGAAATTGCCCAGCGAAAACTTGATGAATGGAATGACACTCTCGAACAATGGATCGATGATCCCCAGGGTTCTGCCAACCATATAGTCTTCGGAATGGACTTAAATCAAAGACGTGAAGCTAGAGGACGAAAGTCTGGAAAGACAGTCCCTACCTGGATTTGATCTATTCCCTCATTAAAACACGAGAAGTGGTGCTCTCGTGTGTGGAAACAGCGGTCAAAATGGGAGAGACTAACATCTCTCCCTCTTTACATCATGTTTGTGAACGCAGTGAACCATGATCTTTAAGAGACTACTCATCATTACTTTACTACTAAGGATAGTAGGACCAGTAATATTCGGTATCTACCTGTATTATAATGGACAAAGAACAAGCAATAGCCCGAATGGGCCAAATATTGAACAGGTGGAAGCAAATCCGTGAAAGTCTACCTGTTCAAAAGACTATAGTCAGAATAAAAGGTAAAACAGAAGAGACTGTAGATAGACTTTTAGATTTTAATAAACTAAAGCCAGCAGAACAAGCACAACTAACGAAAGACTTTAAAGAGTTAATGGAGATTATGCCTTCTGCTGGGTATAAGAATACTTATACTAAAGCTGTCTATAAACAGCTTGGGTTTACCATTACTCTGGATGGAGCACCAGCTAGATGGGGAAAGAGAAAGGGAGAAATTATATCTCAAGTAGCTGAAATCAGACAATCAGCAGCTAGAAGTAAGACTATATTAAATCAGACAGATGATCTTGCAAAAGCTATTAGAGTTAAACCACAGTTAACATTATTAGGTAAAGTATTAAAATCTGGAGAGATTGAAAAACATCACGTCCTTATCTTAAAAGCTTTAGAACCTTTCTTTAAAGGAAAGTCTAGAGCAGTTCAGCTAGAAGTTATGAGAAACCTAGCTAAGAAAGGATGGTTTGTAGGAGATATAAATCAGAACATAGCTTGGATTAATAAATGGGCTCATAAATTAGGTAGTCCTGGTGCATATGACTCAGCTCATAAGTATCTAAGAAGTTTAACAGATATTGAAGGTAGAACGATAAGTGAAGCGTCTCATATAACTTACAAAATACCTAAAAGAAGTACACCTTTAACAATACAAAATTTAGAAGGTATCCCATCCTCTGCTTGGCCTGATGATGTTAAAAGAATACTTAATAGTTATAAGATTTATACTAAATCAGATCTAGGTAAATTACAGAAGCTTCGTTATCAGTTAGCTAGCGGTAAATCTTATGATCTAAGTGTTGGTTATGGTTTTTCTAGAGAACATCTCAAAGCTCTTAAAGCTACAAAAGATCCTAATGTTCTAACTAAAGCTGCTCTAACATATTTAGATGAGGCAGGTGCAGGAGATCAAATGATCGGTGCTGTACTTATGGCAGTCTGGAATAACCCAGATGTAGGAGATACTGAGAAGATTCAGATGTTAGCTGATACTCCTCAGAATACTCGAAGGTTCCTTGACGCTTTAAATAATGCTACAAAACCTACTTCTGGTCCTCATGCTAGAGTATCTGGTAACCAAGCAAATTTAAGTGAAATAACCCAGTCCTTTAAATTCCAATCAGCTCAACCTGGTTTGCTCCAAACACCTGAAGGTATTACTATGGGTGGTGGCGTAACAGCTGCAGATGAAGCCCTAGAAGGCTTAGGTAAAGGCTTAGGACAGAGAATGCAGGACTTTGATACTGCTAGACAGTTAGAAAGTGTTCAGAACGCTGCTAAATGGTCAGAAGCGTGGGGAGGAACAGGTCTGAAGCTTGGTAAAAAGCTAGGAAGCCTTGTCCCTATAGCTGGTGTCGGTTTAGATGCATGGGATGCTGTAGAACGTCATAAGCATGCCTCCAGAGAGGGTGCAAGTGACTTAGATAAGTTCCAGGCATGGGTGGCTAAGTTCACTCTTGGAAGCGCTGCTGTGCCCGTTTATGGGCAAGCTACTAACTTAGCAGGTGGTTTGCTTAATTTAGGTATAGATGCTACTAAATTTGGCTATCAATATGCTACAGATGATGAGTATAGAGAAGATACTAACGAAAATGCTAGAGCTTTAGGCGGTATGACACAGGATGCGATGAGAAAAGTATTAAAAATAGGTCAATATGGTGGAGCTGGACTTTTCTTTTGAATAAATTTGATAAAAAGCTGTTGAAACTTCAAACCAAGGCTGAGAAGTGCTTAACACATGAGAAGGCACGTAAGATATTAAAGAAACAGTCTAAAATTTTGTTAAAAATCTCTGAAGGGGAATACAACGCTGTATCCGGCGCGGTTCCCCCATGGCCCCATGAAAATACCTAGGTGAGAGATCTCAGTAATGATAGCGGTGTGAATTTTTTTCTTTTATACGTAGCTCGCGACTTCGTCGCTCGCGTTAACACTGTGCGCACTGCACATTCAGCGAGCGAGCGAAGCGAGCGGAGACAATTGCATAACTAATATGTATTAATCTTCACCGATCTGTTGCGATAAGTAATAACAACTGATACATACAGTTAGTATTAATTAGATCTACTAATAACACCACTAAATGTTATGATGGTGGATTGCGCTACTAAGTATAAAGATTACAGAGTGTTAAGAGTTTGGCTGAATGTATCACGGTGAACATCATTTGTTTTCAAAATCGTTTATATTAATAATATGAAAGGAACACGAGTACAACCGTACTA